>Ga0206102_1000109_pt1 | contig 34470 bp, 27 predicted proteins | sample 1B1Ametagenome_FD_148645 | JGI IMG/M metagenome (GOLD analysis project Ga0206102, IMG submission 148645) | Enriched microbial communities from leaf-cutter ant dump, University of Wisconsin, Madison, United States - 1B1A | ecosystem: Environmental > Terrestrial > Nest > Insects nest > Nest dump... | reverse complement strand
ACAAAGACCTGCCTCATGTCATTCGCTCCGTACATCAAGATCAATCGGCCATTCATGCTTCTGCCGCATCGGTAGTCCGTGGAGAGATTCAAAGACTCAAAAGGGAAGAGATCCACAAATTGATTTCGCCTACAGAAAAGGAAATTTTAAAGCTGATCGACGAGGGATACACCCAATCTCAAATTGCCAAGATGACCTTCTCCGCCGAACGAACCATCAAGAATCATATCAACCGAATTCTCAAGAAATTGCATGTGGAAAGCAGCAAGCAAGCTGTTGAAAAAGCGAAAAAGAATTTGCTGTTTTAACGAGTCCCCCCAGAGAATCAGTGTTCAAAAAGGTAGACGGGTTTCCCTTGTCCGGGCCAACAACCTTACGATTATCCTGCATATTTTTTTTGAGTTCTTGACGATTATCCCCGTATCTGGGGAATAAATGATACTAAATGATAACCTTTGCTTGCCAAGACGTACGACCACATAACCTTTGGTTTCTGGCCCCAACTACGGTCCCGCCTCGCTGAGCGCGCTGCCTGCGCATGCTTCCCTTCACTTACTATTTATGATATACTTTAAAAAAATAAGCAATCAGCTCGAAGGAGGCATTCCGCCATGCAAGCTCAAGCTCCGGCTGCAGCGATGGAAATTGGAATCAGCACGTTTTTGGAAGCGACGCCGGATCCGGCGTCGGGACAGACCGTCAGCCATGCCGAACGGCTGCGCCATGCGGTCGAGGAAATCGTCCTTGCCGATCAGGTCGGGCTGGATGTCTACGGCATCGGCGAGCACCACCGCGCCGACTATGCGGCCAGTGCCCCGGCGGTTGTGCTGGCGGCTGCGGCGACGCAAACGCAGCGCATCCGGCTGACAAGCGCCGTGACGGTGTTGTCCTCGGATGATCCGGTGCGCGTCTACCAAGCGTTTTCGACGCTGGATGGCCTGTCGAACGGACGAGCGGAAATTATGGCCGGGCGCGGCTCGTTTATCGAATCGTTCCCGTTGTTCGGCTATAGTCTGGACGATTACGATGAGTTGTTTGAGGAAAAGCTGGAGTTGCTGCTGGCCCTGCGCGCGGCGGAACGGGTGAGCTGGCGCGGCGGACATCGCCCGGCTTTCCACGATCTCGGCGTCTATCCGCGCCCCGTGCAGCACCCGCTGCCCGTCTGGATCGCCAGCGGCGGCAATCCCGAGTCGGCCGTGCGCGCCGGGATGCTTGGCTTGCCGATCGCTTTTGCGATTATCGGCGGCATGCCCGAACGCTTCGCGCCGCTCGTCGAGCTGTACAAGAAAGCGGCGGCCCAAGCCGGCCACGACCCGGCCGCGCTGCCCATCGCCACGCATTCGCACGGCTTCGTCAGCGAGACGAGCGAGCGGGCCGCCGAGCTGTTCTGGCCGCCGATGCAAGCGCAGATGAACGTGATCGGCCGCGAGCGCGGCTGGCCGCCGTACGACCGCAGCGCCTTCGACGCCGCGCGTTGCTTGCGCGGAGCGCTGTATGTCGGCGATCCCGAATTTGTCGCGGAGAAAATCGTGCTGCTGCGCCAAAATCTCGGCGTAACGCGCTTTTTCCTTCACATCAACGTCGGCACGATGCCGCACCGCGAGGTGCTGCGCGCGATCGAGCTGCTTGGCACCAAGGTCGCACCCATCGTGCGCAAGGAACTGGAGCGCGCAACGCAGGCCTGAGCGCAACCCGACTGCCCAGCAGCACGCCAGCGTGCCAGCCAGCAGCCCGGCAGCCAAAGCCAAACCGGCTCCACAAATAAACACGGCGCAAACGGAACGTACATCCGCTGCGCCGTGTTTTATTTTTACCCCTTAAGACCAGACAAAACGCGGCAGCCGCCCCAACATCGCCGGCAAAACGCTGACGTGCTCCTCATCCTGAAACATCACCCAATCCAGACGAACGCCCTTGCCGGCCAACAGAGCCAAACGTTCGGCAACCGCCTGCGCCCCTGCGCGCATATCGTCCAGCTCATCGCTGCCGATCGTCAACAGCAAACGCACCTCGCGTTCGCCGCTCCACGTCTGGCCGAACCTGTCCAACTCCTTCAACACCTCATGGTTGGCCCACCAGACAGCCGGGCTGCCCGCCGCATAATGGGTAAAAATCCGCGGCCTCGCAAACAAAGCGTGCAGCGTCAACAAACCGCCAAGCGAATGTCCGGCAATCGCCTGCCGCCCAGGGTCGATCGGCCACACCCTTGCCACCGCCGGCATCAGCTCCTGCTCGAGAAAATCCAGAAACTGGTCGGCCCCGCCATGCGCCGGCCACGCCCGGCCATCCGGCCGCTCCGGCAGGGAAGCCGCGGCAACCGGCATCGTAAAATCGCGGCAGCGCCGCTCCAGATCAAACGGCTCGCGGGACGGATAACCGATGCCAACGACGACAATCGGATCATACCCTTTGGGCCCTCGCGTCTGCATTTTCACCGTTTCGGCCAACGTCTGGAACAGCGCATCGCCATCCAGCACATAAATGACGGCATACCCGTCCGGCGGCGGTTCGTCCGCGGGCGCGGCAAGCAAAATCCGATAATCGAGACCGTGCCGCGAGGTCATCGGGTATTCAAAACAGCGGTCAGGTGCAAACGCTTTTTCCGTCAGCTTGTTCATGGCTGCAAGAAGCCCTGAACATCGTCGATCACCTTGCTCTGGGCAATCAATCCCCCGCTCAGCCAATAATCGCTGTTGGTTGTATACACCCGCCCTTGCTGGACGGCCGGCATGCTCTGCCAGATTTTGCTTTCCTGCAGTTGGTTCAAATAAGCGTCGCCCTGATGACCGTCATTGACCAAAAATACGTAATCCGCATCAAGCTCAGGCAAAGCTTCCAACGAAACCTCAAACGCCCCACCCGCCACCAAACTGCTCTCCGCCAAGCCCAGATCGTGCGCCAGCACATAGCCGCTGTACCTTTCCCCGTTCAAAAAGAACATGCCCTTGGCGTTAAAACGAATGATCGCCGCCTCTTTCCCTTGCAAGAGACCGGCCAGCTTCGCTTTGGCCGCTTGCGCCTTGTCGGCGTAACTCTTGGCCGCCTGTTCCGCCTTGCCCGTTTCACCCAGCAGTTGGCCCAGCGTTTGCAGCGAACGGTTCCAATCGTCGGAGGCGTTTTGGAAGACATACGTCGGAGCGATTTTGGCGTACTGCTCGTACAAACCGTTTTCCCCGTAATACGCATTGTGCAAAAGGATCAGGTCCGGCTTCGCGGCCAAAACCGCTTCCATCGACGGAGCGCCGCTGGCAAAGCTGACTTGGGGCACGTCGCTGAGCGAGGCCTGCAAATACTGCTGCGGCTGCACGCCGTTCGACCACTGCAGCACCGGCTTGATGCCAAGCGCCACCAAAGAATCCTCCATCGACGGGGCAAAAATCCGCGCCGGCTTGGCCGGAATCATCACCTCGTGTCCCAGCTCGTCCGTCACCTGCAACGGATAAGCCGGCGTGACTTCGGCCGCTGCCGCTGTCGGCTGGGCCGCATCCTCAGCCGCTGCCGCAGGCGTTGCAGAAGCCGCTGTCGTGCTCCCGGACGTCCCGGACGCCGCCTCCTTTTGCCCGCTCGTTTGCGCCTCGTCCGCAGCCGAACCGCACGCGGCCAGCAACACCGCCATCCCTAACAAGAACAAGACCGGCAAGCCGATCCTGCGCATCCGGCGGCGGCGCTTGTTGGTGATTCCCGTTTTCATCGTTGATAACCCTCCTAAATGATAATCATTCTCACAAGAAGGAATTATAAAGCACCGTTCGACCGGACGCCATGGACAAGATCGGGAGAAACGATTGGATTTTTTCCCGTTAACATCAACACCGTCTCTTCCAGCATCCGTTGCACGGCAATCGCGGAATATTCGAACCACGGATTCGACGGAATCAAATACAACTGTTGGCAGCGCACGGCGTTCAGCTTGTGCCAAAGCGGGCTGTATTGCAAAGAAAGCCAATATCTCCGCGTATCGGCGTCCGGGCAAATCAGCAGCAGCAGCCGGTCCGGGTTCAGCGCAAGCAATTGCTCCAGCGAAATCGGCTCGTTGCACAGCGCCGCCTGCTGCGGCGTCGTGTTCAGCCCCAGATCCCGGTACAGCACGTCGCGAATGCCCTTGTTGCTGTACAGGTGCAGTTGCTCGCCCGACAAGCGGACGACAGCGAAGCGATCCGCCCCGACCGCCTCGCGCACACACGCCTTCGCCGGCCGCACGTTGGCTTCGTACCCGGCCAGCCAGCGCTCGCAGAGCGCCGCTTTATCGAGCACGGCAGCCGTTTCGGCAAGCTGCTCCCGCCATTCCTCCGCTTGTAGGGCCACAAGCTGGATGCCAGCGGCCGTCAGCCGCTGCCGCAAGCCGGCAGACAACTCCTCTTGTACCAGCAGCATGTCGGGTTTGGCCGCAAGCAGCTTGCGGTAATTGTCTTCATCGTGTTCATCCCCGGTGAAATCGAGATGCGCGGCAATATGCGATTGATAATAGTAGTGATAATAAGGGCTCCATTTGGGATCAAGCGGCGCCGCAACCGGCAGAAGACCCAAAACGAGCAAATTGCCGATGCCTGCGGTCGAGGAAACGGCGATGCGCCGGCGCGCGCTTTTGCTGTAAGCCGACGGCGTGATCCCGACTTCTTTTTTAAACTTTCTGCTAAAATAAAACTCATCGCTGTAGCCGACCTCGCAGGCGATATCGCGCAATAACAGGTCCGATTCGCGGAGCAGCCGCTTGGCTTGTCCGAGCCGCAGCTCGGTCAAATAATCCAGCGGATTTTGCCCGTACGCCTTTTTGAACGCCTCGCCAAAATAGCTCGGGCTCAGCCCGGCCAACCGCGCCAAATCCGGGATCGACAGCGGCTCCGCATAGCGGCTCGCCATGTATTCGCGAACGTCGTCCAAGGACATTCGCATAACGCCGCCGGCTGCGGCGCTTTTTATCTGTTCATGCTGTTCGTGCTGTTCGTGCTGTTCATGCTGTTCATGCTGTTCGTGCTCTGGCATGTCATCCCCTCCCCGCGCCATCAGTGAATCGAATATCACGATCATCTTGATCGAAGTTTAAATGATATTAATTCTCATTCTCAATAATTAATGATAAAGGATTCCCCGCTTCACCGCAATATCCGTCCGAGCGCAGCGCCAAAAAACCGCACATCCTCCGATGCGCGGTTGAGCTTCATTTTTCCAAATCATTCGGATGCCAGCCGAGCCAACGCTGCTCCAGCACTTTGGCCATGTAGTCGGACAGCTTGCCAAGCAACGCATAGATGACGATGCCCAGCACAACGACGTCCATCTGCATACATTCGCGCGCGTTCATCGCTATATAGCCGATGCCGGAATCGGCGGAAATCGTCTCGGCGACGATCAGCGTGATCCACATCATGCCAAGCGCAAAGCGGACGCCGATCAGAATCGACGGCAGCGCTCCCGGCAAGATGACCTTCCAGAACAGGCGCAGCCCGCGCAAGCCGTATAGGCGGCCCATTTCCACCAGCCCCGGATCGACTGAGCGGATGCCGAACCAGAGGATGACGAGCGGAATCATCGTCAGATGCGAGATGTTGCGCAGCATTTGCATCGACGTGTCGGTCATTTTGTTAAAAAGATCCCGCGGCGGCGCGCAGAGTCGGCGAAAGCCGGGGTGGCTCCCCATTTTGACCGGGCACATTTATATTTTATACCTATATATATTTGATAGATTTCGTACGATTTTCGGGGGAAAAAGCAATTTTCCGTTGCCATTTACATAGGTAGGCTATATAATTACCGATAAAGCTCCCGCATGCGGCAGCATCGTTGCACCGGCCAGTCTGCTCGTACCGGCGATGATTTTTGCAACGGCAGCGATTTTTGCAACGGCAATTTCCCGACTACTTTACGCAAAGAGGAATGAAGAATGGACCAACGCGATCAGCTCGACCAACTGGCGACAGCCTTGCAAAATGTGAACCGCTACTTGCGCTATAGCACGTTCGGCCACGAAGACAGCGCAATTACGCGCGTGCAGTGGGTGCTGCTGCGCACCTTGTACCGCCACCCCGGCCTGCCGATCGGCCAGCTCGCCGACCGGCTCGGCGTGCGCCAAAGCACCGTCTCGCAAATGCTCGACAAGCTGGAGGCGTCCGGCTACGCCGCGCGCCGCCCGCATCCGCGCGATACGCGCGTGAAGACGGTCGAGCTGACCACAGCCGGCCACGACCTGATCCGCCGCACCGAAGCTTTATGGACGGAAGCGCTCGTCGGCCCGTTCGAGCAATTCAGCCCGGGCGAACGCCTGATGCTCGTCGAGCTGATGCAGCGGCTTTCCGACGCTTTACCGAAAAGGGAGGAACCTCAATGAACGCACCCGTTGTCACTGTGCACGCGCTCAGCAAGCGCTTCGGCAGCTTTCAGGCCGTCGACGCCGTCAGCTTCGAGGTAGCGCCCGGCGAATGTTTCGGCCTCCTGGGCCCGAACGGCGCTGGCAAATCAACGACGATCAAAATGATGACGACCCTGCTGCGCCCGACCGCCGGGGCGATCCGCATCGGCGGCTTCGACGCCGCCGCCCATCCGGGCCGCGTGCGCGAGCGCATCGGCTACGTGCCGCAGGCGATTTCCGTCGACGGCGTATTGACCGGCTACGAGAATCTGGAAGTGATGGCCAAGCTGTTTGGCTTAAGCCGCCAGGAGCGCAGCGAGCGCATAGCCGACGTGCTGGCGATGCTGGAGCTCGAAGACGCCGCCGACCGCAAGGCCAGCACGTATTCCGGCGGGATGATCCGCCGGCTGGAGATCGGGCAGGCGATTATGCACCGGCCTGACGTATTATTCCTCGACGAGCCAACCGTCGGGCTTGATCCCGTCGCCCGCAAAGCGGTTTGGGCGTATATCGAGCAGCTGCGCGAGCAGTTTGGCATGAGCATCGTGCTGACGACGCATTACATGGATGAAGCGGACGGGATGTGCTCGCGGCTGGCGATCATGAGCAAGGGCCGGATTGCCGCGCTGGGCACCATCGCCGAGTTGAAGGCGCAAACCGGGCGCGCAGACGCCAGCATGGACGACGTGTTTGCGTATTTTGCCGGCAGTTTTGATCATACGCAGCAAGGAGGAATGAAGGATGCCGCACGCAGCCGCCGCACCGCAAGACGCCTCGGGTAAGCGCATTCGCACGCCACAGGCGCTGCTGTATGTGCAACACGTGTGGCTGATCATCGACATTGAGATCAAGAAGCTGCGCAAGGACCCCACCGAGCTGTTGATGCGCGCCATCCAGCCGATGCTTTGGCTGCTCGTCTTCGGCCAGGCGTTCAGCCGCATCCGCGGCGTGCCGACGGGCGGAGCGGATTACATGTCGTTTCTCGCCCCGGGGATTTTGGCGCAGTCGGTGACGTTCGTGTCGATTTTTTACGGCATTTCGATCATTTGGGAAAAAGATATGGGGCTGCTGCAAAAGTTTCTCGCCACCCCGATCCGCCGCTCGGCGATGATGATCGGCAAGATGCTGTCAGCGTCGCTGCGCGCGATCAGCCAGGGCATCATCATCTTGCTGCTGTCGCTGCTGCTCGGCGTCAAGCTGGATTGGGGCGTGGGCCAGGTTATCGGCGTATTCGTTACGGTGATTCTTGGCGCGGCGTTTTTCGCCGGGATGTCGATGGCGATCGCCGCACTCGTCCGCACGCGCGAGCGGATGATGGGCATCGGGCAGGTGATCACGATGCCGCTGTTTTTTGCGTCGAACGCGCTGTATCCGATTTCGATCATGCCGGCCTGGCTTAAGGCGGTGGCAACCGTCAATCCGATGAGCTACCTCGTCGACGCGCTGCGCGGGCTGCTGCTGACGACACAAGACGCGTCGCTGACGCTCGACTGGGCCGTGCTCGTGTTGGCCGGAGCCCTGATGGCGGCGCTGGCTACTTTGCTGTATCCGCGCATTGCCAATTGACGCGGTTTTCTTCTGATGCATATACGGTGAAAAGCCCTGACGGATGGTCGGTCGGGGCTTTTTGCTTTGCGTAGCGGGCGGTGCGGACACAGGTGACGGCGTGGCTCTGCACGGCCGAGTGAGTCAGTGCCATTGCGCCACGCGCGCCAGGCGGGTGAGGTGCGAGCGGCTGGCTTCTGGCGCGGGTGATGCGTGAGGCGCTCGGGAGAATGCCATTCCTGCCGCACAGCGGCGTCAGTCTCTATACGTGAAGCGCGGCGTATAGCCGCTCCAGCGCTTCTTCGAGGACGGCGCGTGGGCACGCCAGATTGAGGCGGACGAAACCGTCCCCGCCGGCCACGAACGTATCGCCGAAGTTGACGGCGATCCGGGCCCGCTGCACGAAAAATGAGTGCAGCTCCGCATTGCTGAGCCCGAGCCTGCGGCAATCGAGCCAGACGAGATATGTGCCCTCCGGCTCGGCGAAGCGCAGCTGCGGCAAGCGCTCGTCCACCCAGGACCGCAAGATGGCCACGTTGCCGCGGATGTAGGCGAGGCAGGCGTCCAGCCATGCCTCGCCTTCGCGGTAAGCTGCGGCCGTCGCAACGAGCGCGAACGTGTTTGGCGCGCCGATGAAGGCGCGCTGCACCGCTTGCCGGTACGCAAGGCGCAGCTTGCGGTCGGCGATGACCACGCTGGCCGACTGCAGGCCGGCCAGGTTGAACGCCTTGCTCGGCGATGTGCAGACAACGGTGCGCGCCGCCACCGTCTCCGACAGCCGGGCAAACGGCGTATGCACATGCGGTGCAAACACAAGATCGGCATGAATTTCGTCGGAAACGACAATCGCGCCGTGCGCTGCAGCCAACTCGCCGACTGCCGCCAGTTCGTCTGCCGTCCAGACGCGGCCGACCGGGTTGTGCGGGCTGCACAGCAGCAGCAGCTTGACACCGCCCGCCAGCAAACGCTCCAGCTCGTCCATGTTCATCCGATAGCGCCCATCCGCGTCCGCGACCAGCGCATTGCCCACAAGCTGCCGGCCGCTGCGCTCCACAACCTCCTTGAACGGCGGATACACCGGCGTCTGAATCAGCACCTGATCGCCCGGCTCGGTAAACGCCTGCACACAATAATGCAGCGCAGGCACAACGCCGGGCGCATGAGCGAGCCATTCCGGTTTGATCGTCCACCCGTGACGACGGGCCATCCAATCCACGATCGCCGACGTATACGTCTCATCTGAAAAGGTATACCCGAACACGCCCACTTCGGCTCTGCGCCGAATTGCCTCCACCACGGCCGGCGGGGCCGGAAAATCCATTTCCGCCACCCACATCGCCAGCAGATCGGCAGCGCCGTATTTGGCGGCGGCATAATCCCATTTCAATCCGCCGGAGCTTGGCGGCTCCAGCCTGCGGTCAAATTCAAACATGATCGCCTTCTCCTTTTGCCACTTGGGGCCTAGTGTTTTGTCCGTCTGCCAGCCGCCGTGCGGCAGATCTCATGCTGCGCAAACCACACACAGTTGGTAAAAAAGCCTCGACTGAGCTTCCACATCGCTTACGCACGAATCCCGCTGCGCAGATTGGGCCGCCCGACGCAACGCTCATTCATAAATACCGCGCGCCATAAACCGGCTTTGAAACGCCCGTAAAATATCCTGCTGCTTGTAATCCAGCTTCAACAGCACCTCCGACGCCAGCTGCGCCGGGGGCGAGCCGTAATACGCTTCCGCAACAGCGCCGGCCATGCAAGCGATCGTATCGCTGTCGCCGCCCAAAGAAATCGCCTTGCGGATCGCATCTTCGAAGCCGTCCGACTCCAAAAACGCGGTGAGCGCTTCCGGCACCGACCCGGCGCAGCTGGCGTCAAAGGCATAGGCCGGACGAATCTGCTCCAGCGTGCGGCGCAGCGAATAACGGCAGCGGCGTTCCACAAACGCCCGAATCTCGGCCTTGGACGCACCCGTGCGGGCCAGAAACACGGCTCCCGCCACCGCCTGCGCGCCCCGCACGCCGTCGCGGTGATTGTGCGTAACCGCCGCCGACCATCGGGCCTGGCGCAGCACCTCGTCCAAACTGTCAAACGCGTAGCCGATCGGGCTGACACGCATCGCCGAGCCGTTGCCGTAGCTGCGATAAGGGCCGGCGCCCCGGGTGCGGGCCCACTTCTCGAACCGTTCCCCATAACCCGCGCCGGGATACCACAGTGCATATTGACGCAACTTGGCCGCATACAGCCGTTTGCTCGCCCGCCGGTCCAGCCAGCGGCTGCCGCGCGCCGTGCGGCTGAGCAACGCGTCGGCGACAGCCACCGTCAACACCGTATCGTCGGTGAAGCGGGTAAACCGCTGAAATAGCGGAAAATCCGTCGTTTTTACATTATGCCATTCATACACCGATCCGATGACATCGCCGATGATCGCCCCTAACATCGCTCCCCATCCTCACTTTTTCAAAATGCTCAAATAAGCGGCCCACGGGCCCACATCCTCGCGATACCGCTCAGCCATTACCCGCATGATTTGCGCCGTATGCGTCAAATCGTGCACAACCCATGTCGACAACAGCTCGCGCAGCTTGACGACGCCAAACGCAGGATGCATCCCGGTCCGCTCCAGATCGCGCGCCGGGTCGACAAGCTGGCGCAGCCGGCCTATGTTCATCTCCCGCGCCCGCTGGAATGCTTCCAGCTTCTGCTCCAGCGTCGTAACCGCCGTATGCGGCAAATGCGCAAAACGGTCAAACGCCGGAAACACGCGGCTTTCGCCCTCGTTAAGAATCAGCTCGACCTTCGGCAGCCAGTTGGTCGCCTCCGCTTCGATCAGATGCCCAACCACCTCTTCGGGACTCCATGTGCCCTCGCCCTCCCGGCTGGCCAGCCAGCCTGCGGGCAAACCGGACAGCCAGACGCACAGCGCCTGCGGCGTCCGCTCCAGCACCGCAATCGCTTCATGAATTTCAAAATTCATCGCACCCCGCTCCCTTCCCCGGACAAAAACCCAACACGCCCTTTGTTCCCATTATAGCGGCGATCGCCCCCGCTGGACAGCCCCGGCCGGCGGCATAAAAGCGCGACGCAGCTTGCACCTGGCTCACCGTACGGCGCGCGTAATTCCCCGCACGCGGCATACGGCTGCGGCGCTTCCGCACCACGCGCGGCTCCTACCGCGCGTAAATTCCACCGCGCGCTCCCCCCGCTGCGCGCGATCCCTGCCGCACGGCGGCCGTCGCCGCGCGCAGCGCAAACAAGCCAGCCGCAACATACACGGCTGGCCCCTTGCCCGGCAGCCCGCACGCGCATGGGCTGCCCGCACCGGCGCCCCGCAGACGGGCGCCGGCCTGTACGCTGCCGCTCACGGAGCCAGCCGGTAAAACAACGTCGAGTTGATCACCTCGCCGTTGCCGGACGACTGGCCGAGCTTGCGGCAGCCAAGCCGTTCGAGCCCCGCTTCGTCTACGGGCTCGTACAGCAACGTGCGCACGCCGTCGGCGCTGCGCACGGCCAACCCCGCGCCCGGCCGCGTCGCACAAATCCGCCGGACGACAGCGCGCTTGTCCGCCACCAGGCTCGCGACCAGCGCCAGCGCATGCCCGCCGTAGTCGTAGTCTTCGCCGGCGGCGTGCACGACCGGCAGCGCGTCCTGCAGCCCCAGCCGCCCGATCAACGTCCGGGCCGCCTCGCACGCGGCGCGGTCGCTATCGACACAGGCTACGCGCAAGCCGGTGGCCGCGTGCAGCAAAATCGCGCTAAGCGGCAGCGGCCCGCTCCCAACAAAAACGGCCGACCCGCCATCCGCCGCCGGCAGCAACCCCAGCTCCGCCAAATGATCCAGCTCCAGACGGAGCAACGCCTCATAGTTCGCGTAATACCTGAACGTTCGCAGCGATGCCAGCGTCAATATCGGCTGCCGCCCGAAGCGCTCGGCCGCAAACAGCTCCATCGCCCCTTCCGCTTCGTTCAGCTTGCCAAGCAGCCGGTCGCGCACACGGCCGATGCGCTCATCGGCGGCCACCGCCCGCTCTTCCTCCGGCCCATACGGGACACCAACCAGCCCAACGAGCCGGGACAACACGGCGTTGATCAGCGGATTGGCGGGGGACAAGTCGCGCTCCCGGCTCAGCACGGCCTCGGCATGAACGACGGCTTCGACGAGCGTTTCCACAAGCGACCCGCGAATCATGCGCATCGCGCAGGAGCCGGTCACGTCGCAGGTGATCCTTTTCATCCATCATCATCCCTTCTGTCCCATATATATGCTCGCCCCCAAAGCCCCATTCGGCTGCCTTGTCCGTTGCCGGAAAAAGATTTCGCCTGCGAACCGCCAACGGGCCCCCATTATTTTTCGAAACATGAAAAAAAATAAAACCAAACGCCTCCCGCTTCCGTAGTACTCTGCAAGCTTTGCATTTTCTGGCTCAGGGAGGTTCTTGCTCATGACAATGACCATCGCTTTAGCTCGTCCCGTTTCCATCCGAGATTTCGTTCAACAAGTCGTCTGGTACATGAGAAAAAGAAAAAGAGCGTAGTTCATCCCGTTTGATCGTTTCCAAACATAGAAGCAAGTGTCTTTCGAGAACATGGCCAAAAAGAGGCTTCCCCAGGGAGCCTCTTTGCCGTGTGCGGAGCGTGAGATCGGGTTAAATCCCCGAGCTGTCCACCAGCTCCAGTTCATCGATTTTTTCAAATTCGCTCAGCACCTTGAGCCGCAGCTCCTGGAACGACGACGTCGTTTTTTTGCGCGGGAACGGCAGATCGACACCGACCACCTTGCGCACCGCCCCCGGGCGCGGCTTGAGAATAACGACCCGATTGGCCAAATAAATCGCTTCGTCGATATCGTGTGTCACCAGCACCATCGTCGTCCGGTTGCGCTGCCAAATATCGATCAACACCTCCTGCATGTGCGTGCGAGTGAACGCATCCAACGCGCCGAACGGCTCGTCGAGCAATAATACCCGCGGATTGCGCAGCAGCGCCCGGGCAATCGCCACCCGCTGGGCCATGCCGCCGGACAGCTCGCGCGGATAAGCCTTCTGAAAACCTTCCAGCCGCACAAGCTCGATCAGCTCATCGACTTTGCGGCGCACCTCCGGGCTGCGCAGCGACAAGTCGGCAGCGATATTTTTTTCCACCGTCAACCAGGGAAACAACCGCGGCTCTTGAAAAATAAAACCTTTATCGATGCCCGGCCCCGGAATCGGCTTCCCGCCAAGCCGCACGTCCCCGCTGTAGTGCAGATCAAGCCCGGCGATAATTTTCAGCAGCGTGCTTTTGCCGCAACCGCTTGGACCGATGACCGTGATAAACTCCCCTTCCTTGATCTGCAGATCGATTTGCTCCAGCGCCTGCACCGGGCCTTTACTCGAAACAAACGTTTTGTGCAAATTGCCGATTTCCAAAATTGCATTAGCCATCGCCTTCTGCTCCCCCGCCTTCATTATTTTTCATCAAAAAGAGACCTCCCCTTGCGGGAAAGTCTCCGCTTGGAACGGTCGACTCCGTTTTTAAATTCCAACTAAAAAACTTGGTTTTAGCAAGCTTTGCTTTATCTTAACAAGCTGTTTTTTGCCTGTCAACCCAAATTTCCAAGCAAAAAAGGCGAAAGCCCACTTGAAACACTTATTATTCCGGGTATAATACTAGGTATATAAAGGGCAGGAGGGGCGTTTATGACACCATCATATCGGCAATACGTGCAGGGCTGGGTCGACGACTATCTGGATTTATATAACTTTGCTCTCCAATTGGGAGACACGGATTGGCAACAGGAAATTTTGCAGACGCTCAAAAACAAGGATCGGCTTGCCCAATCGCTTTTGCAGCAGCAGTTGTGGCAGCTCTTCGATTCCGTCAATCGCAAAATGTTGGAGCTATTCGAACAAATGCGAGCCAGTCACCATCCATCGGAAAAAGAAACGCTTCGCGAGCAGGTATGGGAACTCAAGCTGATTCGGGTGGAAATCGTGAGAAAAATCAATGCGCAGGATTATTACGCAGCGGGGATTTAACAGGCAAGAGGAGAAACAAGCTGTTGACATGCAGCAGTCCGCTCTGTCAGCTTGTTGTTACGGAAAGGCGTACAGACGACTGTTTCGCCTTGTCTATGAAGCCGCCTTGGCAGGTTAGCTTCGAACCGGGCCGCGAATCTGGGAAATTCGCTTGCTTGGGCAACGCGCCATTACGCGGTTTGCTTCATGTCACGCATCATTTTCATCATCATCGTCATCATTTCGTCGCATGTCTCGAATTGCGTCATCATGGCATTCAGATCCATGTCGGCCATCATGCCCATTTGGCACATGCCGTCCATCATCATCTTCATCGACTTCATTTTGCAAACCATTTCCTCCATGCACATGTTCATCATCATTTGCATCTGCATGTTCATCATTTCCATTTTCTCCATCGGTGGTTTCCCCCCTTTCCCTTCATTTCATGTTTAGCTTACTATAAACCCTCCTGATCTGCAACCTAGCGGCGTCCTGCGAGGATGAGCGGCCGCGTTATAGCGGAAATTTTTCATGCCGCTCTGCCATGTTTGAGCTCGCTTGCGCCTGGCTAAGCTCAACATTTTGGATAGCGTAAGAAAAGCCGTAGAATCCGCATTCCCCTTGCGATTGCGCCAGCATAGCCGAGGCCCAGCTTGGCCAATGTGCATATATATGCCCAGATTGGTCAATTTGCCGTTTGCCTTTCCGCCCGTTCCGTGGGATTCTAGCGGAGATGAAGTTTTTTCAACCGGGAGTGGACACGATGAGGGATAACGACCATCTGCAGCGCATGGGCATGCGTATGAGCCGGGGCACCTGGCGCAATTTTCAGTGGGATTTTTCGGCAACGATGTTGTTCAGCTTGTTTAACGTAATTTTTAACCAGTTCTACATTCCGATGGCGATTCATCACGGAGCGACGAGCCTGGCTGTCGGGCTGCTTTCGGCAGCGCCGGCGATCGGGCTGCTGTTCTCCCCGCTGTGGGCCAACTGGATCGAGCGGACGCGGCCCAAACCGTTTATGCTGTACCCGAATCTGATCGGCCGTTTGCTGATCGTGCTGCCGGCCCTTTGGACCTCCTCCTGGGTATTCGTCGGCGTCGCGCTGGCGTTCCAACTGCTGATGGGCATCCAGGCCCCGGCGTACGCTTCCTTGGTCACACGCATGTATCCGCCTGATCTGCGCGGACGGCTGATGGGCAACGTGCGGGTAGCCATGGGTTTCCTGATGGTTCCGCTTTCGTATGTCTGCGGCCGCTGGATCGATCATGCCGGCAGCACGGGACCGCTGACAGCCGCTTCGCTGGCTGGCGTCTTGTCCATACTCGCGTTCAACGGAGTCCAAGAAATCGAACCTTTGGCGGGAGCGCCCCGCAAGCCTTCGCTGCTTGACCAGTTCAGCATCCTGAAAGGCAACAAACCGCTTGTCGTATTCCTTGCGGCGACCACGTTTTCCGGCTTTGGCAACATGCTCGGAAACCCGCTTTACCAGATCGTACAGGTCCAGCAGCTTGCGCTGAGCAACGTAGAAATCGGTTACATTCGCATGGTCTATTTTGTATTCCTGATGGTCGCTTATTGGCTGATGGGCTGGATGATCGACCGCTATTCGCCGAAGCACGCGATGTATTTCGCTTTCAGCGGTTTTCTGCTCGTGCCGCTGCTCTATGGGTTGTTCGACAGCTACCCCATGTTGCTGGCAGCCGGCGGTCTGCAAGGCTTCGCCGACGCCGCTTGGGATATCGGCTGTATGGCCTACGTGTTCCGCATTGCACCGGGGCGCGAAGCGTCCGTGTTCGGGCTGCACCTGATGTTGTTCGGCATTCGCGGCACAATCGGCCCGCTGCTCAGCACCAGCCTGTCGCATAGCCTGCCGGTTTCGGCGCTATTCTTGAGCGCGGCCGCCTGCAGCGTCGTGGCGCTGCTGCTGTTTATTTGGGAAAAACCGGCTGCTCAACCCAAACCGCTGTAATATATGTGTGGTAGGGAAACCGTTCTCCGTCAGATGGAGAGCGGTTTTTGTGTTTTTTGCGTGGGTTGTTTCAATCCACGCCCCTACGCGAGGAGCGACTGCTGGTAGCAGAGACTGACCCGCGGCCAGAATTGTTTCAATCCACGCTCCCACGCGAGGAGCGACACCGGAAACCGTGGGTCGTGGCCATGTGGGGGCCGTTTCAATCCACGCTCCCACGCGAGGAGCGACTTATGGAGTGCTTGCTTGTTGGTTCTGTTCGTAGTTTCAATCCACGCTCCTACGCGAGGAGCGACGCCCTCTAAAGAAGGCATCTTCGACTACCGCAGCAAGGTTTCAATCCACGCTCCTACGCGAGGAGCGACTTGTGCCGGGGCGCTGCAATACCTGGAACGCGAAGTTTCAATCCACGCTCCTACGCGAGGAGCGACAGTTACAAGAACTATTGCGGCACAGGCAACACAAAGTTTCAATCCACGCTCCTACGCGAGGAGCGACCATAATCAAACATGGGAGGTTTCGTAAACAGGGTGTTTCAATCCACGCTCCTACGCGAGGAGCGACATATTGATATCATTTTTGGCGGTAAAGACGTAGAGTTTCAATCCACGCTCCTACGCGAGGAGCGACTGCAGCTTACGACTCACTGGCATGAGTGTGCTGCGGTTTCAATCCACGCTCCTACGCGAGGAGCGACACCTGCCATCAGCGGACATCATTGATGCAGCAAAAGTTTCAATCCACGCTCCTACGCGAGGAGCGACATTTTATTATGGATACAATGGCGGAGCGGCGGTGTTTCAATCCACGCTCCTACGCGAGGAGCGACGCGGCATGTCCACGACAGTGGATCTTTTCGGACGCGTTTCAATCCACGCTCCTACGCGAGGAGCGACTATCAATAAGGTTATTCAATTTTATCCATATCTGTGTTTCAATCCACGCTCCTACGCGAGGAGCGACAGTTTTATTGCCCAAGGCAGCATGATTCTCCAGAGTTTCAATCCACGCTCCTACGCGAGGAGCGACCCGTCGTGGGGTGCGCAATCATCGTCGACAACATGGTTTCAATCCACGCTCCTACGCGAGGAGCGACCCGGGCCAAAAATAAGCACGGTGTACCGTCGGACGTTTCAATCCACGCTCCTACGCGAGGAGCGACCCGAGCGTGGGTTGGGGCGCGGAAGTGGCAGGCGTTGTTTCAATCCACGCTCCTACGCGAGGAGCGACACAGCATGGGGCGATGTCATCCACGCTTGTGTGCGTTTCAATCCACGCTCCTACGCGAGGAGCGACGTTCGCGGACAAAGCGCACCCTGATGTCGAAAAGTTTCAATCCACGCTCCTACGCGAGGAGCGACTTCTCATACCTAGTATAATTGTAAGCAGCATAAACGTTTCAATCCACGCTCCTACGCGAGGAGCGACCTCCGTCGGTCGTTAGATAAGTGCCGGCCGCCGAATGTTTCAATCCACGCTCCTACGCGAGGAGCGACACTGGCCACGTTCATCTTGGACATGGCCCTTCATTGTTTCAATCCACGCTCCTACGCGAGGAGCGACTGCCGCGCCCGAAGTCTTTGATGTCTTGCAGGTCAGTTTCAATCCACGCTCCTACGCGAGGAGCGACGTGACGCGACCAATCTTGGTCGATGCGTTGGTTGTTTCAATCCACGCTCCTACGCGAGGAGCGACAGGCGAGCAAAATGCGGAGCGGGTTTTTCGAAGCGTTTCAATCCACGCTCCTACGCGAGGAGCGACAATCAAAAAACATCACGGGAGAGTGCTCAGCATGTTTCAATCCACGCTCCTACGCGAGGAGCGACGGGATGAGTTTCCAGAGGGAGATGCGGAGCGATGATGTTTCAATCCACGCTCCTACGCGAGGAGCGACGTTAATTTTATTTTGAGAAATCCGCTATATAAGGGTTTCAATCCACGCTCCTACGCGAGGAGCGACTGGAGCGAGCCGTAAGCCGGCTACCGAGGATGGAGTTTCAATCCACGCTCCTACGCGAGGAGCGACATCGCGACGCACAATGTCGACGAGCGCGCCAAGCGGTTTCAATCCACGCTCCTACGCGAGGAGCGACGAGGGAGGTATCTTGGCGGTAAACACCGCAATGGGGTTTCAATCCACGCTCCTACGCGAGGAGCGACTTGTATCGACAATGACTTTGATCCTTTTTATATTGTTTCAATCCACGCTCCTACGCGAGGAGCGACGTTACAGCGGCTTCAACTGGCAAAATAATAATATCTGTTTCAATCCACGCTCCTACGCGAGGAGCGACATCAAGGGTTTTATAATCCAACCGCGAACCCATTGTTTCAATCCACGCTCCTACGCGAGGAGCGACGAGAGAAATTGATGTGATTTCTCACGGCGTGAGGTTTCAATCCACGCTCCTACGCGAGGAGCGACGGAATCCAATACGTACACGTTGGCGGCGGTACGTGGTTTCAATCCACGCTCCTACGCGAGGAGCGACTAGCAACGATTGCGGCTTGTTCGTGGCCATGTACGAGTTTCAATCCACGCTCCTACGCGAGGAGCGACGACGCACACGTTACCCGCGAAAGTGTCGGTAATCGTTTCAATCCACGCTCCTACGCGAGGAGCGACTCGAACCGTGGATTGTCGTTCCGTCGTCTTTGTTGTTTCAATCCACGCTCCTACGCGAGGAGCGACCTTGTCCCACATGTCCGGCGACCAGTCTTCTAATGGTTTCAATCCACGCTCCTACGCGAGGAGCGACGGTGTTCCCGTTGACCAGTTACAAAGGGAAATGAGTTTCAATCCACGCTCCTACGCGAGGAGCGACCCGTCAAAATCTTCCAAGCATCAAGCGGCCTACGTTTCAATCCACGCTCCTACGCGAGGAGCGACCCTCTCGCCGACCCTATTGCTTGGTTTGATTCGCATGTTTCAATCCACGCTCCTACGCGAGGAGCGACTTTGTTCAATCGTTGATTTTTTTGGGGGCAGGTGAGGTTTCAATCCACGCTCCTACGCGAGGAGCGACTTTTTTTGATCAGGCACACAATCGTGGCACACTTGTTTCAATCCACGCTCCTACGCGAGGAGCGACAGCATCCCCCGCAAAGCCTTGTCCCACAAGGCTTCGCAGGCCCATTTGCGCGAACCTCGGGTCGAGGCGTCGGGTTGGGGGCAAAAACGGGAGTCATTCAGCGTACAAGCGGGCGCGGATTTCGCTGGATCCCTTAAGGGACAAGCCTTCCGAAGCCTTGGCCTCATATGCGCGAACCTCCCGGGAAATTCATGTGCGCTTGGGGTTCGCGCAAACCCGGCATGGTCCCCAAACTCCCACTATTTGTAATGTAGCATATGCAAAGTGCTTCGGGCAATAGGGTTCAAGCTAACGTAGATCGTTCTGCGGCGAGCTTTCCCTTCATGGATTCACCGGGTTAGGTCTGCAACCAGGCAACGGCTTGCGTTGGCTTATCCATACCCACATTCAAAAAAATGCCGCCTCCCTCTCGGGAAGCGGCACCTTTGGCTGTATGCGTCAAAGCGCATCCAACCGTTAATTCAGTTGTTCGACACGAACGTTGCCAATCCACACGGTATTCGTGTCTTGCCCCAGATTGAACTCCAAGCGGGCGTTGTTATCGCTGTTTTCTTCCATGCGGAACAAAATATCGTAGCTGCCGGTAGCCGGATTGAGCGTAAACGTCTTTTGCGGCGAATAAGCCGTAAAGCCACGTGTTTCCCCGCCGCCAAGCTTGACCTGAATCGTGCGTTGCGCTGTCGATTTGGCGTCAAAGCTCATTTTGTAGTAATGCCCTTTCACCAAGGGCAGCTCTTGAATAAGCTGGATCGCATGCGGCGCGTTGCCGCCGTTGGCGACGGAAATTTTCGCAAAATTCGCCTCGCCGTTTGGTTCGATCGCCACGCTGCCGCTGCCGCCAAAGTCCGGCAGTTGCAGGTATTGCCAGTAGGCCGTATTTGCTACCCCGGCAATGTTCGGCACGTTCGCTACTGTTTGCGTAAAGTTGTTGTTGTAAATTTCGTTGCCGTCAGCGAGCGCCGGACGGGCGTCGGCTGGACGCGCTTGCGGCGTAATCGGTGCCGGCGGCACCGGCGTGCGATAGCTGCGGCCCGTCAGTTCATATACGCGAACGTAGTCCACATCCATCGATTGCGGGAACGTCGTGCTGGCGTCCGGGTTGCCGTCAAACCAGCCGCCGACAGCCAGGTTCAGGATGATATAAAACTCCTGATCAAATGGCGCCGGATAGTCGCCGTTTTCGCTGTACCAGTTGCTTTGTGTTTGATACAGGTTGCCGTCAACATACCAGCGGATTTCGCCCGGCTCCCATTCCAGACTGTATACATGATAGTCGGAAGAGAACGATTGACCGGCCGGGAACGTATAGTCGGCTCCGGTATGCTTGTTGTTTGGCGCCGTACCGCCGTAGTGAATCGTTCCGCTTACGGCGTTTGGCGTGCTGCCTTTTGCTTCCATCAAATCCAGTTCGCCGGAAGCGGCCCAAGCACCGTATTTCTCGTTTTTCGGCAACAGCCAAATCGCCGGCCACAAGCCCTTGCCTTCAGGCAATTTCGCTTTAATTTCAAATTTGCCATATTTCTTCGCGTACAAGCCTTGGCTTTTGATTTTCGCCGAAGTGTAATCCCATGTGTAGCCGTAGGGGTCGGTGAACTTCGGATTTTCTTTGACCGCTTTCAGCTTGAGCGAGCCATTTTCCGTCGTCAGGTTGTTCGTACGGTCGGTGTAATACTCCAACTCGCCGTTGCCCCAACCGGATACCCAGTCGCTGCCGGCCATAAAACCGTTGCCGATGTCCGGCGTCCAGTTGCTGCGGTCAACCGCTCCGTTGTTGAACTCGTCGTGCCAGACCATCGTCCAACCGTTATCGGCTTGCACTTCCTCTACCCGCACCTTGCCGATCCATACCGGATTCGTGTTTTGGCCGAGGTTGAACTCCAGACGAGCGATGTTGTCGCTATTTTCTTCCATGCGGAACAAAATATCGTACGTTGCCGTAGCGCTGTCCAGCGTAAACGTCTTCTGCGGCGAATAAGCCGTAAAGCCGCGTGTTTCCCCGCCGCCAAGCTTGACCTGAATCGTGCGTTGCGCTGTCGATTTGGCGTCAAAGCTCATTTTGTAGTAATGCCCTTTCACCAAGGGCAGCTCTTGAATAAGCTGGATCGCGTGCGGCGCGTTGCCGCCGTTGGCGACGGAGATTTTGGCAAAATTCGCCCCGCCGTTGGGTTCGATCGCCACGCTGCCGCTGCCGCCAAAGTCTGGCAGTTGCAGGTATTGCCAGTAGGCCGTATTCGCTACCCCGGCAATGTTCGGTACGTTCGCTACCGTTTGCGTAAAGTTGTTGTTGTAAATTTCGTTGCCGTCAGCCAACACCGGACGGGCGTCGGCTGGACGCGCTTGCGGTGTAATCGGCGCCGGCGGCACCGGTGTACGGTAGCTGCGGCCCGTCAATTCGTACACGCGAACGTAGTCCACGTCCATCGATTGCGGGAACGTCGTGCTGGCGTCCGGGTTGCCATCAAACCAGCCGCCGACGGCCAGGTTCAGGATGATATAAAACTCCTGATCAAATGGCGCCGGATAGTCACCGTTTTCGCTGTACCAGTTGCTTTGTGTTTGATACAGGTTGCCGTCAACATACCAGCGAATTTCGCCCGGCTCCCATTCCAGACTGTATACATGATAGTCGGAAGAGAACGATTGACCGGCCGGGAACGTATAGTCGGCTCCGGTATGCTTGTTGTTTGGCGCCGTACCGCCGTAGTGAATCGTTCCGCTTACGGCGTTTGGCGTGCTGCCTTTTGCTTCCATTAAATCCAGTTCGCCGGAAGCAGCCCATGCGCCGTATTTCTCGTTTTTCGGCAGCAGCCAAATCGCCGGCCACAAGCCCTTGCCTTCAGGCAATTTCGCTTTAATTTCGAATTTGCCATATTTCTTGGCGTACAAACCTTGGCTTTTGATTTTCGCCGAGGTGTAGTCCCATGTGTAGCCGTAAGGGTCGGTGAACTTCGGATTTTCTTTGACCGCTTTCAGCTTAAGCGAGCCATTTTCCGTCGTCAGGTTGTTCGTGCGGTCGGTGTAATACTCCAACTCGCCGTTGCCCCAGCCGGATACCCAGTCGCTGCCGGCCATAAAGCCGTTGCCGATGTCCGGCGTCCAATTGCTGCGGTCGACCGTGGAATTGTTGAACTCGTCGTGCCAGACCATCGTCCAGCCGTTATCGGCTTGCACTTCCTCCACCCGCACCTTGCCGATCCATACCGGATTCGTGTTTTGGCCGAGGTTGAACTCCAGACGAGCGATGTTGTCGCTATTCTCTTCCATGCGGAACAAAATATCGTACGTTGCCGTAGCGCTGTCCAGCGTAAACGTCTTCTGCGGCGAATAAGCCGTAAAGCCACGTGTTTCCCCGCCGCCGAGCTTGACCTGAATCGTGCGTTGCGCTGTCGATTTGGCGTCAAAGCTCATTTTGTAGTAATGTCCCTTCACCAAGGGCAGCTCTTGAATAAGCTGGATCGCATGCGGCGCGTTGCCGCCGTTGGCGACGGAAATTTTCGCAAAATTCGCCTCGCCGTTTGGTTCGATCGCCACGCTGCCGCTGCCGCCAAAGTCCGGCAGTTGCAGGTATTGCCAGTAGGCCGTATTTGCTACCCCGGCAATGTTCGGCACGTTCGCTACTGTTTGCGTAAAGTTGTTGTTGTAAATTTCGTTGCCGTCAGCGAGCGCCGGACGGGCGTCGGCTGGACGCGCTTGCGGCGTAATCGGTGCCGGCGGCACCGGCGTGCGATAGCTGCGGCCCGTCAGTTCATATACGCGAACGTAGTCCACATCCATCGATTGCGGGAACGTCGTGCTGGCGTCCGGGTTGCCGTCAAACCAGCCGCCGACAGCCAGATTCAGGATGATATAAAACTCCTGATCAAATGGCGCCGGATAGTCGCCGTTTTCGCTATACCAGTTGCTTTGTGTTTGATACAGGTTGCCGTCAACATACCAGCGGATTTCCCCTGGCTCCCACTCCAGACTGTATACATGGTAGTCGGAAGAGAACGATTGACCGGCCGGGAAGGTGTAATCCGCTCCCGTGTGCTTGTTGTTCGGCGCCGTACCGCCGTAATGAATCGTTCCGCTTACGGCGTTTGGCGTGCTGCCTTTTGCTTCCATTAAATCCAGTTCACCGGAAGCGGCCCAGGCGCCATATTTCTCGTTTTTCGGCAGCAGCCAAATCGCCGGCCACAAGCCTTTGCCTTCAGGCAATTTCGCTTTAATTTCAAATTTGCCATATTTTTTGGCGTACAAACCTTGGCTTTTGATTTTCGCCGAAGTGTAATCCCATGTGTAGCCGTAGGGGTCAGTGAACTTCGGATTTTCTTTGACCGCTTTCAGCTTAAGCGAGCCGTTTTCCGTCGTCAGGTTGTTCGTACGGTCGGTGTAATACTCCAACTCGCCGTTGCCCCAGCCGGATACCCAGTCGCTGCCGGCCATAAAACCGTTGCCGATGTCCGGCGTCCAGTTGCTGCGGTCAAGCGTGGAATTGTTAAATTCGTCGTGCCACACCATCGTCCAGTCACCCGGAAGCGGCGTGCCGCCTGGTGTCGGGGTTGGCGTCAGCGTCGGGGTGGGCGTTGGGGTTTCCGTGGGCGTTGGCGTTGGCGTCGGCGTGCCGTCAACCGGCGTGCCGTACACCTCGAACTCGAACAACGAGTAGCCGTATGGCGGCAAACCTCTTAATACGCCTTGCATCCGCACATATTGCACGTTCGCTGCCGACACGGCAAAATCGTCCGTGCCCCCGTCGCCGTTCGGTTGCGCATAGATGTCCGTCCAGCTTGTACCGTTCGCCGAGGTCTGGATTTTGTACGATTTGCCATAAGCCGCTTCCCATTTCAGCACGACGCGCGACAGGTTATAGGAAGCTCCCAGGTTAACCGTGATCCACTCCGTATCGGAAAAACCCGACGACCAGCGTGTGCCAGGATCGCCGTCCACGGCTAATCCGCCGGCCATCGCGCCTTCATTGGACGAAGTTGTCACCGTTTTGTTCAACGCCACATTGGACGCCGGAGGCGGCGTTGGTGTAGCCGTTGGGGTTGGCGTCGCCGTTGGGGTCGCTGTCGCCGTTGGGGTTGCTGTCGGCGTCGGGGTCGCCGTCGGCGTTGCTGTTGGCGTCGGGGTCGGCGTTCCGCTCGCCGGCGTGCCGTACACCTCGAACTCATACAGCGAATAACCGTACGGCAGCCCTCTTAACACGCCTTGCATCCGCACATATTGCACGTTCGTCGCCGTTACGGCAAAATCGTCCGTGCCCCCGTCGCCGTTCGGCTGCGTGTAGCTGTCCGTCCAGCTTGTGCCGTTCGCCGAGGTTTGGATTTTGTACGATTTGCCATAAGCCGCTTCCCATTTCAGCACAACGCGCGAAAGGTTGTAAGAAGCGCCCAGGTTGACCGTGATCCATTCCGCATCGGAAAAACCCGATGACCAACGTGTGCCGAGATTGCCGTCCACGGCCAATCCGCCGGTCATCGCGCCCTCATTGGACGACGTTGTCACCGATTTGCTCAGCGCCACGTTCGTCGCCGCCGGCGTCGGCGTCGGCGTTGGGGTCGGCGTAGGCGTTGGGGTAGGTGTCGGAGTTGGCGTTGGAGCCGAACCGTACACCTCAAATTCATACAGCGAATAGCCGTAAGCCGGCAACGCCCTTTGCACGCCTTGCATCCGCACATATTGCACGTTCGAAGCCGCGACCGTCAGATCATCCGTGCCCCCGTCGCTGTTCGTTTCGGTATAAGCATCCGTCCAGCTTGTCCCGTTGGCGGACGTTTGAATTTTATAGCCCTTGCCGTAAGCGGCCTCCCACTTCAACACCACACGCGAGATGTTGTAGGAAGCGCCCAAATTGATCGTAATCCATTCCGAAGTTGTAAAACCCGACGACCAGCGCGTGCCAAGATTGCCGTCCACAGCCAATCCGCCGGTCATCGCGCCTTCATTGGATGAAGTCGTCACCGTCTTGCCCAATGCGATATTCGTGTCGGCGGCGCTGACTTCCGCAGTCGGAACTGGCAGCACGCCCAGCACCGAACCCAACACCAGCATGCCGGCCATCCAACGCGAGGTCCGCTTTCTGAATCGCTGCAATTTCCCACCTTCTTCGGTCCATCGTGCTTTGTTTTGCAAGATTTACCCCTCCCATGCCTACAAAATAGCAAAATCAAACAACAAAAAGCGCAAAGTAATCGTTTTCAGGAAGCGCTTTCCTATACTATATATCGAATTTTGATATTTTACAACAATTTCATGCAAATTTTTATCATTTTATTGCACAATATCAACCAAACCCAACCATTTTGCACAAAAAAATTCCCCCCAGCCGCTTAACGCAGTCGGAGGAAATCCTTGGTTCAGCCTATCGGCTTGGTCGTATTCCGTTCGATCAACATCGGCCGGAATACCGTATTTTCGAACGTTTCCAGCCCGCGCTTGCTGTCCATAATCGCTTTGATCGCGAAATCGGCCATCTCACGGCGCGGCTGGCGCATCGTCGTCATCAGCGGTGCGGGGTAAAATATCGGGTTCTCGTAGACGATATCGTCAAACCCCATCACCGACACATCCTCCGGCACCTTGAGCCCGCGGTCGCGGGCCGCACGGATGAACGCGTCGGCCATCACGTCGTTGAAGCAAAACACGGCCGTAAACGACTGGGACTCGATCAGCTGCAGCGCCGCCTTATATGCCCCCTCGTAGGAAAAGTCGCCAATCGCCACCAGATCGGGGTTGTACGCGATGCCGTGATCCTCCAGCGCCGCCTTGTAGCCCTCCAGCCGCTCAAGCGCGTGCTCGAACGTTTTGTGAATCAGCATATGGGCGATGCGCGTGTGCCCGAGGCGGATCAAGTATTGCGTCGCTTCATACGCGGCTTGAATGTTATCGGTCGTGCAATTGATGATGCCCGGAGCGTCAATGACGCCAAACAGCGACACCATCGGACACTTTTGCTGGATAAACGGCTTCAGATCATCTTTGTTGAACGAAAACACCCCGACGAAAATGACCGCGTCAACGCGTCCCTCCATCGCCTTGAGAATATCGCTGTTCGACTGCGTCCCATAGCGCGTATCCAACCTGTAGGACAAAACGCCGTAGCCGAGCTGGTCGGCCGTATTGAAGATCCGCTCCAAAATCGGAAAATAAAAAGCGTCCTGAATTTGCATGGACATAATAACGCCCAACACCTTCGTAGGAGCTTCCGTAAACTTGTCCGCGAGGATGATCGGGCGGTACTCCAGCCTTCTGGCGGCATCAAGCACCTTCTTTGTTGTGGCCATGCTGATTTTTGCGTTACCTTTCAATACCCTGGATACCGTACTGCTTGATACACCCGCGGCTTTCGCCACATCCTGCAACGTTGTCACCTGGCTCCCTCCACTTGTCCAAATCGATGAATAAGTTTTGCACTTTTATGCAAGTTTAACATAAAAACCGACAGAAGTATAAGAAACTTTGCAAACGCTATCGAAAAAACCGAAACTCCCTGTGATTTCTTACATAAAAAGGGAAAACCCACTGAGTACGCAAGCGCACTCGGCGGGTTTACGGCTGGAGCCGGGCGTTTATTGAACGCCTTTTTCGTCATAATAGGCCGTGGCTTGCTGCTTGATATAATCGAGCAGCTTGTCGACGCCGGCTTGCTTCAACTTGTCCTGGTACGTTTGCAGCGCTTTGTCGACGTCCGGCACAAGGCCCAGCATCAGCGGCTGGCCGTATTGCTCATACACCTGATGCACGGCAGCCAGTTCGGTTTTCACCGGATCATAGTCCAAATAAATCGGCGCGAAAATGTTCGGCTTCGTCTCGGCTTTGAATTCGGCGGTCAGCTTGTCGAAGCCGTCCCAGCCGCCTTCGGTCGTTTTCATGTTCGGCTCGTATCTCCAGCCCCAGCTGGCGATGTCGTACGGCGTGACGACCTTCGGATCTTGCCCCTTCGCCGGCACGACGATATGCTTGGGATCGGAAGCGATATCATAGTGGAGACCTTCAATGCCGTAAGTCATCAGGTTGAAATATTTCGGATCGTTGCGCAGTTTGTCGAGCACCATCAGCGAACGGTCGGGGTTTTGCGAGCTTTTCGGAATCGCCATGCCGTTGTTGATCGACAGGTTCGGAATCGCGTAGTTGTGGAACCGTGTGAACGGGAAATACGCCAGCTCGATGTCCGGGTATTTCAGCTTCGTGTTGTTGATGAAGCCGCCGGCCGAAGACGGGTTGCGCCAATAGATCGCGCCTTTGCCCGCCGGGATGAAGTCGCCGGCTTCCTGCTTCGAAGACAGCGTGTTTTTCGACCAGTAGCCCTTGTCGGCCCAGCTTTTCATCTTTTTGACCCACTCGGCGAACTGCGGCGTGAACGGCGCGGCCACGACGTCACGCGGCTTGTCGTAGGAACTGGCGACGATAACGCCGTCGGTGTCGCCGCCGATCGTTTTGAAATCGTGATAGTCCAGATACAACGTGTTGATTTCGTTGATCGCCTTGCCGCTGATCGGCGTTACGTCGGGCAGGTTCTTTTTCACCCCATCCATATACGCTTCCAGCGAATCGAGGTCCTTGATTTCCGGCAGGTTGAATTTCTTGCGCCAGTCTTCGCGGTAGACGAGCCCGTTCGGCGTATATTCGGCAAACGTGCTGGGCACAGCGTAAATGTTGTCACCAAGCGTGACATCGCTCCAGTCCTGTTTCGGCACCTCCTGCCAGGTCAGCGGCGCATCCTTGGGCAACATCTCCTTCAAGTCGAGGAAGGCACCCTGCTTGGCGTATTTGTAAAAGCCGGCCCACGACGAGGCGAAAATCATATCGATTTTCTCGCCCGACGTCAGCAGCAGGTTGTATTTCGTCTCCCAGTCGTTCCAGGTCGTGAAATTCAGCTTGACGGTCGTGTTCAAATCTTTTTGCAGCATGGTGTTCCACTCTTCGACGACCTTTTGCGTATCTTTGTGCGGCTCGCCGACCAAATACCAAACCAGCTCCACCTTCTTGGATATGTCCGGTCCGCTTGTCGCTTGCGCCTCAGCCGTCGCTTGCGTGGCGGTTGGCGCCGCCGATTCCGGCGAGCCGGAGTTGGAACTGCACGCGGTCACCGCCGTCGCCGTCAGCGCCGATGCGGCCAGCAGCGTCAAAAGCTTGCTTGTCTTTCTTTTCATCAAAGAACCCTCCTAAAATAATATGTGCTATCGCTATATATTAGCCGGCAAGCCGGTGCTAACCTTTCACTGCGCCTACGGTCAACCCTTTGACAAAATATTTCTGCAAAAACGGGTACAGGAACACGATCGGTCCGGTGACGATGACGGCGACAGCCATTTTCAGCGTTTCCGTCGGCGCTTCCATGTTGGAAAGCGACAGGTTGCCAACGATCCGCGAGCGCAGCACCTCGGCGCTGGCCAAAATTTTGTACAGCAAAAATTGCAGCGGGAATTTCGTGTCGGTATTGATGAACACGGCGGCGTTAAACCAGTCGTTCCAATACGCCAGCGCGATGAACAGGCCGATCGTGGCCAGGCCCGGCGTCGACAGCGGCAACACCAGCTTCCAATAGATCAGGAAGTCGCCGGCCCCGTCGATTTGCGCGGATTCGATGATCGAATCGGGAATCGATTTCATGAAATTTTTCATCAAAATGATGTTCCATGCCCCGATCATCAGCGGCAGGATCAACGCCAGGTAGCTGTCTTTCATATGCAAATATTTGGTGATCATGATGTACCACGGGATCAGCCCGCCGCTGAACAGCGTCGTGAAATAGATCAGGAACGACATGGCGTTGCGGTAGACAAAATCCTTGCGCGCCAGCACGTACCCGGCCATCGAGACGAAAAACAGACCGAGGAAGGAGCCGACGGCGGTAATGCCGATCGTCACGGCGTAAGCGCGTTCGATTTGACCGGGGGTGCTGAACACAACGCGGTACGCCTCGAGGCTGAACACCTTGGGAAACAGATTGAACCCTTCCTGCAAAATCGTCACCTCCGACGTAAACGAGCCGGCGATGATCAGCCAAAACGGCAGCAGGCAAAACAGCGCAAGCAACGTGATCAGCGTATAGCCAAGCGCATTAAAGACGATTGTGGCGCCTTCGATTTTGATTTTCACGGCGAACCTCCTAGAACAACGCGTAATCTTCGCGGGTCTTTTTGATGATGAAATTCACGACGAGCACAAGCAGGAAGCCGAAGAACGACTGGAACAACCCGGCGGCCGTGCCCATGCCGATATCGAAATTGACGGTGAGCGAACGGAACACGTACGTGTCGAGAATGTCTGTGGCGTTGTACAACATGCCGTTGCCGCCGATGATTTGATAAAACAAATCGAATTGCCCTTTGAGAATGCCGCCAAGGCTGAACAAGATCAGCAGCACGAACGTCGGCACCAGCAGCGGCAGCGTGATGTGGCGAATTTGCTGGAACACGTTGGCGCCGTCGATGCGCGCCGCTTCGTAATATTCGTCGCTGATGCTCATGATCGCCGCCAGGTAGATGACAGCGCCGTAGCCGAGCGTTTTCCAAATGTAAAATCCGGTAATGATGTATTTCCACGGCTCCGGCTGCAAATAAAAATCGTAGGTCGGATGCGCCAGCTCCTTGAGCAGCGTGTTGACGACGCCGTTGTCGGAATTGAACATCTGATACGAAAACGCCCCGACGAGCACCCAGGAAATAAAATGCGGCAGAAACATCACTGTCTGCGCCACCCGCTTATACACCTTGCCCGGAATTTGGCTGAGGAATACGGCCGTGACGATTTGCAGCACATTCCCGAGCAGGATAAAGGCGATATTGTACAATACCGTGTTTTTGATCAACTGGGTCAGCGTCCCCGACTGGAACAAAAACTTGAAATTATCCCACCCGACGAACGGGCTGCCGAACAGGCCTCCGTTAAAGTCGAACCGTGTAAACGCATAATAGATGCCGACCATCGGGATATAGTTGAAGATGAGAAAATAGAGCAGAACCGGCAAAATCATCAGAAACAGCACCTTGCTTTTGTTCAGCTCGTACCAAAACCCTCTTTTTGCTCCGACTTTCACTTCGATCTCTCTCCTTCCCGGGCTGCGGGTCATGCCGTAAGCCCTGTTGATGAATGCAACGTAATCGTAATGAAAACGGGGGTGTCCGGGCAACTGTAAATACGCAACCAAACTTAGCATTCGAGCGAAAAGGGCACTGTCTTTTTCCGACTTGAGTGCGTTTTTGCTATATTTGGCGGGGCAATGGGCGGGTTGCACAGGTGTCATTCGTGCGGGGGGCGGGCCGCAATCCCGCCGGAGTGTGGGCCGTAGGCCCGCAGATGAAAACAAAGCGACCGCCCAGGCAGGTTGTTCCTGCCCGAGCGGCCGCTGAGTGGATGCGCGCATCCGTGGTTTACCCGATCTCCCACGCCTGCGTCCCGTCCTGGCGGGCGTTCTTGCGAAAGTCGATCGGCGTGACGCCGTTGCATTTTTTAAACGCTTTGTGGAAGTAAGACGTATTGGAGAATCCCGCTTTTTCGGCAATTTCGTTAACTGTGTATTCCGTCTCCAGCAGCATTTCGTGCGCCTTGCGCATCCGCACCTCGATGATGTAGTTGAGAATCGTTTTGAGCGTATGCTTTTTGAACAGCCGGCCGATATACGTCGACGACATCTGCATGCTGTCGGCAATGCTTTCCAGCGACAAGTCCTGATTCATGTACGAGCTGTCGATCAACTGCACGACCCGCTGCACCAGTTCCTCATGCCGGGCGTTTTTCTTTTCGCTCAACACGCCGGCCAGCTCGTCGAACATCGCGTCGAAGCCGGCATACAGCTCCTCCAGCGTCTCCAGATGGTGCATGCGCTCCAGCAGCGTGCTGACGTTCAAATCATAATCGGCGTCGCTGTTGCGCTTGATCGTCGAGACGGCGTTGTGGATCGCAAAGCTTAAATGCGACAGCGCCAGATGAAAGGAGGCGTAGGAATAATCGGCCGTTTCGCCGAGAATCTCGCGCAGGATCGCTTTCGTATCGTCCAGCTTGCCGAGCATCAGCTCCTCGATCAGCAGCTTTTCCTTATGAATCGGATATTCGTAAGATTTGGCCTTGTCCCGCTCGACCAGCGCCGCCGAAACGAGGCATTGCGGGCCGTGAAACAAGCTGTGCAGCGACGCTTCCGTCGTCTGATTGAACAGCGCGGCAGCGGCCAGCGCCGTCGCGCCCGGCGAGCTGACGATCGCCGACACCGACAGATTCAGGTAGCGGCGCACCGCCTCCTGAATCGCGCGCAGCGTCGCTTCCAGCGTCGGGTGCGCATCGGCGGCGTCCGCGGCTTCGTCGCGGACGCCCAGCAGCAGGGCGAGCCGGTTCTCACCCATCTCCACCGCGGCTCCCGCATACTGGTGCGCCGTGACGACCTCCTCGGCGACGTTGGCGATGCCGTATTTGAGCAGCAGCCGGTCCGCGCTTGGATAATTGGCGACGAACTGCGCGTAGCGGTCGAGCTTGAGCAGCACGACCAGACAAGGGCGGTCGGCCTGGAGCGGAGTGCCCAATCGCTCCAACTGCTGCTGCATGCGGGCCAGGTCGATTTTCTCGCAGCCGAGCAGCAAGCTGCGGAGAAATTCCTGCCGCTGCCTGAGCAGGTTTTCCCTTTTTTCCGCTTCCAGCGTCATCAGTTTGACCAGCCGGTTGTGCACCTTGGCGTACAGCCGCCGCGAAATCAAATACGATACGCCGAGCCCGGCTACCAGCAGCGCAAGCGCGCTCAGCACCGTTTTCAGCCGCAAGCTGTTGATTTGGCTCGTCACCGTCGCATAAGGCACAATTCGGACGTACCGCCAGCCGAGATAGTCGGGCAGCGTATACGTAACCAGCGAGCGGACGCCGTCGACCGCGGCGACGAAATAACCGGCCTCCTGCGCTTGCAGAATCGTCTGCATGTACGGCGTGCCGGAAATGTCGGAGAGCATCGCCGATTTCCAGCTGTTGGAGACGAGTTGGCCCTTGTTATCGACGATAAATGTATTGTTGTCGGAACTGGTGATCAGCCCGTCGATATTTTTATGCATCTGCGTTTCCGAAATGTTGACGACGATCACATCGTCGCTGCTGCCCGTTTGCAAGGTATCGTACAGCAGGAACGTATACACGTCGCGTTCGGTTTCCTGCACGGTCGTCCTGCTTTCCACCGGCATCCGCCGGGGAATCGGCACCAGTGTCGGGTACTGGCGGACATGGCGGACGATATCGACGATCTGGCTGTCGTAGAACCCGGCTGCGCTTTGCACGGCGTAATCGCTTACATCGGAACTGACGTAAAAAGTCCGCTTTTTGGCGTTGTACACATAAATCGAATCGATAAAAGGCGACGTCGCCCTGTACGAATTTAACTGCGTCAGGGCGTTCGTCGTATCAACAATCTCCACCTCGGAGAAATTAAGCAGCTTGCGGATATGGTTGTCGTAATAAATCTGCTTGGCGAACGTGCCCGCCGTCACCGTCATCAGCGAAGCCTCGCGGCTTGTCTGGGCCAGGTTGCTCATCGTGTAGGAAAACGATTGATTCAGTGCGATGCGCTCGAATTGGAAATACAAAATGGCGGATAACGCGATAATCGTCACAACAATGGTCATCGTAAATGAAAAAAACAGGCTGCTGTGCAGCTTCGTTTGCTGGTCGTTGATCGTATTCATCGCTTACGCCTCCATCTGTCAAGCAGTCTGTCGAATAGGCAAGCCTGCACCCGTAAAAACGTGTAAGCCCCTGCTCCATAAACTTCTAACATATCCAATTATACCGCAAATGAAATCGATTTCAATGAGTTCACACAAAAAAATTTCTTTTTCCATTCCAGCCCCCCAACCGTCAATTTCCACCTTCCAGCTCGGCAATGAATCGTGCCAGAAAATCGCGCTCCAGCGCCGCCATGTCGCTGTACAGCCCGAGAATCCGCTGCAGCTCGTCAGGTTGGGCTTTCACCTGGTGGCGCGCGTTGTATTTGATGCAGGCGTTGCGCGCCACCAGCGCCGTCTGCTCGATGATCCGGCACGCCTCCCGCACCTCGGGGCTGCTTTGGTGATAACCCTTGCGATCCATATAATCGATGCGATCCAGCATAACTTTCTTATGCTCCCAAAACGCATGCGAGAAACGCAAATCGATCCAACCGCCCTCTTCGCCGACACGTTGGCGCAAGTACAGCTCCATCAGCCCGTAGAACGCCATGCCGTAGCTGTCTTCGTCCGGGTTGCGCTGGGCGCGGTAATGCGCCGACGAATTGGCCGACGCCCGGTATTCCTTGAGCGACTGAATGACGAGCTCCTTGTCGAACTTGTATGCAAAATGCGGGTTGTACTCCAGCAAATATACGTATTGAGCAAACGGAATATGATCGTTCCATATCGTATCGCGGCTGCACCCGCGATACGCCTCGATAAATTCATCGAAATCGATTTCGAAAATACCAAACACCATGCGCTGGTCGAAGCCCATCACCGTCAGCGTCCGCTTCTCTTTATCGTAGCCGCTGACCAGCATTTCATGCGGAAAATGGAACGTCTGGTAAGCCCGATTGTGCGAAATATAATACTCATCGGCATAGACGTGCACGTGACGGCCGCGGTCGATGCTGTCACAGATGAAATCGAGCACGCCCGACTTATAGCCGTCAACAATCGCTACCTCCAGCTTTTGGTAGGTGATGAACGGACAGCGCAGCACGTACTGGTGCCACTGCAGAACCGGAGCATGGAACGTAAAAAACGGCTCTTCACTAGGAAACCCTTTGATCATCATCAGTTGAATAAAATTGCTGTAAAACCAGTCGAGATACTTATCCTCCTGGGCGGCGATCGCCAGCGGATACGCATTGCACAAATAGCCGATAACCGGGGGGTGTCCCAGCGGCAATCTGGCTGATCCTAAAGTCGTCAAAGCGCTTCACTCCGTTTCTTATTCATATAGTATAGTGGCCCATTTCTATTATTAGCCGAATCTCACAACACTGTAAATGCCAAAAATGACGTGAACACGCGCTTATTTTCCGCTATAATCAAAACAGGACAAAAGTCATAAGGAGCAGCGATGGACACGCCCAAAATCAACTGCCTGTCATGCAAGCATTTCTATGTTACCTGGGACCCGCGATTTCCTCGCGGCTGCAAGGCTTACGGCTTCAAAACCAAGCTCCTGCCAAGCGCCGATGTGCGCGCCTCCTCGGGCAAACCGTGTCTGGGCTTCGAAGACAGAGGGGCGAAACGCAGTTGACCGTTTGGTGGCCGGTTGCTTATTATGTAAAAAAACTTCAAGGTTAAGCTAGGGCCTGTCTTCAAACTCAAGCCAACCACACGAAAATGGAGACTAACGACAGAAAAGCCTTGTAGGTGCAGGCCAATTTATCGAATCGCGTAGCGATTCGACGGTAATGTTTGATCTTGTTAAAAAAGCATTCGACCGCATGGCGTTCTTTATACAGCCACCAATCGCAAGGACGCTGAACCCTGCGGGTGATTTTGCTAGGGATTACGGGATTGGCCTGCTGTTCGTGCAGCAAATCGATAATCGCGTTTGTGT
>Ga0206102_1000108_pt1:7500-34813 | contig 34813 bp, 27 predicted proteins | sample 1B1Ametagenome_FD_148645 | JGI IMG/M metagenome (GOLD analysis project Ga0206102, IMG submission 148645) | Enriched microbial communities from leaf-cutter ant dump, University of Wisconsin, Madison, United States - 1B1A | ecosystem: Environmental > Terrestrial > Nest > Insects nest >... | reverse complement strand
GCCCGAACTGTCGCTCCAACAGTTCTTTCAGAGCCAGCAATTCCGGATCGGAGAGATTGCCACTGGAAGGATAATCATCCTTTATTCCCAGATCCTCCCTGACGTTCAGATAATATTTGAAATCGCTTGGGACCGACCCTTGCTCCTTGATTGATACCATGGCCATCGCGGGCCGATCCTGCACGAACCGGTAATCATGCTGCTCGTACTGCACCTGAATTTCGCCTCCTGATGGCAATCTGATCGTCTTCAACTGCCAGGCGGCCGGATCGAAATCATCCCGATCGGGGGTTTGATCCACCCACTTCCGGAATCTCGCGTGCTGTGCGGCACCATCATACTGATAACTCCCCCAGCGATCGAGATTGAAGAGACTATAGTCTGGATTCTGAGCTGCCGCAGTTACGCTGTCGCCGTACCTGATGACAGGATCGTACACGCGCTTGACATCTGCAGGCAGATTGGCGTAGTCGTCGTATCCCCTGTACTCGTATCCGAACACATATGGAGCGATCTTCGCCGCCACGACGCCATTGTACTCGAACCATACCTTGCGCAACGTGAGCTTACCATTACGTGGAGGGCCCTCGCCATCCACAAATGATGCATTTGGGAGATTCTTGCAGAGTGAATATTCATAGCCGAAATGCACGGTCTGAAGTAACTGTCCGGCCTCTCCCGACTCATCGCGTGCATAAAGTTCAATCCGGTCCAGCCGGTGACTCTTGTTCGACCCGGAAGTCAGCGTTTCCAGATCGCCGGCGGCCGCGGCGCCCTCGGAATGATTAGCCTCGAACCCATCCTGTCTCGGATTTGTAATGAACTGAGCGACATGTGTCTTGGTCTCGATCCTGTCGAGATAGTACACCTCCTTTTCTCCTGAAATAGCGCCACCTACATCGTCCATCGGATCGGAGAGCGACCGGCGTTCGTAGAGAAGACCTGCATACGGCATCCTCCACCTGTACCACTCGTCGCCACTTCCCGCCTTGTCTTTCGTCCCGGCCACCCGCTTATAGATGAATTTTGTATATCCTCCAAGATCATCCGTCGTAGGACCATCGTTGGTACGGTCGACATAATCGGGTGTTGTGATTTCGGTGAGAAGGTACATGCTTGCGTAGGGGGCGTCCCGTTCCTCCCCGACGACGACATCCGCCGTAGAGGGCACGACATTCTTTTTCACAAGGTAGTTCTGCTCGATACTACCTGCGGATGTTCCATCAAGCCCATACTGCAGATTCTTTTCACGGCGGGAATAAACGGGAAGACCATACATGTAACGCATCCCCGCTGCGTTAACGACCTCGAATTCACCGACGCCATTCTCAATCCCTTCTGCGTTCCGGTTGACGTATTCCGATGCGGCAGAATATTTGTCATAGGCATGATACAGTATGCCCGGGCGCCGGCCAGCATCGCATCCCGGATCGGCCAGATCGAGCATTTCCTTGTTTGTATGATATCCGATATAGGAGGAACGGCCACTTCGCCGTCCATCGTTGGCCGAGGCCATCAAGCTCCCACCGGTTATCACAGGCTCCCAAATCCACGTGCCGCTCCCATGCGCAAGTGAAGCTCGCATCACATCGAGATCCGTGGAATATTCGACGCTGCCTCCGAGATCATTGTTGAAGCGGAAGAAGTAAGCCTCCTCATCGTCGGAAACCTCTGGGAAGGTGTACCCGCTGACGTCGCTCCACCTGCCAACCTTCAGCGAATGGCTGCCGACACCGAGGTCAAATCCCCCGCCAAGATTGAGCGGCCCGGTATGCACGGCAAACCCGAGTTGGCCAATGGTTGTCTTGCTGGATCTGGAGTTGGGGCGAAAATGCCCGGGCTTCCTGCTATGCAGACGGAATCCTCCGCCAATCCCCTCTCCGGTCACCATGAACTGATCGGCATTGCTGAAAGGTATCGAAAGAAAATAATCGCGCTTTGAATACATCGACTCCTTTTCGGAATAATAATCCATAAGGCTACCATCATTCTCACCAGCTGCACCGCTGTACATATATCCATAGCACGCAATGTCCTCGGATGCATTCTTATTCTCCTGTCGCGTATAATTCCCGCTCAACCCCCATTCAGGGCCGATCGCGGGAGGCGCCTCCGTGTGCTGAATACCGATCCTGAAGTTGGCCGATACACCCGTGTATTCCGTGACGGTTGTGGGACGTTGTGATTCCTCGAATGAATACGAGCCATTGTAGCTCCCATACATCGTTCTATCTTTCATGGCCTGCCGCTTTTCCTCCCGCGGTGGTACCGGCCCGTATGGCTTTTCCGACGTTTCCGATTCATCCTTTTTCGCCATTGTACTCAGTTCATTCAGTGCCTTCGCCGGATTGAACCCGAACGAAAAGCTCCCTTCGCCATCGGTGAAGGAGTAGCCGAGGCTGGCGATACCTTTGTACGCGGCATCCATTCCTATCGTCGTGCTGAAGCCCTTGTAGTTATTGTATCGTATGGAAGCAGTCCCTGTTGTAGACAACGCGTCCACACTGAATATCTCCATCTTGGTCCATGCCCCGATGGAGGCCGTCCAGTTCGCCGGCACCTTGTTCCAGTACTTTACGGAAGCACCATTATAATCGTCGGGGAATCCGCGCTTGTTGCGGATAATCGCACCCGGATTCAACGTCCATCCGTATCCGACCCAACTGGCCTCCTCCTCCATGGATGCACCGCTATGGTAGGATAGCGATAAGGCATACCCTCCACCATTCGGACCCGGTATGTTGAGCACGGGCAGGTTGTAGGTGAGCGCTCCCGTGAATTCATCGACAAGTTCCGTAGTGGTTACCGGCTCGAAGCTGGAGAACTCCGGCTGTACCGGTCCGCTCGTCAGCGCAAATGCTGCCAGCGGAGCAACGCTCTGGCTGATAAACGAGAGCAGTAGTACCCGGGCTACAATGCTTTTCAGCGACATTTTCATAACACTAGCGTGAATCAGATGGGAATAGTTCTGATGCAAGTCGAAGATCTTTCGTCTCGAACAGGAAATGATGTATTCCGGTATCAAACACCTTATCCACAAAGGATATATCCACGGTATCCGCGTCGAAGATTGATCGGCCGTCGATGTGGTCAGTGAAGGTGAGAATAAGATTCCGCTCCTTCCTGATTCCGTATGTGTTTTCAAAGTGTGCAAGAACCGGATGCGCCTCACCATGCGGCGTCTTCATCGATATATATTCGCCGACATCGAAGTTCATAATCATGAGGCGCTCCAGGAACTGCTGCCGGCTTGCCACACCTCGCGTCATCACATCACGTCCATGAAGCCCATGATCGGTGGGAGCGACGGTCATGATGAAGGTTGCGTTGTTCCTGTACAACCGGATCAGACTATCCTGAGGCCGAGGAACAGCAACATCCGCATCGTGAGTCTCACGATACACGAGAAGCTCCGGGGGCAGGTACTTCATTGTTATTTCAAGTCCGTCCACACTTCGGCTTTTGCAGAGCCCATGATCCGGATCACCGAGCCATGTCTCGAAGCTCTGAATGTTCCGAGGCCCGCGGCCGCATGAGAATTCCAACAGCAGCAATGGGAGCAGCCGTAGTAACGGCCATCTGTTATCTGGATGCCGTGGTTGCATTGGTAGATTTGTATTGCGCATTCAGAATGTTCAGAACCTCGTCCGTGATGTCGTATCCATCCTCAGCATAGAGGAGACTGCCGGCGGCCGTCGTACCCAGGATCATGTCGTATCCATGCTCTTTGCCATAGCTTGCAATGAAGCTGTTGATCTGGCTCAGAACTCCCTGCATCAGCTTCTCTTCCTCTTCTTCGGCCATCTTCCCAGCCTCCTGCGCATAGGATACTATCTGCTGTTCGTGCTTGGCGAGATAATCCTCTCTATCACTGCGTTCCGCCGGGGAAAGCTTTGCATAGCTTTCATTGTAGATATTCATCGCGCGCCGGTAGTCGCCCTGCAACGTATCCAGATTCGCCTTCCGCTGGTCCTGCGTCTTTTGTGCTACTTCATGTGACTCGATAGTTCCCGCATATTTGCTTATCAGGTCACTCGAACGCACATAGGCGATCCTCGGCCTCATCAGATACTGTGTCATGAGAATTGCCGCGACCATCAGTGCCGCCCCTCCACATATCAGGAGCGTCCGCCGAAGATTGATCCTCCGAAAAACTCCTGTCTGTGTAGCCTTTGTGGTTGAATCCTGCTTTGCACTCATTCTCATCACGACTATGATCGGATTAGATTATCTGCCGTCTTTCCCTGCTACCGCACAAGAATGGCACGCCCCATCAGATCGGCATCACCGGATATAAGGCGGTATATATATGCCCCATCAGCCACGCGCTCGCCGTTACGATCCCTGGCATCCCATGTAACGGAGTAGGAGCCGGCATGCTGCTTCTCATTAATGAGGGTGGTCACGTAGCGGCCATCGGTGGAATAGATGGCGATGCGCACGTTGCGCTCCGCTGAAAGCGTGTACGTTATCGTCAGGCTCGTAGAGAACGGATTTGGCGCAGCCTCCAGAGCAACAGCCTCACTGTTCGCACTCCCTCCCACAGGGGAGGTGCCCAGGCGATGCAGCATGTTGGCGGTCAATTGCCGGAAGACTTCGTCTCTGTTGCTATTCGGCCAGCGCACCACGACCGAATCGACCAGCAGGGCATCTCCGAGGCCGAAATGAAGTCGGAGTGGCTTCGCCATGAGAATGCCACGACCGGCGCTCACCTGCTGGGTATATCTAACGGGAGAAGCAAAGACCGTGACGCTGGCACCAACACCTCCGGCGCTACCTGATGGTGGCACAAGGTCAAATTCGACATAGTTGTTGCCGTGGCTGAATCCTCCATTATTCCGGAACAGCCTGAACCGACCACGATCGATGGTGACCATGTCGAGCTGGCCGTCATTATCATAATCGACCCAGGTCGCGTCATTCCCCGCGGCTATGCGATGCAGGCCATACTCAGACGTACCGAGTTCGAATCGCTTCCCAGACTGCTGAATGTAGATATCCGCGTAGCGACATGGACACGAAGTGGTAATGACAACATCCATCAAACCGTCGTTGTTGATGTCGCCCCAGGCTCCTCCCGTATGCTTCTCTTCATAGCGAATCCCATTATCGGATGGCATCGCAACCAGTTCATAATCGGGAAAACCACTGTTGGCGTAGATCCTGGTACCGCTTCCCGTCATATTCCCGGCATCGCGAACGCCGATACTATTAGGCAGCAGCAGATCGAGATCTCCATCGTTGTCATAGTCGGCCCAGTCACATCCCCGCCCCATTTTCATGTCGCCCCCCAGGGCAGAAGTTCCGACTCCCAATTCTTCGAAGAATGTGCTATCACCGGCATTGTGCCAGAGCAGGCTCCGTGTCACGCCCGCAGCAAAGAGATCGATCCGCCCATCATTATCATAATCCACCCACTGCGATCCGAGCGAACCGGAACGTGCTGAATCAGACAAATGCAGCCAATAGGAACGATCAGTGAAGGTGAGATCATGGTTATTGATGAGGAGCAAGCCTCCAGCGATGCGCTCTTGGGCACCGCTGCCGATAAAAACGTCAAGGAAGCCGTCCCCCGTTACATCGGCAATGCTCACGCTCGTGGGAGTGACCGCCACCGGCAGGTTCAGCACATGTCGCACGAACACGCCGTTGCCGTCATTCGTATAAATCCAGCTTTCAGATCCGGCACTGTCGGTAGAGCCAATGAATACTACATCGACCAGCCGATCATTGTTGATATCAGCAAATACGTTGGCAACAGGCTGCCCTGATATGCCGGAAACATCGGTGATGTCATCGAACCGCCCGCCTCTCACGTTCTGATAGAGTCGTCCTCCGGCGAGAAGGTCGAGGTAGCCATCACCGTTAATATCAGCCCATGCGATACTGCGATTAGCCAGTGCCGAGTCGGGTATTCCAACCTGTACGGTAACATCGGCCATATATCCGGGCGACACAGGTTCAGGATATTCCATGATGACCTCGATGGCATACGAGAACGCTCCCCAGCGCCACCGATGATTTTTCAGCTTCAGGAACTGAAAGTAGAACTCATTGGATGGAGCCGCGCATGTTGGTGTCTTATGAGTACGATCGGAAAGGAGAGCAACTCCCGGACTAAGGTTATCGATCGCAATAAAGAACTGGTCGTTTTCTACAAACACCGGATCGGGAAGATTGACCGTGATCTTCTCCACTCCTGGTCGTGTCTTCCGTATAGCGATGGGATATACCAGATCCTGTTGCAGTTGCGGGGCGGATATTCCCCCTTCATGACCATATATATGCAAGGTTGCTCCGCCAGTGCCGCTTTCTCCCCCCAGTATGACACTAATACTCTTTACTGTCCCGGGCATCGCGGGCATGAAACGTGCGGCCTGCATCGCTATGCCCGGATCGCGGTAGTACACGAATTTGCTGTCATGTGTATAGTACGACAGGGTGTCGAGAACTTCAGCTCTGGCCGCGATGGGAAGGCACATCCATAGGAATACCGTACACAGAATATTCGCTGTCTTCATAATTCCTCGCATTTCCACATCAATGGTGGATTGATCTCTGCTATACCTTTCGTACAGGTAATAGGGAGCCTGTGCTCGTAATGCACGAGCACCTCCGATTCGATTACAATCGAACCCTGCTACATAGAAGGAAGAGTGTAACTAGAGACCCCTTCTCTATGCACAAAGGAGTATTCCCCGCGATTATATGATGGCATCTCCGCTGCAACACACTTTGCAAGTACTATGACATGCTTCAGAGCAGCGATAAGATTACGGCCTTAACCGCATCATACAACCAGGAACACTCGCGTTAAGCCGGAATTAACAGCGAATGATGACGGTGATGTGGAGTATCGTTCCCAGTCCGGATGTTACGGACCGGGAACTGGCTATCAGCCTGTGAAGCTATAACGGGCGCAATAATAGCAAACGGAGGCCCCATATGTCAAGGCCATAATTTTCTATCAGGGTATTTTTTTCTCGGACTACAATCGCCAGCCGCGCCAACACGGAAACTGCGTAAAAGCGCCTGACGGAATGGAGTGCTGGACGTTATTACCATATCGGTCAGGCCCTGGTCTGTCGTCCGTAGCGGCAGGATTGCATGCCGTGCACAGGATTGGCTCATTCTATGACGCACTTTAAGGACGGAATTCAACCACGCATCGAATATACACCAGTGCCCCCACGCCGATCACCCATCCCCCGCTCCGTGCCTCCCATAACGCCACGCCGCCGAAGCCGCCACAACATATTCCCGGAAATGGCAGAAGTTCCTGCGAGTGATTATACGGCCCAGGATAAACTTTGCCACCTGCAATAACGTACGAAACCGGCCTCTGGCAGCTTCAGCAATGATCCCTGCCCCGGCCATGACGACCACCTTGTCCAGTTTCAGGTCTCATTTTCCTCTTTTCCCCAGACGGTCGACATGCGCAGGCATCTTCAGCTGCATGTGCCGTCTCCCCCGTATTTCCGGTGGCGCCCGGGCTTCTGGTTTGCCATGGCGTCACCACACTGTTCATCATCATATGCTTACGGAGGTTGCGATGCACAAGATCAAGTACGCGCTGATCGTGGCATTCATGGTTACCACGGCCATCACCGCATGGGCCCAGCAGATACCATCCGCTCAGGCTGTTTATGACGCATGGCGCGATGATGCGGGGGTACGGCTGGATGATCGGCATCATTTCTATCTGTCGGCAACGGTCGCCACACTGGAGAATGGCAGAGCGACCGTGCACGTCGGCGTCGGCGGAATGATACGGGAATATGCGGTAAGCATCCAGGGCGCGATCAGCGCCGGCCCGGCGGCGAGCTATGCTCCGGTCGGCGAGGAGCGCAGAATCACGGGCGAATACAATGAGTTCACAGATCTGAGCGCCACGCTCCCGGTGAACGGTTCGGCGAATGCTCTGATGGTCACCCTGCGACCGAGCGGCTCGTTCAGCGATATGCACTCGCTCCTGATCTATCTTCCCGTGGAGCCCCGTCCGGGCGTGATGGTGCAGGCGGCGGTGATGGACACCGCGGTGGCGGATACCGCCGTGCCCGATACTGCGAAGCCGGTGAAGGTCAGTTGTCCGAAGGGGTGTTTCCTGTTCAGCTACTCGTTCCCGCCTCCGTGCGATACCAGGACGCAGTACATCTGCTGCTCCACCAACAGGTTCGAGGTGGATGGAACAAAGTGCAAGATAAGCTGCCTGGATGGCCTCCCCTGCCCGATCATCATCGAGCCTGTTCCGGATGAGCCGACGCTGGGTGATGCGGGGCCGGCCGGAATCAACCCGGATAATACTCCGGGGCATTACAGGTAACGCCGGATCGAGGTGACGAAAACGACCATCAACAAACGGCACGTTCATCGCACGTAAAAGTGGTGTGGATGTGCCGTCTGCATTGCGCTGGCTGGTACGGTGCCCGCCTATGGATGGTGCACGTCGAATCAGCGAGGATAATATTCGGCCATTCAGTACGGGTGCTGAAATACATTGCATGATATATCATGATGATAAAGGCGGCATCTGATCAAATATCGGCCACCATAACAGCAACGCCTTTACGAACCACTCCGGCCGGACAGCGAAACGGCATATATCTCCGGATCACTCGCCGCACTCGCATTCACGGTCATAGTCCAGAAATTCCCTCTCGATCCGCCGGTCGTGCCGGAATATCGTCGCATGAAGGGTTCCGGCCGGCTTCGCCATGGAGTCGCCGATATCCACCATGTTCCAGAACCCGCCGGCGTACAGGTACCCCCGCGTGCTGCCGTCGCTGCGACGGACGCCGACCGAGTAGATCCCGTCATGATACTTGTCGACGACGATCCCGCTGATCGCCCCCCGCCTGCCGGCGTCATAGACGGCACAATCGCTCTCGAAGAGGAAGAGGATCGAAAGCCCCATGACCACGACCAGAGCTATTCGCCAGAACATTCGCCTGTATCTACGCCACATACCGCTGTCTCCTTCCTTCATGCCAGCTCCTGAACCGAGTGTGCTCCCTCTCGGGTCTCCATCTCCTGTCCGCGCGAGATGGACCATCCGGTGCATGCTCGTCCGGCGTCCCCCGGCCGAACATGGCATGCATGAACCACCGGTTCAGCACCATATGATGCCCCCACCACGGCCGTATGTATCTCCAGAATCGCATCCGCAACATTCTTCTGCAACATCTGCGGGATTCATGTGTTGTACCACAGCCAATGCAGATACCTGGAGGACATAAGGTAGCAGTACGATGAGCACAATGGTCATTCCATCCTACGATCTGTATCGCGGCGATACACTGGAGATGCCGTTCCGGTTCCTTACACTTGAACGGACGGCCGGTGGCTACAACTCGTCGGAACCGCATCGCCACAATTACTATGAGATCTTCTACTTCGTCCACGGCGGCGGGATGCACGACCTCGACTTCCACAGCCATCCCATCCGCGACCATTCCATCCACTTCATCACGCCGGGACAGGTCCATCAGATCCGCCGCAGCCCGGATTCCCACGGCTATATCCTGTTATTCACGCCGGAGTTCTATACGCTGGGAGGCAACGGCTCCGAGCATGCCGCGCTCTTTCCGGCTCTCCGTCATGGCGCGCCGGCCCCCGTGCTCTACCCGGCGCCGGAGGAACGACGGCTGTTCCTCGAAGTCATCCGACAGATTCAGGAGGAATTCGAGTCCGACCGGCCGCTTCGCGAAGATATGCTCCGTTCCTATCTGAATATCCTGCTGGTGCATGCGCAGCGGCTGTTCGAGGCGGCTGGCGGGGAAATCGAGGCGCCACCAACGGCACGCGAGATGGTGCGCCGCCTCCGCGATCTGATCGAACGGCATTTCTCCACGGAGCATGCCCCGAGCTCCTATGCCGGAATGCTCGGCGTGTCGCTTAATCATCTGAATACAACGGTCAAAAAGGCGCTGGGAAGGACGATCGGCGATCTGGTGCACGAGCGCCTTGTGCTGGAGGCGAAGCGGCTGCTGTACAATACCGATCTGAGTGTGAAGGAGATCGCCTTCGGGCTCAATTACGACGACCCCTCCTATTTCACACGCTTCTTCAAGCGCCACACCGGCATGGCGCCGCTGGAGTTTCGCGAGTCCATCCAGCAAAAGCACCACTGATGCCACGGTTTGTCCTATCCCCAGACCGGACATTTGCCATAGTTTTCTATCCTGGGCGTAACGGTCGATGTCCGAGCCGCGATGAAGCCGGCGTGCGTCTTCCACCGGAGTGTATATTTGCCGGCTGCGCCCGGACGGTGTGACGCACTCCGCGAAGATTATTCTGGCGGAATAGATTGTGAGAGGTCGTTCCGCTGCGTTCGAAGCCCGGCATCGTCTGCGTACGGCGCCGGGCTTCGTTATTTCAACGTTCAACGTCCGGTTCAGCGCAACGCCTTCTGGAAATCCTACGGGCACTCGTGGATGGTGACGCCGGTGGCGGCATCGACCGTGATGTACTGCGAGGGGCGATCGGTCCAGCAGCCGCTGTTGCAGTAGCGCACGCCGGTCCGTTCCGCCTCCATGGCGATGTGGGTATGCCCGCAGAAGACATAATCCACGCTCCGGCGCTCACCATAGTTCATGGCATCGAGCGCTATTTTTTCCGATACTTTCAGCCACGATTTACTGCTCCGCTTTATCCATCTGCTCACCCGCTGTTTTTCCGTGTCCATGCGCTGCAGAAGCAGATACAGGTAGGATGCGATGTTGGTGATGATAACGCGCTCGGTGAGAAATGTGTCGAACTGATGGCCATGCGTGGCCAGATACCGCCGCCCGTCCATTTCCCAGATATATTCATCATGAACGGTGACGCCGAGCAGGTGCGAAAGTGGTTCGGCAAGTCCATCATGGTTGCCGGCCACCCAGATCACCTCACAGCCCCTTTTCGGGTTGGAGAGCTTGCGGATGTAGGAGAGGAACCGCCAATCCTCCTTGCGCAGCCGTTTGAAATTCAGATCATCGAAGACGTCACCGTTGAGAATAAGACGGCTGAAACGATAGCTCTTCAGCATGCGGAGCAGCTCGGCCGGGCGCGATACGTCCGAACCGAGATGGATGTCGGAGATGATGAGGGTCTCCACGTAGGGACGTTCGTGCTCCTCGGCGTCAGCCGACTCCTCGCATGTGCCGGGCATAGAGGCCGCGGCAGGCATGGCGTACGGCGGATGGCCACGTTCCGCGCCGGCCGTGCGGGCGACGATCTCCCGTTTCTCCGTTTCCCGCTGCTCCTCTCCCCGGCGCCACGCAAATGGCAATCGAATACCCGCCATTGAACGGCGGGCCCCGGTTCTGTACAGAAGATTCATGGCAGTGCTATGGAAGCTGGTGTCATTCCGCAGGTTCATCCAGGGAGGCCAGGGGCGAACACGTTATCATGATTTCAGCATAGATATCGAACGAGGCCCTGATGCGCTCGCATCCGAATGTATGGGGAGTTTCCACCGGCGCTCCGGCCGGAGAACGTCGATGCGCGAAGCCCGCTTCGTCCGGACGATTGCGAAGCGTCCGGAGAATGCCGAGTACATCCATGCGTTCCGATTATCTATGGGTATCCGACGGACGGAAATGCCGGGAAGTTCTCTCCTGCCCATCCAGCCCGTCGTCAGTAGTCTGTCGGCCAGGCTGCCCCGCGGCACATATCCGGCAGTTCATGGCGCCGGACGCTCATGGACCAGCTGCCCCATGCCTCGATTCCCTGCGGGGTCCATCGTCACTATTCAAATTATGTGCTCAATACGGTCGGATGAAGTTATCAGTTGATTATCAACGGCAGGTAATGTGGTGGTGCCATGGGATGCGGTCCATCATTCCATAAGGGAATAATTTCCGGATTTTTCACGCGCACTCCCCGTGCATATGAGCGTGATTTTTTCAGCGGCGGATATGCACAACCATGCTTTCATCCCGTCCCGCTACATGCAGCATACAGAAATACATCCCCGCCGGAATATTCGTGGCGTCGAACCGCATCACCCTTTCCTCACGCACGCCATCATCAAGAGCGGCGCCGGCCACACGCCGGCCCAGTATATCGGTGAGCACCAGTTGCGCGGGCTCGCCGCCGGTTGTGTAGCGCACGTCGATCATGCCCGTGCCTCGGTCGTAGATGCAGCTTTTCAATGCGGAAGCAGGCATATCGATGAAGAGCCGGGGGGAACCTTCACGGCACACACCGGTGAGCTGGAATTCGCCGGGGAGCATCACCTGATGCTCCGTGCACCCGGCAGCCCATGCCACCGTGTCGAATTCGATGCGCGTCGTCTCCGCATTCCCCAGCCCCACCTCCATCCGCAGGCGACATAGCGTATCGCCGCTGCCGCTGCCCCTCCCCCGCAGCGTCACCAGGCATTCCCCGCCGTCATATGCCATTGATATCGTGGAATCCACACCAACGGGACGCAGCAGCGTGCCATTGAAACGGAGGCGGATCATGTAGGAACCCACCGGCACCGCCTCGCCGACGGCGGCATGCACCAGCACGGGAATATCGATGATCTCCCCCGGCGCGCCGGAGATCGTCCCGGCGGCAAGCGCGGTCGCGGGCACTCCATCCTCGATGGTGACGAGGCGTTCGGTGGTATCGGCACCGAAACCGTTCGCGGCGATGAGCTTTGCAGTGTAGACGCCGGGAGCATCATAACAGACCCGCACCGGCCCCTCCCCCTCGTACGATGCGGGCATTCCCCCGGGAAAGAGCCAGCGTACGCCGGTGGCCACGCCGGTCACCGAAGCGGAAAACTCCGTGCAGGCGCCGGCGCAGAGAACGCTGTCAGAGATGCTCATCGACGTATGTGGCGGAACATACAGGCCCGTAATGACATTCGGCAATCCCCAGAAACAGTTCCGGCCGCCCAGAGACTGTCCGCTGTCGATGAAGTTGCAGGCGAGTCCGGCCTCGTTCGGACGGTCGATCACACCGATCCAGGTCATATTCCCCCGCCCGCAATAAATCCTCCCATCCGGTCCTATCTGCATCGCTGCCGGATAGTTGAAGAGCGATGGAGACACCGTGAACAATGTGACGAGCGTGATCCGGTTGTCGTCGGTCAGATCGAACTGGAGCAGCCGCGATGCGCCGCTGTCGCTGATGGTATAGAGCCTGGTGTTATCCGGGGAGAAGCAGATACCGTAGCCGGAATGGCGCTGCAGCAGAACACGGGAGTTTGAAACGGCGCCGGTGCAGGGATCGAAGTCGAAGAGTTCCGTTCTGCCGAACGGTACTGACGCGGCCAGCATCCTGCCGTTCGGCGAAGCCGCCAGCCAGTTCCGTGATTCTCTGTGCGTGTCGCCGGTCGCGGAGACCACCGGCGTCGCGGCCACTCCGGCGGCCGTTACGGCGAAGGCATGGAAGCGATCATCCCCGGGCGTGTGGGTGATGACCCAGAACCCCGTGCCGTCGCACCGAGGCACGGCAACGAGCTTTTCCGTGGCCGGCGCTATCAGCGGCACATTCTTCAGCACCACATCGCCGCGGCCGCCATCGGCACGCATGTCGATGATCGAATACACCACGCCGTCGGATGATCCCGCCGTGGCTTCATGCGCGGAGCCGAACAGATAGTAGCGCATGGAATCACCCGGCACCGGAACGATCAACGCGGCCTGCGTGCTGCTGAAGCCCGCCTTCAGGCCCGATCCATCCGGCATCACCTGGTGCTCGCGATTCCAGACGATTTCTCCGTTGCTATAGAAGAGAAGCTCCCCGGTGTTCCGATCGGCCACGCTGGCCGATCCCTCCCCCGCCCGCATGCCGGTCAGCGGCAGCGGTACGGGGCCGCCGGAGACCAGATCGTTGAAATCAAGCCCCGCACTATCCCCGAAGCACCAGATGTTGAATTCCCTCTGCGCACGGACGGTAGAGATATCGAGCATGAGTAGCAGCAGAAGGGCAATGATACCGCACAACGGCTTCATCATGAGAACGGCAGTTGATTTGAAGAAACTCCGGATGCAGAACATGCCGGAACCGAGCATGCACGGACCGGGAAGACGGGCGCCGCACGAGCAGTAACACGCCGACGACGATTATGTCTCATCGCTTCCCTTCCGCAATCGATGAAAAACGGGAGGATTATTATCGCGCTGCCTTCCGGCAACCATTGCACATGTGCCCGGCATGCACCGGCGGGCGTCCGCAGCCGGCCCGCAACAGCACCTCCGAAGACATCAGGAAATAATTACACTGCGTTGCAAAGCCCGCCCAATCGCCTCGTATGTGCCGTAATGGATGATATTCACCGGCTCACGGCGGACATGGCGCCTGCCGCGCCCGGCAAGGCATAATCTTTGTCGCTATCTTCCTCACAACATATTCCTGCCGGTGGACTCTTACGCGGAGCGACGCCGACGAGGGAGTAATAGAGAGCCACCGGACCTTCCCTCTGCAATGGCAGTATTTCGCGTCCTATTGATTATCCACATACATGGGAAGACCTGTGTTCCGGACAATTCCGGAGCCTGGTATGACAGAGCAGTATGAGCATACTACGATCCTTTTCCGATTCACCACGCATCGCAATGATCTCCACGCACGGTTACGTCGCCAGCACCCCTCCGCTTGGCGCGGCCGATACCGGCGGGCAGGTGGTGTATGTTCTGGAGATCGCAAAGAAACTGGCGCAGCTTGGATATGAAGTTGACATCTGGACACGGCGCTTTGAAGATCAGGAGGAGCTTGATCCTGTGGACGATCGCGTCCGCATCATCCGCGTTCCGTGTGGTGGAGACGATTTCATTCCCAAGGAATATCTCTATCGCAAGCTCCCCGAATGGGGACGCAACGCCCTGCAATTCATCGCGCTGCATGGGCTGAACTATGATTTCATCAACAGCCATTACTGGGATGCGGGGCTGGCCGGGGAGCACCTCGGCAAGAGCCTGAGCATACCGCATCTCCACACACCCCATTCGCTGGGACTCTGGAAGCTTCAGGAGATGGAGCGCGACTATCCCGAAGACCGCGATCACTTCGAGGAGAAGTACAATTTCTCCGAGCGGATTCGCCATGAACGGCTGATCTACGGCAGTTGCGACATGGTGATCGCCACGACGCCGCTGCAACTCGATATGTTGCAGGAGAATTACGGAGTTCCACCCAGCAAATGCAGGATGATCCCCCCAGGTTACGACGACAGCAGGTTCTTCCCTGTCGGCGCGGCCACGCGGCAGACGATCCGTCAGCGCCTCGGATTCACGGGCAAGACCGTGCTCGGACTCGGCCGGCTGGCGCTGAACAAGGGGTACGATCTGCTGATCGATGCCTTCGGTGTCATGGCCGAGCGGGAACCGGAAGCTCATCTTCACCTGGCGATCGGCGGGGAGGTGATAGGAGACGCCGAGCGGCAGCTGCTGGACGATCTGAAGGGACAGGTTGCCAGGCAGGGGCTGGAGGATCGCGTGACATTCGCCAGCTACGTTCCCGACGATGAGCTCGCCGACCATTATCGCGCGGCCGACCTCTTCGTCCTTTCCAGCCGTTACGAGCCATTCGGCATGACCGCCGTGGAGGCGATGGCCTGCGGCACTCCCGTGGTTATAACCACCCGGGGGGGGCTCTGGCGTGCGGTCACCTACGGCCGTCATGCACTCTTCGCCGATCCGTTCGACCGGGAGGACCTGGGCATCACGATGCTCAAGCCGCTCCGCCACAAAGGGCTCGCACATCGTCTCGCCCGCATGGGAGCGCACCGGGCCCGGGGGCTTTTCACCTGGACCGGCATCGCCCAGCAGATCATCGCCGCGGTGGAACGCAGGCAGGCGCTCTCGCTCGCCTTTCAGGATTCCGACTGGGGCGAGCCCTGGAGCGAGGGCGAGTAACTTCACAGTGTCCGTGTCTACAAGGCCGGGATTCGCTCCCGGCCTTGCGTTGTATTTCCCTGTTCGCATATGCCCGACACAATCATCAAACTTTTCTGCTCCGATCTCGATGGCACGCTGCTTGGCAATCCGGAATCGACGCGCATGTTCAAGGAAGCCTGGGAGGGGCTCTCGCCGGACCAGCGTCCGTTTCTCGTCTACAGCTCCGGACGGCTGATCGATGACAATCTGAAGCTGCTGGAGGAGGTTCCGCTGGCATGGCCGGATTTCATCATCGCCGGCGTGGGGACGCAGCTCTACGACTGCCGCCGCGGCGAGCCGATCGAGGAGTACAACCGGCAGTTCGAGGAGGGATGGGATCTGAAGCTGGTGGAACGGATTCTGAGCGATTTCCCCGGAGTGGGAAAGCAGCCCGAGGAGTTCCTCCACCCCTTCAAGTCGAGCTGGTACCTGCATCATGCCGATCGAACCACGCTGGACCTGCTGGAGCGGAACCTGCGCGACGCCGGGCTCGATATCTGCGTGGTTTACTCCAGCGCGCGCGATCTGGACGTGCTCCCCGCGCGTGCGAACAAGGGAAATGCGCTCACATGGCTCTGCGACCGGCTTGCCATTCCATTCGAGGAGGCACTGGTCGCGGGCGACACCGGCAACGACAGCAGCATGTTCGGGCTGCCGGGAGTGAAGGGAATCGTGGTGGCGAACGCACAGCCGGAGCTGTACGAGGCGGTGATCGGTCTGCCGGTCTACAGCGCATCCGAAGTGATGGCTGCCGGCGTTCTGGAGGGTCTGCAACATTATCAGGTGATCCCCGAGATCCCGCCGGTGGAGATGGGAACCCACCCCGAAGGGGAGGTTGACCCCTCGCTGCGGATGCTCTTCCGCCCGGAGATGCTCACCACCCTTATGCCCCATGAACGCGATCTGATCATGATCGGCTACGAGAAGGCGCTGGAGGCATTGCGCAGGAACATCACCCCGCTCGGCTTCTCCGCATGCTCCCTGGATGACAACGAGGTGATTGGAACCGATGTCAATTACAGGAGCGTCTGGGGACGCGACGGCGCCATCACCATTATCGGCACGATGCAGCTCGACGACCCGGACATCCGCGCCGCACAGCGGAACACGCTCAGTACGCTCTTCCGGAATATCTCCCCCAACGGCCAGATCCCGGCCAATGTCCGCATTGAAACCGGCGTTCCGGACTACTCGGGCATCGGCGGCATCAGCGCCATCGACAGCGGATTGTGGGTGATCATCGCGTTCTACAATTATGTCAGGACCACGGGAGACCTGGACCTGCTCGACGAGTTCGCGGAGCCGTTGCAGCGCGCAATGAACTGGCTGAGCGCGCAGGACAGCAATAACGACGGTCTGCTGGAGATACCCGAGGCCGGCGACTGGACGGATCTCTTCGGCCGGAGCTACAACGTTCTCTACGATGAGGTGCTCTGGTACCGCACCAATGTCTGCTACGGGCTGCTGCTGGAGTACCGCAGGGATTTCGACCGCGCCGCCGATTACCTCCAGTGGTCGCAGCGCATCCGCGGAAGACTGCTCTCCATGTTCTGGCCCACGACACATGTACAGGAGAATGCTCCTCCTGTCACCTTCGCGGACCGCCAGTTCTCGATCGGCGATACGAGCTACCTGCTGGCGGAGATCACGCCATTCAGCTTCAGTTGGCGCTGCGACGTGCTGGGCAATCTGCTCGCCTTTCTGACGAACGTCCTCGATGCCGATCACGCACGGATGGCCTTCCGGTTCATGTGGGGCGTGGGGGTGAACGATCCCCATCCGGTGGTGAACCTCTATCCCGCCGTGCAGGCGGGCGATCCGGACTGGAAGCCCTACTATACGGTGAACATGCTGAACCTCCCCCACCATTACCATAACGGCGGCATCTGGCCCTTTATCGGCGGCATGTGGGTGCGCTTCATCCACCGGCTGGGCCTGCACGACGTCGCCAGCCATGAGCTCTACCGCCTGGCGGAGCTGAACCGCCAGGGACGTTCCGAGGAATGGGAGTTCAACGAGTGGGCGCATGGGCGTACGGGACGGCCGATGGGGAAACGCTACCAGGCATGGTCGGCCTCCTCCTATATCCATGCCTGCCACGAACTGCAGTTGAGCCCCGACCAGGCGGGAAACGATTGATATTTCCGCCATCGCCGCCGCAGGATGCGGTCTCTTTCACGCGCTCCGGTTCGCCGGACCGTACATCGGAACCAGCCTATGTCGCAACCGATCATCTGCTTTGGCGAGGCTCTCTGGGACTGTCTGCCCGATGGCAGGGAGCCGGGGGGCGCGCCGATGAATGTCGCCTATCATCTCCATCGCCTCGGCCGGCGCGCCCTTCCGGTCACCGCCGTGGGGGATGATGCCGAAGGGGATGAACTTCTCGGCCGCCTGCGAAGCTGGGGACTGGATACCATCTATGTTGCGGTGCTCGGCTCCTTCCCCACCGGCCGCGTTGAGGTGACTCTCGATGAGAAGGGAAGCGCGGATTACGAGATCGTGGAGGGAGTGGCATGGGATCATATTCCGGTGCCGGATGATCTTGAAGATGCGATAGCGGGCGCCGCCGGTATCGTCTTCGGTTCGCTGGCACAGCGCTCCTCCTGGAACCTGCGGCGCCTTCTTCGCCTGCTGTCGCGCGATGGCGCGGCGATGAAGATCTTCGATGTAAATCTCCGGCCTCCCTTCGATTCGATCGACCTGGTGCGGCAGCTCGCCGGGCATGCCGATCTCATCAAGCTGAACACCTATGAACTGGCCCGGCTGCTGGAAGATGGTGCATCGGGCGATCTGGAGAAACGAACGCGAAAATTCGCCGGACAGATCGGCTGCGGCCGGATCTGCGTGACCGATGGAGCCGACGGCGCGGGACTGCTTCTGGATGATCGGTGGCACAGGGAAAAGGCTCGCCCGGTGGAGGTGCGTGATACGGTCGGCGCCGGCGATGCATTCCTTGCCGCGCTTGTGCATGGGCTTCTCGCCGATGACATATCCCCCGCCGAAACGCTTGCCCGCGCATGCAGGCTGGGTGAGTTCGTCGCCGGCAGCACCGGCGCCACACCTTCCTACACGATCTCCGCAGACGGCAGGATCATTCGCGGCGGCTGACACCGGCCATTGCATTCCCTCTGAAGCCTGGCAATGGTATATGGCGCCCCATCCGAAGAAGCAGTGTCTCAGTTTGAAAGCCTACCCCGCATTCAAGGGAAGATGGAGAGCCACGTCATTCAATTGCTGGATGTGAAGGAAGCTCCGACGATGAAGAAAAGTCTCAAACCCAAAAGCTATCACGCAGGCAGAACCAACTCCCTACAAGTTGATAGAGAGCTGATGACTATCAAGGAGAGGCTCAACCTTATACGTCTTCCTGGACTTGATCCGATCAAATTGCGTTTGCGGATAAGTTTCCAGTTCATTGCCCCATTGATCCCAACCTTCCCGCCTAGCCCGCGCAAATAGCTCCAGAAACGGTCCCAAAGAACATTCTTCGATAATCTTGTACAGTTCATCCGGCTTACGCGAGTGTTCCCGCTTCTGTGTACGAAGAATGTTGACCTGCGATCTCCCGGGAGGAAGTGTACGGAGATTACCTTTGACTCCAAACAGGACAAGTTCGGTTACATTGCGAAAGTAGAAGCCAACGCCCCGACCGTCTGGTCCTCCATCCTTACGCACTTTATGCCAGACAATATTGCCCTTGTAGTCAAAACCCCATGCCTTCATTACCTCCAATCCTTCTGGTAATAGCGCATTGGGCACCCAGAGGTAAAGATGAGACTTCTCTGCGGACAATTCGCCTATTGGCAAAGCCTTGATTGCATCAAGATCCATTGTCTCGTAACGGGCGAGACGCAGGTGCTCAGGAGCGACCTTCCCAGTGCGATTCATAAACCTCCAGGGAGGATCGGCAAGGATGGCACCGTACCTCTTTCTGCTCTGTTTCAGGCTGCCTTTGATAATCATTGATGTGGATCGTATGCTTTCCTTGTAATACCAATAGCGATAATCGGGCAACTTCCAGCCCCGCGTCCTTCGATTCTTGGAATCAACTTACTCATATGAGTTGTTGAAGGTCCATAGGATGCCCCCTTACCGAGTTCATCAAAAATTTGTTGTAGCTCTGTAGACCGGGTTATAATGATGCCAACATCGATAACACCCAATTCGTGTAACAACCGGAAGTTATTGAGATCACGATCGTAGAACGGATCCTTGTTGTTCCATTCCATCTCAATAGCAATGCCGCTCTTGAAATAGTCAACTCCATGAGTAGGAGTGTTACGCTCGGTATCATCGACTACTGTTTTGGTCTTAAACCGCCGCTCTTGCCACCCTCGACGGGCAAATGCCCCATCCACAGCAACTGCAATTGGAGACTTCCGGCCACCGGCTGTGAGAATTGCGGACTTCATTAAGACGAAGTTCCGAAGCACCGTTTTTAAATCCTGAAACTCTTCCAGATGATCTCCTTCCATGATTGCTGTGGCGTTACGCCACTCGTAGATTTCAAACTTTTGATGCAGATCCGCTGGAAAACGCCGCGCTTTGATCATACTGGTCTGGATGATTAGACAAAGGTATGCCGGTTACGGTCACTATTCCAAGTCAAACGCAAAGGCCAGTTTTGTCCAATAGCCATGATCCCAATTCAAGCAAGACGAATTGTACACTTGGAGATCTACGAACAGTCGTATCAGAACAAAGGGCCGATATTGCCCAGTTACGTGGAGTCGGGAATCGTAGTCAAGCTACCAAGAGTTCCGACACCACGATGCGCTAGGCATCGATCGCCCTGTCGAAGGTCATCCAGATGACACGGGAATAACGGAAGATCACCGGAACAAGCAGGAGCAGAGTGCACGTAGCCGCAACGTAGGACCAGATGTCGGCGAGATCGGGAAAGAGCGTGTAGACGAGGACGACGGTTGCAGCCACCACGATCGAGGCCATCGCATAGCTTATGTACATCGCGCCGACGAAATATCCGGGCTCCCGCTCGAACTTGAGCAGGCAGACCGGACAATGCTCGTTCATCGAGACCATGCCGTGGAAGACTCTGCCGTGGTGACATCGCGGGCACCGAAGGTGCAGTATCGCCCAGGCCGTGCCGTGTGCTCGTACATTTATGGATTCCATATTCCAACTCATAGAAGATCCCCGTCGCCGGAGCCCGCTTGATGATCCTGAATCATTCAGTTCATGGCGCAACCATATGCAACATAGCGACCAGTTTCCTTTCGCGCCTCATCGAACGTATCCAGCAGGCGCCCGGCCATGTGCAGCCGTGACATCCGGTACTTCATCTCACCGGGCGCGTACATCATCCGTAGTTCATTACACCGGAGCCTCTCATATCATTTGCACGCGACGTCCGGGGGGGACATATTCGTGCAGCCTGAAGTATTCCGTTCCATCAACATCCGCCGCTGGGCTACAGAACCGGTGATCGAAAAGATCCATACATCCGACATATCCGCGCCGATGGAACTTCCGCTGGTGCTGGAGCCGGTCCCGGCCGGGTTTCCGTCGCCCGCCGATGATTTCATCGACAGCGGCCTGGACCTGAACCAGCACCTGATACGGCATCCGGCGGCGACATTCTTCGTGCGCGTCAGCGGCGACTCCATGATCGGCGCCGGCATTCACTCCGGCGATCTTCTGGTGGTGGACCGGGCGTTGACGGCGGCTGATGACAATGTCGTGATCGCGGCCGTGGATGGCGAACTCACCGTAAAACGGCTCCGCAGGGAGAACGGCATCATCACGCTCGTGGCGGAAAACAGCGCCTATCCTCCGCTTGAGATCGTCGATGGCACCAGCTTCGAGATCTGGGGCGTGGTGACGACCGTGATACATTCGCTTCGGTGAGCGATACACGATTCCGTCAGGCGCTCCCGGCACCCCCGCAACAAGTGGCGCCTGGCCATATTCAATCTGCATAATGGCCTCGATATTTGCGCTTGTCGATTGCAACAACTTCTATGCATCCTGCGAGCGGGTATTCAATCCGGCGCTGGAGGGGCGTCCCGTGGTCGTGCTCTCGAACAACGACGGCTGCATCATCGCGAGATCGGAGGAGGCGAAGGAGCTCGGCATCAGGATGGGAACGCCGCTGTTCAAGGCGCAGCAGGTAATCCGTGCCCACGGCATCCACGTCTTCTCCTCCAATTATGACCTCTACGGCGACATGTCCGGACGGGTGATGCGCACGCTCGGTGAATTCACTCCCGAGGTGGAGGTCTATTCCATCGATGAGGCATTTCTCAATCTCACAGGACATGCCGGTGGCGATCTGACCGATCTTGGCCGGACCATCCGTTCCATCGTCCGGCAGTGGACCGGCATCCCCGTATCGATCGGGATAGCCCCGACGAAGGCGCTGGCGAAGGTGGCGAATCACTTCGTGAAGAAAACACGCTGGGCCGAGGGAGTGTTCGATATCACCAGCCGGACCGATCTCGACGATCTGCTGCTTCACGTGCCGATCGAGGACGTCTGGGGAATCGGCTGGCGACTTTCAAAGATGTTGAAGGGACGAGGCCTGCGTTCGGCGCTCGACTTCCGCAACATGCCGGCCGGCTGGGTGCGCAAGACGATGGGAGTCACCGGGCTCCGGCTCCACCAGGAACTGCACGGCATCCCCTGCTTCACCCTGGAATCGGCCCCCGCACCGCGCCGTGCTGTGACGGTCTCCCGCTCCTTCTCCCGCCCGATCGAGACACTCGCGGAGCTGGGGGAAGCGATCGCCACATTCACATCGGCCGCCGCCCGGAAGCTGCGCCACAGGAACCTCGCGGCGCGCGGAATCGTAGTCTACATCGACACCAGCCGCTACGGCGGCGAGCGCTATTTCCGCTCGCACTTCCAGGAACTGCCGGTCGGCACCGATGATACGCCGGAGCTGCTCGATATGGCGCTGCGCGAGTTGCGGACCATCTTTCTTGAGGGCTATCGTTACAAACGCGCCGGCGTGGTGATGACGGATCTGATACCGGTGACACAGGTGCAGACCGAGCTGTTCGATGGGCGTGACCGTGAGCGATCGCGCGTACTGATGGGCATCATGGACGAGGCGAACCGGAGGATGGGAGCGGAAACGATCCGCTACGCAGCCACCGGAGGCGAGCGTTCCTGGAAGGGACGTTCGGCGCGCAGATCGCCGCGCTACACGACGCGATGGGATGAGATCCCGGTGATCTCCATCTGACGCCGCCGATTATTTTTCCGCGACCCGCGACGTTCCGGCCGTGATTGCTAAATTTGGCCCCAACATTTCCTGAAGTAACTCTTGAGGCAACGTATGAAGCGCTTCCTACTCGCGGCTTTTCTCATTCTCTGCATGGCCTGCGGGGCCACCGTGTCCAACGCCCAGGTCCGCGGGACCAGTGTCGGCCCGAAGGCTGGCATCTATCTCGACGGTAGCCTCTTCATGGCCGGGGTGATCTTCGAGATCCCCATGACGGCAAACTTCGACATTGAGCCGGGCGGCGAACTGGTGTTCGGCATCTCGAACACGACGCGTATCGTGATCGATGGCAACGGCCGCTATTCGTTCGATCTCGTCGGCAGCGATGTCCGCCCGTACGTCAGCGGCGGCCTCGGGCTCGTGCTCGATTTCGTCAGCCTTGGAGGCACCAGCCAGTCGAACTCCGACTTCCGCCTGAACCTGGGCGGCGGCGCCACCTTCAGCACCCGCTCGCTGGTGCAGCCGTGGGCCGGCCTGAAGCTCGTGCTTCTGTCGGATCAGAGCGACTTCCTGCTGCAGGGGGGCGTGAACTTCTATCTGTGATGAACGGAGCCATCCGTCATGAAAAAAGCCTTTCCACTGGGAAAGGCTTTTTCGCTTCCACCATAGTTCACGGAACTATCAGTAGAAATATTCCGGCTCCTCGCCTGTCACCATCCGCCATGTTTCTATCCGCACATCTCCCTCAATGAACTGCTCGCCCTCCTCCCGGAGCATTCTCGCCTTGTCGAAGAAATATGGCAAATCTTCCTCCTCCGGATGCCGGTCACGCGCGCGGCGGAGGAACTGGTAGATATCGCTTTGCTATATCGTCACCTGCGGCAAGCACAGGATGTCTAAAGTTCATCTTCGAACGAGTAAAATCAAACAGGTCATAAGGTATTTCACCACTCAGTGATCCAGCCTCCCCCTTCTAAAGGAGTCGTATTGAACCCCTGGTATCTGCGGATTCCTATCCACCTCCCGGAATAGATTCCGGGAGGTGGATCATTGACAGGCCCTAAGCTTGGACCAGTCTCAAATATGTCTGAATTTCTTACGGCCATTTCCTTCCTATTTCATTAAAGACAACGTATTTGTATCACCCTCACAGTTAGGGGACGATTATCCACTCTGACTCATACATATTCCAATTACCTGAGCTGTCCATCACTCTAAGCCCCATTACTACGCGGCCTACCTGATGGAGGGTCACATAAAGCGTCTGCTGGCCGGTGAATGCAGCCCCGGAAAAATCGATGACTGGAACTGTTCCTGTGAAATAACCCAGCGTGCCGGCATTATCTTTGAAGCTGAGTTGGACATTGTCATATGTCCCACCAAAGTCCAACGGAATGGACATTTCCCACTCCGTACCAGCCCGGAGGAAGATGACCTTTTGCAGAGGGATGGCGAGGTTGGAATTGCCGTTGCTCGTCAGATGTTGAAAATTCCATTGCGCCGCTTCCGCAACCTTCCCCTGATTGTTTACCCACAGCGCAGAACATTGCGGCGAGCCATCAAGGGATACGGTCGCCGGATCAGGAGGAACCGCGACCACCGATGTGGCAAATCGATGATCGCGGCCTTCCCGAAACCTGAATTGTTTTTCTACCTCGCTGCCGCCACCTCCGCCGTCACCGTCACCGTGGCGCGCACCTCCACGGAGCCCGGCTCGATAGGCGTGCTGGAGCGGGCCACGTCGAAACGCTCCGCATAGATCGGCGAGACGGCCGCCCCCTCCTCCACCGCCAGCACGCGCAGAACCCGCAGGCCGAGCGCGCCGGCCATGACATCAACCTTGGAGCGCGCCTGCTGCGCTGCTTCGCGAAGCGCACGATCGCGGGATTCGGACTGATCGCGCAGCTTGAAGTTCATGCTCTGGACCACATTGGCTCCCGCCTCCAGCGCCACGTCGATTACCCTTCCCACCTGATCCAGCCTGTCCGTCTCCACACGAACCACATTGTTCGCCTGGTAGCGCTGCGGCGGACGGCTGCCGTCGGGCATCGGACTGCTGTAATCGGGACGGAGAGAATAATTGATGGTACGGATCGAGGCACCGGCGCCAAGCACATTGCGCAGCGCCGCAAGCACACGATTCACCTTGGTGGCATTCTGACCGGCGGCCTCCTCGGCGGAGGTCGATTCGGTGTTCACACCGATATCCACCTGCACCAGATCGGGCTGGGCCTGCACGACAGATTCGCCGGTGGCGCGCACGATCTGCGCCATGCCCGGCGCCTGCTGCGCGTGAACTGCCGGCGCCAGCACCATCGCAATGGCCGGAACCAGTATGCTCGCAGAGAAACCGCTGAGCATTCGCATCTCTTCTCCTCCTGTTTGATAATCGTTATATGAACGGCAGGGACGATTACCGGCATCATCACGCCGGCAGCGCCGTGGCGATTGATGCTGCAATTATCCCGCCGTTCAAGCTTCCGTCCACAAATGTACTCCCCGACGCCGTATCGGACACGCTGAAACGTCAAGTTTTTCTCCGCGAGGATCACGGGAAGCGAAGCCATACGGCGGAATGCGATATGGCCGCGCCCGCCCCTGGGAACATCCCGCCGGCCCGACTGGCCGCCCGGCGCGAGCTGTTGGCGGCACCAGGCACAGCCTGCTACCGTCCATACTGCCGCATATTACAGACCGACAGACACAGCAAGATGGCGGGTGGCATACAACGCGAAAAGCCCTCCCGGCTTCAGCAGGAAGGGCTTGACGATGACGATCCGTAAGCCACGGGGCGATCGATGACCGGCCGAAATTTATCGGAAGGCATCTCCGTCGCAGGAGGTCGTCGGAAAAGTCGCCGGTGGGGCTCATCCGATCCTTGAAAGGGACTGGCGCTCTTAGCAGTCGAGATCGCCACATTCCCTGAAGGAGGGGAACAGGATCGATGGAAACCGCCACCGGACTGGTCCAGCAGGCAAGAGTAAGGTCAGCTCTCCCAGCAGGTATTGAAGAGATTGGTTATAACCCGATCACTGCGCCGGGGGAGCATTGGTTGAACGAATGCATATGCGCAACTGACGACTGAGGGATGTACCAAGGTTTGACGGTGGAATGAACGGCGCATCAACGCCGCGAGGGACCTCCATGCGAAATCAGCATGCCTATATCAGGACTATGTTGATCCGCTGCCGTAACCCTTGTGAATAAATGATATGCTAACAATATACAAGCGGTCGCTCGTAGATAGGATGAAAAACGGTCGTAGTGGAGATGGATGATGAGATTTTCTCCGTCTTTACCATAAAATCAAGCTTTAAGGCTTCTGGCGACCAGTCGGAGAACCGGTGGGCAATGGTACTAGAGTCTCTTTTATGATATACTGAGAGACATCAACGGGTTACAGCTCCGAATCAGCCAGGAATTGTGGATGCACAAAAAAAGCCCCCCGATACTATGGTCGGGAGGCTTACAAAAAATCTTGGCGGCGACCTACTCTCCCATACCGTTACCAGTATAGTACCATCGGCGCTGCGGAGCTTAACTGCTCTGTTCGGAATGGGAAGAGGTGTTTCCTCCGCGCTATCACCACCAAAAACTTTCAAAGGATGGCAAGTGAAGAGATCAGATCATGCATCGAAAGAGATACGCAGCCGAGTATCACCGAGTCATGTTGACGCACTGATGGGCTTCATCCGCTCGCAATCAGTGATGAATAAAAAACATAAGGTAAAGTCTCACGGCTTATTAGTACTCCTCGGCTCCACATGTTACCATGCTTCCACCTAGAGCCTATCAACCTGGTCATCTTCCAGGAGCCTTTAGACCTGCTTGCGCAGATAGGGAAACCTCATCTTGGGGTAGGCTTCGTGCTTAGATGCGTTCAGCGCTTATCCTTTCTGGACATAGCTACCCAGCTGTGCCACTGGCGTGACAACTGGTGCACTATAGGTCCAGTCACTCCGGTCCTCTCGTACTAAGAGCGACACCCCTCAAGTTTCCTCCGCCCGCATAGGATAGGGACCGAACTGTCTCACGACGTTCTGAACCCAGCTCACGTACCGCTTTAATTGGCGAACAGCCAAACCCTTGGGACCTTCTCCAGCCCCAGGATGCGATGAGCCGACATCGAGGTGCCAAACCTTGCCGTCGATATGAACTCTTGGGCAAGATCAGCCTGTTATCCCTAGCGTACCTTTTATCCTTTGAGCGACGGCCCTTCCACTCGGAACCGTCGGATCACTAACCCCTGCTTTCGCATCTGCTCGACCCGTCAGTC
>Ga0206102_1000108_pt1:0-2500 | contig 34813 bp, 27 predicted proteins | sample 1B1Ametagenome_FD_148645 | JGI IMG/M metagenome (GOLD analysis project Ga0206102, IMG submission 148645) | Enriched microbial communities from leaf-cutter ant dump, University of Wisconsin, Madison, United States - 1B1A | ecosystem: Environmental > Terrestrial > Nest > Insects nest > Nest... | reverse complement strand
AACATACCGCCTGGCGCTCCCCCAAGTCAAGCGTTTTTAATACGCCCCTTGTATCACGATGTATCCTGCCGGTGCAGGCACTGGCGTCGGTGAGTATGAACATGTGCTGGCGGAGTCGTTCCGATCGCTCCTCGTCACCCTGTCCGCCACTGCTGATCGATCGGACCCTACACGGACGCGAACCCAGTGGATCATATTGCAGGTCGGCCGCGGGCCGGATACGGGGATCTTCCCGATCCCGATGAGCGCCACACCGGCACCCCATCCGTGGGTCATGTACCGACGCGATTGCGGGGAGAGTAGTGTATGCCCCCCTTTCCCCGTTCCGGCGCGACCACGCACGCTTCCCGGTGATGCATTGAATACCTATCATACCTGCCCGGCATGCGCTGCATGCTGCTTCGCTATGCCGCCGCGGGATACTCCCCGGTGGTGAATGCAGTATGGAGCACGCTGCGAACTATACACCGGGAAGTTCCACACCGAACCGCCTGCACCTGCCGAAACCAGCCTCGCCGAATTGGGCACGCGCATCGCCCGACGCGCTTCCGGCGTGCATGCTGCAACGGATGATGCCGCCATCGCAACGATGTGGTTCGCAACGGCGGCCGGACATTCCCGTGCATCCGCTACGCACCCGACTGTGCAGCTTTAACTACGATACAATGCTGTCGTTGCTATTACTGGAGCAAAACGGGATATTTCGTTATCAGTTCTGCAACTAAACCGAACAAACAACAGCATGGCAGCACACGATTCCTCCAAGCCCCTCACCTACTGGGACTATATCGCAACCGATGAACTCCTTGCATTGCAACGACCGCTGACCGCCGCGCACGATGAAATGCAGTTCATCATCGTTCACCAGACATTTGAGCTCTGGTTCAAACTGGCTATCTACGAACTCACCGGCGCGCTTGCAGCGCTTGAGAAGAACGACCTGCAGCACGCGGCACATCTGCTCAAGCGTATAGCCACAATCCTGCGCACCTCGCTGAATGGCTTCGACCCTCTGGTAACCATGTCGCAGCAGGGCTATGCGGAATTCCGCGATGCGCTCCATCCGGCGAGCGGATTCCAGTCATCGCAGTTTCGCATCATCGAGATACTGCTCGGCATCGAGCGCGTGACATCGGAAGAAGATCGCAGCAGGGAACGTTTCTACTGGGAGTCCGCGGTGCAGGCCGGAGCTACCTTCACGAACTTCATGGAGAAATACAGCGACGAACTTCAGCGGAGCTATGAAGAGGCGAAGGATCGCAACCTCCGCCGCGCCATGCTTCGCATCACCGAGGAGCAGACCGGGCGCACCGGCGCTGAAGCGTATCGTCACCTCCTGGAGCATCGCGATGAATATCCCATACTGATGGCACTGGCGGAATCGGCGCGCGACCTGCAGCAGGCAATGCTCGACTTCCGCCTCAATCATCACAAGGTCACAGTCTTCACCGTCGGCGCACATGCTCCGGGAACAAGCGATGCGCACAGCCCGAAGCATCCAAGCTGTGCCGCATACCTGGCGGGTGTGATACGCGATCGCTCGACCATCTTTCCGGAACTTGAGGAAGCCTACACCAGCTCCGCAACCGCGTAACCACGCGGCTTCGGCGTCGCCCGGCCTTCTTCACAGCGGAAGAGCCGGACCACCATGACGCCGGCGAAGGACACACGGGAAACGACAGCATCTCTCTGGAAGCGGCGGCACGAGCACGAACTCATGACCGCCGCTCTTCGTATCCGGACATCAGCACCTTCGTTCGCCGGGGCGCCACGCCATGAACGCTGGTTCGTACGCCACACGCATGACGTCGGGGCGCCGGTCATCCCGCATGCTTCCGCATCCGCACCTGCGCATCAGCGTTCACCAGCACCGCGGACGTCGCCGGAGGGAATCCGCAGCAGCCTGGACGCGGCAGTGCATGATGATGATCGCTGCGAAGCTCATCGCCCTGGAAGCCGCATGAATACCGGGCTGCAGCCCGACGCACTGATCGCATCATCATCTTCGCAGGTGCCCATCCGCACGTTGCCGATGCATGTATGCCACAATGCATCGCGCGCATGATGACGATGATGTCACCATCAAAAAAATTTTGTGGGGCCATATCATGGCGCGTGCATTCGTACTACGCTTTTATATAACTTGCACCGAGTAATTTTTCGCTTCATGAGCGTGCTGAACGGCAGGAAGATAATCCTCGGAATCACCGGCAGTATCGCGGCCTACAAGGGGGTCCTTATCGCGAGAGAGCTGGTAAAACGCGGCGCGGAGATCCGAGTCGCAATGACCGTCGCCGCCTCACACTTCATCGCCCCGCTCACCTTCGCCTCCATCTCCAGATTTCCGGTTGCGCTGAATATGTACCCGCCCGCGGGCGCAGAACCCGCGCATGGCTCATGGCATATAGACTGGGCTCTGTGGGGCGATGCGATGGTGATAGCTCCGGCCAGCGCGGCGACGATTGCGAAACTGGCAACAGGGCTGAGCGACAATGCTCTG
>Ga0206102_1000099_pt1 | contig 36577 bp, 45 predicted proteins | sample 1B1Ametagenome_FD_148645 | JGI IMG/M metagenome (GOLD analysis project Ga0206102, IMG submission 148645) | Enriched microbial communities from leaf-cutter ant dump, University of Wisconsin, Madison, United States - 1B1A | ecosystem: Environmental > Terrestrial > Nest > Insects nest > Nest dump... | reverse complement strand
TTGTAGCGCTTCGTACCAGCGTCATGATGGAATGCCGTATGATTTGAAAAAATCACGTACGGTGTGAAAGAAGGGAAAAGGGAGGCTGACCGAGTAATGTCGAAGTCTACCCTTACCTATTCTTATTTCAACAAATACGACAATGAAAAGCGTACGCTGTACTACTGGAGCAAGCAGTACGCAGGGCAGCTTGAAAAAGGACATTCCTACAAGCAACTGCGGAAATGCGTCACGATCAACATCCTTAATTTTTCCATCCTGCCTGACGATCGTTACCATAACGTCTTTCATTTACGGGAAGACCACAGCGGAATTACGCTGATCGACGACATTGAAATACACATCATGGAGTTATCCAAATTAAATGCGCAGACCCTACCACATGAAGGCGGCTTGCTCAATTGGCTGCTGTTTCTGAAAAGCGAAGATACAACCAACTGGGAGGTGTTAAAGGTGAACGAACCGGCATTGGGGAAAGCCATGACCGCATTGGAATATCTCAGCCAAGATGCCGAAGCGCGGCGTCTGTATGAGATGAGGCAAAAGGCATTGCATGATGAGGCTTCCATGCTTGAAGGCGCGAGAACAGAAGGGGAGTTGGCTGGAAAACTTGAAGTGGCACTAAACATGCTGGCCAAAGGCATGGACACGGCGACCATAACCGAACTGACCGGATTTTCTGCCGAGCAATTGGGCAAACTGGGACGAACGCATTAAAAAATACTCAAGGCTGCCCAAAATACTATTTTTGTTTTGACGCTGAAAAAACACAAAAAGCCATAACCTTAAATAAACGGTTTATGGCTTTTGGCATCATCAACCAGGCATTATCTTCCGACCTTAACCAGGTCGTGTTGGAGTACGGTGCCGCCTTCAAGCGGCCTATACGGCATCTTCGTGACGCCAAAGACGTTGGTAACAAAGCGACATTCGACCGGCTGCGTAATCCGAACTTCGTATTTGAATGGAACCTTGGCTACATCCGCATACAAAAACACGGACTTATTCGGATTTACCGTCTGTGTGCATCTCCTCTTGTTGCACGGGACGACCTTTAGCGGCACGGGAGAACCGCTCGACCAATCTATCACCTGAACCGTAATATTCCTTGAAAAACGTCCAAGATTAAGCGCATCCACGAGCGCAAACCGCGTCCGCGGATTTTTTCTCAGAATGCCCGTCGTATACACGGCCGTTTTTGCCCCATTGTTTTTCATCGCTGTAAAGTTCCCCCCTTCGATACTTCGTATATTAGATTCACTCCCCTCCAACTCTGATTGGGCGAAGGAAAATCATATTGAAATATCCGCAGATGTTAGATAAGCCTCGCTCTTGCCACCACTTTCCTATAGGGGTTGCAAAATATTTCGCGATGAAAAGCACATTCTTCCTCGAATAGAGGAGTCGTGCAACAAAGGTTTAACCCACTATAAGCCTTCTCAATCCCCAGGTCTGACTGGAGAATTTATACACAAAAAAACGGCATCTCTGCCGTTTTAAAGATTGAATTTGGTGGAGAATAGGGGGCTCGAACCCCTGACCTCATCGCTGCCAACGATGCGTTCTGGTGCAACGGGGAATCCGTTGTCTAGTGATGATGCCCTGGGGCCATCATGATCAAGATAGGCTGTTCAGATGGTACGGCGCGGTTATTTCTCCAACTCGTAGCGGGCCGCGATTACGCCTGACTGGAACGTTCGGCTGGACAGCAGCTTGAGCTTGATTTTCTCGCCGCCGCCGGCGAATACCGATTTGCCGCTGCCCAGGACGACTGGACAAATCGTCAGCAGGAATTCGTCGATCAGGCCGAGCTCAAGCAGCGTCTTCGCCGCACCCGGGCTGCCGAAGATGACGAGATTTTTGCCAGGTTGCTCCTTGAGCGCCTGAATTGCCTCTGCTAGATTGTCCTTGATCAGCATCGTATTATTCCATTCCGTCTTGTCCATCGTACTGGAAATGACGATCTTCTTCACATCCTGCAGCCATTTGGCATGCTCCAAACCGTGCTTCGACGCGTTCGGATTGTCCAGCACCGTAGGCCAGTAGCCCTCCATCAATTGATACGTTGTACGTCCGTAAACAGGAGAGCCAACTTCGGCTACGACCTCCTCGGCGTATTTCTCGAGTTCCTCGTTGTACGGAACCCACTCCAGTCCTCCGTTCGAATCCGACGCATACCCATCCAGCGACACATGCATAAACAATACCAGTTTCCTCATAATTCGTTTCTCCTCCGATTTCAAAAATTTATTTTGCCGATTTTTGGCCGGTGGCCGATGTTTCGTCCTGCCGTTATGTTCACTATAAATCATCACGTTACGTAAGGTTCAAGTGGAAATCTAAATTGTTTTGCAGCTCGAACCCCTGACCTCATCGTTGCCAGCGATGCGCTCTGGCGTAATTGTCGATTTCACTGCCCTAAATATATAAATCGTGTATCGGTTTAGTTAATATGATTATTTTTTGTTAGAGCTTGGTGGGCTGTATACATTCTATTTTTGCTTTTCATAAAATATAAAGCAGATAGCATCATGAGCGGAGCAAAGTATATGCACCAAATAACAAGAGCAATTACACCAGCTGAATCGGATTCGCTTCCTTGTTTGTATACATTGAGGATTGGAGTAAGCACGCAAGGTGGAAAAAACGCTCCATGGATAATGAACATATATTTCGTCACCTGCTCTCTTCCATTTTCCGCATGAATGGTGAGTCCTATAAGGAATGTTGACAAAGCCATCAATCCATATCCCATGATGTCGAATCCGAAAATCCAACTGCCCGGCGTGAAGGTAATAGCATCCATCAGGACGGGATTGGCAGTCTGATGAGCTACAGTTGTCAATTGCGAGAAATACACGAAATTTGTGAAGACAGAGTAAATAACAGCGATGGCTACACCTCCTAGAGCAACTGCCTTCTTATCTTCTGCTGCATATTGAGCAAATGCGCAAGTCAACAAAACATATGCCCAACTTAATAATAGGCACACGAAAAAACTAATAAAGTCGATATCCATAATGAGCCCTATCAAGAACAAAGTGGTACAACCGCCAGCAATGATCGATGAATAAAAACCAAGCTTTCTATTCATTCGCATGCGCCCTCCCATTTTAAATGGCCAATGATCACATCTATTAACTTGTCTCTCTGGTCTTTATCGTTAAAATCGTATCCGAATAGCTCTCCGCTCATATCTCTTCTCAAGAAAATGGTTTGCAAGACCGAGGTTAACGTAAACATTAGCAAAGTTTTGTCCGTATCTTGCAAGTTACCGTTTTGTAACGATAGACAAAACCCCTTCACGGTGCGCATTGTATTATCGAACGTTTTCGGTGTTTTATGATCCCCAAGTATAGAAACTCTCGAGACCGATGGATGTTCCGCCAAAAAATCAGCAACTAGTTTTACAACACGTTTTAGTTGTTCCAAACTGCTTAGACCCTGATTGATATCTGGATTAAAATTGGAGATGACGTTGCCAATGATTTGTTGAACAGAAACCTCGATCAGGTTGTTTTTTGTTTGAAAATGATAATTGATCAATCCTACTCCTACATTGGATTTTTCAGCAATTGCTCTTATAGTTAGCTCTTCAATATTTCCGCCGATTTCTTGAATCAATTCTATGGTTGCATCAACAATTGCTTTTTTTGCATCAACCATGATACCCTCCTGATGAAGTAGCGACTGAACAATGTTCAATATGGATTGTAACAATTTTTCCCTCACTTGTCTATGCTGGGATTCCATCTCTATGTTGGTACAGGCGTTGAACAGAAACGACTATCGGACTAATAAATCTAATCAGTGATCGTCCTCCGACAAGCAGCAAGGCTACGGGATCTGCACACAACATAGCGAGTTGTCCTGTTCCTGTATAAGAGCAGCATCCTGCCCCTGTCAGCCAACAACATTTTTTTGGACAAAAAAAAACGGCATCTCTGCCGTTGTGCTTGTTGTTATGGTGGAGAATAGGGGGCTCGAACCCCTGACCTCATCGCTGCCAGTGGAGAGAGTTGGTTTTGTACGTTAAGGAATAGCGACGGTATGCCTTGTGGGACAAGGCTTTTTTGAATTTTGCCCTTCTACGTTCGAGAGCGCCGCGGCGCTCGGAAAAGAAAAAGTGTGACCAGAAATGTGACCACAATCTTATCTCATGTTCCGAAAACAATTCCTTTAGCCATGCGGGTTAAAGGGATTTTTTATGTTCCGCTCACTCTTCGTTCGAGAAGTTTCTGACGGAGTTTGTGTCGGCAAAATTGATGAAGCAGGAGCCTTGCGCTTCTGCTCTTTTTGTATCCAATTTCAAACATGGAGGAATAATATCATGAATCTACAGAGAACACAATCTTATCAGCAATTGTTGGCTTCTACACTTCGCGAAAAACCTGACAGTTGCATCATCCAAGAATTAATTAGCCACTATCCGCATCCAGCCCATTTAATTGATGCAACCGAGCAGGAGTTGAGAAGCAACATCAAAGGTATTGGTATATCTAAAGCCAAGCAAATTGTCGCGGCGGTTCAGCTTGTTCGTGAATTTGCTACTCCTTTACCAGAGCCGACTCCCATCCGTTCTCCGCAAGATGTACACGATCTGCTAGCTGTAGAGCTTGCTTACGAGAGCAAAGAACAATTCGTATGCCTGTTTTTGAACACAAAAAATCGTGTCATTGCGAAAGAGGTCATCTTTGTAGGCACGATAAATGCTTGTCTAGTCCATCCCCGAGAAATCTTTCGCGCGGCAATAAGGAAAAATTCCGCTGCCATAATCTGCTGCCATAACCACCCGAGTGGAGACCCTACTCCATCGCCAGAGGACATCGAAACAACGAAGAGGCTTGTCCAAGTTGGCGAACTTACGGGCATTGAGTTGCTCGATCACATTATTATCGGCGGTCATCGCTATATCAGCCTTCGAGAAAAGGGCTTCATGGAACCTGATTCGGCTAACAAACTTCTTGTTCACTAACAGGCCGAAATGAGGTATAATAACCAGTGTTTCCACAGTTGTAAAAGTTTCAATATTTTTCCTGATCTACCGATAATAAATAATAATCGACATTTAAGATGCAGACACAAGACAACAGTAAAAATCCGTGAGACCCAGCTTCTTTCTCATGCATTTTCGCTGTTGCCTCGTTGTAGGCATCTTTTTTATTTTTGAAAAAAGGGAGGTGCAATCTCTATCCACTTTATTAAGTGAAATGTTAGTACCAATCATACTGATAACCACTTATTTCCTGCATATACCATATTGAGGCGCGAAACATTAAGGACTATCCTTTTGATAGAGGTGATCGAACTTGAATACTGTCAAAAAAATTGGCGAAAGTATCCGACTATTGCGGTTGAAGAAAGGGCTTAGTCAGGAGCAATTAGCGCTGCAAGCCGGAGTTAACACCTCATATCTCGGACAGGTCGAGCGAGGAGAAAATAATCCTACCATCCATACGCTAGAGAAGATTGCAATCGGTCTTGAAGTACCTATTAGCAGCCTTATGAGCGATGTCGGGTTAAGAGGCTGCGTTGAGAAAAACAATCAGACTGTTCTGACTGTCATCAGCCCTGACGATCTGAAACAACTTATGATGGATGCAATTAAGACTAATGCCTTGAGTTTACGCTCTGAAACGCATTCGACAAAGGCACGAATCGATGTAGACGACGATGATAAGGAAACGGTTTGAACTTACATCGTCCCGGACAAGGCTGGAATTTCCCGTATTAATATTTGGCGAGCTTCAACGCAAACAGGTATGGTTTATTGTTCCAGACAAAATGAAAGCCACAGAAAAGGAGTAACCATTTTATGAAAGTATTTCTCTTGTTAGTGCTGGTTGGATATGTGCTTTATGTCTTGATAGTTAGACCAATTGTAATCGTTGCAAGATTTGGCAAGGACAAAACAGGAATCCGCTTGCCGGAGGGCATTGATGATTCAATTCAACTCATGGAAGCTTTGCGTGAAAAAGGGTTTACCTACCCCGAACTCAAAAATATGCGTCATAATGAATTGGGGCAAGTCGTTATCGAAGGCAAGTATACATCTCATGCACTTATCTTGGAAAACGGCTCTTTGTTTGTTGACCGAGGCAGAAAAGGACGTTCACGAAAACAAGCAAATTGCATCATGGAAGCCGTGGTAATCGGGCATTACATAACGAAGCTGTTCAATCCTAATGCGCCTGTTGATGCGTATAAAGAGTACAAGTCATTCGCGAGACGCAGATGGCAACCAGTTGTCATCACCGCGTTATTATTTTTAGCATATCTGATTCCAGCAGCGTTCCTAGTAAAAGACTCGCCTCAATTAAATTCACACAACATCAGCGAGTCATACCTTAGTGAATATAGTTCTAAAACCACGGTAGGCAAAGCATTCGAGAAATACTTTGGTCAACCCAAATGGAAAAGCTATGAGCAGGGGATTCAGAAGTATGTTGATTTTCAAGGGCAATTTATGCTTGATAACAAACCAGCTATAGCCGTTATTACTTTCTCTATTTCGAATGAACAATTCAGATTAGAGTCGATCAAAGTGAATAACGACGAGTTGCAACCTTCTGATGTTAAGTCTTTTATGCAGACTGTTTATTCCGACAGCACTGATCGTTAGTCGTAGTGCTACGGCAGCAGGAAGGAGGTTTTTCGCCTCCTTCTTATGCTATGCGAGACGCTGATAAATACACTTGAATCCTAGCTGCCGCTACGGAAGCTTGATCGTGAGGTGATTGGAATGATAGCCGTTTATGTATTGCTAAGCATACCTTTTGGCTGGGCGCTTATCAGCAGATTGCAGCGAAATGTAACCGTATTTACAACCATATCAAACTATATCGTATACAAAATTATTTTGTCTACTTTTATTGGTTGGGCAGTTACCCCATTCTACTTGATCTACTTTATCTTCAAAGCTGTTCGGAGTCTTACAAGGCGCAATAGCAAAGTTTGATTCACAAATTTCGGCTTCAAGGGAGGGGTTATAAGTGAGGCATCCGCTGTCATTTTTAGCCGATGGAATCTGGAATGTTACAAAAACAGCGCTCAATGCAATTGAAAGTGTTCAAGCTGCACCTATTAAAGCAATTCATGCCCACTTCGGTTCTGACCCCGATCTGACAGAAGGAGACCATATTGGCGTATATCATGGATATATGCATCACGGACTTTACGTAGGTGAAGGCATGGTGATTCATTATACAAAAGGTATTGTTCAGATGGATACGTTGGAGACATTTAAGAATGGAAGGTCAATTGAGAAGCGGCTTTCAAGTTTGAACTGTAGCCGTAAAGACGCTGTAAGGAAAGCCTACAGTCGGTTAGGCGAGGCAAAGTACAACCTTCTTATTAACAATTGTGAGCATTTCGTCGAGTGGTGCAGAAGTTAAGCCATAGGAGATTCTTATCTTTTCTCACTTGCTCTTACTATTCGAGAGGCGCTTCCGCCTCTCTTTTTTTCATATAGTCAACGATTTTGCTATGGAGATTTTCTAGCTTGTCAATCCCCCATTCAGGCGGTAGCACTACCGGATTAATGTTTAATTTCCGCAGTTGGTTTAATCGTTTGCTGAATTTGTCCGCATTTCCTTCTCTGTAAACTTTCTTAGCTTGCCATACTCCTCCAGAATGGTCGATCAGCTTTATGAGTCTTTCCAGAGCCATTCTTTTGGATTGACTGGCGACGTTCTTACGAATAAGCCGTATCGCTGTATCTAACGTGTAATAATCGCCATGTCCTACAATTAACTTATAGAAGTAGTCTATTTCCTTCTCATATCGCTCCTGTGATAGAACTTGAGCCACGCTTGCTTCTTCATTTCTTACTTGTATTTCAAATCTTAGAATCCCTTTTGTACAAGAGAAATCCTGCATGATCTTCCGTGGTTTCTTCTCTTGCTTACTCAGCAAGGTTTCATACCGATTGTACCAATTTATCGTTTTATTAGCGCTCATCAAATATACATTTGTTGTCGAGTCCCAGTACTTTACTGTTTGTCCGCAAGACAAAACATAATCAGGCACATTGCCTTTTTTGAATAATAACAGGTATTGTGTTACCAAGTTTTCTTCAAGAGGCAAGTCTACTGCAAATTCCACTCGGACTGCTCTCCATTTAAAAAAGCTGGGTACTTGTAAACCCATTAAATCCTTCATAATAAAGTCAAATCGCTGGGCTACGTGACAAAAATCATGTAATGCTGTCAAGGAGTAATAACCACATCGTTCAATCAGGAGTTGCGGTCTAAGACGCACTTCAAGTTGTCGATACCCCCATTGATTTTTCCTTAATCGGATTTCTTGAAGCCCATACTTTGCGAAGCCGTATGTAATTTGGGCATTCTTATCTCGTTTATCTCTGTGCAAGGAAAATTGCGTTCCTTTAAAGTAGTCTTGAATTTTCCCTGACGCTAATCGGAATTCAATGTCAGTCATTCTGTAGCTAAGAAACATTTTATCTATCATTACAATACACCTCATTAGACTCCGCCCCGCAGAATCTCACTCATACAGAGGTGGCTTGCGGAGGGGATTACTTATTTAAGTCTAATGAGGTGTTACTCGCCAAATTAAAAAGTACATAGACGCAAAACCGCCTATGTACCATACAGACTTTATGTGTCGCTCAAAAATTCAAGCATCTTAGATTTGTTTAACGCATAGAACTTCTTCTTAAAGCCCGAATAAACCGTTTCCCAAGTATCGACGCGTATTCTCCCCGACTTCTCCTTATCGAATCTAATAATCTCCGCTTCCATTAAAAAGACGGTTATTGCGTTCGTTTCAGATACAAATTCATAGCCTTCTGATGCTGATCTTTTACGAACCCAGTCCCATAATTTTTTCCCCCACAAAAAGTACATTTCATTATTTTCCCAACCAGCATGATTCTCTTCTACTTGTGGTTTTTCTCCATATGGAGTTACCACGTTTTCCTTCGTAAAGATCATAACCGCATTTAGAAAATAGGCAACATCCTCTTTTAATCTGCCGGGCTGTTTTATGTCACCCCAAATTCGCTTTGCCTCAAAATAATCTTGATATTCACCCAACAAATCCACTGCTTCTTCATCTTCTATCCATACTTCGCCGTTGAATATTTTCACATCACGTTTGCCGATCTTTCTTGTCGCTATCTTGAGTGCTGATCTTAGAATTGGGTATAACGTAGATTTATTTAGATCATAGTCGGTGTCCAATAATTCTGACTTCACCCAGTCTCCGTTTTCGATCATGTCAAACTTCAAATTTAAACATACCTTCTTATACGTTTCCTCATCAATTTTCGCAAAAGCATATATTCCGACCCCAATCATCTCTAATGAGTTTCCATCATCGTAATAGAGTTTATGAGTCGGGTAGACAAAGAAGTTGCAAATCCTTTGTGTTCCATCGGTAATAACAAGATTCCCGTGCTCATCTACATGGAAAGGTTCTCGTGCATATAAGTGATTAAGCTTCTCGATTCGCTTATTCATTTTGGATAGATCGTCAGTTTTGGATATACGCCTATCCGAATAGATTTTCATCGCTTCTCTCTCGTTATCGCTCATTAGGCACACTCCATCATCAAATTATTTATTATTTGCCCACTAACAATTTATAAATCAATCGTGCTACTCCACTATTTGAACTCATTATATCAAACAAATTTTGAAAGGTAATACGATGAAAAATACATTATGGGAACTTGGGAACACGGGAACTTGGGAACTTCATATTTTTAGCATCATCTTCTTTCAAACTCGCTTTTAGAAAGGTATTCATGCAATCTTTTTTAGCGCTATCCAATCTTGAGCAACGACATGTAATTCAATCTAATCTGCACTGAACAATAGAGTAATCGAACTATTGAAAATTATAAGTATATATTATTTTTATAGATACTAAATAATTATAAGAAGGGATGAAACTATGTTTGCTCAATATGATGACATTATGTCGGTGGACGATTGTATGGAGGCGCTGAATGTTGGACGCTCGAAATTGTATGAGCTTCTTAGGAGCGGTCAAATCAAATCGTGGAAAATGAAGGGCTATCGCATACCGAAAGCGGCAGTACAGGACTTCGTTCTCTCCCAAACAAAAATGAGCTTGGAACGCTACAAGGAGTTGGCGGAAGATTAGCATAGTGTTGAAATAAGCTGCGACCTTGTGTCGCGGCTTATTTATTTTGGCTGCATTGCGCAGTTGAAGGGAGATTCCAGAGTATGGAGAGCCGTCTTTGGCTGGCGCTTGAAGATGATTGCTGCCGCGAAAAATTGGTTGTCATTGCTCGGCAACATGTGAAATTGGCATTGGAATTTAGCCGTCGAGAAACTTCACTTGAACGAAAGGCGATTATCAAAGCTGAAATTGAAACTCTACGGATAGAACGTAACAGATTGCTGTACATGCTTCAACCAAATTAAAAATTATTAGATCAGTAACAGCTTAGTAATCGGCAGGGGCATACCGCTCCTGCTTATTTGTGTTTCTACAATCAATCGAATCGGAGGCATCCAATATGCAAATGAAAGTACACAAGGATGAAGTAAGAGGAACTTACTGGTTTGTCGCAAGCGCTGGCAGAGACAGTGAGGGCAATCGCCGACAAATCAAAAGGCGCGGCTTCCAGACAGAAAAGGAAGCCATGAAAGAAATGAGAAAATTGCTGAAAGAAGTTGACGATAATACCTATGTAAAAAATTCCAACATCAAGTATTCCGATTTCTTGCAAGGCGAATGGCTTGAAAGCAAAGCGTTCAAACTGCGAACCGTAACATTTGGAACTTATTCCCACAACGTCAAAAAGCACATCGCTCCTTATTTCCAGAACCGGGAAATGAGCAAAATCACCACACAGAATATTGAGCAGTTTTACGCCTACCTTTCCAAAGAGAAAGGTCTCTCCGAACGGAGTATACAAGACATTCACAAGATCGTGAAAAGCTCGTTCAAAACAGCAGTGAAGCGTAAACACCTCGCTTACAGCCCCGCAGCGGATGCAGAAGCTCCGACAGTGCCGCGAAAGGAAATGAGCGTCTGGAATCTGGAAGAAGCTGTACGATTCCTTAAATTGTGTGACAAGAGCGATCTTCATATTGCTTTCCTATTAGCCTTGACAACGGGTATGCGGCAGTCAGAGCTACTCGCGGTTCGCTGGCGGGACGTGGATTTTGAAAAAGGTGTCTTGCACGTTCGGCAAACATTAAGCCATGACGGGAAGAAAATCTATCAAGATACGAAGACGAAAAGCAGCACCCGAACCATTACATTAATTGCACGAACATTGGATAGCTTGAAGGAACATCGTAAGAAAATCGAGAAGCAACAAAAATCCGCTGGCTTGTATTATAAGGAGTATGATTTGATCGTGTGTACGAAGTTAGGCACTCCTGTAAATCCACGCAACTTACTTCGGACTTTCTATGATCTGATGAAAAAAGCAAAAGTACCTAAAATCCGCTTTCACGATCTTCGCCATACGGTCGCAACTCTTATGCTTTCCCAAAATATAAATCCAAAGGTAGTAAAGGAAATTTTAGGACATTCCGATATTCGGGTTACACTGGATACGTACAGCCATGTCCTTCCTTCTGTCCATAAAGAAACAGCGCAACAATATGGCAACATGCTTTTTGGAATGCAGCATGAGAGCAAAGGCAATGAGATTTCGGTCGCTGTCCACACGAGTAGCCCGTTAGATTTCAATACTGAATCGTTAATGACGATTCAATAATTAGCTCTCAACTTACTGACCGCCTTTCATCGAAGCATTCAGAACGAAGTCAAAGTAAATCGCCCTGCCTTCAAAAGAGGACAGGGCGATTATTTGTGATCGAGAAATACAATGGTCTGATCGGAGTCCCACTTGCTCCGCAAAAGGTGAAAGATCATCAAAAAAACAGGTTAGTGTGACCAAACGTGTGACCACAAGGAAGAAAAACAATTTTTCAAGGACAGAAGGCGCAAGAAAAAAATGCCTTCAAGCCAAAAATTGAAACGGAGAAAAGAAATACAAAAAAAGAAAAAACCCTTGCTACATAAGGGTTTATCGGCATTTTGGTGGAGCCTAGGGGGCTCGAACCCCTGACCTTCTCGCTGCCAGCGAGACGCTCTCCCAGACTGAGCTAAGGCCCCATATTCAATTTGACCTCATCGCTGCCAGCGATGCGCTCTCCCAGCTGAGCTAATTCCCCGTATGAATCATGCTGGTATTTATTTGCGTTGTGTGCTTGGCGGCAACTGCCGACTTTTTGAATTATACACGGTATTCGCAGCAGAAGCAAGTCCCTCTGTTCAAAAAAATAGGCCGGCTTATCCCGCGTATCCTGCATATGACGAATTTGTTGCAAATTCGGGGAAAGATTGTGTCCGTGCCCGGATTCATGCTACCCTAGAAGTCGATGAAAGCTGTGTGGTGCTGTTGGATGATGAGGTAATTTGAACAAGGATTGGAAGTGACCGGGGTGTCGGACAACTTATTATATTGGATTTTCTTGGGGCTGTCGTTTGCCCTGCCGTTTGCGCTCGGGATTTGGCTGATGCGGGCGACGAAACGGATGCAGTTGGCGTTTTGGGTGTCGACGGCGCTGAATGTGGGGCTGACGGTGGCGGTGGCGCTTTGGTGGGACGCGGTGAACACGGACTCGTTCCGCACGATGTTTGGGGTGTTTTTCCTCGTCATTTCTGCGGTGAATCTGGCGGTGTTGGAGTTTTTTGCGCTGTTCAGCATCCGCAACAAGTCGGAGACGTAAAGGAGGCATGAGCGGATGAACGAAAGCGGCACATGGGCGCGGCGGGACCGAACGGGCGGGGTATTTGCGCCGCCGGGCTTCTATATCGCAATAGCCGCGGCTTTGGCATGGATGGCGCTGATTTTTGTCAAGTCGGCCCAAACGTATTCCGAGCAAAGCTTGCTGCCTTTGTTTGCCCAATGGTTCAGCGAGGAGCAGTTGTTGCGTTGGCTGCCGCATCTGGAGTTCATGTATGACGGCGGTCTGGTGAGCTTTCGCGATCCTTACGGGTTTCTGGAATTTTTCGTGCGAAAAGGCGGCCATGTCACGGAATTTGCGATCTTGACGCTGCTATGGGCCGCTGCGCTGCTGGTGAAGCCGCTGCCGGCGCGTTGGGCGTTGCCGGCGGCCGGCTTGATTGCGCTGGCGTATGCCGGCTCCGACGAATGGCACCAGACGTTTGTGCCAGAGCGCACCGGCCATGCGATCGACGTGGTGGTGGATGCGTTGGGCGTGCTGTTGGCGTTGCTCGCGGTTGTATTGATCCGTGCAGCGGTGCGGCGGCGCAGGAACAAGCAGCGCAGAGCTTGATGGATGGCGGGCGGGCCCGAATAAAGCTTACGCGAGTGATAGGTCAGTTGTTTCACATAATTGGCCGATGAGCCGGGTATACTTTTCTGCAAGACTGTTTGTTGCAAGGAGGGTATCCGAACATGAACAAGGTGGATAAAGCGGAATTCGTGCGCATGACGGAAAGAAACGATGTGGCGTGCGCGGATGTTGAGGTGCAGTTTGTTGGCAGCGATGAGGTGCTGCTCGCCGAGTTCACGTCGTCGCGCGCTCGAGATTTGATTTTAAGCCACATTTATCGGAAGGAAACACTCCTTGATGTGGATGGGTACGACAACAATTTGCATCGGGCGTTTGCGGATGTGACAGAGGAACTGCTGGAAGGCGACGCCGGGGAGAGTGGCCGGAGCGGCCGGGAGACGTTTGCGGAGCAAATTTTGGCTTTTGGTACGGTGGAGGAAGAATTGCAGGAGCATTTTCAACTGCTGCGCCGGGCGTCCCTGTTCGGGACGGGGGATGCGGACGATCCCCCTATGGTGCATTAGGCGTCATTTGCGGCGCGGCTGTTGCTCAAAGCGTTGCTCCATCGACTGCCAGCGGGCGTTGGCGATAAAAAAACCGATAACCGCGAACAGTAGCAGCCGCACCGGAATCCAACCCCAATAGGTGGCTCCTTGGGAGATGCGTTCGATGATGCCGAACAGGAGGGTCAGGCCGATGCTGGCCGGGAGGATGCCGTAGAGCAGCAAGTATTTCGATCTGCCGAGTTGCTTTCTTTTGTGCCAAAGGGCTTGTTGCTTGTCATTCATGCAGGTTGCTCCTTCTATCGTTCCGATTCTTCTCGCAATTTTGATTATACACGAATCCAGATTCTCCTCCAAACCGTATATTTCGCTGAGTAGGGAGGCGTAAAAAATGGCTCGAATCATGATCGTAGACGATACCCCGTTGATGAGGACGTTGATTCACGCTATTGTGACTGAAAACGGTCACGAGGTGGTTGGCATGGCCGTGAACGGCAAGGAAGCGGTCGCGCGATACCCGGAGGCTCGGCCCGATCTGGTCATTATGGACGTATCCATGCCGGAAATGGACGGACTGCAGGCGCTGACCAAGCTGCTGGAAATCGATCCGCAAGCCAAGGTGGTCATGTGCTCGACCTTTGCCCAGCAGCGATTCGTGATTGAAGCGATTGAGCTGGGGGCGAAGGATTTTGTCGTCAAGCCGTTTAGCGCGCTGCGGGTGACGGAAGCGATTGACCATGTGTTGAACCGCTGAGACGGCAAGGCCGCGATCGGGGGGTGACAGTCTGTGCCGACCGGCCGTTTTGCACAAGGAGAGGAACAAGCTTGGCAGACAGGACTCCACGTTGTGGGGTTATTTTGTCTGTGCGCCGCAATTTCCGGTTCTGCCTCCCGACTGAATGTGGTACTATTAGGAAGGTGCAAAAGCAAAGCGGGGAGGAAAGCGGGAGTGAGCAAAATTGTATTGTTCGGCCTGCTGGTGTATCTGACCGGCAATCCGATTTTGGCTATTATTGTGATGCTTGTCATTTTGTATCTGCTCGATCAAAGATTCCTCGGGCTGACGCCAAGCGTGCTGCGGCCGTTTCAATTGCGCCGCCGGGCGTCGCGGCTGCGGCAGGAGCTGCGCGGCAATCTGCACGATACCTCAGCGAAGCTGGATCTGGCGCGCACCTGCATGCTGCTCGGCCGGTACGGCGAGGCGCAGCGTTATTTGGAAGAGATGCTGGTGGTGATGTCGGATTCAGCCGACGTTCATGCGGAGCTTGGGTTGTGCGCGCTGAAGCTGGGGGACGCCGTCCGCGGAGAAACGCTGCTGCTCCAGGCGCTGGAGTTGAATCCGCGCGTCAAATACGGCGAGCCGTATTTACGGCTGGGCGAAGCGTTTGCGGCCACCGATCTGCCGAAGGCGGTGGCGTACATCGAGCGCTTCCGCGAGGAGCATTCCTCGTCGTGCGAGGCGTACTACCGGCTGGGGCGGTTGTACGAGCAACTGGGACGAAGGGAAGACGCCAAGCGCGCTTATGGCGAAGCGCTTGATATTTATCGCGGCTTGCCGCGTTACAGCCGCCGCCGGCAGCGGCGGTGGGCGCTGCTGGCCCGGCTGCGCTAGGACATCGGGGGCGAGGTCGTGAGACTGCGCACTGGACGGATGTCTCCTCTGTGCGGCGGCGGCAGGCGGGGGTAGGCCGGTTCGCCGAATGGGCGGCGCTCCCGCCAAGCGGTCGATTGTTGTTCCGGCAAGACCCGCCCCGGTTGCGTCTTTTGGCCGCTCGGCGGGTTAGGCCGGTTCGCGGCTTGGGCAGGCAAGCCCGACTTGACGCTATTTCGCGGGCAAGCTACACTAAAGGGCGTAAATGATGAACTGTGAAAAGGGCTAGAGGGTGAGACGATGAGTTTGGAATACGTCATGCAGGCGATTTTGCTGCTGTTTTTGGTCATAGTAACGTTTGCGGCGATGTTGGTTTGGACGAAGTGGCGGAAAAGAGGACGGCGATAACGGATGTATTTTGTCAATCGGGAACAAATTGAAGACCGGCTGCGGTTTGCCGCGGTAGCCGCGGAGGCGTGCCGGCAAATCGAGCGCCGGTGGCCGGAGAGCGGCGGCGATCTGCTGCTGCAATTGGCTCAGGAGCGGGCGCTCCATCTGGCGATCGAGACGGTGACTGACGTCGGCAGTTTGCTGATCGACGCTTATATTTTGCGCGACGCCAGCAGCTATGAGGACATCGTGGATATTCTGCGCGACGAGCAGGCGGCCGATGAAGAACTGGCTGCGCTGCTGCTGGAGCTGGTCAAGCTGCGCAAGCCGCTTGTGCAGGACTACGCCAGCTGGCCGCGCGAAGAGCAACATGCGCTGCTGCCGAAGCTGCCGGGTGCGCTGGACCGTTTTGCGGCGGGGGTACGGGCGTTTATGCAACGTGAGACGCTGGGGTAAAGCGGCCGCCATTTCCAGCGATCTCCTGCGCGAAAGCGCTTTTAAGCGAATTTACATCTGTCAGGGGATGCTGTAAAATGAGACTAACTACAGCTTCGGGAGCAGGTGAGCCAATGAATCGAGAGCCCGAGACATCCACGCGTAAAGTGATTCTGACGATGCTCAAGACGCAAGGCCCATTATCCGTTCATGAAATGTCCCGGCAGCTGGAAATTACCGAAATGGCGGTCCGGCGGCACATTCATTCCCTGGAGCGGGACGGCTTGTTGGAGACGCAGCTCGTGCGGCAGGCCGTGGGCCGGCCATCGAGCTTGTATTCGCTGGCCGCTGCGGCCGATGAGCTGTTCCCCAAAAACTATCACCAGCTTTCGCTCGATTTGCTGGACGAATTGCTGGAATACGAAGGCGAAGAGCTGGTCGGGCGGTTGTTCGAACGGCGCAAGGAGAAGCTGCACGCCCGGTACGAGCCGCGGATGAGCGGCAAATGCCTGGCCGAACGCGTAGCCGAGCTGGCGAGCATTCAGAACGAAAACGGTTATATGGCGGAGTGGTCGCCCAGCGGCGAAGGGGCTTTTACGCTTAGCGAGTATAATTGCCCGATCACGCAGGTGGCCGGCGCGTACCAGCAGGCGTGTGCTTGCGAGCTGGCGTTGTTTCGCCATTTGCTCGGCGCAGAGGTCGAGCGGAGCGAATGTTTGGCCAAGGGCGGCAGCAAATGCGTATACCATATCCGTGAAGATCAATAGGCCATCTTTTTCCGGGAGGAAAGAAGATGGCTTATTTGGCTTACAGCCGATTGCGTCGGCGAGGCTGAGGGCCGTCATGCGGCCAGCAGCGTGGAATAGGAGCCGCACGTGGTGCTGGAAGGCGGAATTAAGCTTGAATCGCGGCCAGCAGGCGCGCGGCTTTGTTGGTGATTGCCGCGAAGTTGCCCGCCTCGACTTCCTGGAGCTGCACAAGCGAGCCGCCGATACCCAGACCGTAGCAGCCGATCTCGACGAATTGGCGGATGTTCGCTTCGGTGACGCCGCCGACAGCCATAAGCGGAACGTGGTTGAGCGGCCCCATCAGCTCCTTGATGTAGGCGATGCCAACACTGGCGCTCGGAAATACTTTAACGGCCGTCGCTCCGGCTTTCCAGGCCTTGACGATTTCCGTCGGCGTGAACGCGCCGGGGAAGATCGGCAGGTTTTGGGCCGCAGCCCAGCGGATCACGTCTTCGTCGGTATTGGGCGTGACGAGAAACGCGGCGCCGGCCTCGGCAGCTTGTTGCGCGTCGTCCAGATCGAGCACCGTGCCCGCGCCGATATACATGCGGTCGCCCAGTTGATTTTGCAGCTCGCCGATCATGCCAAGCGCTCCGGGGGTGTTCAATGTCACCTCCATGACGGTGATGCCGCCGTTATATAACGCCTCGGCCAGCGGGACGACGTGCTCGGCTTTGACGCCTCTGACGATGGCGACGATGCGGGTGCGTGCGATTTCGGCTAATCCTTGCTCGCGGTTCATGTGATGCCTCCTGCAGTTGTTTTTGTTTTTATTATGACAGGTCCCTGAATTTTTTCCACTGCTTTTGTGTCAAAATAGGGGGCAACTGCCTATACTGTAGTAATTCATAGGCCATTGTTCAGGGGCAGCCGGCGGCTGCACAGGGAGGTGTCGAGTCGTGAGCTGGACGGAGATCAGCGCAGTAGCCGCAGGACTTGCGGCGCTTGTCGTGGCGGCGGTGGCCGTGCGCACACTGTTGGCGGCGCGCAAGGCGCTGCGCCAGATAGGGGCTGCGGCCGCGGAAAGCGCGGCGTGCCTGCAGCGGACGTCGCAGTCGGCCGAAGCGCTGCTGCAGGAGGCCAGCGAGCTGACACAGACGGCGCGCCGGCAACTGGCGGCGCTGGAGAAGGGCGCGCTTGCCGTCGGCGGGACCGCCGAGGCGGTCGGGCAGGTGAATGCAGCGCTGCGCAAGGCGTCGCAGCTGATGAACAGCTCGATCCACGGCGTCGAGCGGACGGTGCAGGCGCATCAACGGCGTTTGCAGGATGCGATGGAATGGGCCGCGACCGGCATGGAGCTGTGGCAGCGCTGGCAAGCGCACCGGCAGGCCAGAACGGACTCCCCGGAGCCCGATAACCCAACCAGAGGAGTGGATAGGCATGACTAGTCCAAAAAGAGGAAAAGACCTGTTGATCGGTGCGGTAGTAGGCAGCGTGCTGGGAGCGGCAACGGCGCTTCTCTTGGCGCCGAAATCCGGCCGCGAGCTGCGCAGCGACATCGCCGAGCAAGCTCACACGATCAGCGAGAAAACGCAGCAAGCGGCCGCGGCCGTCAGCCAAAAAACGCAGGAAATCGCCAAAACGGTCGGCACGACCACGTCCGAATGGTACGGACGGGCGAAGGATGCCGCCAGCGGCGTTGTCGACGGCGTGCGCAGCCGGAAGGAAGCCCGCCGCGAGGAGCCGGAGCTGGAGCAGATCGAGGCTTCGGAAGCGGCGGAGGACCTGGTGATTGTGGGCAACCGCTGATGCCGCCAGCCCGGGATGCGTTAGCACGTGGTCCGGCAGTACCAACGGCGAAAAGCCGGACAGACGCTTCCAACGAAGGAAGCGCTTGTCCGGCTTTTCGCCGTTTAGCGAGGCAGCGTCCCCGCCCCCGCCTGTCAGCACGCCGACTGGCGCCTTGGCACGGCGGCGTGCAGGCGCGCCTGCGCCCGCAGCAATCCGGCGAGCCCGCCAGGCTCACCATTTGGATGGATCGATTTGGCGGATGTCCAGTCCCTGCCAAATGTTGTTGATCTTGACGCCCGCAGGGTCGTCAAACGCCAGCCAGGCGGTCGGCAGATAACGCTCTCCGTATTCGCTCGACGGCTGGTTGACGATCTCGTTGTTGCGCACCAGCACCGTCGATGAGCCGCCGTCCAGATTGGCCGCCGTCACCGCGCCATGCTCGAGGAAAATTTCCTGCACGTCGTACAGCGTAGCGCCGATGCTATGCGTTTGCCGCCCGTCGATAATCGCAAACAAAATCGCGCCGTCCTTCGTTTGCGCCATGCAGGTGCGCGGCGCTACGCCCCAACCCTCGCTTTGGTTTTTGATCAGGCCGACGCCATTGACGATAAAACGCGGGCTGAACGATACCGCTTCCTGCACGCCCATCTTCAATAGCTCCGACGCCTTGAAATTACCGGCGATCATCCGCCCGTCCCGATCGATGCCAATCACATGATGCACGCTGTTCATGTCGCCGTCATTATAAAAAATCCGGCCCCCCGACATCACGATGCCCTCCGGCTGAAAGCCGTTGCCCTTCCATTCCGGGTCGACGAAGCCGCCGCCGTTTACGCCGAGCAGCGCTCCGGTCCGCTTGACCATCGACGTGACCTTTTCGCCTTTGCCCACCTTGCTTGGCACCACGACGCGCAGCATCTTCGGATCGGCAATCGTCACGAGATAACCCGCATAGTTGGCCCCCGAGATCGGCTCGACTTTGATCGGTTCCTGAACCTTGAGCGCTTGCTCGGGCTCTGGCTGCAGCTTCACCAGCCCTTTGTCCTGTTCTTTACCCATATCGTCAAAACGTTTCCAGTACGCCTCCACGCGCTTTTGCAGCTCGGTATTGCCGATCAAATAAGCGGCCCACGAGCGGTGTTGCGTCGTAATCAGCGTGTCGGCCATCATATAGCGGACATTGCTGCCGGAGGAAGTCAGAAAAAACCAGCATAAAAGCACAATCGCGGCCAGCGTAGAACTGAATACCGCGTACATCGTCAAGCGCCAAAACGAGAAGCGGCGCCGGCGTTTCTTCGCCTTGGCGGTTCGAGGCGGCAACGCGGCCGCAGGCGTCGCAGGAATCGGCTTGGTCGCCATGCTTGAAACCCGTCCCTTTCTGAAAAAAAGTTGCACCCCATGGATAAGACGAACAAAACGGCAGAAAAGTTTCAGCAAGCCGCACTTTTCATCCGGGTTCGGCCAGCGGCCGACCAAAAACAAAAATTCGACAAACCGGACATCAGCCCCAAATACAAGAGCCGCTAATCCTGAATTGCCGAATCCACAAGTAAGCTCTGAAAGCCGGGTTGCGCTCCGCCTACAGCTCGCCTTTCACCGTTTGCAGCGACAGATCGGCGCTTCCGCGGCCGAAATTGTACTCCAGGCTGGTATCTGTATTGCGGGCGACGGTGCGCAGCAGCAGTTCGTGGTATTTTTTCTGGCGCAGCGCGGAAATGACGACGAATTTGCCGATGCCCGGCTGATCGAAAAACAGCTTGCCTTCTTTTTCCACATACTTTTGCACGTGGTTCAGGTTGACGAACAGGTCGGTGTCCATCTTCTTGAAGCCGCACTCGTCAAGCATGTCCATGAAATCGCTGAAATCGATCAGCGAGCCGATGCTGCGGCTGAGCCGCTCGGCTTGCGTATGATACACGATGTCGCGGGCGCCCACTTCAATGTACAAAATATGCTGCAGGTTCAAATCGACGATCGGGTCGGAGGTCGCGTCTTTTTCCAGATAACCCGCCTTCTCCATCAGCTCGGTGTACGAGAAGTTGTAGGCGTCCGACAGCTTCTTGAGCGTAACCGGCGACGGCTTGATTTTCTCGTTCGTGGAACGGTTGCGTTCCAGCTCCAGATCGCGAATGTAGGCGTGAGACAAACCGCTCTTGTGAGCCGCTTCGCGAAGAGACATTTTTCCCCGCAAGCCCTCGAGAAATTTACCGAAGCCTTCCAATTGTTTCATCATCATGAATCCCTCCATTTGTTTCATATTGTAAACGATTTCCCCGAAAATGAAAATGCTTCGCTCCCGGTATTCCGCGGATTTCGGGTTTTGGCGTCGCTTTCGTGCATACTTTGCCGGGGCAAAAGGAAAATTATAAGCGAATTCCTTGAAAAGAGGCTGATGGTATGGCAAGAGATTTGCCCGTAGGCAACGGAAATGTGCTGATCAATTTTGACGCATCCTATAATATTCGCGACATCTACTTTCCTTTGGTCGGTCAGGAAAATCAGGCTAACGATCATTTGTCTCATTTTGGCGTGTGGTGCGAAAAGGGCTTTTTTTGGATCGACGATCCCGAGGTGGTGCGCGAGCCGGCGTATTTGCCGGACTCGCTGGTGACGAATACGGCCTGCCGGCACGAGCGTTTGGGCCTCAAGCTGCTGATTCGCGACGGGGTGGATGTGCAGCAAAACATCTTTTTGCGCAAGGTGCGCGTGGAGAACGCGTTCAGCGAGGAGCGGACGGTGAAGCTGTATTTTCATCTGGATTTGCAGCTGTATGGCAACGGGATCGGCGATACGATTTATTATGAGCCGGAGCTTGGCTCGCTGGTGTTTTACAAGGGCCATCGCTACTTGTCGCTGTCGGCGTGGTCGCCGCACGAGCAGTTGGTTAAGCCTAGCGGTTTTGCTATCGGGCAAAAAGGGATCAACGGCCGCGAAGGCACGTGGCGCGATGCAGAGGACGGGCGGCTCGGAGGCAATCCGATCGCGCAAGGCTCCGTGGACGGCGTATTGGAGCTGACGCTGACGTTGCCGCCGGAGTCGACGAAGGAAGCGTGGTTCTGGATTTGCTTCGGGCGCAGCCGCCAGGAGATCGAACGGTCCGAAAAGCTGTTGCGCACGGCCCAGCCGCAGACGCTGCTGCAGCGGACGCACGACCATTGGGTGCAGTGGGTCAATCGCGATGTGCACGAGCTGAGCTTGCTCAAGCCGGAGCTTGCCGATTTCTACAAGCGCAGCTTGCTGCTGATCCGCACGAATATCGACAACCGCGGCTCGATTCTCGCCGCCAACGATTCGGACATCCTCAAGTTTGCCAAGGATACGTATTCGTACATGTGGCCGCGCGACGGCGCGCTGGTGTCGCATGCGCTGGACCGTGCGGGGTATCACGATCTGGCCCGCAAGTTTTTCGATTTCTGCATCAAGGCGCTGACGCCGGAAGGGTATTTGATGCACAAGTACAACCCGGACGGCTCGCCGGGCTCGAGCTGGCATCCGTGGGTCAACGAGCAGGGCGACAAGCAGCTGGCGATTCAGGAGGACGAAACGGCGCTGGTGATTTATACGCTGTGGCATCATCACAAGCTGGGCGGCACCTTGGCGATGTCTCGCGAGGATTATGACAAGCTGGTTATTCCCGCTGCCGATTTCATGGTGCGCTACCGCGATGCGTCCGGTTTGCCGCTGCCGTCCTACGATCTGTGGGAGGAGCGCTACGGGGTGCACGCGTTCACGGTGGCCAGCGTTTATGCGGGCTTGAAGGCGGCGGCGGATTTTGCCGACTATCACAAGGACAAGGTGCGGGCAACCTATTACGGCGATACGGCCAAAAAGCTGAAAAAAGCCGCCGAAGAGCAGCTGTATTCCCCGAAGCTGAAACGGTTTTTGCGGGCGCTTTACTGGAACAGCGAGCTGAGCGTCTACGAGCCCGACGAACTGCTTGATATGAGCATGTACGCGCTGTTTGATTTCGAGCTGTTTAGCCGCGACGACCCGCGGGTCAAGGAAACGATGCAGGCGCTGAAAAAGCGTCTTTGGGTTCAGACGGAAATCGGCGGCATCGCCCGCTATGAAAACGACTATTACCATCAAATCTCGCAGGATATCGGCAGTGTGCCCGGCAATCCATGGTTCATCTGCACGTTGTGGTATGCGGAATGGGTGATTGCCGCAGCGAAGACGCGCGAGGAGCTGCAGGAGGCCGAGGAGCTGATGCGCTGGTCGATCCGGCATGCGCTGCCGTCAGGCGTGTTGGCCGAGCAGGTGCACCCGTACACGGGCCAGCCGCTGTCGGTGTCGCCGTTGACGTGGTCGCACGCTTCGTATGTCAAGGTGTGCCAGGAATATTTGTCCAAGCTGAAGCAGCTGTCGGCACAAGGCACGCCGCAAACCACGGATATGAGCGAGAAAAAGGTGCTGGAGCCGGTGCGCCAGTAACCGCAAGGCCAGGCCAGCGGATGGCGGTACGGGCTGGAGCTTGGCGCGGACAAGCGGGGGACGGCAGTCTCCGTTATTGTGCGACGAAACAAGAGTGGAGGTAGGTCAGATGAAGGCGATACAAATCAGTCAGCTTCGGCAGGGCACGCCGACGATTGCGCTCGCCGATGTGCCAAAGCCGGTCATCGCGCATCCGCAGGAAGCGGTGGTGCGCGTGTTGGCGGTCGGTCTGGACGGGACGGACCGGGAAATTTTGCAGCAGCACTACGGCGTGCCGCCGGAGGGCGCCGATGCGCTGATCATCGGGCATGAGTCGCTGGGTGTCGTCGTTGAGGCGGGGGCCGATTGCGGGCTTGCGCCCGGGGATTTGGTGACGGCGCTGGTGCGCCGCCCGTGCCAAGAGCAGACTTGCGTCAACTGCCGCAACGGGCACGCCGATTTTTGTCAGACCGGGCGGTATGCAGAGCGCGGCATTCGCGGCGCGGACGGCTTCTTGACCGAGTATTACAAGGAGGAGGGGCGCTACCTGATCCCGGTTCCTGCCGACTTGCTCGCTATCGGCATGTTGGCCGAGCCGCAAAGCATCGTCGAGAAGGTGTGGGATCAGGTGCAGCGCGTCCAGCAGCGCTTGATCTGGGAGCCGCGCACGGCGCTGGTGCTGGGCTCCGGGCCGCTTGGGCTGCTGGCCGCGGCGACCTGCCGGCTGCTTGGCCTCGACACGCACGTCTGGTCGATGTCGCCGGCAGACAGCCTGGCCGCGCAGCTTGCGCGCGACTGCGGAGCCGTGTACCGCCAGGCTCCGAGCGCGCCGGCCGCGGCCGGTCGTGGCGCTGCGGGCGCAGGCGCGCCCGGCGGCGGCGGCGCTCCCGGTGCCGGCGCTTATGCCGGCTCCGGCCTGACGGCTTACGCCGAATCGCTGGGCCGGCCGGTCGATCTCATCTTCGAATGCACGGGCTACAGCCCGCTTGCGTTCGAAGCGATGGCTGCGCTTGGCCCGAACGGCGTACTGGCGCTGCTCGGCGTCACTCCGGCCGACCGCAAGCTGGAGATTCCCTCCGATGTGCTCAATCAGGAAATCGTGCTCGAAAACAAATGCGTGCTGGGCTCGGTCAACGCCGCGCGCAAGGACTTCGAGACCGGCCTGTACCGGCTCGGCGAGATGCAGCGCCGCTATCCCGACCTGCTGCCGCGGTTGATCACCAACCGGCTGCAATTGGAGGACGTGCCGCAGCTTGATTTTAAGCAAATTCCGATCAAAGCCGTCGTCGACATCGTGCCGGAAGGACAGTGGCCGGAGTTGGTGAAGCCGTCGGCGGAGACGGCGTACAGCTTTTCAGTGTGAAGCGGCCGTTATGGCTGTTTTTGAGGCCATGCGGCATCGATTTTTGAACCCTGCGGGGTTCTTTTTAATAAAAATTTTGTAGCATTTAGATGACAAATGCTTTGGAATGTGGTAAAATTTGGTTTGTAATACACTGAAATGGAGTAATCGGGTGTCTATTTCGGGAATCATGTAATGGACAAAATAGGGCAGCTTGTAAATGAACTTTTTCAAGAAGCGTTGAATATAGTGTACTAACGCGAATGTGTGAGAATTAGTGAATTCTAACTAATGAACCTATGCCAATTTGTCTTTTTGATGTAATATTAGACATAGGGGCACTGATCGAATAGAAAGGTGGCAACATAAATGGCTACCAAGAGTTTTACTTCAGAATTTAAGTTTAATCAAAAATCCAGTTCCAAATTGGCCGATGCGGTTGAAAAGTCGAAAAGAGTTAACCATGAAATGAAGCAAACGGTTCATGATGTTACCGGAACTGAAGCTATCCAAAAAATTGTGGAAAGTTTCTTACAGGAGAAGTAATGTCCTTACATGTTATTTCCCTCAATGACATCATTAAATCAATACCATCAGAGGAGGAGATCAATAAACTCCTCTTTTCTTTTACCACCTTTCAAGGTCAGGACAGTACCGGTGCCGATGATGTAGAATATTTTTTACATAACAAAGCTATTCAATTTGAAAAAATGAATTTGGCTCGAACTTACCTGGTCATGTCCAGTTACAAAGAGAGGCCAATTCTTGTTGGTTATTTTTCTATTTCAAATAAGCCTCTATCAATTCCCAATAGACAGTTTCGTAAATTATCAAATAGTTTGCAAAAGCGCTTAATGGGCTTTGGCCACAAAACGGAGCAAAGTACATTTGTCATTAAAGGATACCTGTTAGGTCAATTGGGTAAAAATTTTAGTGAAGAAGCACGTGCAGCAAATTGTTGCAACGGAAGTGATCTTTTGCAACTTGCATACAGAAAGATTGCGGACGCTCAACGCATTGTGGGAGGCCGAATATTATATCTTGAATGTGAGAACGTTCCAAAAATAATAGATTTTTATAAAGTAAATGGGTTTAATCAGATTGAGAGCTTCGAAACAGAAAATGGTTATTGTATGATGGTGAAGCAGCTGAGTGATCTTTTACCTTGAAGAGGAAATCAGCAGGTCAGCGCAATCTGGAAATTTTCTGGGGCGCCGACGAACCGGTCTGATTCGTAAACTCGTTAATTTTGGCATGGTTAGTCCTGAGAGCCAAGCCCTCGGGGCTTTTTCGCGTTTATATGGGGAAATGTAAGTAATTGAAAATCCGAAAATAAAGATCATTAACAATACTTGCGTACATGTGTGATGACGCTTTCAAGCCAAGATAGACTTCCCGTCCAACTTTTTCTATAATGAAATAAGAAAAATGCTGATCGGAGCATTTCGCAGATGAGCGGCCGCGTTTTAGCGGTAATTTTTCATGCCAATCCGAAATTTTTTCGTTCGCTAATGCTGTACCCAATTTTTCTGATCTGGTCAAAAAGGAGGCTGAGGAAGGAATGACAGGCTGGAGGCTCTGGATGAAGAACAACGGCATGCACATCTCCTGGCTGCTGGCGCTGGTGGCGACGCTGGGCAGTTTGTATTTTTCGGAAATTATGCATTTCTTGCCCTGCAAGCTGTGTTGGTATCAACGGATTTTGATGTATCCGCTCGTCATTATTCTCGGCATCGCCTCGGTGCGCAAGGACCATAAGTTGACGATTTACGTGCTGCCGCTGACGATCTGGGGCGCGTGCATTTCGATTTACCATGTGCTGCTGCAGGAAGGCGTCTTCCATGAAGCGGCGACGGCTTGCGGCCCGGTGCCGTGCGACGTCGATTACCTGAACTGGCTCGGCTTCATTACGATTCCGATGCTGGCCGGCACGGCGTTTATTTTGATCACGATTGTGCAGTGGATGACCTGGCGCGCGACTCGCGCTTAAAGCGACGCCAGCAGCGACCGTTACCGGCTTTTGGGCCGGGCGGTCGTTTTTTATTACGCTCAGCCCTGAGCACATACAGCGGAACATTGTCGAATCAGGCCGACGAAGCCGGAGGTTGGGCAGGTTTTTTGTCCAAGTCTGTCGAATATCAAGGGGGATTGCCAAATTCCGTAAAGCGAGAGGTGTCCCGATGAATAGACGACGTTCCCTGACCGCACCGCTGCTTGTACTGATGTTAAGCGCCGCGCTGGCCGGCTGCGCCGAGCACGAGCCGATTGCCGCTTTGGGCGGACCGGGCGCTGCGGCCCCGGCCACCGTGACCCCGCCACCGACGCCAACGGCGACGGTCGCTCCCACGCCTGCGCCGACCGCCACGCCGACATCGACGCCGACACCGACGCCAACCGCCACGCCCACGCCAAGCGCGACCGCGCAGCCTACGGTCAAACCGGCCGCCCAAGGCGAACTCGCTCCGTTATCCTGGTATTATATGAAAAAGAAAACCGGCCAAGTGCCGGATTTCCCCCGCGATACGAAGTCGTTTACACCGGATATGAAAGCCGTATGGGTCGGCACTGGCAAAAAGGTCTATTTGACGATCGATGCCGGCGGGCCGCTGATCGACGTCGATTTGATGCTCAAGTCGCTGAAAGCTAACGATGTCAAGGCGAACTTTTTTATTTCCGGCAACAATATCAAAAACAACCCCGACTACTTGAAACGGCTGGTCGCCGACGGCCATTTTATCGCCAATCACACGATGACGCACAAGGATTTCAACGAGCTGACCGACGAGCAGATTTTGCAGGAAATCAGCGGTTTCGAGCAGTTGTACAAGCAGATTACCGGCCAGGAGGTCGCGAAATTTTTTCGCTTCCCTTATGGGCATTACAATATGCATAATTTGCAGTTGGTGTCTTCGCTTGGCTACACGTCCGTGTTCTGGTCGACCGCGATGCGGGACTGGGAGCCGCGCAAGAACGGCGCCGACGATCCGTACAATGACATTATGAACAATTTGCACGACGGCAACGTCATCCTGATGCATCAGGGTTCCGAGGAAAATATGCAAGCGCTCGACCGGATTTGCAAGGAGATCAAAGCGAAAGGGTACGAGTTCGGGCTGGTGAGCGAGCTGCAACCTTAGGGTGGGAATATGCGCCGAAATCTGATAAGATTACCTAGGTACGTTTCGGCTTGTACGTTCATATTCTAACGATGTGGCTTCACCTATTAACCGGCAAAGGAAGCGTATATTTGTGCAGCAAGCGATAGCTATTCTCGACTCCGGCGTCGGAGGATTAACGGTAGTAAAAGAAGTGATGCGTCAGCTTCCGCAGGAAAAAGTGATTTATTTCGGCGATACCGCACGCAGTCCCTACGGGCCGCGGCCAGCCGATGAAGTGCAAACCTTTACCGCGCAAATTGTGGACTATTTGATTCAATTCAATCCGAAAATGATTGTGATTGCCTGCAATACGGCCACCGCCGTAGCTATAGACGAAATTCGCGCCCGGGTGTCCGTGCCCGTGCTTGGCGTTATTTCGCCGGGGGCGCGCGCGGCAATCAAGACGACGCGCAGCGGCGTCGTTGGCGTGATCGGCACTGAGGGCACGATTCGCAGCAATGCCTACGACCTGGCGCTGCGCACGATCTCGCCCAACATTCAGGTGTACAGCGAGTCGTGCCCGCTGCTGGCGCCGTTTGTAGAGAAGGGGCTGTTCCATGAGGAAGAGGCGTTGTACGTCGTGGAAAAGTCGCTGCGTCCGCTGTATGGCAAGCCTATCGATTGCCTGATTCTCGGCTGTACGCATTACCCGTTTTTGACCCCGTTCATCTCGCGGGTGATGGGGCCGGACGTGACGTTGATTTCCTCGGCGGATGAGACGGCGCGGGAGATCAGCACGATTTTGTACCATCGCGGCATGTTGGCCGCTTCTGGCGTAACGCCGATTCACCAGTTTTTTTGCAGTGGCGAGCCAGAACTGTTCAAGCGGATTGCCCAGTCTTGGCTGCGCGAGCAGATTTCGATTACGCCCGTGGTGTGGCAAGTGCCCAACATTATTTGACCGGATATATGGCAAGCCGGATGGTTCCTGCGGGGGCGTTCGGCTTTTTTGCTGTCGCCGCATGCCGCCCCGCTCTCCGTTCCTGTTCCCGCCCCTTCCGCCGCATGAACCGCACTCGCGCCGCATATGCATAAAGGTGCACAAGGCTGGAAGGCAGCATAGAGGAGGCGAGGCTCATGACGGAATACAGCTATGAGCGGCTGTGCGCGGACATGCGGCGTTTGGCGCTGACGTATCCGTTTTTAAGCTTTCACACGATCGGCAGCAGCGTGCTGGGCAAGCCGATTCCGGCGATTCGGCTTGGCAGGGGAGCGACGCCGGTTCACATCAACGCGGCATGCCACGCGAATGAATGGATCACGACGCCGCTGGCGATGCGTTTTCTGGAGGAGGCGTCGCAGGCTTGCGCGGCCGGCGACGTCTGGCACGGCCGGGCGCTGCGCGAGGTGCTGGCCGACGTGACGCTGTGGCTCGCGCCGATGGTCAATCCCGACGGCGTTGATCTGGCGCAGCGCGGCGTCGTGCCCGGGCAGCCCTACGGCGAGCAGTTGCTGGTCTGGAACGGCGGTTCGGCGGATTTTCGCAGCTGGAAGGCCAATGTGCGCGGCGTCGATTTGAACGACCAGTTTCCGGCGCACTGGGAGGAAGAGCAGGCCCGCCGTGGGCGCGAGGGTCCGGGCGAACGTGATTACGGCGGCGCAGCGCCGTTGTCCGAGCCGGAGGCGCAGGCGTTGTTCCGGTTGACGCAAGCGCTTGATTTCGAGCTGGTGGTGTCGCTGCATACGCAAGGACAGGAGATTTATTGGAACTACCGCGACTGCGAGCCGCCGGAAGCGGCAGGTTACGCCGAGCGGCTGGCGCAAGCGAGCGGTTACGCGGCGGTGAAGCTGAGCGGCAGCGATGCCGGATACAAGGACTGGTTTATTCAAGAGTTCCGCCGTCCCGGTTTTACGGTTGAGGTCGGTTTGGGCGAAAATCCGCTGCCCGTCGAGCAGTTGCCGGTCTATTATGAAGAGCTGGCCCCGCTGCTGCTGGAAGCGCTTGACATCGGTCGGGAGCGCGCCGGCGGGCGCGCCAAGGCGCGTCAGCGCCGCGGCTGACAAGCTGCGGCAAGTCGGCCAGGCCGGTCGCGAACCGTTTCGTCCACTCCTCATATATTGGGTATGAAGGAGGAGTGGAGAATGGCCGGTAAAGGAAAAGGAAGCAAGTCCAAGCTGAAAAAGGACATTTCTTCGTCCCGACCGCAATACGCCATGCGGATTGTCGAATCGGCGACCTGTGCTGCCTGCACGCAGCCATGCACGCGGGGGCTGCGCTATCTGGCCGCGATGTCGCAGCCGGGCGCCGTCGGCAAGGGCGTTCCTTGCATCTTGACGAGAAAACGGATCAACTGAATTGAACAGCAGCGCAGGATGCCGCGTCTATATGCGTAAGAGGTGAAATCGATGCATGTTCGAAGCCTGCTGCGCAAGGGCATCCTTCTTTTATGTATAGCCATCTGCTCCGGCGCGTTGGCCGTGTGGGCGGCCAGCAGCGGCGTGAGCCGGAGCATGGCCCCGTATATCGTCGATGCGGCGCAAGCGCCCAACGCGGATGCGATTCTTGTGCTTGGCGCTTATGTCAGGCCCGACGGCCAGCCGTCCGGCATGTTGGCGGACAGGCTGGAGACGGCGCTGCGGCTGTATGAGGCCGGGATCGCGCCGAAAATTCTGGTCAGCGGCGACCACGGGCGCAAGGATTACGACGAGGTTAATGCGATGCGCGAATATTTGGAGCGGCGCGGCGTGCCGACAGAGAACATTTTTATGGATCATGCCGGCTTTAGCACGTATGAAAGCATGTATCGCGCCCGCGATATTTTTTGCGTCCGCGAGGTGATGGTCGTGTCGCAGGGATACCATTTGCCGCGCGCCTTGTTCGCGGCCCGGCAGTTGGGGTTTGCGGCACACGGCGTTGCCGCCGACCTCCATCCGTATGGCGGCATGCCGAGATTCGCGGCCCGCGAAGCGGTTGCACGGGCCAAGGATGTGTTGTACGCTGGCGTGCTGCAGCCGAAACCGACCTTTCTCGGCAGCGAAATTCCGATTGCCGGCGACGGCCGGGCCACGCACGACCGCTAGCGGCGATACGACAAAAAACGTCAGGGGCATCAAGCTCCCTGACGTTTTGCGTTTTTGCTTTATAAGCATTACAGCATTTCTGGCTCGCGTTTCAACATCTCGGCAGTCGAACCGTCGTCGGCTTTTTTCATCCGTTCTTTGCCCATGAACAAGCCGGCGATCAGACCAATCAGCACGAAGATGATGCCGCTGGCAAACACGACCGTTACCGAATGGGCCAGCACGCCACGTACGCCGGCCAGCAGCTCGGGCGGCATCGCCGCACGCGCATCGGCGTTCAGCAGCATTTGCGGATTGGCGAATTTGCCCAGCACATCCGCGGGAATTTGCGGCAACTTGTCGGCCAGCCCTTGCAGGCCGCCGTTCATTTTGCTCGTCATCAACGCGCCCATAACGCTGACGCCAAGCGTTGCGCCGATCGAGCGGAAAAACTGGGTCGACGAGGTCGCCACCCCGCGCTGCTCACGCGGTACGGCGCTTTGCGCGGCGATGGTCAGCACCGGCATCAACGCGCCCATGCCAAGACCGGTAATGATCATATAGAAGACGACGGTCATGTTGGTCGTATCGACGCTCATCTGCGACATCAGGATGAAGCCCAGCGTCATAATCAGCATCGACGTCGTGATCATCACCCGGTAAGGCAGCTTGGTGATCAAGCGGCCGCCGACGATGCTCGAAGCGATCAGCGACAGCATAAGCGGCGTCAGAATGTAGCCCGCTCTCGACGCCGATTCGCCGATAACGCCTTGCACGAACAGCGGGATATACGTGATCGCGCCGAACATGCCGATGCCCATGAAAAAGCCAACGATGCTCGAAACCGAAATGGCCCGTTTCTTGAACAGGAACAGCGGGATGATCGGCTCTTTCACCTTGGATTCGATCCAGATGAACAGGGCGATCAGCACGGCCGAAGCCGCGAACAGTCCGATGATTTGCGGCGAAGCCCAGGCGTAATGCGTGCCGGAGGCGGTTTCGTCGTTGCCGCCGAGCACCAGCGCCAGCAGCAAGGAGACGATCGCACCCGACAGGGCGATGGCGCCGCCCCAGTCGACGGAGCGTTTCTCGGCGCTTTTCGTTTCTTTCAGTGATGCGGCCAAAATCAACGCGCCGACAATACCAAACGGCAGGTTCACGTAGAAAATCCAATGCCAGTTCAAATGGTCGACCAGGAAGCCGCCGACAGCCGGACCGACAACGCTGGAAAGACCGAATACGGCGCCGAATACGCCTTGCATTTTACCGCGGCGCTCCGGCGGGAAGATATCGCCGATAATCGTCATCGCCACCGGCATCAGCGCGCCGGCCCCGATGCCTTGAATGGCGCGGAAGACGATCAGTTCGGTCATGTTCTGCGACAGGCCGCACAAGGCGGAACCGACGAGGAAGAATCCCATCCCGATCAGATAGATAAGCCGGCGGCCGTACAAGTCGGCCAGCTTGCCGAAAATCGGCACCGACGTCGTCGAAGTCAGCATGTAGATGGAGAACACCCAGCTGTACAGCGACAGGCCGTGCAAATCGGCGATAACCGTAGGCATGGCGGTTGAAACAATCGTTTGATCAAGCGATGAGAGCAAGAGGCCGAGCATCAGTCCGACGACAATCCAGCGGAGCTGCTTCGGCGAAGGCATAGTTTGGTTCATGGTTTTCTTTCCACTCCTTATGTTGGGGTTGCGCTGCCGAAGGGAGCGCGAGACCGGACTTCTTACAGCAGGCTGTTCAGCTTGCGGAACGAGTCCAGCATCATTTGCAAATCGTCTTTCTCCAGTTCTCCGAAAATATCAGCGAGCCGCTGCAGCCGATCCTGTCTCAGCTTCTCGGCGACCTCGAGCCCTTTATCCGTCAGCGTAAAGTGCACAACGCGCCGATCCTCCTCGGAGCGGGTGCGCTGGAGCAGCCCGTATTCGACCAGCTTGTCGGACAACCCCGTGACGGCCCCGGACGTGACCCCGAGCTTGGCGACAATATCGGACGCCTTGCACATCTTGTCCTGATACACGTTCATCAGCAAAAACACATGGCCGGTAGACAGCGGGTGCTCAAACTGCGGCATCACCATTCGATTTTTGATTTTCTTGCCCAACTGCTCCAGCAAGCCCAGCAGCTCCTGCATTGTTTCCTTGTTGTCCAGATGGGACGGCACACGAACATCTCCTTTGACTTCAAAAAATACTTAGCGAGAAAATATCTTAGTAACTAAAATAATGAATGAGTTAAATATACGCCTGCGGCTGGCCGAAGTCAATACCTGTTTTTAGTAAAAAAGCGGCGGTGAAACCGGCAGCAAACAAGTATATAATGAAGGTAATCCAAGCCCAAAGAGAGGAGCTGGAATCCGATGTTGCGAAAAATAGGGAGCCTGCGCTACTGGAAACACGTCCTGGTCCGTGTCTGGCGCCTGTTGCGCGCGCCGCAGGTGCCGCTGGCCGCCAAGCTGCTGTTCGTCATCCCCGCTTTGCTGTATTGGGTGCTGCCCGACGTTATGCCGTTTCTTCCGATTGACGACGCAGCGGTGACGATGCTGCTCACGGTGGCGTTCTCCACAGCGCTGGAGCGCAAATATCCCGATCGCGATCTGGAGGCCGGGCGCAAACGGTAAGCGGTTTGGTCGGCGCCGCGCGGCGAAACGAAAGCCCATCTTCCGAGGGAAGAATGGGCTTTCGCACGTTTTATGAACGGTGCAGCGAGCATTTGTTTTCGATGAAACGGATCTGATTTTCGACGCGGTTCAATTGCTCTTGCTCCGCCTGCGAATGTGTTTTTTTGCTTTGCAGCTGACGCTGCTCCTCCTGGAGCGCGTGCAGATCGGACCCGGCCAGCGCGCAATCGTAGTCGCTTTCCAAGTTGTCCATCATGCGCAACACCTCCCTTGCAGCTGTTGTCGGCGGCTTTCGCCCGGGACCTTTATTTCTTGCCTTTGCCGCTGTTTTTATCCGAAGTGCGGTTGGTCGTGTTCTGGCTGCCGTGGCCTTGCTGCTTGTGTTCGGACATGCGGATTCACTCCTTGTGGGCTGTCGATTTTTGTTTTGAAACGCCACACGCTGCTAGTATGAAGCGCCCGCTTGCATTTGATACCCGGCAGAAAAAAACAAAAAGCCCTGCGGGCGAGGGTTGTCGCTCCACAGGGCAGATCGGCTGTCAATTAGTGCTCGGGAAGCAGCTTGTCTTCGAGCGTTTGCTTGACTTTCTTGAGTGCCTCGGTTTCCAGCTTGTGGTTGCGCGGGAACTTGGTCCCAGTCAATGCAAGCGCTTCCTTGACCGTCATCTCGATGCGAATCACTTCTTCTCCTTGCGGAATGTGCAATGTGGAATCCATGTTCAATCACTCCCTGTTTTCCTTAAAATGGTTAGCTGGATGGGGCGGGCTTGCGTCTATGATTCTTGCTTCGATATTAGTGAAATCCTTGATTTGTCACACTTTTAATATAACACATCATGTTAGGTATTACAAGAGAGCAAACCGCCTGATTTCAAAAAAATTTGCAGGAATTTATGAAAAAAAAGCCCCCGCGGCAAGCGGCGGCACAGCCGTGTCGGGAAGGCTTGGCAAGGGCGTATGTACAGCCGCCGCAGCTTTGCGCAGAGGCGCTTAAGCGGACGGATATTCCTCGATCGGCTTGCGGATCCAGCGCTGCAAATAACCTTGATCGGAAAGCGCCTTGAGCAAAATAATCAGCACCGGCGACAGGATCACCCCGGCGACGCCGAACAGCGACAGCGACACAATCATAAACGCCAGTGTGGTGAATGCCGAAACGCCAAGCGATTCGCCCGTAATTTTCGGCTCCATGATTTGCCGTACGAGAATGACGACGATCAGCACGACCGACAGCCAGATTGCCAGCGACGTATTGCCAACGATAAACAAATAAATGATCCAGGGAATGAACAGCGTGGAGACGCCAAGCAAGGGCAACACGTCGAAAATGCCGGACAACAGTGCAATCGAAAACGCATTGTTTACATTCAGCAGCAGCAGCGCGATAAAGATGACGATAAACGTCAGCGAAATCAGCTTGGCTTGCGCCTTGATGTAGGACAGGATGCCGCGCAGCACGTTTTCCTTCAGGAAGTAGAACGCGGCTTTGAACGTCTTGGGCGTCTTGTCCTCGGCCAGCCGCTTCCAGGACTCGATTTCGATGCTCAGGAAATAAGCGAGAATGATGCCAACAACAAAGTTGAACATAAACGTCGAAAACGAGGTCAGCGAGTTGACCAGCCCCGAGAGCAAGCCGGTGAGCAGCTTGGCCGCTTTGTTCGTAAATTGCGAGGCGTAGTCCTTGGACTTGTCCACCACATCGGGAGGCAAAGCCTCCAGCCTGCTTTGCAGCTCGGCGACCCGCTCGACGACTTGCTGCTGGAAGACGACCTTGTAGTCGTCGGCTTTGCCAATCAGGTTCATGATTTGAGTGGTGAAAATAATGCCCGCGCCGACCAGCGCCCCTAAGATGACGGTGACGAACAACAGCACGGAAATCGCCGAAGCGATCGACTTGCGCAAGCCGCGGCGGTTCAGGAAACGGGCCAGCGGCTCGATCAACAGGTAGATGATGAAGGCGAGGAAGATCGGCGTGGCGATTTTGTACAAGTAGCTGAACAGCAGCATAAACAAATAAACCGTGACGACGATCAGGGCGATGTCAAAAACAGTTCTCCAATATTTGCGGTAAAAGGATATCACGAAAGTCCCCCCGGATTAAATGGATTGGTCGGTCAAAATAACCGGCCCCTCGCTCGTAATGGCGATCGTGTGCTCATATTGCGCCGACAAGCTGCCGTCCACAGTGCGGGCCGTCCAGCCGTCGAGGTCGACGCGGGCGAAATATTTGCCGATATTGAGCATCGGCTCGATCGTAAACACCATGCCTTCCTTGAGGCGCGGGCCTTTGCCCGCCGGGCCGTAATGCGGCACCTGCGGCGCTTCGTGCATCTCTTGGCCGATGCCGTGGCCAACAAAGTCGCGCACCACCGAAAAGCCTTCGGCTTCGGCATGCGCCTGCACGGCGTGGCACACGTCGCCGAGCCGGTTGCCGGCGATCGCCAGCTCAATGCCTTTGTACAGCGATTCCTTCGTAACGCGCATCAGCTTCTCCGCCTGCGGCGAAATCGTGCCCACCGCGTAGGACCAGGCCGAATCGGCCAGCCAGCCGTCGAGATTGACGACCATGTCGATCGTCACGATATCGCCGTCGTGCAGCGGCTCTTTTTTCGGAAAACCGTGGCAGATCACATCGTTGACCGAAGCGCAGGTGGCGTAGGGGTAACCGTTGTAGCCCTTTTGCTCGGGCGTTGCGCCGTGACGGGTCATGAAGCTCTCCGCGAACTGGTCGATCTCCCAGGTGGTGATGCCGGGGCGAATCAGCTTGGCGATTTCCCGGTGGCAGGCGGCGAGAATGCGCCCGGCCTTCGCCATTTTTTCAATCTGCTCTTGTGTTTTGATCACAATCATCCCATACACTCCTCGTATAGTATTTCTTGAAAGCATTTAAGGGCCAATTTCCATTCCCCGAGGGGAATGGAGGCCGCCTTCAAAATTTCCAGTGAATCATACATTGAAAATTGAAAAAGGGACTGGACTTTCCGGCATGTCTCTGGACAATGGAACTTAGGGTTCATTCGGGGAAATTCTTTTCACTCCTGTAGCACGTCTACATCTAAAGTCTGTTTCTCCGGTATGCGTTTGAGCTTCTTACCCGCTGGCCGTTCCCTTCGGCAACCCATGCCCAGCCATAGCAGTGCTGGGGCAGCTCATGGACCGCAGCGTGTTCTTATAGGCGAGGGTGATTGATCTGCGTGTGCGCCGGAGGCATCCCGGAGCGTCCATTCCCTGAATCCCCTACAGAGAGGAGGAATTCTACTTGAAGTTATTTGTCGGCATTGACGTCA
>Ga0206102_1000093_pt1 | contig 39082 bp, 31 predicted proteins | sample 1B1Ametagenome_FD_148645 | JGI IMG/M metagenome (GOLD analysis project Ga0206102, IMG submission 148645) | Enriched microbial communities from leaf-cutter ant dump, University of Wisconsin, Madison, United States - 1B1A | ecosystem: Environmental > Terrestrial > Nest > Insects nest > Nest dump... | reverse complement strand
ACAAAGACCTGCCTCATGTCATTCGCTCCGTACATCAAGATCAATCGGCCATTCATGCTTCTGCCGCATCGGTAGTCCGTGGAGAGATTCAAAGACTCAAAAGGGAAGAGATCCACAAATTGATTTCACCTACAGAAAAGGAAATTTTAAAGCTGATCGACGAGGGATACACCCAATCTCAAATTGCCAAGATGACCTTCTCCGCCGAACGAACCATCAAGAATCATATCAACCGAATTCTCAAGAAATTACAGGTGGAAAGCAGCAAGCAAGCTGTGGAAAAAGTAAAAAAGCATTTGCTGTTTTAATACAAGGCTCGACGCCGATTCGCAATGTAACTGTCCCAAGTCTTGGCGTGCAGCGAAAATAGGCGCGGATTTCCCTCAGCGGATGCCAACAGCATCCAGCTATTTTTCTAATAAGGAGCAGGTTCCCCATGTACACCTATATCGATCAAACGTATGAAGAGGTAGATTTCAGCCACAAGGATTTGCGCTACGGCGAACTGACCCGCTGCACATTCACGCGCTGCCGGTTTGACGGCACCCAGTTGGATGAGATCAACACGACGGGCTGCCGGTTCGTCGAATGCAATTTTGGCGGCGCGCAATTGAACGGCTCGCTGCATCGCGAATCGGCGTTTGTCAACTGCCGCTTCCATGAAGCCAATCTGTTTGTCGCCAAATTCGAGCTGTGCAAAATGACCGGCTCCGACTTCACCAAAGCGAAGCTCGACGGCGTCACGCTGCAGCAAGGCGACTGGTCCTACGTGAACCTGCGCCACGCCCGGCTCGCCAAGCAGGATCTACGCGGCGTCCGCTTGATCGAAGCCGATTTGAACGGCGCAGAGCTCGACAAAGCTGATCTGCGCAAGGCGGATCTGGAACGGGCCCAGTTGGCCGGAGCCAGCTTGAAGGGAACCGATCTGCGCGGAGCCGTGATGGACGGCATCGACTTCAAAGTGGTCAACGTGCAAGGCGCGCGCATGGATGCCGCGCAAGCCGTCGCCTTCCTGCGCGCGTACGGGGCCAAGGTGGAGTAGCCGGCGCATAATCGCCGCAAAATGGAACAAACTAACAGCACACCGCAAAGCGGCGCCCGCCGCTGTGAGGAGCTGAGTTTTCTTTTGAACAACACCGACGCCACGCAAGCATACCGCCGCTACAACTCCTATACGGAAACGATCAACAGCAACATCATTCACCGGCGCAATCCGTGGATTACGGCATGGTGGTCGGCCGCTTTTCCCGGCTTCGGGCATCTTCTGCTGGGCATTCACGTCAAAGGCTTTATTTTAATCATCTGGGAAATTGTCATCAATGCCAACGCCCACCTCAACGAAGCGATGGTGTTGTCTTTTAACGGGCAGTTCGAGCAAGCCAAGCAGGTGCTGCATATGAAGTGGGCGCTGCTGTACATTCCCGTGTACATACACGCTATTTGGGACAGCTACCGGCAGACGGTCGATCTCAATAATATTTGCCTGCTGGCCGAATATGAAAACGCGCCGGTTGTGCCGTTCAAAATGACGGGCATGGCGCTGAATTACCTCGACCGCCGCCATCCTTGGCTCGCTTCTTGCTGGTCGCTGCTGTTTCCAGGGCTCGGGCATTTGTATTTGCATAAAATCCCCACAGGCTTTGTTCTCCTCGTGTGTGCGGCCTTGCTTGCCGTGTATTCCGGCTTTGCCGAAAGCTTGTATTGGCTGCTGTCCGCTCCCCTCGCGCCATCTGCGGGCCGGATGAACGCGGAATGGTCGCTGTTCCTGCCTTCGATCTACAGCTTCGCGGCCTATGACGCGCACCTGACGGCTGTCGAGCAAAACAAGCTGTACAAAAAAGAGCAGCGTCAGTTTCTGCGCCGCTCCTGCCGGGGCCGCCTTGGCTCCCTGTTTCAAACTAAAGAAAGCGAGTAAGCTGTCCATGCATCTGGTGTCTTCCTTTGAACAGTCGCCTTGGCTGGAGCTGGCGATTTATCAGCTGCGCGAGGCCGGAATCGCGGAGGCCGATATAGCGGCGATCCCGCTGGACCCGGTCGCAACGCCAACGCACATCTTCGATACAATTCATCGCGCCGATGGGCGCAGCCTGCTCGATTTATCGGCGGTGCTGGCTACCGTCGGTGCGGTGGTCGGCGCTTCGCTTGGCTTTCATCTGGCGTGGGGACCGATCATCTGCGGTTTGGCCGGTTTTGCGGCCGGGGCCGTGACCGGGTTGGTTTTCGATCTGCTCGTCACGGGTTCCCGCCGACGCCGCCAAACGGCGCTGTCGCGGATCGATATCGTGCTGGTCGTCCGCTGTGAGACGGCGCAAGCCGGTACGGTGCGCGCCATCTTGCAGACGTGCCGGGCAAGCGGCATCGGATGGGCCGACGAGGGCGGGCCGGGCACAAGCGATGGAGGCAGCGGAGCCGCCCGGACGGGCAACGAAGGTTACGGCAGCGCCGGAAGTCCCTCCAACGGTCAGAGCGGCTGCGGAAGGGACGGAACCCGGGACGGTGGCCCAAGCCCAAGCAACGCGAACGGCGCGAAGCCGCCGCAAGCTGCCGCTCACCAGCCGTAACAGACTGCCGCCAGGCCTTGCCGGCGCGCCCGCGCGAAAGCGGTTAGCCGATGAAGACGTTGCCCTTGTAGTAACGGGAGACGACTTCCGCCGCTTTTTTGCCGTAGATGCAGTAGTCGTCGTTCGCCGCAGCGTCAGCGGCGTCATACAAGCGGGCCGGCCAGTCCCAAAACATAAAACCGAGCACCCAAAGCTCATTAAGACAATGCGCAAATGTCTCTTCGTAATACCGCGCCTGTTCCTCCTCGTCCGCAGCCCCGACCAAATTCCAATCGTTCGGCCGCAAGCTGGCGCCTTGCCGGCTCGGACAGCCACCCTCCAAAAATAAAAACGGCTTGCCGTACGTCTCCACCACCGCCTTGATGCGCGCCAAATGCGCCGCCCACGTTCCCGTCGGATAATACCCGCTGGAGGAAATCACATCCACCGCATCCCACCAGGCGATCCGATCCTCTTGATATTTATCGCAGTTGTACGTAATCAGTCCGCTGTACAAGCTCCGCACCTTGGCGATCATCGCCCGGATTTGCGCTTCGCGGCGATCCATCTGCACCATTTCGCAGCCAACCGCAAACAACTCGACCTGCTCCTCCTCGGCAATCCGCGCATAATGCCCGATAAAACGCTCATAGGAAGCGAACCATTCCGTCCACGAAGGCTCTCCCGGCACATCCTGATCAAAAAAACCGATATGCGCCCGCCACACCCCGTTGCCGCAGTTGACGATCGGCTTCAAGCACACGCGCAACCCCAGCTCGCGCGCTTTGGCAATCGCTCCGCGCAGCTCATCGTCCGTAACGGTTGGCGCTTCCTGATAGCGGATTTCCGTCGCTTGCGGGTGATCCTGATACGCGGCGAACGCCAGCGTCACCCAGTTGATGCCCAGCTTGGCCATCTCCGCCATCGAACGGCCGGCTTCCGCCGTGGCCCACGTTCCCCGCGCTCCGGTCCAGCCCCACGTCATTCCGTTGACTTTACCATATGTCCAACTCATGGTTGTCCTCCTTATGCTGCTTATGTTATCATTTCGTTAGCATATTTCAATCATAACAAAAGGCCCAAAAGAGATCAACGAATACGTTTTCTTTTGAAAAAAGGGATGGAATCAACAGGAAATTTTGCTAAAACGGCTTTATTATTCTTGTTTTGTTATCATATATGTTAGCAGGAAAAGGAGGATTGTTCCATGAACGACAAGTTCTCGTCCCTGCACCACGAAGCGGAATGCGAGTTGAACAGTATTCTTGAATTTTGGCTGCAACACGCGCAAGATGAGGTGCATGGCGGTTTTATCGGAGAAATTCATTATCCGCTCGTGCCGGTTGCCGGCGCGCCGAAAGCGCTTGTGCTGCACGCCCGCATCCTCTGGACGTACGCGGCGGCGTACCGCCTGAAACCCGATGCCCGTTATGCGGCGTTGGCCGACCGCGCTTTTGCCTATATCGAACGTTGTTTCCGCGACCGCGAATACGGCGGCTACTATTGGGAGCTGCAAGCGGACGGCACGCCCCGCGAGACGGGCAAACGCCTGTACGGGCAATCGTTTGCGCTGTACGGCTTGGCCGAATATTACCGCGCCTTCGGCGAACCCGCAGCGCTGGAGGCAGCGATGGCCTTGTTCCGGCTGCTGGAGCAGCGCTGCCATGATTCAGCGCATGACGGGTATCTCGAAGTGTTCGCCCGCGATTGGACGCATACCCCCTTTGTCCGCGGAGGCCACGGCCGGCCGTTTGTCGTTCACAAGTCGATGAACGCACATTTACATATGCTTGAAGCATATACCTGCCTGTACCGCGTTTGGCCGGACGAGACGTTGCGCCGCCGGCTGACCGGGCTGGTGCGCATCATGCAAGAGCGCATCGTGCATCCCGATACGGCGCGATTCATGTTGTTTTTCGACGCGGCGTGGCAGCCCTTGTCCGACATCGAGTCCTATGGGCACGACATCGAGGGCAGTTGGCTGCTGAGCGAAGCCGCCGGCGTGCTTGGCGATGCGGAGCTGGAACGCAGCGTGCGCCAAACGTCGCTGCGCATGGCGCAAGCGACGCTGGATGAAGGCGTCGACGCCGACGGGGGCGTGTTCCATGAACAAGAACCCGGCCGCGGCCTGGACGCCGACAAAGTCTGGTGGCCGCAAGCCGAGGCCGCCGTCGGGTTGCTTAACGCTTACCAGTTGAGCGGCGAAGCCGGCTATTGGGAAGCGGCGCTGCGGACGTGGCGTTTCATCACGTCTGCGATCAAGGACCACGAGCATGGCGAGTGGTACTGGCGGGTCAGTCGGGACGGCAAACCCGATCTGAGCGATCCGAAAACAAGCGCGTGGAAATGCCCGTACCACAACGGCCGCGCTTGTATGGAACTGATGGAGCGGCTTGAGCATCTGCAAGCGGCCGCGCTCAGCAGCTCAGCCGGTTAACCGCCGCCACACGGGGCGCGGCCGCCAAAGCTCGGTGACGCTACCAAAGCTCGGCGACTGTGCCCTCATGCGAGCTTGGCCGGATTACCTGATTTTTGCAACACCACCCCACGATAACAGGGATGACACAACGGGGCTCGGGAATCTGCCATGAAAACGGCATCTTCCAGAGCCTCTTACAAATTTGTTCCAATGCTTGAATTTGACCTTGATAGCTAGTTATCCTCAAATTTGTCCTTTAAATGTTTCAATCCCTCGCAGCATTTTCTTCATATCCTCAGCATCCAATTTTTCATTCAATGACATCGATGCAATTTCATTGATCATACTATTCAATTCATTTTTGATATCCTCTCTAAGAGAACCTTGGTCGAGACAACAAAGAGCAATTGTCAGATAAATAACCAGTTTTTCAACTGGGTCGTTAACAATCCCACGATGATACTCGACTAGCAATTTTTCCGTTACTTGCGATAGAGACAGCCCTTCATTTAGGAACTCTTCGAAATCTTCAGCAACATACTGTTCAAGCTCCTTGTAAGTGCTTAACATCGGCATCTTCACCTCTCTAATTTGCGAACTCTCCCGAATAAACATTCAATTGAATATTCGGGTACTCTTGCCTGAATTTCAATATAACATCGGAGCAACTTCCGCAAGCAGGCAATTCTGTGAATAAATCAATTGTGCCCGCAGCTTGCTTGTTGTTCCCCAGTTGATATGCAATATCCTCTAAGATTTTTCGCTCTGTGTCATTATCCCTAGGAAAAGCCCCCTCACCGTTCACTTCTCCTTTCTGGTTTACTGATTTTGCCGGGAATCTCCCCTCTTCTGCTATTGACGAAAATCCGTCGGCATTTTCTTTATGAATCCTGCTGTGAGCTTTAAACTCTGTTTTTAGTCCGGGAATATTCACATCGGCAACCGCAACATTACCGTAATTCTTATATTTATTTGGTAATGAATGGCGAATATCCTGTGATCTCGCTTGGAACGTTTCAACTTTTTGAGCATAATTGAGGTTTTCCACTTTGTTAGCGCGTCTTTTTGCCGCCAGATCATCCGCCAACTGCCGTTCGCTCTTGATATATTCGCTAAACCGCGACGCCTCGCGGGCCGCTTTGCTTTCGTCGATGTTTGCGATCACCGTGCTGCGCAGCTTCGCTGCTTCCGCCGCCGCTTTCTCTGCTGTAAGCGCGCTTTTCAGCACCGCTCCGCCTGCGAATAGCTCTGCCGCCTTTTCCAGACCATAACCGAGCATGCCCGCCCGATGATTGATGTCGTTGTGTTCAAACTCATGCACCGTGTCCACAACGGCGTTCTTCACGTCTTTCACACTACGCTTCACCACGCTGACCGCTTCCTGCCCCGCCTGCCAGGCGTCCGTCTCCACTTTCTCCAACGGATGGTCGCTGCTCGCGACTTCGGCGCCGTATTCCACCGCCTTGATCGTCTTAATAACCGGGTCGTGTTTGGCGAACTCGGCCGCACCGGCAACGCCCGCCTCCAGCACACTCGCCGCCGTGTCCACCAAACCTCGTGCTACGCCCGCTTCGAAATGGGAGGACAACTGCCGGCCCTGATCCATGATGTCGAGAAGTTCATGCACGTATTGGTTGTCCAGCACCGTACCGTCAATCCATTGCTCCGCGATCCCCTTGTGCTGCTCGTTATAGGCCCCTTTCTCGATCCATTCTTCGACGAGTTGCTGGCCTTCGCCAATCCACCCGACCACCTTCGCTTCCACGCGGCTAACCGCCTGCTCGCGCTTCTCTATTCTTTCATCCACTTCGTCCCAAAATCCTGCCGCCTTCTGCTCCAGCATTTCGATGCTTTCGTTCCACGTCGCTTTTGCTGCACTCCACCAGCCTCCGTCGCTTGCATCCGACGCACGGATATCCTGGAGCCGCTCGGATTGTGGCGCACCACGTCCGCCTCCGCCTGCCGATAGCGCTCTATCGCGCCGGCTATGCACGTATACAGCTGCGCCAGCTCCGCCTCCACCCGGCCTAATCGCTGCGCCGTGCTGTCAAGCCGCGAACCGATGCTGCGCCGCGCCGCTATTGCCCCACTCACGCCGGCCGAAGCCACGTCGCAACGCACATCGGCCAAACTTCGTTTTAACCGCTGCAATTGGCCGTTCAAATCGCTCGTAACCGTCAGGTCCAGCTTGATTCCGCTCATTGGCTCACCTCGCCAATCTTTCGTTGATTATATACGACAACCCATGAATATAGAATATCATATTTTTTTCCATATGTCATGTTTATCATCCTACTTTCTCAAGCTATGAATAAAAAAATCTCCCGAACCACCAAACGGTGTGTCGAGAGATTTTTTTACAAATTTGCGGCTTCCCGCCCGGCTGCGCGGGCGCAACGCGGCGGGCAGATCAGCGCTTGCTCCGCCGCCATGCCAACCGCGCCCGGCCAACCGCGTCAGCCCCTGCATCGCTCACCCGCAGCAGGGGCCACCGCAGCGGCGGCTCCCCGCGTGCCGCAGCCGCCGCTCGGCCAAACCCTAGCGCTCCAGCAAGCGGAGCGCCAGCTGCGCAGCCTCGGCGCGGGTCAGCCCCGCCTGCGGAGCAAACCGGCCGCCGTCGCGGCCCTCCATCAGCCCTTGGGCATACGCCGCATGCACATAGCGGGCGGCCCAAGGCTGGATGTCGGCCTCGTCGGCGTAACCCGGCTGCGCGCTGCCACCCACCGCCGCAGCCCCGGCCGCTCGCACGGCCAGCGCGGCCATCTCCTCGCGGCTGATCGGCGCATCCGGCGCGAACGTGCCGTCGCCGCGGCCTTCGATCAGCCCCGCCGCGGCGGCGGCAGCCACAGCCGGCGCATACCACGCGCCGGCCGGCACGTCGGCGAACGCCGGAGCGTCGGCCGGAGCCGGCAGACCAAGCGCCCGCACGAGCAGCGCCGCCGCTTCGGCCCGCGTCACGCTGCGGCCCGGCTCAAAGCGGTCGGCCGTCACGCCGTCCAGCACCTGACGCGCCGCCAAACGTTTGATCGCCGCCGTAGCCCAATACCCGGCAGGCACATCGGCAAACGATTTGTCGTAAGAAAGCACCGCGTATTTGCTGAAATGCGTCACTTCGGCCACCAACTGATCGCCGTCCCAGTGGCTGCGGACATATGCCAGATGTCCGTCATCAGCCACATAATAGACGCCCAGCAGGCTGGAATCCGCACCTTGTCCGGCCTCCATCTCCACATGGAAGCGCAACGTCAGCGGCTCGTCAAACGAGCTTAACTTCACTTCACTGCCGTCCGCTGCCGTCACGGACAGCGCAAATTCATACACATCACCCGCAGGTTTCACGCCTGCTGCGCTGGCGGCAGCCGCCTGCTCCAGCAGCGTTGCCTGCGCCGACTGGTCAACCGGCACAACGCTAAAGCGGATGCTTGCGCCCTGCAAGCCGTTGTGCTCGGCCAACTGCTGCAGCCGGCCCAGCACGCTTGACGGCAATTCCGCTGACAAGCCGCCGCGTTCAATAACAAGCTTGCTGTCGCCGAGCAGCTTCGCCGCATCCAGCGGCAGCGACAGCTTGCCGCTGCCTGCGCCCAACACTACGTTCACCTTGCCATCCACCGGACGGGTCAGCGTTTCAGACGTCACGACCGTTACGCCGCCACCGCCGCTGCCATTGCCATTGCCGTCGCCGCTGCCGGCCGCACCGCCAACGCCACTACCAGCACCACCGCCGGCTCCAGCCCCGGCACCGCTGCCCGCTCCGCCGCCATCATCGGCATGGCGAACCGTCATCACCGGCAAATACACCTTGTTGAAATCGCCCAGCTCATCCGTAACCGTCAGCGCCAGGTCCTTATGCATCCCCACGCTGATCGGCACCGTCCACGTTTGCCGCCCGCCAATCGCCGTCGCTTCGGCCAGCTTCTTCTCGCCTTCGAACAACGCCAGCTTGGCGCCTTTTTGCGCCGCCAGCTCGATGCTCAGCGAGTTCACCAGCCCTGCCGTTTTCGGCGCATACACGGTCGTCAGCGGGCCTCCCGGCAGCAAGGTCGCCGCCAGCAGGTTGCCCAGCCCCGCCGCATCCAGCGCATACGGCGCCGCTGCGCTGTCCGCTCCGGCCGCTTGCAGCACGTCGCAGAGGCGCACCGTCAGCTCGGCGACCTCGGCGCGCGTCAGCGTCCGGCCCCCGTCCAGCGCCGGCGCAAGCGCCGCCGGAGGCTGAATGCCGATCGCCGCTGCGGCAATCGCCGCCGCTTGGCTCGCCGTCAAAGCGCCGCTCTCCGCGGAGCTGAACGTGCTGCTGGCCAGCTTGGCGTTTTTGAGAATTTGCACAAATTCCTCGGCCGCCACGCCGTCTCCCGGATGGAAGCTGCCGCCGCTGCCGCTCATGTAGCCCAAATAATCGGCTTCATTGATATAACCCAGACGCGGGTCGCCAGCCGTATCGCTGTAGCGCACCTTGCCGCCCAGCTCCTCCATCAGTTTGGCTTCCCGCGCAATAATCTCCAGCACCGTGCGGTCCTGATCGACCAGATCCGGCGTCGAATACGCCGTCAGCGCATAAGCGCGATCCTGAATTTGATACGCCTGGAACATCCATAGATTGCTGCCGCTGCCCCCGGCGCGGCGGAAATCGCCAAGCAACGTTTTATACCAGACATTTTTCACAGCGGCATACGCCGGATCATCCGGCTGCACATGAACGCCCGACACGTTCGTAATCGGCTCGGTCGCGCGCAAGCCCCACTCCTGGAGCAACACCGGCTTGCCGCTGTGCAAGCTGTCCTCGGCAAATTGCGTCACAAAACGATCGGCCTTGAAATACGAGAAATCAGCCCAAGGCTCGTTCGGATACGGGTGATACGAGATGAAATCGAGATCCGCTTGATTTTGCACACGAATCGGATCGTCGCCGAAGCCCTCCGTATTGCGGCCAAAACCTTCATAGCCATGCCCCTCGGCCCCGGCCGCGACCAGATGGTTCGCATCGACCGATTTCGTGTAGGCGGCCATCTCCTCCAGCCACGCCCCCAGCTTGTCGCCGGTCGGATCATACAACGAATGATCGGCCGACGTATCGCTGGTCGCGTCCATCCGCGGCTCGTTCATCAAATCCCACGCGATAATCGTCGGATCGTCCTTGTACGCCACCTGCGTCAGCGTGTTCGTGCGGCTTGTCGCATATTGGATGTAATCCTTGAACAACTGCTTGAGCTGCGGGTCGGTATAAAACTCCAGCCACTGCAGATTATTCGCCGTCGCATACGCTTTAATGCCGCCATAATCTGTCCAGTAGTTGGACAAAGTAGGCATCACACGCAAGCCGTGGCGCTTCGCGCTGTCCAGAATATAGTCGAAGCGCGCAAACTGCTCCTCGCGGAAATGCGCGTAATCGCCGACATAGTAAGAATAGGCGTTCGTCAGATCGGTATTAAACAGCCACGTGCGCACAACGGTCATGCCCAGCTTGCGCGCTTCCGTCAAGTTGAGGTCAACCAGTTGCTCGAAGCTGTAGTTCGTGCCGGCCGGAACGATCTTCTCCAGCCTGCGCCCGTCGGTCGTATACGTGACGAGTTTCTGATTCATACCCGAAGGGGACGGATAAAAAAACGGAAGATTGTACGTATTATAACCGACAAAATAGTACGGCTCCCCGTCGAGCTTGAATTGCGCACCGTCGCGCGTGACAAAACCGCTGACACCCGCGCCGTTTTGAATAACCGCATCGATAAAATCGGTCGTTGTCTGCCCATTGCCGTCCGTAACATCAGCCACCAGCGTATAAACGCCGTCGGCAAATAAAGTCGTATCGACATCAGCCGTATACGTCTGGCCTCCGGCATTCACAAACGGGAACTGCGTGCCGTTAATCTCCACCGTTGCCGTCTGCACACCGGCAGAGGACGCAATATGCAGACTCAGCGGATACAAACCGCTCAGCGTGCTGCCGGCTGCCGGCGCCGTCCAGGCGACAGCCGTATCACTGTTTTTCACCTGCACCTCGACGTCCTGTCGGCTCGTTTCGTTGTCGCTGCCAACGACTTGCAACTGCAGCGTGTAGAAGCCGTCATCAACCTGCGTGCTATCCCACTGGCCGACATAGTGGCCGTCCTGCAAGCTCAGCGGCACATCGCCGTTTGGCGTCACCACCGTCACGGAAGCAACCGTCGCCACTGGCGGCGCCATCACATCGGCGCTCAACGCCACGCTGCCGGAGACGATATCCGCCTGCTTCGGCGCGGAGAAAAAGCCCTTAAACGCCTTGTAAGTCACCAGTTTCACATCGTCCAAATAAATCGGACCGTTATGCACGATGCCGTTGGCGGCGAACGTGATGCCCAGCTTGCCGCTGTCCATCCGCGGCAGCGAGCCAAGCGGCTCGACCGCGTGCAGCTTCATATACGACACATCGTTGATCGTCACAACCGGCAAATCGCTTAGCTTATAGTCGTACACATCGTGAAATCCGTAAAAATTGGCGTTGAGGAACGGCCGCATTTTGAAAATGCCGTTCGGCGAAGCCGTTCGCGCCGACAGCGGGATGTAGATATCGAACTCGATGTTTTCGTAAGCCGTCAAATCGAATTTCTGATTTTCCGTGCCGCTCATCCAGACGCTGGCGTTCGCTTCATTCCAGCCGGAACCGTCATAGTTGACGTTCAGGCGCAGCGCCCCCGGATTGCCCGGCTGGGCCAAATCCGTGCTGTACACGATCGGGAAGTTCGCTTGAAACGCGCCGCCCCAATCGTCAAACCAGCCGTTATTGTTCGCATCGAACGTATACGTATAATCTTGCCCGGCCTGCGGTTTCACATAATCGGTCGCCGGGGCCTCCTTCGTTGGCGGCGGCGGGGTTGGCGTCGGTTCGCCTCCATCCAGTCCGCTGTAAGTCAGCTTAACGTTGTCCAGATACAGATTGCCGGTAAAATCCGCGTTTTGGCCGGCGATTTCCAACACGAGCTGCTTGCGCGTCGCCTTGTCGGCCACATTGTCGAAGCTCATACCGCAATGGAACACGGCGTATTCCGTGCCGCCCACCGTCACCTTGTCGGCCGTCGCTGGGTCGAGGCCATAAACCGCATCGATATCGGCCCAGTCCGGGTCGTTCATCGCCGCCTTGACGCCCAGCGTTCCGCTAAACCCGCCGACCGGCGCGAACAGATCAAACTCAAGGCTGCTGTAGCGGAGCAAATCAACCGCATTGTGCGATTCGTCGAGATACACCCCGATATCGAGCTTATCCCAGTTGCTGCCGCTGCTGAACGTCGCCGGCACAGCCAGCGCATACGCATTATCGGCCGCAGCCAGATCGCCGCTTGCGCTCACCGCGCCGGCCGAACCGTTCCACGCCGCGCTCCAGCCCATCGCCGTGCCGTCTTCAAAACGGTACGCAAGACCGCTGCGGACCAGCTTGATGTTATCGAGGTACAGCTTGCCGGTAAAGTCGGCGTTTTGCCCGGCGATTTCCATCACCAACTGCTTGCGCGTCGCCTTATCGGCCACGTTGTCGAAGTTCACGCTTTGATGGAACACCGCGTATTCCGTGCCGCCCACCGTCATCTTGTCGGCCGTCGCCGGATCAAGACCGTAAACGGCATCGACATCAGCCCAATCCGGGTCGTTCATCGCCACCTTGACGCCCAGCGTCCCGCCAAACCCGCTGACCGGCACCACAATATCAAAATCCAAGCTGTCATACAAGGCCAAATCGACCGCATTATGCGATTCGTCAAGATACACCCCGATATCGAGTTTATCCCAGTTGCTGCCGCTGCTGAACGTCGCCGGTACAGCCAGCGCATACGTATTATCCGTCACGGACAAATCGTCGCTGGTGCTCACCGCGCCGGCCGAGCCGTTCCACGCTGCGTCCCAGCCCATCGTCGTGCCGTCTTCGAAATCAAATGCGAGATGGCTTGCGCCCGCGGCGGAAGCCGTCACCGGCAAAGCCTGCAAGGGCAGCAAGGCGGCAATCATCAGCGCGCTGGTCCAACGGGCGATCGAAGTCTGCCATGATCTTTTTTTCATCGTCTATCCTCCTAGTCGTCTTGCATTCGGGTAGAAAAAAGACAGATTACCTGTAATCCGATAATCTGTCTTTGCGGTTGGTTGTACCGTGCGGAAAAAGCAATTACTTCACTTTCGCTCTGGCATCCTTCCAGCTTTTGTTCAGCTCGTCAAGCGCTGCCTGGAAGTCTTTGGCTACGAGCACTTTTTGAATATAGCCGCCGCCGAAGAAATCGATTTTCGCCTGGTTGCCCACTTCGTTCCAGCGGGAGGAGGTCGGCACGCTTTCGATCAGATTCGGCTTGGCTTCGGTAAATTCCTTAAGCTGCGCCAGTGCCGGCTGCTTGGCTTTTTGCGGCGGGATGAAACCCGACGATTCCACATAACCCGCGTCCTCGACCATGAATCTGACCCATGCTTTGGCCGTTTCAATGTTTTTGCTCGTCTTGCTGACGCCGTAGAAGTAATCCGGGTTCAATGGAGCGTTCAGCTTGCCGCTGTTGTCGTAAGGGAACGGTACGAAGCCGATATCCTCAGGTTTGGCGCCTGCGCCGATCACCTGATTGATCACCCAGTTGCCGAGGAAATACATGCCGGCTTTGCCGCTGGCGATTTCGCCTTTGGATGCTTCCCAAACGTTGGAGTTCAGATCTTTTTCCGCGTAACCCTTTTCGATCAGCGTTCTGGCAATCGTAAAACCTTTGCCGAACTCGTTGTCGGCTTGAAACGGCTCGTCGGTTTCCAGCATCGTATCAAGGTATTTGGCGTTGCCGCTCATGAATGGCGCCAGCACCTCGCCCCACTGCTTCATCGGCCATTGCGCGCCGTAGTTGATATAGATCGGTGTGATGTTGGCCGCTTTCAGCTTCTCGGCATCGGCGTACAGCTCGTCGAGCGTTTTTGGCGGGGACGTGATGCCCGCTTGGGCAAACGCCGCCTTGTTGTACACCAAACCTTCGGTCGATACGCCGGAGACGATGCCGTAAATTTTGCCTTCACTGGCTTTATAGTCCTTGAAATACAGATCGCCGAGACCGTCGGCCACATCGTTGACCGGCTCGAAGAAATTGCCGAGATCGGCTTGCGCGATATTGCTGGGAATCATCAGCACGTCGCCGGCTTCGCCCGAGGACAAGCGCACGCGCACGTCGGTTTCATAGTTGGTGATGCCTTCGAATTCGACATCGTCCACGCCGGGATATTTCTTTTTGAACGCTTCCTTGTACTTATCGAACGTGCCGTCGTTGATCAGGTCGGTACGTTGCGTAACGAAGGTGATTTTGCCCTTGATGTTGTCGCTGGCCGCTTTCGGAGCTTCCGAAGTGGCTGGTGCTTTGGTGGCCGCTGGCTGCGCCGAATCCGTTGTTTCCGTCTTGCTTCCGCAAGCTGCCAATAGCGAAGAAGTCAACGTAACCGCAAGCAAGGTCGTGAACACTTTTTTCATGAGTGATGCTCCCCCTACACATTTGTATGTTAAGCGGCAGCCGGTTTGTTTCAGCCGTTTGTTACCGCTTACACCACCTAATTATACGGGTTCGCCCACAAAATACATTGGATTTTGTTTTTATTTATTGTCTTATTTTATGATAACAAAATACTAATTTCTCATTCCTTAACTGCGCCATGCGTCACGCCGGCATAAATGAACTTTTGCAGGAACAGGAATAAAACAATCGCCGGAATAAAGATGACGATGATCATCGCTGCGATATAATTCCAGTTGGCCGCATTCGGCCCAACAAAGCCGAAAATCGAAGTCGAAATGACCTGCAGGCTTGTCTTGGGCATGTACAGGAACGGAATGTAAAAATCGTTGTAAATGTAGATGATGCGCAGGATCATCACCGTCACGGTCGCCGGCAGCAGCAGCGGGAAAATGATGTTCCAATAGATGCGAAACAGCGAAGCGCCTTCCATCATCGCGCTTTCGTCCAGCGTATACGGAATGCTGCGGATGAACTGCAAGTAAATAATGATCGACACCACGTCAGCGCCCAGGTAGAGCAAAATCGGCGCGTGAATATTGTTGAACAAGTGCAAACTTTTCATCACGGAAAAGGTCGCGACCTGCGTCGTCACCAGCGGAATGACCGAAGCAAGCAAATACATGCCGAGAATGACCTTTTTCAACTTGAAATCAAAACGGCCCAGCGCATACGCGGTCATCGTCCCGAGCAAAATATTGCCGGCCACCGCGATCACGATAATGTACAAGGTATTCGGCAAAGCCGTGGTCAACAGCTTGGTGCGGGTGAAAATATACGTGAAATTGTCGAGGTGCAGCCAATCTTGCGGCAGCGCAAACCGGCTTTGCAGAAATTCCGCTTTCGTTTTGAAGGCGGTGATGAACACCGTGTAGGGCGGGAATAAAATCACGAAGGCGGACACAAACAACACAACGTATTTGATGATCAAGCTGCGGATGGACTCTTCTCTCACTTGTCGTCGCCCCCTTTGAAAATCAGTCTTTGAATGCTGATGAACACCAGCACGATCGCCAGCAGCACCACCGCCAGCGCCGAACCCAATCCGACCTGCTTGAACTTGAAGGCGACATCAATCGTTTCAATAATAAAGGTTTGCGTGCCGTTGGCGCCCAACATCATAATGTAAGGGATTTCAAACGCTTCCAAAGCGCCGGTCAAGCTCAGCAGCAACAACAGCTCCAGCACGCGGCGGATATTCGGCAACGTAACGTACCGGAACTGCTGACCCGGTGATGCCCCGTCGATGCGCGCCGCTTCATACAAATCCGCCGGGATCGATTGCAGCGCGCCAAGGAAAATAACGACGCTCAGCCCCAGGTATTTCCACATCGAGATAAACGCCAGCGCGTAGTTGACCGTCTGCGGATCGCCCAGCCAGTTATGCTGGAGGGAATCGAGGCCGATCAAGTCGAGGAACGCGTTTAACGTGCCGTATTGATTGTTGAACAACGCCTGGAACATAAATACAATCGCGACGCTATGCATGATATACGGTAAAAACAACACAACGCGGAAGCCGTTGCGCCCGCGGATGCGGCCGTTCAGCACAACGGCCAAATACAACGCAGCCATCGTTTGCAGCAAACCGCCGACGAAGTAATAAAGATTGTTTTTGAGCACGGCAAAATATTCCGCTTTTGAAAACAGCTCCGCGTAATTGGCCAGGCCGACGAAATGTTTTTCCGTCAAGCCGTCCCAATCCAGAAAGCTGTAATACAGCAGATTCAGCGCCGGATAATACGAAAAGGTCAACAGCAAAGCGAGCGGAACCGTCAAAAACATAACCAGAATGAGCTTGCGCTGCGTCTTGTAGCTAAGATTAAACATGTCATCCCTTCTTCCTTTTCCTTCAAGTGGCGCGCGGCGGAAAAGGCCGATCAGCCGTTCCCGCCGCGCGGATCAAGGTGTTTGCTGCTGCAGCACCTGACGCCGGGCGGCCGACCAGCGGGCGTTCAGCGCATCAAACGCCGCTTGCAGATTCGGCGCGGCCACAACCTTTTGAATATAACCGCCGCTCCAGAAATCGATTTTGGCTTTATTGCCGATCGCGTTCCAAACCCCGGTGGTGGCAACGGTTTCCACGAACATCGGATCGTAGGACTTGAACTCGTCCAGCTGTTGGAGCGTTGGCGGCTTGTTTTTTTGCGGAGGGATGAAGCCGGCCGATTCGGCAAAGCCGGAATCCTCAACCATAAAGCGAATCCACGCCTTGGCCGCCGCTTTGTTGTCGCTGCTCTTGCTGACCGCATAAAACCAGTCGGCATTCAGCGGGGCGTAATAGTGCCCGGAATTGTCGTAGGGCATCGGAAAATAGCCGATGTTCGCCGGGTCCGCTCCCGCGCTGGCCAGTTGCGGAATGATCCAGTTGCCGAGAAAATACATGCCCGCTTGCCCGGAAGCGACCTCCAGCTTGGACGCCTCCCACAAATTGGAGGACAAATCCTTTTCCACATAACCGCGCTGGACGAGCGTGCGCACAATGCCAAACGCCTGGCCGAACTCATTGTCGGTGCGAAACGGCGTATCGGTATCGGCCATTTCATTCAAATAATAGGCATTGCCGGACATGTACGACACAAGCCCTTCGCCCCATTCCTTCATTGGCCACTGCGCCCCATAATTGATATAAACCGGGGTGATGCCGGCTTCCTGCAGCTTGCGGCAAGCTTCGTAAAACGCTTCCAGCGTTTGCGGCACTTCGCGGATGCCGGCTTTGGCAAACGCTGGCTTGTTATACACAATACCTTCCGTCGAAACGCCGGACACGATGCCGTACGTATTCCCTTGATAAGCGCGAATGTCTTTGAAATACAAATCCCCCAGCTCAGCGGCCAAATCGTTCAGCGGTTCAAAAAAATCGCCGAGATTGCTTGGCGCAATATTGCCGGGAATCAGCAGCACGTCCTGAGCTTCGCCGGTTGTCAGCCGAATGCGGATATCGCTTTCATAATTGGCAATCGGCTCGAAAACCACATCCTCCACCGCGGGATAGCGCTTTTTGAACGCGGCTTCGTATTTGTCGTACGTGCCGTCGTTGACCAGATCGACGCGATTCGTCACAAACCGGACCGTGCCGCGCACCGCGGCCGCGCCTTGGCCCGCCGCTCCTTTTCCCTGCTGCGAACCGCCGCCCGCAACCCCGGCCGTAGCCTCATCCGCCTGCCCCGGCGGCTGTTGCACGTTGGCTCCGCCGCAGCCGGCCAGCCCGCTAACCATAACCAGCCATGCGATCATTGTGACTGTTCTCATGTTCATCATGTCCTCCGATACCGTCACCGTGATATCGCTTACACTCCCATTATAGCGAGCGGTGATCGTCAATTGAATGTAGTGGGTTTCGTTTTCTTGTCTTAGTTTGCACTCCTTAAAAAAAGAAAAACGCGGCCGCCGGCAGGCAACGAATCTGCCTGCCAGCAGCCCGCGCAGGGACTGTTGGGTGGGGGGGCTATTTAGGCGAAATTCCTTTTTAATGATATCTCAAATCAAAAAACTTGATTATCATGTAACTGAATTAACCTCCTGAGCAGTTGCCCTATACTACTGCCCAGATTTTCTTTTAACAATATTACGTCTTCACAATAAAGTTTCGTTCGTTCAATTGCTTGTATAATATTAGGTTTAAAATGTTCAAAATGAATATTGTTTTTTTGATACGAACCTAACCTGCTTACTAAAAGAGTCTCTAAGTATCTTCTTTTTAATGAAATGCGTCTATTCTGCAACAAGTCATTTTTATCAAAATCTGTACAATCGCAGGTATGAAGCAATAACCAAAATTCAAAAGAAGGGTTCGTGACTCCCAAATTATAGTTATTTTCTTGACAAATTCTTAAGACTTCATCATACTGATGATCTTTAAAACTTTGTTGGTCCCTATCAATTATGATGCAAACAGTATCATACCCTACTTCGAAATCAAGTAGATCTTTCAAAGTTTTCAACTGTTCGATAAAATCATCCAGCTCGAGACTTTGTACTCCCAGTTCTTGTATTGTTGTTGCGATCTCATTAAGAGAGCAGGCAATCTCTCCTTCACCATTAATAACGGAATTAACCAGTGAGCGTATTTCGTCTGAATCAAGCTCAAATTGAGAAAATACCGAATGAATGAACTCTTGAATCTCTTCTCGGTTTTCTTTGATCCGAGAAACTTCTTGAAGAGAATTGTGTAATTCTTCGACAACTTTCTTTTGGTGGGATTTACTACCATCACTACGTTGCAAGGTTTTTATATGTAAAATTTCTTTTATACCTAATTCAACTCTGCTATTAAATAAACCTTCGAAATACTGCTTCTCTGTTTTTTCTCCTTCAAAGACAAAAATAAACTTACTTTTTGGATCTTCGGTTTGGGAATGCCCCCGGCTTCCAAATGTTTTTGAGACTCTAAGGCTCATGGTTCGACATCACCTACATCATCAAAAATCTTTAAAAATGCCACGCTTTTGAATTTAGGAACAGCCCCGTATCTACCCTCGAGGTAAGAATTTATAATTTTCTTATCAAAACGAGTTTTGAATTTTTCAAGAGAATAGAGTTTCGAACTTCCGTCTTCGAGCTTCTCCACAAACCAAATTTCATCACGTCGCAACAAATCAAGATCCAGTATCCGATCTTCATGAGTCGTTACTATGAGTTGTATCTTCTTGTGCTTTAAAATTTCCAAAAACAAATGCAAAAAATGATAGGTTAAATTAGGATGAAGACTTCTGTCTATTTCATCAATAATGTATACTTTATCTTCAGCACCAATTAAGATTTCTAATAAATCTAGTAATCTTTTGGTTCCATCCGATTCTTCTCCTAGAGAAAAATCTCCACCATTTATGCCGTGTGAAAATTGAATAGTTTTTATTTCTAACTTTTTTTCATCATTTAATCTAATTCTATGCAAGTTGTTGTTGGATCTTAAATGGACAATTCCCTCCATTTCATCTTCATCCTCTTCAAGCAGCTGCTCCTCAATTTCTCTAATTAGCGGGGTGGGAAATACTCGCCTAAGTTCATCTACAGACGTATCTACAAGTTTAAACTCGGTAATATCTGTCCCTAAACTTTCTAACAAGTTATAGATCTTGTCATTGTTATCTTTATCATTTTCCAGAAAAAATTCTGTACTACTTACGGGTCTGTCGGGAAAATTGATATCTAGTGTTTTAATAAACCAATTATATATATCATTAAACAATTTAAATTCTGTGTATTTTTTAAATATATTTTCTTTATTCCTATTAATTTCACTTAAAAATAATACTTTGCTATTTGACAAAATATCTTCATAATATATCCTGAATCTAGTAAGACTCTCATCATTTTCAAACCTGATATCATAATCAAATTTTTTATTTATCAAATCTCTCTCATAGATCAGTGTTTCACCTGTGGATTTTAGCTCATATAACCATTCACCTATAAACCTGTTTTCAGAAAGTAAGATATTGAAACCATAGGCATAATATCTATGACCAATATTAAATTCGTACTCGAATGATGAAGGAAGTGTAAAAGCATCTTTATTCAACTTAAAAAATTTGTTGTTTGCTGAAACTTGCAGCCCATTTTTAATTACACTTTTAGAAAAATTAAACGCCTTTACCAAATTCGATTTACCTGCTGCATTAGGTCCATAAATAGCTGCCAGCCTCAACAGATTCATATTTGTATCTTTAATTAAATGATCTTCTTTATTTCGCACGCTTCCCGGAATCATATTAAACTCTTGCTCCCCAAAAAACGAAAGAAAATTTTTCACACTAAACCTCATTAACACTCAAAGGACCTCCTTTTACAACCAGAATAATAATAACCAAAGAGAAAAAATCACTTTTAAGCTTACCATACCTTAATGTTTTATCAAAGAAAAGTTCATCGCGCCTGGTCCTTAAACTCCTTCGGCGTCACGCCCACCATCTTTTTGAAAATTTTATTGAAATACGCCGGATCGGCGTACCCGACCTGCTCGCCGACCTCGTACGTCTTCATCTCGGCGTGCTCCTTGAGCAGCTGCTTGGCCCGGTTCATGCGGATGCCGATCAAATAATCGGTCAGCGTTTCTCCGGTTTCCGACTTGAACAGCTTGCTCAGATAACTCGGCGTCAGAAATACGCGCTCGGCCAGCCGGCCCAGCTCGATATCGCGGTTGTATTCCTCTTCGATCATCCGCTTGACCTTTTCGATCACGCGATTGCCGCTGCGCTCGCGCTCCTCGCGAATGTCGGCCAGCAGCTCCTGCACCAGCTCGACAAAGCGGGTTTCGATCGTGCGCAGCCGCAGGCCCAGCTTCAGCTCGGCCAGCCAATCGTGAGCGCCGCCATAACGGCGCGCCAGCGCGGCGGGAAACTCGGCGATTTCGTGCTGCAGCATGTAGACGATTTTGTCGCAGCACTCGGCGACATCGTCCAGCTCCGGCTTGAGCGCCGCCAGCTCGCGGAACACCGCGCGCAAGCTGCCCAGCAGCTTGACCGTGTCCAACACCTGCGCTTCCTGGCGCAGCTCCTTGTCGATGCGCGCGTATACGTCCGCGAGCAGCGGCTTCTCCGCCGTCTCGCCGGCGACGGCGATGTCCGTGCGCGCTGGGCTGTACAGCGCCCGGCGGCTGGCGCGCTGCGCCTCGCGGCAGCACGTCAGCCAGCCGGCGGCGCCGCCCGTGCCGGCCGCACCGCCGGCGATACCCGCGGCCAACGTGCCGGGCAGCGCGTCCATCGCCCGCTCGGCCAGCCGCCGGCCGAGCGGCAGAAGGCGCTCCGGCTGCCGCGCCTCCACCCCATACACGACGCATAACTCATGCGTCGTGAGCGCGGCCCGTTCCAGGAACTCCGCCTGGAACGCCGCGGGCTCCAGCTCCGGCAGCGCCGCTGGCAGCGGCGCCTCGGAGCGGATGATCACGCAGCCGCACGCCAGCGGCTGCGTCGGCAGCAGCGCCGCAAGCCGCGCCGCCGCTGCCGGCCCGGCCGCGCCTCCCGTCAGCGAGGCGCGCAGCGCTTCGCGCAGCCGATCGCGGTCGCGCTGCCGCGCATCGGCCAGCTCCAGCCGCAGTTTGGCGAGCAGCCGGTACAGCTCCTCCTTGTCGATCGGCTTGATCAAATAATCGATCGCGCCAAGCCGGATCGCCTGCCGCGCATATTCAAAATCGCTGAACCCGCTGACAATCGCCGCACGCAGCTCCGGCCGCTGCTCGCGCAGCAGCTCGACCAGCCGAATACCGCTCATCGCCGGCATCTTGATATCGGTAATCAGCAGATCAAACTCCAGCTCATCAAGCCGTTCCAACAGCTCCGTGCCGCTCCCGAACAACCCGACGATCCGATAATCTCCCCCGGCCGACGTAATCATTTTCGCCAAACCCTGGCGGATGCGCTCCTCGTCGTCAGTAATCACAATACGCAGCATGATGCCCTCCTTCTAATCCCGCAGAGGCAGCCGGATCTGCACCTCGGTCCCGATCCCTTGCTCGCTGTCGACCGCAAGCCCAAAACCTTCGCCGTAATACAGCTTCAAGCGTTCGTTTACGTTGCGCAAGCCGATGCCGCCACTCGTCCCGGAACCGGAACCGAAGTCGGAGCCGGAACCGGCCTCGCTGTCCGCCGGGGCGTCCGCGGCTTGCAGCGATTGGCGCAGCCGGCTTAGCGTCGCCGCGTCCATTCCCACGCCACTGTCACCCACCGCAATCCGCAGCTCGCTGCCTGTCACCGTAAATGTCAACGTCAGCTCCATCGCCCGCTTCGTCGGGTCAAGCCCGTGAAAAATCGCATTTTCCACAATCGGCTGCAGCGTCAGCTTGAGCAGCTTGGCCGATTTCAGCTCCTCGCAAGGCGCGATGGACAGCTGGAACACACCGGGATAACGGTAATTCTGCAGCTTCATATAGTTGCGCAAATGGTCCAATTCCTGCTCCAGCCGCACGAACTCCTTGCCCATCGTAATGCTGTAGCGCAACAGCTTGCCGAGAATTTGCGTCATATCGGCCACTTCGCTGTCGTCGTTGATTTCTGCCGTCATGCGGATCGATTCCAGCGTATTATAAATAAAATGCGGATTGATTTGCGTCTGCAACGCCGCCAGCTCCGCCTCCCGCTTGCGCTCGCCGATGCGCACATTTTCGGCGATCAACTGCTTGATCCGCTCGATCATCCGATTGAACTGGTTGCCGAGCCGCCCGATTTCGTCCTTGTATTTGACCGGGTATTTGACATCAAGATTGCCGTATTGCACCTGCCGCATCAGATTGACCAGAATGCGCAACGAGCGGGTCAACACAAACGACAGCAGCACGGAAATAATCAATGCGGCGACAATCGCCAGCAGCGTTGCGGCAATCGTCAGGTTGCGGTTGCGCGCCACGTCCTTGACCAGTTCGCTGACCGGCACTGTGATCACAACATGCCATTGCGTCTGCTCGGACAGCGAATAAATGACCAGCATCTGCTTGCCTTCCACCTCGGCGACATAGCTGCCCTGGCGGCCCTCCACGGCCCGCAGCCAATCGGCGCTGGCCATATTTTGCGTCATATACGTCTTGTTGCTGTCATACACGACATTTTCGTTCTGATCAAGGATCAACGTGCTGCCATGCGTCGCCTTGTCCAGATCCTCGACAATCCGCTCGAAAAACGAAATATTCGCGTCCACGACAATCAGCCCGATCGCCTCATACGAATCGCTGAACACTTCGCGAATAACGGAAAATACGTAGTTGCGCGCATTCGAATTGTTGATCACCTGCTCGGTGCCGATCAAAGCCGGCAAGCCCTTGCTGCCTTGCACCGCGCTTTTCCAATACGGATACCGCTCCTTGATATCCTGACGGAAGCCGTTTTTGTAGCGATAATAGGCGTTGCCGTATTTATCGAACAGATAGACAGATTTCGTGTCCTCTTTGATATTGTTCAGAAAATTGATGCTGGACTCAATTTTTTGCCGAATATTAAGCGTCAGCTCGTCGATGCTTTGCTCGGAGCCGCCGGGCGCAGACTGGTCCTGGTACGCCTGTTCGTAAAAATCGTTCGACAGCTGCAAATTATCCTTGATTTCCTCCACGTAAGCGGGAATCGTCGAAATCCGCTTCATATCCTCGATATAGTCGTCGAGCCGCTTGACCATCTCGTTCGATACCTCGGTGACGTAGACGGTTGTGTTGTTTTGGATCGAGTCGGCATAATTGCGGTAGGATACGTAACCAAGCAGCGGAATCGGAATCATGATCAGCACGAGAAAAACGATAAACAGCTTCCATTCCATCCGCATATGCGCCAGCGTCAGCGCGTTGCGCAACCGCTCCAGCCGTGTCGGGATCAAGAAGCGCATAAACGTACCTCCCGGCCGGCCATATTAGAGCGCCGCTTCCCGCTGGCGCGCCGCGGCGTGCGTGCCGCGGGCCAACAGCGATCCGGCCAGCAGCCGTTTCTCGAACGGCTCGTCCGGGTGCGCCAGCCGCCACTGCAGCATCTCGACCGCGCGTTTGCCCAGCAGCTCCTTGGCCACATGAATCGTCGTCAGCGGCGGCTCAGCCACCAGCGCATCGTCGATGTTGTCAAAACCGGTTACGCTCACGTCCTCCGGCACGCGCAGCTGCAGCTCGCGCAGCGCCTCCAGCGCGTTGATGGCAATCGCGTCGTTGGCGCAGACCAGCGCCGTCGGCAGCGTATCGGTCATCCGGGCGCGCTGCAGCCAGGCCTTCAACTCCTCGCGGCTTTGCACCGGCACGTCATTGCTCATGCCAATCGGCTCAGGCACAAGCGGACAAGCCAGCCCGTTTTCCTCCATCACATTGCGAAACCCGTTCCAACGGTCAAAAAAACTGCGCGAAAAATGAATATTGCCGACGAACTGCAACTGCCGGTGGCCCAGCCCGATCAAATAATCGGTGATCCGCCCCACGCTGTCGATATTATTAATAAACACTGTATCGCAAGGAATCAGCGGCTCTTCATGGTCGACCAGCACCATCGGCAAGCCGATGCGATGGATTTCCAGCAGGAACGACGCCGAGATCAGCCCGATGCCGATCAACCCGAGGAAACCTTGCGGATTAAGCACGTTCAGGAAGCGGTCGGCATTCGTTTCGGTGACAATCACCATCCCGAGCCCGCTTTGCTCCAGCGCCAGCGATACGCCGTCGAGCACCTTGCCCCAATAGCTGGACTCGCGGGTCTGAAAGCGGATGCTTGGCATCAGCACAAGCACCGATTGCTTCGGCCGGGATTCGGTTTCCGGCGTCTCTTCGGCGGTGGGTTTCGCCTTTTGCAAATACGCATTTTTTTGCGTGAAATAGCCAAGCTGCTTGGCCGCTTGCAGCACTCGCTCGCGCGTGGCCGGGCTGACCCCGTCCTGCGCGGACAGCGCCTTGGAAATAACATATTTCGATACGCCCAGATGATCGGCAATATGCTGCATGGTAATTTTTTTAGCCATTTGCGTCCTCCATAAAAAAACAGTATGCGCCTCTATTATAGCATCATACCAGAGAAATCACGTCATTTTTTATGATGAAACGCCAAAAATTTTGCTAACAATTTTTTGAATCTATCTGCGCAAACAAGCGCTCCAGCCCTTCGATCAACGCATATTCGGACAACCGCAGCTTGTCCAGTGAAAGCGCGAGCTCCTGCGGCGCGGGAAATTTCTGTGTGCGCAGCAACTTGCGCAGCTTGCTAACAAAAACCAGCCACAACGTCGTATTATCCGCCCACATCCGTACTAGTTCCCGGTACGGCTGCTCCTGAAACAACGGGCTCATCTCCATGCAGCGGAGCAAAATAAACTTGCGCTGGCGCAGGTTGTCGAACTTCCATTCCAGCAGCGCGCACCAGTTCAAATCGTAACGATCGGGCTTGCCGGACAAAACGAATTCACCGCGCTCGCAAGCTGCGACCAGCGAATCCAGCCCTTGCAGCTCGTTTTCGCAAATCAGCCCTTGGCGTTCTTCGGCCGGGCCCCGCGCCTGCTTGCGCACATGGTCCAGCATATCCAGCGTGCCCTGCGGGGTCAAAGCGGCTTCGACCGCAGCGCGTTTCGGCTCGAACGTATAGATGTTCATAAAGGAGCGGAACGCCGGCTCCAGCTCGGCTTGGCGCACAATCCCCATATGCTTGAAGCCGCGATAGGGCACAAAGCTTTCCTGGCGAATCTCCCAGATCGAATCCATGAAATAAAAAGCATCCTCTTCGTAGCCCACTATGGTGAAAAAATGATTTTGCAGCGAATTGTGCACCGGCTCGTTAAAAGGAAAATCCAGGCTTTGAAAATGGCGATAAAACGGCACCCGCTGCGAATGCGTCTGCAGCATGACAAAACAACCTTGGTCCAGCAGCTCGCACAGCTTGGCCAGCCCCGCCGCTCCGCTCGTCCGATGAACGCCGATATCGAAATATGGCCCCGACGACCAGCTTTGCCGCGGCTCAATGCCGGACAGTCCGCCGTCGGGCCGGCGCACCAGATGGAAGCCGGGGTCCTGCATAAACAGCGGGTACGGGTCGCTTAACCCCAAACGCCCTTTCAGCAAAAAATACAACGGCGCCTGAAAACAGTTCAGCAGCTTGGCAAACTCGTCCGGTTTTCCTTCCGAATCAAAATAATAATCATAGTGCAAATAAGGATGCCGGCTGGTCGCATGGCGTAGCTCCACGATCGATTCCCCTCGCTTCAACGGATAACGCGCCTTCATGGCGTATATAGCTTCCATTATAAAGCGCTGCCAACGGGATGAAACTGGAATCAAATACGGTTTGTTGTACTGGCTTGCGTTTTTTGCATGTTTATGCGTTTATGCGTTTTCGCGCACGGCAAAAAGACCGCTTCCCGGAGCTTGTCCGACAAAGCGGCCGCCTCAGCCTCCAGCCGATGCGCCTTATTTTCTGCCCAAATCCGCGCCTTCATGTTTGCCGAGAATTTGCGTCAGCTCCTTGAGAAACATGTTGATGTCCTTGAACTGCCGATAGACCGAAGCGAACCGGATATAGGCGACCTCGTCCACCGGATACAGTTGCTCCATCACAATTTCGCCGATCGCCCGGCTGTCGACTTCGGCATGGGCCGTATTGCGCAGCTGCATTTCGACCTCGGAGACGATCATCTCCAGCCGTTCCATCGACACCGGACGCTTCTCGCAAGCGCGGATCAGCCCGCGCAGCATCTTCTCGCGGCTGAACTCCTCGCGGCTGCCGTCCTTTTTGATCACGATCAGCGGCGTTTCTTCGACCATCTCGAACGTGGTGAAGCGACGCATGCATTTCTCGCATTCCCTGCGTCGGCGAATCGATTTGTTTTCGTTGGCCGACCGCGAATCGAGCACCTTTGAGCCGTTATAATCGCAAAATGGGCATCTCATCGCCTGCTCCTCCCTTCGTCGCCGCGTTGCCAAATGTTGCATGACATGAACTTCTCCAAAGCGCACATACTATCCCTACCAACGACAAGGAGGTGAACAGACATGGGTGCAGGACAATCCCGCAACAGCAACGCGTTAGTTGTTCCCCAAGCTAACCAAGCCTTGGATCAGTTGAAATACGAAGTAGCGCAAGAGCTGGGTATCGCCATCCCGCAAGATGGCTACTACGGCAACATGGCTACTCGTGATACTGGTGCGATTGGTGGTCACATTACTCGTCGACTGGTACAAATCGCCGAGCAACAATTGGCGGGCCAATTCAAGTAAATCTTGAAGCGGTCGGGCTGATAACGCTCAGGCAGGAAGCATCGGACGCACGGCCCCTTGAGAAGCCGAGTCCGATGCTTCTTTCTGCTCTTCGGGCCATTCGTTGTCGTACAGCTCGTGGTATTTTTCGTAATAATACAACACACGTTGCACGTAATGGCGCGTTTCGCCAAACGGGATTTGCGTGATTTGCTCCGCCGTGCCGTCCCATACCTCGCCTTGCTTCCACTTGTTGACATTGCCCTGACCGGCGTTATAAGCCGCGATCGCATACAGCATATTGCCGTCGTAATGATTGAACAGCCAGTTCAAATACCAGGCGCCGAGCCCGATGTTCACTTCGACCTGATGCAGGTCGTCATGCGTATACGCGCCCAGATTGGCCGTATCGACGATCCACTGCGCCGTATCCGGCATTAGCTGCATGATGCCGATCGCGCCTTTTTTGGATTCCAGATGGTATTGATAATTCGTTTCGACGCGGATAATCGCTGCGATCAGAAACGGGTCTATTTGATATTTCGTTGCATTTTGGCGAATTTCCTGCTTATAGTAGATCGGGTACAGCTTTCGGCCGATAAATGTGCTATTCATGGACAAAATCAGGATGAAAACCAGCAGCAGCAGCGCGAAAACCCGTTTTTTGCGAAAAAATGTCATGGCAGCCCCTTTCTCTGCCAAAACAACGCCACCTGCCGCTCCGTCTCCTCCAGCGTTCCCGAATTGTCGATGACGCAGTCGGCCAGCGCACGCTTGGCCTCAATCGGCAGTTGCGCCTCCAGCCGCTTGGCAGCTTCGGTGGCGTCCAACCCGTCGCGGCCGATCAGCCGGGCCAACTGCACCTCGCGCGGCGCATAGACGAGCAGCACCTCTTCGAACATCGCCGCAAGCCCCGATTCGTAGAGCAAGGGCACGTCGACCACGACCAGGCGCCGGGGCTGCTCGCGTTCGAACGCCTCCATCCGCTCGCGCATCAGCGCGCGAATCGGCGGATGCAACAGCGCCTCCAAATCCTTGCGCGCCGCTTCATCGCCAAACACCAGCCGGCCAAGCGCCTTGCGGTCAAGCGCGCCATCCGGCAGCAGCACAGCTTGTCCAAAACGCAAAGCGACCCTGCTTAACACAGGGCTCCCCGGCTCCACCACCTCACGGGCGATGCGGTCGGCGTCGACCAGCGCCGCGCCGCGGCGAACGAGCATGGCGCTAACCGTGCTTTTGCCGCAGGCGATTCCTCCCGTTAATCCGATATTCATTCGTCACCGCTCCTTGTGCGCGGGGCGCGTTCGTTTTTCCTTTTACCACATCTTCATCATGCCCATCAGAATCAGCACGCACCCAGGCAGCACCGACAGCTTTTTCATCCAGCTTTTTTCGGCAAAACGCAAGCCAACGCGCAAACCCGTGGCGATAAACGTGCCGCTGGCCAAAGCGATCACCGAAGCGGTCAACACCGGCTCATAGCCGATCAGCGCCGCGCCGATGCCTGCGCCGAAAGCGTCCATCGACAACGCCAGCCCGAGCAACGTCGCTTCCGATGCCGAGATGTTGCCGGAACGGTCGACGTCGGCGATCGACGGCGTGCGCAAAATTTGAATCACCAGACCAAACCGTTTCAGCTCGATATTGACGATTTCCTTCATCCGCTGGGCCGCTGCGGCCGCCTCGCGAGCCGCCGCCTCCACCTCCGCCGCCAATGCCGCAGGGCCTTCGGCTTCCGCCGCTTCGCTTGTCTTTTGCTGCCGCATCTGGTACAGCGCCCATATGCCAATCCCGATGAGAATCGCCGCCCCGACGCGCCTGGCCGCTTCCGGGCTGAGGAACGACGCCATCAACACGCCGATCTGCATCGAAACGTAGATGATAATGCCCGACCATAGGGAGATGATGCCGACGGACAGCAGCGGAATGCGGATTTTCCGCAGCCCGTACATGACGCCCACGCCAAATCCGTCGAGACTGACGGCGAAAGCGAGTATCAGCAAAGAAACCACAGGAAGCATGCTACCCCTCCTCACATCTTCGTACTCCCTATGATATGGGAGGGGGGGCGCTTCTGTGCCTAGCGCGACGATTTCTTTCCGCTTGCCGCTTGGGGCAGCGGCTGACAGACCGGGCAAATGTGCGTGCCGCGGCCGCCAACGACCGTTTTTACAATTTCGCCGCCGCACGTTCGGCACGGCTGGGACTGGCGTCCATAAATGGCGAGTTGATGCTGGAACAAGCCGATTTCGCCTTGCCCGTTTACGTAGGATTTGATCGACGAGCCGCCGACCTCGACGGAATCGCGCAACGTGCGCACGATCGCTTCATGCAGCAGCTTCAGCTCGTCCGGCGCCAGCGTGGACGTCTCCCGCTCCGGGTGAATGCCGGCGAGAAAAAGGGACTCGTCTACATAAATATTCCCGATGCCAACGACATATTCCTGATTGAGCAGCAAAGGCTTGATTTTCGTCTTGCGCCCGCCGATTCTCGCAGCAAACGCCTCGAGCGTAAAATCGTCATCCAGCGGCTCCAGACCCAGCTTGCCGAGCGGTTTCTCGCGCAAATCCTCGCCTGAGGGGAACAGATGCATCGTGCCGAATTGCCGCACATCTTTATAACGCAACTCCGTGCCGTCGGTAAAGCGGAAAAACACATGCGTATGCAGCTCCGCCGGGTCGGCGGCGTCATACAGCCCGTAACGTCCTTCCATCCGCAAATGCGACACCAACACATAATTGTCCAAAATAAATCGCAAAAACTTGCCTCTCCGCTCGATCGAGCGGATCGTCTGGCCTTGCAGCAGCACCTCAAAACGGCGGATATCGTCGGGCTTCTGAATGATGCGGGCCAGCTTGACCTGCACCCGTTCAATCGTTTTCCCCGCGACCAGCACGTTTAAGGTGCGCTTAACCGTTTCCACCTCCGGCAGTTCCGGCATCCCTGTTCACCTCTTGTTGTGAAAATTTTCATACGCCGCAGGTCGGCCGGCGCGCGCCTGCCTCTGCGGCGTTCTGATCCTGTCGGCATTTAGTCCGGCCTTGCGGATCGCGAATTCCTTCCGGCAGTGCCTCCGCAGGCCGCACAAGCAACTCTCCGCTACTTCGCTTCGTACCACGTCACGCCGTAATCGACGTCCGCGCTCAGCGGCACGTCCAGTTGGATCGCCTGGGCCATCACCTCGGGCACGAGACGGCTCATCGTCTCCAACTCCTCCTCGGGCACCTCGAAGACCAGTTCGTCATGCACCTGGAGCAGCATCCGGCTGCGCAGCTTTTCGGCGGCCATCTTCTCGGCCATCTGCACCATCGCCAGCTTGATGATATCGGCGGCAGTACCCTGAATCGGCGTATTCATCGCCGTGCGCTCGGCGAACGAACGCAAGTTGAAATTTGATGCGGTAATTTCCGGCAGGTAGCGGCGGCGCTGCAGCAGCGTCGTGACATAACCGTCGCGGCGCGCGTCCTGCACGATATCGTCCATATATTTGCGAACCCCCTGGAACACGGCAAAATACTGCTCGATAAACCGTTCCGCGTCCCGGCGGGGAATGTCCAAGTTTTGCGAAAGACCAAAACCGCTGATGCCGTAAACGATGCCGAAGTTGACGGCTTTCGCCTGGCGGCGCATGTTGGCGTCCACCTGCTCGGGACCGACGCCAAAGACGTCCATCGCCGTTTTCGTATGGATGTCCATGTTGTTGCGGAACGCCTCGCTCAGCTTTTCGTCGCCGGAAATGTGCGCCAGCACGCGCAACTCGATTTGCGAGTAGTCCGCGGACAAGATGTACCAGCCCGGCTGCGAAGGCACGAAGACCTTGCGGATTTTGCGGCCTTCCTCGAGGCGAATCGGAATGTTCTGGAGGTTCGGGAATTGGCTGCTCAAGCGTCCCGTGGCGGCAATCGTCATCTGGTAATACGTGTGCACATGGCCGGTTTGCGGATGAACCTCCTTAAGCAGACCTTCGACATATGTCGATTGCAGCTTCGCCAGCTGCCGGTAATGCTGGATATGGCTGACGATTTCATGGCGCGAAGCCAGCTTCTCCAGCACCTCGGCGTCGGTCGAGTAGCCGGTTTTCGTCTTTTTCCATGCCGGCAGCCCCAGCTTCTCGAACAAAATCTCCCCGAGCTGCTTCGTAGAGTTGATGTTGAACTCTACCCCGGCCAGCTCGTACACACGCTTCGCCAGACTGTCCACCTGCACGGCCAGCTCCTCGCCGTATTGTTTCAGTCCGGCGGTGTCCACCTTGATGCCGCGCAGCTCCATCGCGGCCAGCACGCCCGCAAGCGGAAGCTCCAGCTCGTAGTAGAGCTGCTGCATGCCGCTTTGCGCCAACTCGCTTTGCAGCACCGGCACGGCGCGGCGGATCGTATCCGCCTTGCGGCACAGGTGCTCGCACAGCGTAACCTCGTCCGGCAAGCGGAACTTCGCGCCTTTGCCGAAGACGTCTTCGTCCGGCCGGATGCCCGGCAGGCCGTACCTGTGGGCGAGGCCGCTCACCGTCAGCGTCGATTCCGTCGGATCGAGCAAATAAGCGGCCAGCAGCGCGTCGAAGTCCACGCCGCGCAAAGCGATCCCGCGCCACGCCAAAGCGATCTCGGCGCGGTGCGAATCAAAGAGCTGCTTCTTCGCCGCCGGATCGCCCAGCCATTCGCGGATGGCGGCGGCTCCGGGGGCTTCGCCCTGCAGCAGCTCAAAGGGCACATACGCGCACGTATCGTCATCCGGCGCGTAGAACGCCACGCCCACGACGCTGGCGTGGTGCGGGTTGTCCCCCACGGTTTCCACGTGGAGGGCGCAGCTGGGGCCGAGTCCGGCGGCGAAAGCCGCCAGTTCCTCGGCCGTAACCGTGCGCGCGGCGATCTCGGCCTGCGCGAAAGCGTCGGCAGCGGCGGTGTCCGCGCCGAAGTCCATTTTCTCGAGCAGCGACTTGAACTCGAGCTTGCGGAACAGCGCCGACAGCGCGGCGCCGTCGAAACCTTCGTAGCGGAAATCGTCCCATTCCGCCGACATCGGCACCTCGCGGAAAATCGTCGCCAGCTCCTTGCTCATCCGCGCGTCCTGCTGATGCGCTTCGATTTTCTCCTTCATCTTGCCCTTCATCTCGCCGGCATGGGCCAGCACTTCCTCGACCGAGCCGTATTCGTGCAGCAGCTTGAGCGCCGTCTTCTCGCCAACGCCGGGAATGCCGGGAATGTTGTCGGAGGCGTCGCCCATCAGCCCTTTCAAATCGATGATCTGCTTGGGGACAAGGCCGTATTTGTCCTTGATTTCGGCGGGATTGAAGCGCTCGACCTCGGAGACGCCCTTGCGGGTAATCGCCACCGTCACCTGCTCGGAGGCCAATTGCAGCATATCCTTGTCGCCGGAAACGACGATGACCGGCTCGCCCTGCTCGTCGGCAGCACGGGTCAACGTGCCGATAATATCGTCGGCTTCATAGCCGGACAGCTCGAATTGGGCGATGCGGAACGCCTTAAGCAGCTCCTTGATCACGGGAAACTGCTCGGACAGCTCCGGCGGCGTCTTGGCCCGCCCACCTTTATAATCCGTATATTCCTGATGACGGAACGTGATCTTGCCGGCGTCGAACGCCACAAGAAAATGCGTCGGCCGCTCTTCCTCGATCAGTTTCAGCAGCATCGTCGTAAAACCGAACACCGCATTCGTATACTGACCGCTGGAATTGCTGAGCGCAGGCAGCGCATAAAACGCCCGGCTCGCGATACTGTTGCCGTCAATAATAATCAATTTATGTTGGCTCATCCTACAACACCCCGATTATAAGCATACTCTCTTCATCATAACATACGCTCGGCCAAATGAGAAAAAGCCGCCCGCCCTCTTGGTCCAAGCTTTCGCAAATGCCGCCATGACCGGCACGGGGAAGTCGTAAAACGCCGCTTCGCCACATAAGCTTAATCAAAGGGCAAGTTCCGACCGTTAGATCAGGCGGTGGCCGCAAAGGAGGGGTGTGCGTGAGCCCTGTTTTTTCCCCGTCCCGGAAAAACACGATTTTTTTCGATATGAACAATACGATCATCGACCGCCGACAATGCTTCGATTCCGCTTTTACGGAAACGATCGACGCCTACACCGCGCGTTGGGAGCCCGACGAGTTCGTCTGGAGCCCCCAGGATGCGCTGCACAGCTACAAGCTGGAATGGAGCCGCTACCGCAAAACACCGGTCCGTCAGCCGATCCCGCCCGACGAGCTGCGCCAGCTATGCCTCAGCAAGGCCATGCAGCCGTACCCCGTGAAAGTAACGCCGACGTTTGCCCGCGCATTCTTCGAGCAGGTCGAAACGCTGGAGGACAGCTACGTGTCGTTGTTTCCCGGCGTCGAAGACACGCTGGAGGCACTGGCCGCCCATTATCGGCTGGCGATCATCAGCAACGGCTCCGCCAGGCAGCTGCTCAGCAACTGGAGCAAGTTGAACCTCGGCAACTGGTTCGGCGAGGAGCGGCTGTTCAGCTCCGGCAAGGACGGACTGCGCAAGCCGCACCCGACGATTTTCGAAAACGCGATCCGCACCCTCGGCACCAGCGCCGGGCAAAGCGTGATGGTCGGCAACTCGTGGCGCAACGACATTATCGGCGCAACGGCCTGCGGCATGGACGCCGTCTGGATTCATCCCGGACATTTGAAAAAAATATCGCAACGCAAGCTCGGCAGGCAAAAAGTCGTCATCGTCCGCACCTTCCGCCAACTGCAGCACACATTCTGAACGCCTGCGCCGCGCCGCAACGCAACGCCGCAAATCCAGCCAGATCAGCAAAAAAGGCTTCCTTAAACGCCGCACTTGGCGCAGGAGGCCCTTTTTGCTTATTCTTCCCCGGCCGTTTCTTCCCAGCCGCCGCCGATCGTCTGCCGACAGACGACGTTGCCCTTGTGCGCCTTGGCCTGCTTCTTGAGCCGCGCCGCCGCCTGCGAAATCAGCTCCGGCGTCACCGCCGTCTCCTGCAAGCAAACGAGCAGCGACAAGGACAAGCTGACGCCGTCGCTGTCCACACGGTTGCCGCTGCGGTCCTCCACGCCCGTCCACGCCCCCTGCTCATATAGCGCATTCACGCCCTGCTCGAAGCGGCGCAGCATTTCCTGACACAGCCGGTCCGGCTCCACGCTCAACGAAATGACGATGAAATCGTCCCCGCCGACATGCCCGATGAAATCGTGCGGCGTCCCGCAAGCCGCCATCGCCGTTTGCAGGCAATCGGCCGTATATTGGATCAGGCTGTCGCCTTTTTGAAACCCAAACTTGTCGTTAAACCATTTGAAAAAATCGAGATCGCCGTAAATGACGCTGAACGGCCTGCGCTCCAACAGCCGCTTGCTCAGCTCGCGATTGATTTGCAGATTGCCCGGCAGCCCGGTCAAGGGGCTGGCAACGCGGGCGCTTTCCATGCGGGCGTTCGTGATGCTCTCCAGCATCGCGCGCACGGAAGCGACTCCGGCCATGCGGCCGCCGCTCGTAATGATCACGAGGTCGTACAGGTTGCGGATCGAACGCGAAGTCGCCATCTGCGACACCTGCTCCACCGGCAAACGCTCGTCGACGATCAGCGGCGCGGGGTCCATCGCCTGCTCGATGCTGCGGTTCCAGAACAGCGAAAAGCCGTATTGCCCGGCCAACTGCTGGAACAGCCGCTCGCGCATGATCAGCCCCACCGGCGCGCCCTGGCGGACGACCACCGCCCCCGTCGCTTCGGGATTGCGCTTGAAATAATCGGCGGCCGCCGAGATGCGGTCGCTCCCTTCGAACATCTGCGCCGGCGCGGCGAGATCGCCGATCGTCCAGGCGCCGCCGGATACGTGCAGCCGCTGGTGTTGGGCAATCAGCGTGCGGCAGAACGAAGAGATAACCGCCGGGCCAATCTCCGGCCTGCCAAGCAAATACCCCTGCGCGTGGTGGACGCCCATATGCGTCAGCTTCACCAGCTCGTCCGGCTCCTCGATGCCTTCGGCAATGAGCTGGATGTTCATTTTATGCGCAAACGTCACGAACGTTTCTACAATATATTCCTTCACCTTAAGCTTGTTCAGCCCCTGAATCAGCGAGCGGTCGATCTTGATAAAATCCGGTTGCAGCTCGGCAATCGCCTGCAAGGACGAATAGCCGGCGCCCGCGTCGTCGATCGCAATCCGGTAGCCCTGCCGCCGGTAATGCTCCAGCACCTTTTGCGCGCGGGTAAAATCCTCAATCGAACTGCGCTCGGTAATTTCAAACACGACCTGCGCCGGCGTCATGCCGCACGCTTGCAGCAGCTCCAGCGTCTGCCCCGGCACGAACTGCGGGTCGCCGAGCACCTCCGCCGATACGTTGATAAACAGCGGCTGATGCCGCTCAAGCCTTGCGCCGGCAATCGCCTTTTCCCGCGACAACCGTTCCAGCGCATACAACCTGCCGTGCATCCCGGCATACTGAAACAGCAGCTGCGGCGACTCCAGCCCGCTGCCCGCCGGCCCGCGCGTCAGCGCTTCATAGCCGAACACCGACCCGTCCTGCAGCGACACGATCGGCTGGTACACACTATAAATCGACTGCTCCGCCATAATCCGCTGAAACTGCTCCGTCAGCTTGACCGCATCCAGCCCGCTGCGGGGCTGCGCGAACGATTGGAACGCCATCGGCATCATCCCTTATGAGCTCTATTGCTCTTAAGTGTAGCAAACCAAATAAGCCAAACGGTTAAGCGAATGTAAAATCCGTGTAAATAGTTCCGCGGTCTCATTTGCCGGCCACCCCCGCGCCGCGCAGCCAAAATTCGTTGGACGAGCGACCAAATCGCCCCTGTTCGCTATAATCCGGCAGCGGCGCAGGCGTATAATGGAACAATGAACTGCCGATTCATGGAAAGCAGTGACCGAACTTGAAGAATTATAGGGGAATTTGCCATGCTCAAAACGATTTTTCTCAGCATCATTCTCGAAGCGCTGCCCTTTGTACTGCTGGGCGTGCTGGTGTCGTCCGTGCTGCAAATGTTCGTCACCGAAGAAACCGTTCGCCGCTGGATGCCCAAGAACCCGCTTCTGGGCATCTTGTTCGCCTGCCTGCTGGGCATCCTGTTTCCGCTGTGCGAATGCGGCATGATTCCGGTCGTCAAACGGCTGCTGCACAAAGGCATGCCGCCGATGATCGCCATCGTGTTCATCGTCGTCGGACCGGTGCTTAATCCGGTCGTTTATCTGTCTACCCGCACCGCCTTTCAGGTGTACCCCACGCTCGCTTACGCCCGCATGGGGCTGGCGTTCGCTGTCGCCGTCATTCTCGGCCTGCTGCTCCACTTTTTTATGAAAAAAAGCCCGCTGCGCGTCAGCCATGCGGCCGTCAACGGCCAGGGCGCTGATCATGCGCACCAACATCATTCGCAGGAGACGTCCGGCTCCGGTTGGACCGGCAAGCTGATCGGGATGGGCAAACACGCGGCTGGGGAATTTTTTGAAATGGGCCTGTACCTGATCATCGGCGCGATGCTGACCGCGCTCATCCAGACGTCGCTGCCGCGCGAAGTGCTCTCCGGCATCGGCGGACAGCCGGGCCTCAGCCACCTGTTTATGATGGGTTACGCTTATGTACTGTCGCTTTGCTCGACGTCCGACGCCTTCGTCGCTTCGTCGTTCACCACATCGTTCGGCTATTCGTCGCTGCTCGCCTTCCTTGTCTTTGGCCCGATGATCGACCTGAAAGTGACGCTGATGCTGCATTCGATGTTCAAAACGCGCTTCGTGCTGGCGCTTGTCGCCATCGTTGGCGTTATCGTCTTCCTGGGCTCGCTGACCGTCTACCTGCTTGGCTGGATGACGTAGCCGCGGCCTTTGGCCCAGCCCTCATGCGCGGCCGAAAGTTGCGGCCCGCTTGCCTGCGGCGCTGACCGTTTGACCGTATCTGCCTGGCCCGGGTTCGCCAAGCTTTTTCCGCCCTCGGCCCTGCTGCTGATATCCCGATCGCCGAATATGTCCCGAATGATTTCCGAAGGAGGAGACGTCTTGAATCCGACTCTAGCGCGTTCACGCAAGCTGCACGCCGTCGTTCGCACCGTTATTTTGTTTTTGTTCTCCTATTACATCTCCATGCTGGTTAAAGGTGGCGACATCGAATATTATTTGGCCCCGCGCATGGTGCGTTACGAGAAGTGGGCCGTCATCGCCTTGTTCGCGGTTTCGCTTGTGCAGCTGTATGAGACGCTGTCGCTTTTGTTTAATGAGAAAAAAATGGAGACGCCGGCTTGCGACTGCGGCCACGACCACGATCATGACGAACGGCAATCGCCGATCAAAAGCACGCTGATTTACGTGTTGTTCCTCATTCCGCTCGCGGCCGGCTTTTTGCTGCCGAATACGGAGCTGGGCAGCGCCGTTTTCGTGCAAAAAGGCGTGCAGCTTACCGGCAGCAACATTCTCGGCAGCACCGCAAGCGGGCTGGCCGCTGGCTCAGCCGGATCGGCGGATGCGGCCGTTCCGGCGGCTCCCGTCGACCCGGCCACACTCAGCCAGGCCGATCTGAACAAGCTGTTCCCGAACAAGCTGATGCAGGTGTTTGTCGATCACGGCATCCAATTGTTCAAACAACCGCTTATCGATGTTACCGAAAAGCAATACATGGAAACGTTGGCTACGGTCAACCTGTACCTCGACAACTACATCGGCAAGCAAATCCGCATTTCCGGGTTCGTCTACCATATGGACAATCTGGAACCAAACCAGTATGTCCTGGGGCGTCTGGGCGTCGGTTGCTGCGCGGCGGATGCGATTCCCGTCGGCGTCGTCGTGCAGGGCGCGGAACCGATGAAGCTCGGCAATGACTCCTGGCTGTCGGTCACAGGCACGATCGCCCAAACGAAGGTCGGCAACCAAAACGTGCTGCTGATCAACGCGGCCGAAACCGAAAAAATCAAAAAGCCGCAAACCGGCTTTTACGTCTACCGGGACAGCGGCTTCTACTTGGCCCAATAAGCCCGTCCATTTCAGAGGAGGCCCTGCTTTGAAAAAGATTATTTTTGCCATCGCCTGTATCGCCGTTATCCTGATCAGCCTCAACCTGTTCAAGTCGCCGAATAAACTGCAATTGAAGGTCGAGCCGACGCTTGTACCGCCGGTATTGTCCAACAGCCGCAACAGCGTGGCGGAAGCGACGCCGGATGCCGGGAAAGCGCCGGCCGTCACCGCCGAGAAGTTTATCGGGACGTTTAACCAGACGGCCAAAGACAACGGGATCAGCCTGGTGCTGCCGGACGGCCCGTTCGAGGATAAAGGAGACCATCTCGCCTACAGCCATCCGCTGAGCAGCAAGCTGATGCTCGTCGCGCTGATCAACAGCGCCGACCATACGCTGCGCGGCATTACGCTGCTCGGCTCCGGCGACAACCCGGCCGCGCTCGACGGCAATGCCGTCGCGTTGATCGACACCAGCGTCGCCGCCGCCGCTCCGCAGTTGGCCAAAGCCGACCGCGACAACGTGCTCGCCCAGCTTGGCCTAAGCGCTGATGCCGCCATCGCCGAGCTTGACGCCACCGCCGACACAGGCGGCGTTTCATTCAGCGTCACCGGCAGCGACGCCGTCGGCATGCTGTTCGCCGCTTCGCTGGAATAGACGAGCCAACGCATCCAGGCCATCCCGAATGTAACGGGATGGCCTGTTTGTGTGAAACCATGTGGACGAGCTTACGGCGACAGCAGCTTATTTCGGCTTATGATCAAAGGTAAACTCGACAATCCCTACATGCCCTCGATTTACGGCTTATTTGGATGAGGATACGTTGGTCGTAGAGGAGATGTAAATGTTGCTAGACTAGAAAGTGGACACGGAGAACCGAGAATGAGATAGAATAAAAACAACTTAATTCGAGGTGTCCGACATGACAAAAAAGTACGACAAAGAATTTAAAATGCAAACGGTTCGACTCATTCAAGAAGAAGGAAAGTCCGTGGCGCAGGTAGCCCGCGAAATGGGCCTGCATGAGAATACGATCTACCGCTGGATTGCAGAGTTTAAACAAGACGGCA
>Ga0206102_1000091_pt1 | contig 39842 bp, 34 predicted proteins | sample 1B1Ametagenome_FD_148645 | JGI IMG/M metagenome (GOLD analysis project Ga0206102, IMG submission 148645) | Enriched microbial communities from leaf-cutter ant dump, University of Wisconsin, Madison, United States - 1B1A | ecosystem: Environmental > Terrestrial > Nest > Insects nest > Nest dump... | reverse complement strand
TTGTAGCGCTTCGTACCAGCGTCATGATGGAATGCCGTATGATTTGAAAAAATCACGTACGGTGTGAAAGAAGGGAAAAGGGAGGCTGACCGAGTAATGTCGAAGTCTACCCTTACCTATTCTTATTTTAATCCGTATCATATGGAAAAGCGGACGTTGTTTTATTGGAGCAATATGTATGTCCATCAGATCAAGCAAGGCGGCAATTACAGCGAGTTGAAAAAATGTGTGACGATCAATATTTTGAATTATGTGTGTCTGCGGAATGATCGTTATCATAATGTTTTTCATTTGCGTGAGGATCACACGTCGATTCCGCTGATTGACGATATCGAGGTTCATGTGATGGAGTTGCCGAAGTTGGAGAAATGTGAAGTGCCGATCAGCGGCGGACTGGTCAATTGGCTGATGTTTTTACGTGGTGTAGATGCGGAGCAGTGGGGGGTGCTGACAGTGAATGAACCGATGTTGAAAAAGGCGATGACGACGCTGGAGTTTTTGAGCCAGGATGCGCAAACGCGCATGGAGTATGAAGCCCGGTTGAAGTTTCTTCGCGACGAATCGTCCAGAGCCGAGGGAGCCAAGGCCGAGGGCAAGGCAGAAGGCAGAGTTGAGGGAGCTTTGCAAGAAAAACGGCAAACGGCCCGCAGGCTGCTTGCGCGAGGTTACGATGTATCGACCATCGTGGAGATGACGGAGCTGTCCGAAGATGAGGTTAGAGCTTTGATGAAGGAGCATTAAGCGGAAGCTGATCTTTAAGTGCTGTCTGGATCAGGCGGAAATGACGGGATGCCGTTAACGGGTTTGCCGCCCGCTGCCAGTCAGGCGAGGTACAGACGGCTATGGTCTCACAGATTTGGAGCAAAAACCGTCTGTTTCCCGCTGCCTGGACAGCAACAAGAGCCGCTCGGCCCATTATTTGGTCGAACGGCTTTTTTTCATTTTAACAGTCATAGCTTGATGTCAGCTCAGTTTGGCTTCCACCGCCGCATATTCACTGCGATAAATCGTGTCAACGAGCCGCAGGACGTGCTGCCCATGTTCGCTGAATTTCAGCGTGGCCGGCCGGCCTTTGATCAGCAGCTCGCCGGGACGGCCGCGCCGTTCGCCGAAGCCCGCTTCATACAGCCGCGCGGCGCCTACGCTCGGAGGGGGAAACAGCAGCTTCATCATCGTCCTGACCACAAACGGCAGCCCTGAGCTGTTTCCCTTGCGCAGCGTGTTGGTGCCGCCGGGGTCGGCGCTGACGACGGTAATGCCTTCAGCCGCCAGCTGCGGAGCGAGCGCTTCGGTCCACAGCGATAGAGCGAGCTTGGTTGCAGCGTACGGGCCAAACAGCTTTCGAAACGCGGCGGGCCGGTCGAGCGCTGCTGGGTCGAAGGTTTTGACCAGGCTGGCGACATTGGAGGACGTATTGACCACGGTGCGCAATGCTCCGGCGAGCAGCAGTGGTTTCAGCTCCTGAACGATGATATACGGCACGACGGTCTGCAGCTCGTAATGCAGCTCGCGGCCTTGCTTGGAGTACAGCAGCTTCGGAAAACTGCCACCCGCATTGTTGAACAGCGCGTCGAGCTTCGCTTCTTTTTGCTTGATGCTGGTTAACGCCCGCCGCAGCGCGGTGAAATCGGCCAGATCGGCTTTGTAGACGCGCAGTTCGCCGTCACGCGTCTTTTGCTGCAGCAGCGGATCGTCCGCCGGCATGTCGGAGCGCACCAGCACCGCGACGTGCCAGCCTTCCTGCAGCAGCATGCGGGTCAACTCAAGCCCGATGCCGTTGCTGGCGCCGGTGATGAGCGCGGTCGGCGAGATGGAATGATGTTTGTTCATGTGGATAACCTCCTTGGAAACGGTTCGTCGATATGAAATGATGCGAATGCGGTTAGTGTACAACTTGGAGTTAACACCAAGTCAAGGGCAAAAAAATATTTGATCTGGAGCCAGCTCCAAGTTGGAGGCTGACAGCAAACTGCGATAAGCAGCGATGCGCACGGAGGATACCGGCATGTTAACGATTAAGGGGGCAGCGGAGCAAGCGGGATTGACAGCGGAGACGATTCGTTGTTATGAAAAATCGATCTGCTGCCATACGCCGCATGCCGAGCGAACCGGCACCGGCGGTATCGCGACGACGACGTGCAGGCGAAATAAATGCCGGCGCTGCGCGGCCGCAGCTATTTTTGCCGTGAGCGACTTGACAGGCAGGTATCCTTTTACATATAATCATACCTAATTGGATGGCCATAACGCTTTGACGAGGAATAGTAGCGGTGGCAGCATCTTGCAGAGAGCCGGTGGAAATGGTGCAAGCCGGTAGATGCGCACGCGAACTCGCCTCCGAGCCAGAAGGTGAAGACGGAGCCAATCTGCTCGTCCAGCCGGATCGTTTCACCCGCGTTAAGGGGAAGAGTGAACACAGGCAAAGCATGCCGCGTGTTAACTAGGGTGGTACCACGGGAATTCAGACCTCTCGTCCCTAGCGATTGTGCTAGAGACGGGAGGTTTTTTAGCGTTCAGCGTCAAGTTCTAAGGAGGAGTATGCGTTTATGTCACAAGAACACAAAGAAACCAGAGAGCATCAAGGCTACAACCCGCTTGTCATCGAGCCGAAATGGCAAGGGTATTGGGACGAGCACAAGACGTTTAAAGTGTTGGACAACTCGGACAAGCCGAAATTTTATGCCCTGGACATGTTTCCTTATCCGTCCGGCAGCGGTTTGCACGTCGGTCACCCCGAAGGTTACACGGCTACGGATATCGTCTCCCGCTTCAAGCGGATGAGAGGGTATAACGTGCTGCATCCGATGGGCTGGGACGCATTTGGTTTGCCGGCCGAGCAGCACGCGCTCGACACCGGGCAGCATCCGCGCGACATTACGGTCAAAAACATCAATAATTTCCGCCGTCAGATCAAGTCGCTTGGTTTTTCTTACGATTGGGACCGCGAAGTCAGCACGACCGATCCCGAATACTACAAGTGGACACAGTGGATTTTCATTCAGTTGTATAAAAAAGGGCTGGCCTACGTCGACGAAGTGCCGGTCAACTGGTGCCCGGCGCTCGGCACGGTGCTGGCGAACGAAGAGGTCATCGACGGGCTGAGCGAACGCGGCGGCCATCCGGTGATCCGCAAGCCGATGCGTCAATGGATTTTGAAAATCACCGAATATGCCGAACGTCTGCTGGAGGATTTGGAAGAGCTCGACTGGTCGGAAAGCATCAAGGACATGCAGCGCAACTGGATCGGCAAATCGAAGGGCGCCGAGGTGCAATTTGAGCTGGACGGTCATGCCGGCAGCAGCTTAACCGTGTTTACGACGCGGCCCGACACGTTGTTTGGCGCGACGTATTGCGTGCTCGCTCCCGAGCATGAGCTGGTTGCGGTGATCACCACGCCGCAGCAAGCGGCAGCGATCAAGGAATATCAGGAGAAAGCGGCGCGCAAAAGCGATCTGGAGCGTACCGATCTCGCCAAAGAGAAGACCGGCGTATTTACCGGCGCTTATGCGGTTAACCCGGTGAACGGTGCCAAGGTGCCGGTTTGGATCGCCGATTATGTGCTTGGCGGCTACGGCACGGGCGCGATTATGGCCGTTCCGGGCCATGACCAGCGCGACTGGGAATTCGCCAAGCAGTTTGACCTGCCGATTATCGAAGTGGTGCAGGGGGGCGATGTGCAGAAGGAAGCGTATGCCGGCGACGGCGCGCACGTCAACTCCGAGCTGCTTAATGGCCTGAACAACGAGCAGGCGATCGGTACGATGATCGAGTGGCTGGAGCAAAAGGGCAAAGGCCGCGGCAAGGTGACGTACCGTTTGCGCGACTGGCTGTTCAGCCGTCAGCGTTATTGGGGCGAGCCGATTCCGATTTTGCATTTGGAAGATGGCACGATGAAGACGGTGCCGGAGGATCAGCTGCCGCTGCTGCTGCCGGATGTCGAGGAAATCAAACCTTCGGGCACAGGCGAATCGCCGCTGGCGAATGTCACGGATTGGGTGAACACGGTGGACCCGGAGACGGGGATGAAGGCGCGCCGCGAAACGAATACGATGCCGCAGTGGGCCGGCAGCTGCTGGTATTACCTGCGTTTTATCGATCCGCGCAACGACAAGGAGCTGTGCGCCAAGGACAAGCAGCAACAATGGCTGCCGGTCGACTTGTATATCGGCGGAGCTGAACACGCGGTGCTGCATTTGCTGTACGCCCGCTTCTGGCATAAGGTGTTGTACGATCTTGGCGTTGTCAACACGAAAGAGCCGTTCCACAAGCTCGTCAATCAGGGGATGATTTTGGGCGAGAACATGGAGAAGATGAGCAAATCGCGTGGCAACGTCGTAAATCCCGACGATATTGTCGGCGAGTTCGGCGCGGATACGCTGCGCATGTACGAAATGTTCATGGGGCCGCTGGAAGCGACCAAACCTTGGAATACGACGGGCGTAGAGGGGATTTACCGCTTCCTTGGCCGCGTATGGCGTCTGTTTTTTGACGAAAACGGCAAGCTGCACGACAAAATCACCGCCGATGAAGCGCAGGTCAGCGACAGCTTCAAGCGGACATGGCACCGTTCGATCAAAAAAATAACCGAGGACTATGAAGCCCTGCGGTTTAATACGGCGATCAGCCAAATGATGATTTTTGTCAATGAAGCTTATAAAACCGAGCAGTTGCCGGTGGCGGCGCTGCGGAATTTCGCCCAGATGCTTTCACCGCTTGCGCCGCATGTGGCCGAAGAGCTGTGGGAGAAGCTGGGCGGCACGGAATCCGTGACGTATGTGCCATGGCCGCAATACGACGAGGCGTGGACCGTGGACAATGAAGTGGAAATCGTCGTTCAGGTCAATGGCAAAATCGCCGACCGCGTTACGATCGCCCGCGAGACGGAAGAAGCAGCGATGCAGGAGCTGGCGCTCGGCTTGGACAAAGTCAAGGAAGCGACGGCGGGCAAAACCGTCCGCAAAGTGATTGTCGTCAAAGGCAAGCTGGTCAATATCGTCGCAGGTTAATATTTGATAGCGAGTTCATCTTGCAAAGCATGCAGAGGACGCTCGAGAAGGCTATTGTTTCGCTGTGAATAACAGCTCAGCCTTTTCGAGGTCTTCTTCGTATTTGGCGTGAGTGGCGTGGATCAGCCGGGCGAACATGCCGGACAGTTCCTCTTCCATGATGCGCAGACCCTGGGCGGTAATGCCGCCGGGGACGGACACCCGTTTTTGCAGCAATGCCGGGTTGAACCCTCCGGTCGTCAGCAGTTTGCCGGTGCCCAGCGTCATTTCGGCGGCGAGCGCGGTCGCTTCTTCGACGGAAATGCCCGTTTCCGTTACCGCGGCGTCAATAAATGACTGGATGAAATACGCCAGGAATGCCGGGCCGCAACTGGACAAGTCCGAGCTGATGCGCGTATGGCTTTCGGCGATGCGGATTGGCGAGCTGATATGCGTCAACAGATTTTCCAGCAGTTCTTTATCTTCCGGCTGCATCCGGTCGCCGTGAATGCAAAGTGTAGCGCCGCTTAATACGTAGTTGGTGATGCTGGGGATGATTTTGCTGATTTTAGCCGGAAGGAGACCTTCCAGATGCTTAAGCAAAATCGGACTGGTGATCGACACGACGATATGTTCAGGAAGGACAAACGGTTTGATGTCGTCGATCACCTTTTTAAATTCCGCGGGCTTGACGCATATAAAGATCAAATCGCTTTCCACGGCGACTTGTTGATTGGAACGGGCGACCTGAAGTCCCGGATAGATTTCGGCCAGACGCTCTACTTTGCTGATCGTGCGGTTCGCGGCTATGATTTGCTCTGGATTAAACGCGCCGGAATGAATGAATGCCTCGATCAAAACACTGCCCATGCTGCCAGTACCGATGAATCCTGCTTTCATCACATGATCCCTCCCGGAAAAAGTTCAGTCACCTGGCCCGAAGTAAATGGGTATTGGTATACCTTTCCATGCTTATGCGGAAAGCTTTGACACTATGCGCGCCGAAGGGAGAGAATTTGTGGAATTTTTGAAAAGAAGGAGCGGCATCGCCGCTTGCGTGTTGCTGTTGGTTGGTTTGCTGGTTTACGTCGTTTGGCAGTTTGTGTTCGCTGGGCGGGGCGCCTTGGCGGATGCGTGGATGACATTAAATGAGCCGATGGAACAACTGCTTGCGCCGGGAGCGGAAGGTGTGTCGGGTGACGGGATGGCCGGGGGGCGAGCGCTGCCGGGGGAAAGAGCGGTAGTTGGAAATGGACAGTCGGCAGGAGGAGCGAAGCAAGGGCCGCGTGTTGGAGAGGTTGCGGATGGAGCTGGAAATGCGTCGATAGGAGGAGCGGGGCAGGGACTGGGCGTCGGCGGGCAGGGAGAGATTGTCGGTGGAGCTGGGAACGCATCGATAGGGGGAGCAAAACAAGGGGAAGGGAGCGGGGAGCAAAGGGGAACTGCGGGTGGTGGAATCGGGCAAACGGCGGGCAGCGGCATGGCGAGTAATGGGGCGCAGCGTAGTGACGCCAATTCAGCTGTGAGTGGTTCATCGTTGCTAAACGGCCAGCAGCGGGAGCTGCGCCTTGAGTTGAATACAGCGACGCTTGAGCAGTTGGATGCGCTGCCCGGCATCGGTGCGAGCAAAGCGAAGGCGATTGTGGCCTATCGCGCGGAAGCCGGCTCTTTTCGGTCGGTAGACGAGTTGATCCATGTCAAGGGCATCGGCGAAAAGCTGCTGGCGAAAATACGCCCGTATGTATATGTCGCAGCGCGGTAGCTTTCTTTTATTTTCCGCATAAATATGAGAGAATGTAGGGGAAGATGATTCCAGGAGGAATAGGAAACCATGTCTACTGAGCGAAAATTGTCTATTGAAACGCTGGCTGTTCACGCCGGGCAGGAGCTTGACCCTACCACGTTGTCCCGTGCCGTTCCATTGTATCAAACGACCTCGTATGGCTTCCGCGATGCCGATCATGCGGCAAATCTGTTTGCGCTTAAGGAATTTGGCAATATTTATACACGTTTGATGAACCCGACGACCGATGTGTTCGAAAAGCGAATCGCGGCGCTGGAAGGCGCGCCTGCCGCTTTGGCAACTGCTTCCGGGCAAGCCGCCATCACCTATTCGATTCTCAATATCGCCGGAGCGGGCGATGAAATCGTCGCGGCTTCCAGTCTTTATGGCGGGACTTACAATTTGTTTTCGACCACGCTGCCGAAGCTGGGCATTGTGGTGAAATTCGTCGATCCGAGCGATCCCGAAAATTTCCGTACAGCGATTACCGATAAAACGAAGGCGCTTTATGCCGAGACCATCGGCAATCCGCGCGGCGACATCTTGGATATCGCGGCTGTGGCTGCCATCGCCCACGAGAATGGCATTCCGCTGATTGCCGATAATACGTTCCCGAGTCCCTATTTGCTGCGGCCGATTGAACACGGGGCTGATATCGTGGTCCATTCGGCAACGAAGTTTATCGGGGGTCACGGCACCTCGATGGGCGGCGTTATTGTTGATGGTGGCACGTTCGACTGGAAAGCGAGCGGCAAATTTCCCGGCCTGACCGAGCCGGACCCCAGTTATCACGGCGTTGTTTACACGGATGCTGTCGGACCGATCGCTTACATCATTAAAGCGCGGGTACAATTGCTGCGTGATATGGGGGCGGCGATTTCTCCGTTTAACTCGTTTATGCTGCTGCAAGGCGTGGAGACGCTGCATTTGCGGATGGAGCGCCACAGTTCGAATGCGCTGCGAGTAGCGCAATTCCTGGAAGCGCACGAAGCGGTGGAGTGGGTGAATTACGCAGGATTGTCAAGCCATCCGTCTTTTGAGTTGGCGCAAAAATATTTGCCGAAGGGGCAGGGCGCGATTTTGACGTTTGGCATCAAGGGCGGTGTGGAAGCCGGCCGCAAGCTGATCGACGCGGTGCAGATGTTTTCGCATTTGGCCAACGTTGGCGATTCGAAATCGCTGATCATTCACCCGGCGAGCACAACGCACCAGCAGCTTTCGGAAGCCGAACAGCTTTCCGCCGGCGTGATGCCGGGTATGATCCGGCTGTCGATTGGCACGGAAGGCCTCGACGACATCATTTACGATCTGGAGCAAGCGATTCAAGCCAGCCAGACATAAGGAGCGTTACCTGGGATGAGCACTCGTAAAGATTGGGACACGTATTTTATGGATATCGCCTATATGGCTTCGACTCGCTCCCGCTGCAGCCGCCGGCATGTCGGCGCCGTGCTTGTGCAGGGTAAAAAGCTGCTCGGGACCGCCTATAACGGCGCGCCGATGGGTGTGCCCGACTGTACGGAAGCCGGCTGTATGCTGGTGGAAGAATACGAGTTGAAAGTGGCCGAAGGCAAGGAAGAGGTCGTGCGCAAGCAGCGCTGCATCCGCACGATTCATGCGGAGCAAAATCTGCTGCTTTTCACCGACCGCGAGGACCGCGAAGGCTCGACGGTATACGTGACCGATCAGCCCTGCTGGACTTGCGCAAACATGCTGGCCAACAGCGGCATTACGGAAATTGTGTTTCACCGCGCTTATCCGAAGGACAGCGACAAGGTGGTCGGGCTGATGGCCGCGCGAGGCATCGTGTTTCGGCAAATGGCTGCCTACGAGCCGCCGCCGGGCGTGTTGACAGAAGTTGTCAACTAGTACCATGACCCTTCGCGATTGAAGGTTGGATGGGCATCGTCTATTTGCATCCTGTGCAGGTGGGTCTATCACCTCAACCTTGAATTGACTGCGGTCAAGGTGCTGGCTGGCGGAGCCGGTGCTGGCGCCGGCGCTGGGGGCGTTATCTGCCGACCGTGGGGTTTGCCAGCAGTTGGCCCTTAGATGGAGCGGATTGACGGGCGGGAATCGGCGAGAGCGCCGGAATTGGTGTATGGGAGCTGGCGGCTTGCGAGCCGCGGCTGCAATTGCAAATGGCATATCAAACGATGAGGAAGAACCTCTTTTGACAGTCGACTTCGGGTTGGCTGGCGAAAGGGGTTTTTGTGTTTGCGCTGCTGCCTGGATGGCTGGCAGCGCTTCAGGAAGGAGGAACAATTGATCAAACGGCCAGTTGTTCTATGGGGTTGTTTGTGGATAACCGGCTATATGCTCGCGTTGTACGCGGAGCTGCCTTGGTTATCCTTGACGGCGACGCTGCTGCTGCTCGTTGCGGCAGCGTTGGTGGCGGCGCTGCGCCCGCCCGGCGCGCGCCTTGTGTGCGCGCTGCTGGTCGTCGGCGCAGCGGCGGGTTACTACCATTGGCGCGATGCGCACAATGGTACGGCTTTGCTTGCGCCCGCGGGGCAGGCGCAAGCGCTTGATGGCAGCGCCGTGACGGTGCGCGGCCGCATCGCCAGCCCTGTCGTCGTCGACGGCGACAGGGCCGGTTTTGTCGTGGAAGCGGACGATGTGCGCTTCCACGACGCCGACGCTTTCCCGCTCGGCGGGGAAAGCGTGCAGGTCTCGCTGCGCCTGCTCCGCCAGGAGCAGCGAGACGAAGCCGCCGGCTGGCGGCGGGGCGACGCCCTGACGCTGCAGGGCGAGCTGCGCTCCCCTTCGCCGGCGCGCAACTTCGGCAGTTTCGATTACCGCCGCTATTTGCGCCTGCATCGCATCCATTGGCTGATTACAGCCAAGGGGACGGAGCAGGCGGAGGTTGTGCCGGCCCGATTCGCTTTCAGCGTTACATCGCTGTTGCGTGCAAGCGATGGGCTGCGCGACGCCCTGGGCCAGCGGATGGACCGCCTTTTTCCCGGCGAGCATGCGGGATTAATGAAGGGCATGCTGATCGGCATGCAAGACGATCTGGATCCGCAGCGCTTTCAGCAGTTTTCCGAGCTGGGCTTGACGCATATTTTGGCGATTTCCGGCTTGAACGTCGCGGTGTTTCTTGGTGTCGCGATTTGGGTGATGCGCCGATTGCGCCTGACGCGCGAGACGTATCTCGCCATAGCGATGGCGCTGATGCCCGTCTACATCGTGTTGACCGGCGCTTCGCCGTCGATTGTCCGCGCCGGGCTGATGGCGATGCTCGGACTGTTTGCAGCGCGCCGCAAATGGTCGTATGAAGCGCTGCACCTCGTCGCGATCGTCGGTTGGGCGATGTTGCTCTGGGACCCGTATTACGTGCTGGATGTCAGTTTCCAGCTTTCATTTCTGGTGACGCTGGGCCTGATCGTTGGCGTGCCGGCAGTCGATAGCGCGGTGGCTGGACGGCTGCGGCCGGAGTGGCTGCGCAAAACGCTGGCCATCACCTTCGTCTCGCAAGCGGTATCGTTTCCGCTGTCGATTTACTATTTCAACCAATTTTCCTTGCTGAGCTGGCTGGCGAATGCCGCACTGGTGCCGGTGATCAGTCTGATTGTCTTTCCGGCGGGCCTTATTACGCTTGCCGCAGGACTTTTGTATATGCCGCTCGGACAACTGCTGGGCCGGCTGGTCGGTTGGCTGAACCAGGCTGTCTTTTGGTTGACGGACCGGATGCAGGCATGGAGTGTGTTGCAAACCATTTGGCCGTCGCCTTCGCTCGCCTGGCTTGCCGCATATTTTGGGCTTTTGGCCGTGTTGTATGCGGTTTTGCGAAGCCAAAAACGTTTTGCTGCCGATCCACTTGCAGAAAAGTCGCTGCTGCCGCATCATTGGCAGCTTATACTCGTCGGCTGCGGGCTGCTGTTGCTCCTGTGGATCGGTTACAATCCGCAGCGGTTTCAACACGAGGGGCTTGTGCAATTTCTCGATGTCGGACAAGGCGACAGCATCTTGATCCGCACGCCGGATGGCAAACATCTGTTGATCGACGGGGGCGGCACGTTGGATTTCAGCAAGCCCGGCGAGGAGTGGAAAAAGCGCAAACGTCCGTACGAGGTCGGCGGCAAGCTGCTCGTTCCACTGCTCAAAAAGCGCGGCGTGCACCACCTCGATATGCTGATCATGACCCACGAAGACGCCGATCATAGCGGCGGGTTGCAAGCGGTTGTCGAGCAGTTGCCGGTCAAGCAGTTTTGGTTTAACGGCACCTACAAGCCAAACCGCGATATCGAGAAATTGTTTCAGACGGCGCTGGACAAACACATTCCGCTGCTGGCTGCCGAAGCCGGGAGCCGGATTCAGATCGATCGGCGGACGGCGCTGACATGGCTGCACCCGTTCCCGGCCAAAAGCGCGCAGATCGAGGTGCAGGCCGAGCAAAACAACGCTTCTGTTGTGTTTTTGCTGGAGATGGAGGGGACGCGCTGGCTGTTTACCGGAGATATGGAAAAAGAAACGGAAAACGCCGTTTTGCAGCGTCTTGGCGCTTCGCAGCCGCCCGCAGCGGCAGCCCCACCCATCGATGTACTGAAAGTTGCCCATCATGGCAGCAGAACCTCAACCACCGAGGCATGGCTCGATTATTGGCGGCCGCGCACAGCGGTCATCTCCGTGGGCGCTACGAACAGCTATGGTCATCCGTCGCCCGATGTGCTGACCCGGCTTGGGCAAAATGGCATCAACGTCTTGCGCACCGACGAAATGGGCGAAGTTCAGTTGCGTGTCGTCCAAAGACACATCTTCGCACGCACGAAGCTGCAGCCGCCGTAGCAGCCAGCCACAGCGCCAAGCTTACTGCAAGGCCGAGCACTGTTCTTGTTGGTCCTGCCATCCGGCTCCCTGCCCGCGCCGTGAGTTGCCCGTGCCCCACAGAAGTCGCCGTGCGCGGCAGCCGTCACGCACCGTGCGTTGCCCGCGCTGTGAGTTGCGCCGCTCGAAGGCATGTGTGAGTTGTCGGCTCCTGGCCCTCGTCGCGAGTCGCCCGCATGTTGGAAGCAGCCGTGTACGGCAGCCGCGCCGCGCCATGTAGCTGCGCCGTTCGAAAACGTCTGTGAGTTGCTGGCTCCCGTCCTGCGCGCGAGTTGCTCCCTGCCAGAAGTCGCCGCCCGCGGCAGCCATCCTGACAGCAGGCGCTTTTGCAAACAAAAACCCCAGTCTCCACAACATGGTGGAAGCTGAGGTCATTGGAGAGTATTCCGTATTATCCCGGCACTTTCGATATCGCCGCCGCCGTTTAGAGGAGAAGCTGTTCCTCCACATCGAGCGTTGTGCCCGGCCCCGGCGCACTATCCACCGCCTGGCAGCTGCCAGACTCTTGCGGCTGATCTTTGTCCTACGGTTTCAGCTTCAACTGAATCAGCATCGCTTTATGGTCGGACAGCTTTGTGTCCTTGCGCGTGTCGTAGGAGAGCACATCGACTTTTTTGTTATAGAGGAAATGATCGATCCGCCACCAGAAAATGCCGTTTTCCTTCCAAGAGCTTGGCACAAAGTCTTTGGATTCCCACGTCGTTGGCACGATTTCCCGGGAATGCTGCACGGCGTCGCTCAGCTCGCTGCGCAATGTCTCCAGCCCGCCCATCAGCAGCGTGGTGTTGAAATCGCCGGTGACGATTAACGATTTGTCGGTTTCTTGCGTGACAAATTGCTGGATTTCATCCAGACCTTGCGTACGGATTTGATAACGTTCTTTGACATAGTTCCAGAAAATCGGCGACAACGGCCCGTTGCCCAAGTCGACATGCGGCCGCAAGTGGACGTTGACGATCGACAAAGGTTGTCCGTTTACGTTCAGATGCACAAGCAGTACCTGTTTCGAAGCGGAAAGCTGGTAATCGAGAATCGGGTATTTGCTGATCACGACGAACTGATCTTCGGTCAAAATCTGATAATCCGGGAAATTCTCACGCAGCTCCTTGCTGCGGTCGATCAAATACGGCTCCCAGTCCTCGGTAATGTATTCGTATTCCTGCAGCACATAAATATCCTGATTTTGCTGTTTAATAAAATCGTAAATATTGTCGTTTTCATCGATCTGGTCCCACAGTTCGGTATTCCAGCCCATGATTTTGATCGCGCCCGGGTCATCGGTCTCCGGCGAAGCGCTAAACGCGTGCAGGTTGATGTCGATGCGCGGCAACAGGCCAAGCAGCAAAATAAAGGAGCTTAAAAAATAAAACAGCTTGCGCTTTTCCTTGATCGCCAGCAGCGCGACCACAATCGGCAGTACGAGCAAGAGAACGGTAGGCACACTGCCGACGACGTTCCACCAAAACAGCCGTCCGGCAATCAGCCAGCTGCAGATGAAGGAAATGACGACAACGGCCAAAACCGTGTAATGCTTCCAGCGTAATTTCATGGCGCCTCCCTAAGCCTCGCTTAATTTTTTGACATAATCGAGCCCGACTTTCCACAAGCTGCCGCTCAGCACTTTTTTTAGCGATTCGATAAAGTAGTCGATATGTGCCTTTTGGATGATCAAACTTGGCGTAATCAGGAGCTGCGCCGAGTCATGCGGCGGCGTGAACGTCAAAATATTGTGTTGCTTGAGCAGCGTCGTAATGATCGCGCCGGTGACAAATTTCTCCATATATTCCGTGCCGGTGCTGGAGATCAGGCGCATCAGCTTTTCGCCTTTGGATTTGAACTTGATGCACGTCAAAAGGCCGATGCCGCCCACGTCGGCAACGATATCGGGAAACTCCCGTTTGACTTCCTGCAAGCGGTCGAGCAGGTAACGGCCCATTTCTGCGGAATTTTCCACCAACTGTTCGTCGTGCAAAATATGCAGCACCTCCAGCGCCGAAACGATTTCTTCGCCGTAGCCGTTGTAGGTGGTCGAATGCAGCGTCGCTTCATTCATTTTCGGATACGCTTTGCTGTAAACGCGCGGCCGGGCGATAAAGGCGGCAAATGTCGCTTTGCCTCCGCCAAACGCTTTGGAAAAGGAGCAGATGTCCGGGCTGACGCCAAAATGCTCGAACGCGAACATTTTACCCGTGCGGCCGAAGCCGGTATAAATTTCATCGAAAATCAGCACGATGTCGTATTCGTCGCAAAGCTGGCGCACCTGCTTGAAATAGTTGGCGTCAGGAATCACCACGCCTTCCGTGCGGATCGCTTCGACGATAAACGTGCCGACACGCGAGCTGTTTTTGCCGATTTTGTTGGCTTCGATCACCCGACGCAAATCGTCGATATCGCCATATTTGACCATCGCGCAGTTGTCGATTTGGTGGAAATGGTGATTTTGATGTTTTTCCGAGCCGGATACGGTCAACGTGGCATGGGTTTTGCCGTGGAAGGAGATGTCCGTATACACGATCAGATTGCGTTCGGGACCGGCGTATTTTTCCGCCAGCTTGAGCGCCCCTTCATTCGCTTCCGCGCCGCTGTTGCAAAAAAACACGACCTCCAGATCCTCGGGAAAAATCAACGACAAGTTATGGCACAAGGCCGCTTGATAGGGGGAAGGGAAAAATTTCCACGTTTCCAGCCCTTTGCGCTCGGCCCATTTGCGGCGGGCCTCCAAAATGCGCGGATGATTATGTCCGGCAACCAGCACGCCGACGTGGCCGGTCATGTCGAGAATGTTCCGTCCGTCGTTCAAGGTGATGTACATGCCTTCGGCTTTGAGCGGAATCGCGTCGCCGAAGCCAAGCATCGACAGCATTTTGCCGAGATTGCCGCCCAGATGTTTTTTGAACAGGCGCAGGTTGTCTTTTTCGCTCATCCGGTCTGCGTCTTCGACGGTCATCAATTTCAAGCTTTGCAAGGTTCGCATAACAGGTGGCTCCCTTCCCGATTAAAAGAAAATTTTGGCGTATTTCAGCACGCCCTGATTCCATACGGCATTGTTGCCGAGGCCCAGGCTTTTGGTATTTTTGCGGTTTTCCATATACCAGTGGTAGTTGCGGATCAGCGATTGCTTGTTGGAATATAGCGGGCGATAGCCGAGCTTGGCCGCTGCCTTGTCCAGCGAAACGTAGTAATCGCGGTTCAGCTTCATATACAGCCGCTTGTAAAACGGCGAAAGTTTCAACTTCTCCAGCACCTGCAGCAACAGCAGCATCGGGCGGGCCGGCAGGCTGATAATGCGTTTGCCGAAGCCAGCTTCGTCCAACACGGCCTGATAATCCTCTTTGATGGTCGTAAATTCGCCGGCGCCGATGTTGAACAAATCGCTGACATTGGCCGGATCGCCGGACATTGCCAAATACACGGCTTGGCACAAATCCTCGACGTCAAGCAACTGGTAGCGGTTGCTGCCGGGTCCGAGCATCGGGAAATGGCGGCCTTCGCTGGCCCATTCATAGAGGATGGCGAACGTTCCAAGCCGGTGCGGGCCGAGGAACGAGCGAGGGCGCAGCACGGTCACGCATTTGCCGCGGTCGCGCCACGCCGAGCAGAGCGCTTCGGCTTGAATTTTGCCCTTATTATAGGCATCGTACGGCTTGACCTCATCCGTTTCCAAGGTTGGCGCTTTTTCGGGAACTCCGTAGACGGAGGTGGAGGAAATGTAAATAAACCGTTCCACTTGATTGCCGCCGAAGGCGTTGTCCAGCAAATTGCCTGTGCCGCCAATGATGATGTCGAGGATGTCCGCTTCGGGAAACGACGGGGAGGCGGAGGCGCAATGCACCACGATGTCGATATCCTTCATCAGCTCACCCACGGCCTGGGGATCGCGAATGTCTCCCGTGTACGTCGTGTATCGGGCGGTATGTTCAGGGCTTTGCGCAATGTCGAACAGCACCAGCTCGTATTGGCCGCTGTATTGCCGCTCCAGGTAGTGGACCAGATTTTTGCCGAGCACGCCGCTGTTGCCGGTAATCAGCACTTTTTTTCTCATGTTTTTACTCCCCGTAGCTGTATTTCAAGCGGAAATTTTTGTTGGTCATAAATTCGAACAAGCCGCGGACAAAACCCCAAAACACGACGGCTGTGATCAGCCAATGGACAACGATGAAATAAAGCGTAAAGATCGGGCCTTTTTCCTTAAACACAAACGTGTATTGGCCAAAATCGGTAAGCAAGAAGATCAGCAGTGAACAGAGGAACAATGCGAAAAAAAGCGGATGGACGAGCGACAGCGGCAGCGCGATACTGCTTAAGCCGACGAACAACATGCCCAGGCCGCGCAGCGGCGTTTCGAAGCCTTTCGTAAACTTTTTGCGGTGAAAATAAAACGGCACCCGTTGGCGCGCGCGTTCATGCATTTTGCGGGCCAGCCGCTTGAACTGATGTTCGTCGTCATGGTAGCCCATCACCGTGCTCGTCAGCAGCAGGCGGTAGTTGAGGTTCAGCCGGTGGCCGAACTCGATGTCCTCGGAATTGTTCAGGTTTTCGTTAAACCCGCCAAGCTCAAGAAATACCGATTTTTTGACCGCGCCCAGCGAAAAAAATCCGGCGGTGACATAACCTTCCGAGCTTTTGCGCCAGTAATAGCCTTGCAGCGTACGGTACTCCTCAAACAAGCTGTCGTTAAACAACGCTTCCTTGGCATAGATGCCGCATACCGAACCGAGTGTTTCGTCTTTGCGGAACGCTTCGACGGTATTGGTGATCGCATCTGCAAACAGCGCGACGTCGCTGTCGAGGAAAAAGACGATTTCTCCCGACGACTGGGCCACGCCCGTATTGCGGGCCGATGAAACGCCTTTATTTTGCGTGCGGATCAGCTTGCAGGGATACTTTTGAATAATCTCTACCGAATGGTCGGTGCTGCCGTCGTCCACGACGATAATTTCCAGCGGCTGGTACGTCTGCTGCATCAGCGATTCGAGACAGCGGGGCAGCGTTTTGGCGTAGTTGTAGTTCGGAATCACAACGGATACGAGCGGTTTGCGGTCCATGTGATTGCTCCTTTCGTTACTTGCTTAAGCTGGCTTTCTTTTCTTTGACCAGCGTTTGGTTTATTTGCAGCCCGACAAGCCGGTGCTTGACGTAAAATAAAGCGAGCACCCAATACATGAGACTGTATTTATATTTGTTCATCATGTATTTGAGGTTTTTCAACGATTGTTTCGTGCGTTCGGTGATATTGAAGCTGCTGTCGTGCAGCAGGTGATACGTCGTGATGCTTGTATCCCGCGCAAAGGGAACGCCGATCCGCGAAAGCCGGATGCCCAAATCAAGATCCTCGTGGCCCCAGCCCTGAAAATGTTCGTCGAAGCCGCCGGCCTGCTCGAAATGCTGTTTCTCCAGCGACACGTTGCCGGTGTAGAACAACAGCCCTTTCAGCCGGCTGCTCAACTTGATCGGCAGCGGCTTGTGCAGCTCGCCTTCGGTCAGCTTGCCCTTGAGAATCATCTCCGTATGAGCAACTTTGCCGTGGCGGAGCAGCGCTTCGATTTCAAATTCGGAGACGAGCGAATCCTTGCGGTCGCCGAGCAGCACGCATGGCGTGCGGTGTCCTTCGCGATGTTTGCGGATAAAATCGCCCGCCGGCACGCGATCGTCGTCGAGAAAGACGATTACGTCGCCCGACGCTTGCTGGACGCCAAGATTGCGGGCCGCAGCCCGCCCGACGTTGCGTGTGCAGACAACCGTCACCGGACGGAACGTAAACGGGATTTGCCGGAATTGTTCGACCATCGCCGGCTCGCAGCCGTCAAAGACAATGACGACTTCCGAATCGTCGTCCATTTGCGCTTCCAGCGCTTGCAGCGTCAGCTTCAAGCGGGAAAGCTTGTCCTTCGTGGGAATGACGATACTCAGTTTCATCAGTTTGTGGAAACCTCCTTGCTTGCGGATGGAATGCCGGTCTGGCGGGCTTCGCCGGACAAATAGCGGCGCCGGATGAACAGCGCGAACGTGCCGAGCAGCACCAGTTGCGTGAGCAGCGAAGCGAGCATCGTGCCAACAATGCCAAATTGCATGGTCAGCCCAACGGTGGCGAGCAGCAGCAGGGGCAAAGGCAGCCCCAAAACCGTCAGGTTCAGCAGCGCTCCCTTGTTGCCCTCAATCGTAAACACGGAATTGAATATCCAGTAAATGAAATGAAACCCTGTGCTGACGGAGACGATCAGCACGTACAGCCAATGGAGCGGATAGCCGTTGCCGTACATGAGCAGCAGCAGCAGACACAATACGGCGTTGGTGGCGACGGCGAGCGGCAGCAAATAGGGGATCAGGCGCCGCACGGTCTTGTAAATGCGCACCTTGTCCATCTGGGCGATGGCCGGAAGGAACACGACGGCAAATACCTCAAAAAACATCAAATTGAAAAAGTTGCGGACATTGACCTGGTAGACGGAATACACACCGACTTCATAAGCCGAGCAAAAATAATTGACGAAAAACAGGTCGCTGGAAAACAGCAACATCGACAGCGTGCCGCTCACCATGTTAATGGCGCCATAGCTGTACAACTGCTTCGACAGCTGCCACGAAAAGCCGAAGCTGCGATAACCCGAACCGAACCAGGCAATAACAGCAAAAATGGCGAAATTGGCAATCAACGCGCCGATAAAATACGAAAAATCCTGTGCTTTCGGGCCGTACAGCAGCACGATGACGAAAAATACGGCGGTTCCGATCATTTTGCCGACGCCAAGCAGCAAAAACTTGGTTTGCGCCCGCAGCACTGCTTCGAGCACAGTGGAGAAGTTCAGTGCAACGCCAAGTGTTACGCTAAGCGTCCATTGGAGCGGCGACAGGTGCGTCCAGCCGGAGAACCAGGAAGCGAGCAGCAGATACAGCAGCACGAAACCGGCCGTCAGCAGCAAATTCCACGTCCAGACGGAGCCTATCAGCCGCTTGGCTTCGGCAGGGCTGGCGAGCGGCAAATATTTGATGATGGAGAATGGAACACCGATGACGATCGGGATGATCAGGAAATAGGCGGCGTTCTGCACCATCACGATGCCGCCGATCGCGGTTACGCCCTGATACCGGGCGGCCAACGTCAAGCCAAGCAAGTTCAGCACGGCGGCAAGCAGCCGAAACACGAACACGATGCTCAGCCGGCTGAAAAAGCTGGCGATATCGCGGTTTTGCCGCAGCGCCATCAACTTGCCCTTGAGCCGCAGCGCGTTTTTGGGCAAGCCCCACTCTTCCGCCCGTTTCATAGGAACGGCTGCCCAAGCAGCGAGACGTACACGACAAGCCACAACAACATGATCAGGACGATCGGCTTGTCCTTGAGCAGCACAAGCTCCGGGCTTTCCCCGTAATCGGTGCGGCTGGCCAAATATTGGTAGCGCAAAATGCCGTACAGCGCCATCGGGATCGTGACGATCATCAGCTTGGAGCCGGTTTCGTAGATGATGAAAAACGAATAGGACAAAATCGTGCAGGAGGTGAGCATCGGGATGATTTCGTTGATCAGTCCGATCGAATACTTATCGAGGTTTTTGCGATGATGCCGCGAGTCTTCGGCCAAGGTCAAAATTTCCTTCTTGCGCTTGTTCAGCCCAAGAAACAAGGTGAGAAAGGCGATGCTCAGCAAAAACCACAGCGATACCCTTCCGTGAACGACGAAGATGCCCGACAGCGCTCGCAGGACGAAGCCGGTCGAAATGATGATGATATCGACAAACACATATTCCTTCAGCTTCAAGGAGTAACTGAGATTGAGCAGGAAATAGGCGGCTGTGACGCAGCCGAACTGCGGACTGAGCCAAAACGAAGCGGCCAGCGTGCACGGGCACAGCAGCAGCAGGGCGGCGAAGGCGTGCCGCAGCTTGATCGAACCTGCGGGAAGCGGCCGGAATTTCTTCTTTGGATGCAGCCGGTCCTTTTCGATGTCGACGATGTCGTTGAGGATATAGATGGAGCTGGAGATGCCGCAAAACAGGACGAAGGCCAGCAGCGAACGGCCGCCAGCCGCCAGATCGAGCATGTCCGGCGACAGCAGCAGGCCGGAAAAGACAAATATATTTTTCGTCCACTGCTTCATGCGGAAAAGCTGTAAATAATGTCGGATCATGTGGGGTTTCTCGATGTACAGTCGAGTTTCTTCGACCTTTGGAGAAACATGCAAAACGCTCACCTCTTTTCGTTTCAGATTTCGTGCGTGCCTGATTTCCCTCCTTCGCCGACGGGGATGGGGTGAATGGATAACGATTTATACGACCTAACTATATGGCAAAAAAATCGGCGAGGGCAGTACCAACTTTTTTAGTACCGTCCATGAAAACGTTGACACTTCATGTAATTTTTTATAAGGTAAACTTGAAAAAAGTCGATGTGTGGCGAGAATTTTTGGCTTAAAAATACTAAATCATACAAAATATTGCATTTTCGGCGGCGATTGTTTAAGATAAAACTATTATTCTCTGATTTAGCAAAAGGGGGGTATGATAGTGCCTATCAAGATTTTGGTCGTTGAAGATCATCCTGACTGGTTAAAGTTAATCCCGGCTTTTCTGAACGAGGAAAACGATTTCGAAGTAGTGGGCACGGCCAGCACGCGCAAGGATGCTGTAGAGCTGGTGGAGCAACTGGACGTTGACGTGGTGTTGGTGGATCTGTTTCTGACAAACAGCCCGTATGACGGCATCTATGCAGCTGTCGAAATTTTCGAAAAAAAGCAGGTCAAAATGATCATGCTGAGCGCGCTTGACGCCAATGATCTGATTTTGAAAGCTTTTACCGCGGGCGCGGTGCAATTTTTGCAAAAGGAGCGGCTTTCCGAGCTGCCCCGCGCCATCCGGGCGTGCGTGCAGGAGACGCCGGCTTTCGAGATCGTCTTGCGCGATTATCGGCGATTGAAGCGGGAGGAGCAGCTGCAGGCGCTGACGCCGGCCGAACGCAGCGTGTACGAGCAGGTGCAGATGGGCGTGACGCTGCCGCAAATGGCCGAGATGATGCTCAAATCGGAGCGCACGCTCAAGAATCAGGTCAATTCCATGCTGAAAAAGCTTGGCGTATCGAGCTGCAAGGAAGCGATTATGAAAGTCAACCGGCGGGGTTTGTTCACCGCCAAAAATCAATCAGATAAAAAAATAACCGGATAGTCAGAAGGAGAGTCACTGTGCGAGACAACTGCCCCGCAGAGTGACTTTTTCTGCTTGTCCGGTTCCGACCGGCAGCCGGCGCAAGGCTCAGGCTGTCGGGTCCTCGGTTTGTTTTTGCCCGTGCTCGGGGGCTTGAAGTTGTTCCTCCAGCTTCCAGGGCGGAGTGCCATACAGATGCAGCTTGCGGATGATCCAGCCGATCACAATGGGAATGATCGCGGACAACAGCGCGCACATCATGACCAGCTTTGTCGGTATCCGGCCCAAAAACGTTTCCCACATCGCGTTTAATTCTCCTTTTTGGTTGTAGTGTTCGCATTGACATCGGCGCGATTTTCATGGCTGTGGCTTTGGTTGATGTTGCCGGTTCGGCGGACAATCGCGTTCGTATGCACCTGAATGTTAACTTGCGAAAACAGGTCTTTGCCTTGTTCCCAGTTGCCGGCCAACGTCTTCCACAGTTTGTAGTGATTTTCATACAAGTACATGCCCAAATCGAGCACGTCCTTGCGATATGTCAACTGCAGTTTGCGAATCGTCGCATAGCAAATGTCCTGCATTCGTTTTTCCAAGACTTCTTCCACCTCGACCACAGCCGGCTTTTGGGTAAAATTGATCGAGTTCGGCGATTTGTCTATCACCCCTTCCAACTGCACATGGATATGGAACGTCAAGCGGTCGCCCGTATTGTCGATGCGGATCGTCCGCTTGCTGCGCTCGATGAGAAAATCGACGCGTTCGACGCCCTCGCCGGCTTCCAGCACGCCGCCTTTGACTTGCCCTTTCAGCAGATTGAGGCCTTGCGTCTCCTCGCCGGTCAGCTCGCCGACCATGCGATTGGTTTTGCCGTCAAAGACGGCGCAGCCCGATACCGACACAAGACCGTTCCGGGATGCGGCGATTCTTTGTATCACATAGCTTTCTTTGCGCATCAAATATTCATGGATTTGTCCAATCGCCGTTTCCGGCAGCATATACGTTGTTTTCCGGTTATTATTGACGATGGATTCGATGTAGGCGGCAGGCATTCGCTCGTTTTTCGGCGTAACGCTGAGCGCGTCGACGGCTTTCCCTTCGGCGACCAGCACCTTCACGCCGCGGCGCATTTCGCTGTTGCGCAGAAAATAGTCCATCAGGCTGGAAAATTCCTCCGGCTTGTGGGCGAGCGACTCGGAGACGATAATCAGCTTCAAATGCTCGAAGTAGGGCGAGCGGCTTGTTTGGCTGGCCATTTTGGCGCTGAGCGCCGACATGGAGCTTCCCGTCGTGCTCAGGTTAAAGTAGGCCTGGGTGTTGGTGGACGCCGAACTGTTGGCGCTGCTTTGTTTCAAGCCGCCCGGCACGACGAATTGGTACGTCCCCAGGTAGCGTTCTTTGTCTGTCGACTCGTCGATGCCAACCCCGACCACAAAGCCGCGCTGATCGATTTCCACCCGATCCCAGCACCCGGCAAGCAGCAAGCAGGCGCAGCAAGCAACGCATTGCAGCAGCGGCTTAAGGCGCATGGGATTTCCTCCTTCGCAGCAGACTGAGCAGCAAAATCAGGATGGGCACGGCGTAAGCGAATACGTTGGCGAAATCGCACACAAGCCTGCCGAGCCGGTCGAAGTCCACATTGTCCTGCGGCTCCATGCAAATCAAATAAATCAGCGGGCAAAGCATAACGACCCACGTTGTTCGTTTGACCTTGCGGAACAAGGCGCTTAAGCAATAAACGGCGCAATCGAACGCCATGCTCATCGTGTTGAAGACGGTCAGCAGCCAGATGGTGAACAGCATCGATTCGAATCGTTCGAAAAATTCTCCGGGCACATGCACTTCTTTGGCCAGCTCCAGCGTCGGATATTTGATTTGCCGCAGCGAAGCGTTGGAAAATACGCCCACAGTCACCATGTACATGAGCAGGTAGAGCAGGAGCGGGACGACGACGCCCAGCACCGCGGCTTTGGGCGCATCCTTGGGTTTGTTCATGATCGAAATGTAAATGAGAACCGTCTCAAAGCCGAGAAACGGGTATTCGCTGCGTTTCATGCCATTGGTGATTTGCTTCCAATCGGTAATGAAAAACGGCTTGAGATCGCCCAGGTGAAAAATCGAATAGCTGAGTCCCATAACGACGAACGCAATGACGATAACCATCGGCAAAAACAGCACGTTCAAGCGAATCAGCCCGATGCGCGTGCCACTGACCGCATAAGCGACGACCAGCAAAAAAATAAGCGCGATCACTTCCGCCGGGGTTTCCTCAAACAAATATTGCTTCGCTGTATTGGCGATCGAGCGCACTTCGTAGGCGGAAAACAGCAAAAAGTAGGCGCTCAGGCCGAGCATGAACATAAAAGCGAGCGGCCTCGTAATGATCGAAGCGCTGTAATCGTATAAGCCTTTTGTGCCGACGCGGATGGCCAGCTTGCCGATAAACCAGGCGCATGCGATGGCAATCAGGCCGGTGGCGGCAATCGAGATCCAGCCGTCGGACGATTCTGTCACCTCGGCGACTTCGCGCGGCAAGGTCAGAATGCCGACATCGATCAATATGGAAGCGATCGTAATCGCCATTTGAGCGGAAGAGATTTCCTGATCTCCGTATTCGAATGCTTTCATTGGAGCCTTCACCTTTTTTTAGTCCGACGCAAGCGGACTGGATTCAAGCTTTGGGTCAACTTCGGTCTGAAATCCATAAATATGACCGGGGCGCGCAAAATCAAATCCTTCCAGTCCCTGGCGAAAAATGGCACAAACGGCGTTGAATAAGGGATGCCGAAGCTTTTGAGATTGACCAGATGCACATTGATCATGATATAAGCCATGATGACACCGAATAGTCCCCACACTGATGCAGCCAGCATAATGCCGAAGCGGAGCATGCGCAGCGAGATCGCAAACGAATATGACGGCAGGGCGAAGGAGGAGATCGCCGTGACGGCGACGACGATGACCATAATCGGGCTGACGATGCCGGCGGCGACGGCGGCTTCGCCGATCACCAGCCCGCCGACGATGCCAATCGTTTGACCGATGGGCTTCGGCAGGCGGAGCCCGGCTTCGCGCAGCAACTCCAGCGTAATTTCCATCATGAACGCTTCAATGACGGCAGGAAACGGTACGCCTTCGCGCGCTCCGGCGATCGAGAAAGCCAGCCGCGACGGAATCATGCCGTGATGAAATTCCAGCAAGGAGATGTAAAGCGCCGGCAAGAACGTCGCCATAAAGGCGGCGACCAAACGCAAGATGCGGGTCAGCGTCGAGATCAGCCAATGCTGGTAGTAGTCCTCGGGCGATTGGAAGCAGGAAGACAGCGTAATCGGCAGCACAAGCGCAAACGGATCGCCGTCGACGAGCACGGCAATGCGGCCTTGCAGCAGCGCGCCGGACACTTTATCCGGCCGTTCCGTGTTCAGTATAAGCGGGAACGGCGTAAGGAAGCTGTCGGCAATCCACTGCTCGACATAGCCGGAGCCCTCCACATCGTCCATATCGATCGTATCGAGCCGTCGCTTCAACTCGGGAACGAGCGCCGGATGCACGATGTCGTCGATATAGGCAATCATCACCTCGCGCCGCGAGCGGCGGCCGATGCGCTGAATGTCAAAGCGCAGGTTGGTATCGCGGATGCGGCGGCGCAGCAGCGACGTATTCGTGCGCAAATCCTCCGTAAAGCCGATGCGCGGACCGCGGATGATCGACTCGGTTTGCGGCTCTTCGAGCGCGCGGGTTTTCCAGCCGCGGCTGCCGACGAGCAGTCCCGTTGCCGCACCATCGGCGACCAGCAGCGTATCGCCGGACAGGATGGCCAGCAAGCTGTCGTCAAGCGTAGCGACACGGTCGAGTTCAAAACTGGTCAGCACCTCGCACTCCACGGTATTGAGCAGGGCAGAGCCGGTCTCGTCTGCGCCGCAGTAATGGATCAGCGGCTTGAGCACCTGCTCGTTGACCAGATTGTTGTCCACCAAGCCATCGATACAGACGAGGGCGAACGGGCAGTTGACGCTGCCGACGATAAATTCGCGGATGATCAGATCGTTGGGAGCGTGAAGTGTGGTGCGAATCGCCTCCAGCGTTTCCTTGAGACTGGCGGAAAGCGGCCGTCCGGGCGCCGGGCCGGCCGCAGCGGCTTGCGCTGTCCGCGCGATCGCTCGGCGAAAAAAAAGCTGCTTGAACATTCCAATTCCTCCGTCATGTCCAGTCGTTTGCTTTACTATTTGCTGATTTTGGCTCTATTAACCGGATTTGCCCCAAGCTGTTTGTGAATATTTTGCAAAGAGGCGGGCAAAGCAAAATTACAGAAAACGATTTCCGATTAATTTTCGGCAAAAGGTTTAAAAATAACGGCGTTAAATATGCGAATTGGCGGAAAATGGCACATTTTTTTACTTTATTGAACAGAAAACGGTTTCCAAATTGGCGAAAATACGCTAAAATACAAGTATCAGTTTGCATAGATAGGAGGAGCAGTTTGCGTTGTAAACGAGTCGTATGAGAGGGGGAACCTACGATTATACGAGTGATGCTGGTAGAGGATGACCCGTTCTGGATCGAGCATTTGCAGACCGAGCTCGGACAGGAGCAGGACCTGCGCGTCGTGCGGGTCGTGACGACCCGGGAGGAAGCGGTGGAGGCCGTGCGGAAGCTGTCCATCGACGTCGTATTGATGGATGTCAATTTGACCGCCAATAACTTTGACGGGATTCAAGCGGTGCGGGACATTTCCCGGTTGGGCAAAACCAAGGTCATTATGCTGACTTCCTTCACGGAGAAAACGATCATTTTGGAATCGCTCAAAAATGGCGCCGTTAACTACATCACGAAAGAACATTACCGCGATATTGTATTTGCCATCCGCAACGCTTACGCCAACCATTCGCCGATTCACGCCAGCGCCGCCGGCGTGCTGCTCAAGGAGCTGCGCTTGAAGGAGCTGACGCCGACGGAACGGATCGTCTACGACCTGCGCGAGCAAGGCTTAAGCAAGTCGGATATCGCCGTCCGCCTGCAGCGGTCGATCGAGACGGTCAAAAGCCAATTCAAGAACATTTCCAAGAAGCTTTACCGCTAAGCGATTCGAAACGATGGAGATGACGCCGATGAAAGGAAGCCGTATCGTGGTGCTGCTTGCGGCGCTGCTGTTGCTTGTGCTGCCGCAGCTTGCGGCAGCCGCTTCGCCGGGCGCTGCCGCGCCGGCGAGCGCTTCCGGCGGCGTCCGGCTGGACAGCGGCTGGGAGTACCGCTGGAGCGAAGCCGACCCCTGGCGTCCGCTCGCGGCGTTGAAGGAGCCGCCGCAGCGCGAGCGGCGGACGTCCGTCTGGCTGCGGACAACGTTGCCCGCAGCCCATTTTGCAGAAGCGACGTTGTACGTGAAAGATATCGAGCAGTCGTACGAGGCGCTGCTGGACGGCCGGACGATTCGCGTTGTTGGCGATGTGAGCGGACGGCAGCGTTTTACGGGTTATGAGCTGAACTTTATTCCGCTGGGCTCGAACTACGCCGGAAAGGAAATCGTTTTCCATATTGTTTCCAACTATTCGCAGCTTGGCATTTTTGGCGGTGCGGAGCTGAACTCGCGTTCGGCGCTGGTCGAGCACATCGTGCGGAGCGATGCGGTTCGCATCGGGTTTGCTTTTTTATACGTTCTCGTTGGCATTTTCTTTATGTTTTTGTTTTTGAAGGACAGGCAGAAAGCGTATTGGTGTTTTGGTTTGTTTCTGATTTTAATGGGGATGTGGATCGTCTCGCGCTCCGAAGCAAGGTTTTTGTTGTGGGATGCGCCCGTCTTCTGGCTCGATTGCCGGATTTATGCGATTTATGCGGTGCCGGTGTTTTTCGTGCAGTTTTACGAATGTTTGCTGGGAGAAGGCTACCGCAAGTTGAGCCGGCGCATCTGGCAGCTGCACCTGATATATGCGGTGGGAGCGGCAGCCGTTGTGGAGCTCCGGCTTGTGCCGATTATGAACACGCTGGTGCCATTTGACATTTTGCTGCTGTTGAGCATTGTGTATACGGTTACGTTTGGCATCGTCAAATCGCTGCAGGGCAGCAGCGAAGCGAAAATATTTTCCCTTGGCGCGATTACTTTTGCGTTGACCTCGGCTTACGACATCCTGAGCACGTTGGGGCTCGTCAAATGGGCGCAGCCGATCAGCCATTGGGGTTTGCTGATTTTTGTCGTCAGCATGGTGTTTATTTTGGGCCGGCAGTTTTTGCGCTACGGCATTATCGGGGCGACGCTGAATTTTCGCAAGGAGCAGATGGAGCAGACGATGCGGGCGATGACGACCGGCACGGCGATGATGAACCATATGATCAAAAACGAAATTACGAAAATCAATTTTCTGGCCGGCCGGATCAAGGATGCGCTGGTCGAACACCATTACGAGCAAGCCGACCGCGCGGTCGATTCGATTTTTTTTACCGTGCAGCATTTGAAGGAAATGGTCGATAAAATCAAGGAGCGGACGGCGGAAATTCATTTGAACGAGATGGTGTGCGAGGTGGAGGCCCTGGTCGCGCAAGCCGTTTCGTCGATTCAGCCGTATTTGGAGGAAAAAAATGTCGAGCTGGTCAAAGAGCTTAAGGACAAGGGCTGCTTGCGCTGTGATCCGTGGTATTTGAGCGATGCGATCGTCAACATTTGCCTCAACGCCGTCGAGGCGGTGGAACCGGGCGAAGGGAGAATCGTCTTCAAGGTATGGCGCGCGCGCAAGGAGGTGCTGCTGGAGATTCGCGACAACGGCTGCGGCATTCCCGAAGCGTATGTGCGGCGTGTGCTCGAACCGTTTTTTTCCACGAAAAACCGCAAGGACAACCACGGGCTTGGCCTGAGTTACTGCTACAACGTGATCCGCAAGCACGGCGGGACGCTGGATATTCAAAGCCGTGTGCACAACGGCACCGCGGTGACGATCCGTCTGCCGGCGCGAACCGGGTCCTGACCGACTGCGGAAGCCAGGCGCCAGTATAGATGAAGACAATGGAATAGCGAGGACATTTGATGAAGCGGCCTTTGCGATGAAGGCCGTTTTTTGCTGCGTCGGCAAAGGGGCTGCCGTTACTTGGCAACAGGAATTTCACCGCGGATGTCGAAACCAAACAAGTCGATGGGCCGGAAAGCCGGGAGTTGGCCGCAAGGCGAGGGCAAACCGGCGGTACTAGATGAAAATAGTACTATCCGGCAGCGCCAACCTTTTTACACAATGGTAAAGAAGCTTACTTTCGCATATGGACGGAGGATTTTCCATGTTGATTCGCGGCGTAAAAATAGAAGGAACCGGTAAATATTTGCCCCGAAACGCCGTTTCGGCGGAGGAGATGGACCGGCGGCTTGGCGTGGCTGAGGGTTGGGTGCGTCAAAAAACGGACGTCGCCGTGCGTTATTTTGCCGATGAGACGGAAAGCGCGGCTTATATGGGCGCGCGGGCTGCGGAGGCTGCGCTGGCCGCGGCGGGGCTCAGTTTTGCCGACATCGACTGCCTCGTCTGCGCGAGCGGCACGATGGAGCAGCCGATTCCGTGCACGGCATCTTTGATTCAGGAGGCGCTTGGCGAACTGCACGCCGCAGTGCCGGCGTTCGACATGAATGCGACGTGCCTAAGCTTTGTTGCCGCATTGGATGTGCTGAGCTGCCTGATTGCAGGCGGGCGATACAACCGGGTGCTGCTCGTGTCGCCGGAGATCGCTTCCAGAGGTTTGAACTATAAGCAAAAAGAAAGCGCGGCGCTGTTCGGCGACGGCGCTTGCGCCGTCGTGCTGGGCCGCAGCGCGCCCGGCGAAAGCTCGCGGATTTTGCATGCGCAGCTGGAGACGCACAGCGCCGGGGCGCGGCTGTCGGAAATCCGCGGCGGCGGCAGCCGGCTGCCGGCCAGCGCCCGCAGCGCGGCCAATGCCGACGACTATTTATTCGATATGGACGGTGAAGCGATCTATCGGATGGCCTCGCGGCTGCTGCCGGAGTTTGTTGGTCGTCTGCTGGCGGGAGCGGGGATGCGCATGAGCGATTTCCGCGTCGTCGTGCCGCATCAGGGCAGTGCGATGGCGATGCGGCTGCTGCGGCGCAAGCTGGGCATCGCCGAGGAGCAGCTGATGTACATTGCCCGCGACCACGGCAATACGATCGCCGCGTCGATTCCGATGGGCTTGCATGAAGCGGTGCGCCAGGGCCGGATCTCGCGCGGCGACAAGGTGCTGCTGCTCGGCACATCGGCCGGCCTCTCGCTGGGCGGCGTCGCGCTTGCGTACTGACGGCCGCGGCGTGCTCTTGACCGGCGGCCGCGCGCCGGCGGCGCTGGAGTTGGCCCGCGCGCTGGCGGACGGGGGCTGGCGCGTGCATGCGGCGGAGAGCGTCAGCCGCCATCTGTGCCAGGCTTCCCGCGCCGTGGCGGGCAGCCATCGGGTGCCGGCGCCGGCGGCGGACGCGGCCCGGTATGCAGCCGCGTTGGCGGCGATTGCCGCGCGGGAGGAGCTCGACGCGCTTGTGCCGGTGTGCGAGGAGATTTTTCATATCGCCAGGCACGCGGACGTGCTGGCGGAGGTTGGCTGCCGCGTGCTGGCGGCGCCGCTCGGGACGCTGGCGCGCCTGCACAGCAAGTGGGCGTTCATCCGGCTGGCGGAAAGCTACGGCTTTGACGTGCCGCATACGCGGCTTGTAACGTCGCCGGAAGCCTGGCGCGCAGCGGCGGAACAGGCGGATGAACCGCTTGTGCTCAAGCCGGTGTATTCGCGTTTTGCCGCCAACGTGACGATCGTCGGAGCGGCGGGCGGGGAGAAGCGCCGGGTTGAGGCGGGGGTGCGCGGCCGAACGGTGGCAGAGGGCGGCGCCGAGGATGAGGAGTTGCGCATAGCGTGGGGCGGCCGGGGGAAAGTGGAAGTTGGCGCGCTGTTGCCAGCGGATGTGTCGTTGGAGCGCGGTTTGCGGCTGGCTGGGAGGTCGTCGTCGCGGCAGAGCCCGCCGACTGGGCTGCCGCTGCCGTCCCGGCCGGAGGTGTCCGAACGTTATCCGTGGGTGGCGCAGCAATATGTGGCCGGCCGGGAGCTGTGCGCGTATGCGATCGCGCATGACGGGCGGTTGGCCGCTTTTGCCGTGTACGCATCGCTATACAAGGCGGGCCGCGGCGCTGCGGTTTATTTCGAAGCGTTGTCCCATCCGGCGTTGCGCGAGTGGGTGGGGCGTTTTGTCGCGTTGGAGCGGTTTACCGGGCAAATCGCCTTTGATTTTATCGAAACGCCGGAGGGACGGCTGTATCCGCTGGAATGCAATCCGCGGGCGACCAGCGGCGTGCATTTGTTTCGCAGCGCCGGGCCGCGGCTGGCGGCGGCGCTGCTGGCGCCGGAGCGGCTTGGCGGCGGCTGTCTGGAGCCGCGCGCCGGCGCCAAGGCGATGCTGACGCTGCCGATGCTCGCTTGCGGGATGGCGGCGCAGCCGACGCCTCGCGGGGCGCTGCGCTGGCTGGGCAAGCTGCTGACGGCGCGCGATGCGGTGTTTCGCTGGCGCGACCCGCTGCCGTATGCCGGTCAGCTTGGTTTGCTCAGCGAGCTGGCCCGCACCGGCCGGAAGCGCGGCGTATCGCTGCTGGCGGCGTCGACACTCGATATGGAATGGAATGGTGAAGCATGAACGCATTGGTAACGGGAGGTACGGGCTTTCTGGGCGGACGTTTGGCCCGCCGCCTGCATGCGCTTGGCTGGTCGGTGACGGCGCTCGGGCGGAGCCTGGACGCAGGCCGGCGGCTGGCTGCAGACGGCATCGCGTTCGCGCTGGGCGATGTGCGCGACAGCAAGCTGGTCGGCCGGCTGTGCGCCGGGCAGGACGCCGTGTTTCACTGCGCGGCGTTGTCTGCGCCGTGGGGCGCTTATCGCGATTTTTACGAAACGAATGTGGGCGGTACGGAGCATGTGCTTGCGGGCTGCCGGCGCGCCGGAGGGCCGCGGTTGATCTACGTGTCGACGCCAAGCGTGCTGTTCGGTCATCGCGACCGCTTGCAGGTGGCGGAGCATGCGCTGCCGGCCGCTGCGCCGGTGAACGCTTATGCGTGCACCAAGCTGCTCGCCGAGCGCGCTGTGGCGCTGGCTTCGGCGGCCGGGCTGCCGGTGGTGACGGTGCGGCCGCGCGCGTTGTTTGGTCCGGGCGACCGGACGATTTTCCCGCGGCTGATCGCGGCTAACCGGCGGCGCGGGGTGCCGCTGATCGGCGGCGGCGGGGCGTTGCTCGACTTGACCTATGTCGACAACGCGGTGGATGCGCTGCTGCTCTGTCAGGCGGCGCCGGCTGCGGCCGTGCTCGGCCGAACGTTCCACATTACGAACGGCGAACCCGTGCCGTTTGCCGCTGCGCTGCGCGAGTTGTTCGCGCTGCTGGGCGAGCCGTTGCGCGAGCTGCGGCTGCCTTTGGCCGCCGCTTACGGCGTCGCCGCGGCGCTGGAGCTGGCGGCGCGCCTGACGCCGGGACGGCCGGAGCCGCTGCTCACGCGCGCCGTCGTGTCGATGCTCGGCCGCTCGCAGACGTTGGACGTGTCGGCGGCGCGGCGCGACTTGGGCTATGCGCCCAAGATCAGCGTCAGCGAAGGTTTGGCGGCTTATGCAAGGTGGTGGCGTACATGCACAAGTTGAAGCGGGGAGAGGCTGCGCGCCGGGGGAGCGCCGAGACGCCGGCAGCGCTTGTGTCCTTGCAGTTGTCATCGGCATCCGCCCCCACGACGTTTCTGCCGCCGATGCCGCGCGTTAAGCTGCGGCTGTTTGCGACGGGCTGCTGCACGCATCCCGAGTGGGTGACGCTGCGCGGCGGTTCGCTGCGCGCCGTGCCGATTCCCGCGTTGTTTGCTTTGATCGAGCACCCGCAGAAAGGGCTGATCTTGTTTGACACCGGCTATGCCAGCCGGTTCTACAGCGAAACGAGCCGCTGGCCGCAAGCGCTCTACCGCTGGGTGACGCCCGTGCTGCACAGCACGTCGCAGGACGCCGCCCGCCAGCTCGCCAAGCTGGGCGTCAAGCCCGATGACGTGAGCGCTATCGTCATCTCGCATTTCCACGCCGACCATATCGCCGGTCTGCGTGATTTTCCGTCCGCGCGCTTCCTGTACCGGCAAGCCGCCCTTGACGCCGTGCAGCCCTTAACCGGGCTGCGCGCCGTGCGGGCGGCGTATTTGCCGGGCCTCTTGCCGGACGATTTCGCCGCGCGAGCGCTGCCGATCGACGGCGCGCCCGTCGCGCAATTGCCACAGCTGCCGCTTGGCCCGGCGCTGGATGTGCTCGGCGACGGCAGCCTGCTCGCCGTGGACTTGCCCGGCCACGCGGCCGGGCAGATCGGGCTGCTGCTGGCGACGGACCGCGGACCGCGGTTATTGTGCGCCGATGCAGCCTGGTCAAGCGCGGCGTTCCGCGACAACCGGCCGCCGCATTGGCTGGCCGGGTTGATTATGCCAAGCCGCGACGAGTACCGGCGCAGCTTCGCTGCGCTGGTCGAAACGCATCGCGCGTTTCCCGAGCTGCTGATCATTCCTTCCCATTGCGGGGAAGCGCGCCGGCGCTTTGTGGAAGGAGGCGAGCTTTTATGAAGCTGCATGAGCAGTTGACGGTGTTGCACTATTTCCGGCAAACCCGCCGCCGCCATTGGAGCAGCCGCAGCGAGCTGGAGCGCTGGCAGGAAGCGCACATTCGGGCGCATATCGAGCGGGTGCGCCGCGGCTCGCCGTTTTACCGCGAGCTGTGGAAAGGCCGTCCGACCGGAGAATGGCGCGAGTTTCCGATGATCGGCAAAGCGGAAATGATGACCCATTTCGATACGTTCAACACGGTCGGGCTTGGCAAAAAGGAAGCCTGGGCGGCGGCCGTCGAAGCGGAGCGCACGCGCAGCACGGCGCCGGAGCTGCGTGGCTGCGCGATCGGCTTGTCGTCCGGCACGTCGGGCAGCCGCGGGTTGTTCATCGTCAGCCGCAAGGAGCGGCTGGCCTGGGCCGGCACGGTGCTGGCCAAGGTGCTGCCGGGCTCGCTTCGCGAAGCGCACCGCATCGCTTTTTTTCTGCGCGCCAACAATGAGTTGTACGGCTCGGTTGGCAGCCGGCGCATCGCTTTTGATTTCTACGACTTGCTGCAGCCGTTGGGCGCGCATGTCCGGCGCTTGAACGAGCGTCCGCCGACCTTGCTCGTCGCGCCGCCTTCGGTGCTGCGGTTGCTGGCGGCGGCACAGCGCCGCGCCGTCCTGCGAATCCGGCCGCGCAAAATCGTCGCCGTCGCCGAGGCGCTCGATCCGCTGGACCGCGCGGAGATCGAAGCGGCGTTCGGCCAACCGCTGCACCAGGTCTACCAGTGCACGGAAGGGTTGCTCGCCGCCACCTGCGCCGAGGGACGGCTGCATATCAACGAAGATATCGTCCATATCCAGCAGGAGCTGCTGGATGCGGCGGCGGGCAAGTTTGTGCCGATCGTCACCGATTTCTCCCGGCTGGCCCAACCGATTGTGCGCTACCGTCTGAACGATGTGCTGACGATCGCCGCGGCTCCGTGCCGCTGCGGCTCGCCGTTTGCCGCGCTCGACGCCGTCGAAGGACGTTGCGACGATATCTGGTACGTTCCGGCCCGCGGGCGAACCGGTCTCGTCCGGCTGTTTGCCGACTATGTAAGCCGCGCCATCATCGGCGCCCATGCCGGGCTGGAGGCCTATCGGGCGATTCAGCATGCGCCGGAACGCATCGAGATCGAGTTGGCTGCACCGCCGGAACGGCTGGCTGCCGCCGAACAGGCCGTTCGGCAAGCGCTGGCCGCGCTGTGCGTTCGCGTTGGCGGACGAATGCCTGCGGAGCTGACGTTCTCGGCATACCGGCCGCCGGCGGGCGACCGCAAACTGCGGCGCGTGGAGAGGAGGTTTGCCGTCGATGAAAGCCGCGATCCGATTGTGGAGTAACCCCCGCGCCGCCGTCGAGCAGCCGATATGGCCCGATACGCCGGAAGGGCGCCAAGCCCAGGCATATTTGCAGCCGCTTCTGGAGCTGGGCAGCCGCGCGTTTGCCGCCAATGTCGATACGCGCCTCTTGCTGCTGGAGACGGCGGACGCTATCATGCCGGTAACGCTGAACGATACGCAATACGACAGCTCCTACGTTGTGTCTCCGTTCACACATTATGTCAGCTACGCGATTCAGGAGCTGGAGCTGCTGGGAAGCAAGCCGTTGGAGCTGCTGCTGACCGGTCTTTTGCACGGTTTGGGCATGATGTTCAAGCTGGTTCGCATCAATCGGACGGTGCAGCTCAACAATTGGCTGCTTTCGACGAATTTGTACCCGCAGGGTTTGACGCCCGAAACGGCGCTGGCGGCAGCCGAGCTTGTGCGTGCAAGTTTTCCCGGACATACGCTGATCTTCCGCTCCTTGTGCCGAACGCTGCACGCTCCGCTGCTCGACGCGTTGACCCGCTACGGCTTCCGGCTTGTGCCCAGCCGGCAAATTTATTTGTGGGAGCCGTCGCGGCTGACGGCCAAAGCCCGCTGGCTGCTCAAGCGCGACCGCGCTTTACTGGAAGCGCACGGCTATGAGCCGGTCGAGCATGAGCGCTTGTGCGAATCCGATGTGCCGCGGCTGCTGGAGCTGTACAACCTGTTGTATTTGGATAAATATTCGCTGCACAATCCGCAGTTTACCGAGCGGTTTTTGCTGCAGGCGTTGCGCGAGCAAACGCTGCGCCTGCATGCGCTGCGCTGCAAGACCAGCGGACGGATCGACGCCGTGCTGGGCTGTTACACGCGCGGCGGGATTATGACGACGCCGGTTTTTGGCTACGATACGTCGCTGCCCCAAAAGCTGGGGTTATACCGCATGTTGTCGGCGGAACTGCTGCGGCTGGCTGCCGCCGACAATTGCCTGCTGCACGAAAGCTCGGGCGCGGCCGAGTTCAAGCGCAACCGCGGCGCTTTTGCCGATATCGAATATCTTGCCGTTTACGACCGGCATTTGCCCTGGCCCCGGCGGGCCTGCTGGAGCCTGCTCGCGTGCGTGCTCAACTCCGTCGGCGTGCCGCTGATGAAAAAACGCAAATTGTGAACCAAACCGCTCGAAGCCGCGTCCAAGCTGATGAGCAGTATACCTGGCGCGGTTTTTTTGATATTCTGATAGAGATTCGAGCCGTGCATCGATTTTTTTCTGGAATCATGTGCAACCTTACCGGCGTTTCCGCCGTCAATATGAATGCAAGAGGGAGGGATCCCAGTGGTAGCACCCGAATTGGTCAAAGCTGCGCAAGCCGGAGACCGCGATGCTCTCATAACCCTGTTGCGAGAAATTGAGGCCCATGTTTACCGGACCGCCTATTACATTCTCGGCAGCGAGCAGGATGCGATGGATGCTTCGCAGGAAGCTTTGATCCGCATATATACGAAAATTGGCTCCTACGAGGAAAAGGCGCTTTTTAAAACATGGGTGCAGCGTATCGTAACGAATATTTGCATCGATAAGTTCCGCAAGATGAAGCCAACGGTGTCCATCGACGAACACGAAATGGTGTTTGCGGCATCGCATAATGTGGAAGAGGAAATAGTAACCGGCTATTTGGCGAAGGATATTCGGGAAGCGATTGACAAGCTCCCCGCGCACCACCGTTCTGTGGTCGTGCTTCGATATTTGCAGGACTTTTCGTATCATGAAATCGCCGAGTCGCTGAATTTGCCATTGAATACGGTGAAGTCTTATTTGTTTCGGGCGCGGCAGCAACTGCAGACGCTGCTGCAGGATTATCAGAAAGGAGGTGTGCGGGGATGAACTGTCCTGAGGTGATGGAATTGATGCAACGACATTTGGATGAGGATTTGGATCAAAAGGAAGAAGCCGAGCTGGCCGCCCATCTGCAGGGCTGTCTCGATTGCCGGCTGATGCTCGAACGGCTGCAGGAGCTGTCCGACGAGCTGGCGCAACTGCCGAAGGTGCTGCCGCCGTTTAGTCTCGTCGACTCGATTTTGCCGCAGCTCGACGCGATCGATCGGCAGGCGTCCGGGCAGCCGGAGGCGCTTGCTGCGCTGGGCCATATCGACCGGACGGAGACCGGCGATTCAACGGTGCTGCCGTTTGACAAGTCGCGACGCGAACGTCGCGCGGGTTCGCCGATTTCCTGGAAGGTCGCGGGCGGCGTGGTCGCTGCCGGGCTGATTATCGGTTTGTTCGCTTTTAACGTCAATCAGCCGTCTACGAAAAATGCCGATATGGCTCCTGAGCTGGCGCAGCCGAAGGCCAAGGCGACCGAGCAGCGCTCTGCGGCAGCGGCGCAGCAGCAAGCCGACGATCAGATGAGCATTCAGGATCAGCGCGGAGACGATAGGAAGCAGGATTATTACGAAAATGCTTCGGCCAGCGGCGGCGCTGCGGTGGATGCCCCGGGCGCGTCGTCAGATGCGGGGCCGGAGCTCGTCGAGCCGCAAGCCGTCAAACCCCAGGCGTCCCTGCACTTTAGCGCCGATGCTCCGGCTTCGGAGCCAAGCCCGCCGGGCACGGCTCTGCGCAGCAGCGCCGGCCAGCAGCCGGCCGAAAGCGCCGACGGCGCCCCGGCCGCTGGCGGCACGGGCGCGGGTGTGGCCGGCGGCGGCGAGGCCGGCATGGCCGGCGCGCTTGCGGCGCCTGCGCCCGCGGCTGGCGGCGCAGCGGCGTCCGGCGGCGGTGCAGCGTCGACTGCGCCGGCCGCGGACGCGATTCAGGGGCTTGCGCCCAGCGCCCCTGGCGATTCGGCGGCGCCGAACGCCGCAGACGCGCCGCAGACGAAGGCCGGCTCCAGCAAGCTGATGCTGGGTCCGGCGGCGATTCCGGTGCTGCTGGCTTCGCCCAGCGGCGCGTACGTGGCGGCGATTGAGGACCGGCGCGTCGTCATTCGGCAAGCGGGTTCGCAGGAGCTTGTATTTGCTTCGGAACGCGTCTGGGGCGAAGGCGCTGCGCTGAGCTTGGCGGCATGGTCGCAGGACGACCAGTTAACGTATCGGGTGGAGAACGGCGACCGGACGCTCGCGTTTGTGATTGATGTTAAAGCCCATACGGAAGCGGAAGCGGCTAAATAATTGCCCGTTTGTATGCACCAAACGCCTGCGGGCGCGTATTGTATAGTAAACGCTTTGCCCAATCGTGAATGTGGCGGTCGGGGTGTACGGTCACTCGGCATAAGGTTTCTAGGGCCTTGCGCCGGTGTTTAAATAGATGCGGTGCCCGGATTGTTTCCGGGATACTTGCTTCCATTTGCTCGGCAAAGGGATTGCGTTAAGCCTGAAAAGGGTTTTGACGCAATCCCTTTGTTGTTGGTAAGATGAACAAAAGAGGTGGAAGCGATGGATGTCCGAAAAGCGGCCAAAGACCTACAAGCCGGCAATCCCGCGCCGGTTTATTTGTGTTATGGGCCCGAGAAGTACCGAATGCGCGAGTTCATCCAACTGCTTTCCGATTCGCTGTTTGACCCGGATATGAAGGAGTTCGCCGTCAGCAAATTCGATTTGAGCGAAACGCCCTTGTCGCAGGTCATTGAAGATGCGGAGACGCTGCCGTTTATGGTACCGCGCAAGCTGGTCATCGCCACGAACGCGCTGTTGTTTACGGGAGCGAAGGATAACTCCAAGGTTGAGCATCACGTCGACCGGCTGCTGGAGTATCTGAAAGCGCCGGCCGAGCACGCGATTATTGTGTTTACAGTCGATGCGGACAAGCTGGACGAACGCAAAAAAATCGTCAAGGCGCTGAAGGAGCGCGAAGCAGCCGTGCCGTTTCCGACGTTGACCGCCGAGGAGCTGCTGCAGTGGATTGCCCGCCGGGCGCAGCGGCTTGGTTTTACGTTCGCGCCGGGTGCGGCCGATCAAATCGGCATGTATACCGGCGGCAATCTGCAGGCGTTGTCGGCTGAATTGGAAAAAATTTCGCTGTACGTCGGAGCGGGCGGCACGGCGACTTCGGCGACCGTCGACCAGCTTGTGCCGCGCAGCATCGAGCAAAATGTATTTATGCTGATCGAGGATATCGTCCAGCTGCGGCTCGACCGCGCTTTTGTGCTGCTGGAAGAGCTGTTGAAGATGAAGGAGGAGCCGATCAAAATCACCATGCTGATCGCCCGCCAATTCCGCATCATGCTCCAGGTGAAGGAGCTGGGCAAAATGGGCTATTCGCAGCAGCAGATGGCGTCGCAAATCGGGTTGCATCCGTTTGCCGTGCGCATCGCCGAAGGCCAGGCCCGGCGGTTCGATACGCCGCGGTTGTGCGCGATTTTGGCGCAGTTGGCCGATCTTGATTTTCAAATGAAAAGCGGACGCATCGACAAGGTGCTCGGGCTGGAGCTGTTTTTGCTCAAGCTCGCCGCTTGACTTTTAAGGACGAGCGGGTCGGCAGCAAAGCTGGACCCGCTTGCCGTTTATACCGCGAACGGCGCCGCGGCCGAACGGCCGTTTTCCCGCTGCTGGCCAGCAGCCGTTTGTTTTTTCCTGCGGCGTATACAATGCAAAAAAGTCCAGCTCTCCTTAAGAGAACTAGACTTGCTTGTCGTGCGTATGTGTGTGAACCTTACGCTTGAACCGAAAGAGCGTTCAGCTTTTTAGCCAGACGGGACTTTTTGCGGTTAGCGGCGTTTTTATGAATTAAACCTTTGGAAGCTGCTTGATCCAATTTCTTGGAAGCGTAAACGAGAGCTTCTTTGGCCGATTCAACGTTAGTGCTTGCAGCTGTTTCGAAAGCTTTCACAGCGGTACGCAGTGCGGACTTTTGCGAAGCGTTGCGCTGACGGCGTTTCTCGCTCACTTTCACACGTTTGATAGCGGATTTAATATTTGGCATGGACGTTCACCTCCTACTTCACGAAACACGTTCAACGTTACTTTTCAGGTTCGCTGACAACTTTAGATATTCTACCATGCCGCTTGGGAAATTGCAAGAGGGTCGTTGGCGGCGAGGGGGCGCTTGCTGTGAATAACGGCTGGAGCTTCGTTGCACAATAAGCCATGCACGTTATCTGGAAAGGGGTTTATCTATGGAGGAATTGCAAAGCTATTCCACTCGAACCGACCTTGCGCTGGACGCCAGAGATTTGGCGACGGCAGCCAACCGCGGCGAGGCCATCCCCGGCATTGAAACGGAAACGAAGCGGGAGAACGGCGTTCGCGTCACCAAAATCAAGGTGCTCAACGAAGAGGGCTCGCGGGCGCTCGGCAAGCAGCCGGGCCATTACATAACGATCGAAGTGCCGGCTTTGCGGCAGAAGGACAGCGATTTGCAAAACCGGGTGGCGACCAAGTTTGCTCAGGAGTTCGAGCGGTTCTTGCTCGATATCGGCATCCCGCAGGATGCCAAGGTGCTGATTATCGGTCTTGGCAACTGGAACGTCACGCCCGATGCGCTGGGGCCGCTGGTCGTTGAAAACGTGATGGTGACGCGGCATTATTTCGAGCTGATGCCGGGCGACGTAGGTCCCGGTTATCGCCCGGTCAGCGCCGTCGCTCCCGGGGTGCTTGGCACAACAGGCATCGAAAGCAGCGATATCGTGCAGGGCATCGTCGAGAAATCGCGGCCGGACCTGGTCATCGCGATTGACGCGTTGGCTTCGCGTTCGCTGGAGCGGGTCAATACGACGATCCAGATTGCCGATACGGGCATTCATCCTGGTTCGGGCATCGGCAATAAGCGCAAGGGGCTGACAAAGGAGTCGCTGGGCGTGCCGGTGATCGCGATCGGCGTTCCCACCGTCGTGTACGCATCGACGATTGTCAACAGCGCCTTTGATATGATGCGCAAGCATTTCAGCGAGCAGACGAGCAATACCGGGCAAATATTGGGGCTTTTGGACGGCATGCAGGAGGAGGAACGGTTGATGCTGGTCAAGGAGGTGCTCAATCCGGTTGGGCACGATCTGCTGGTGACGCCGAAGGAGATCGACGAATTTATTGAAGATATCGCCAATATTATCGCCAGCGGGTTAAACGCTTCGCTGCACGATGCGGTGGATGTGGACAATGTGGCGGCGTATACGCATTAATAAAAGATGGGGCTGTCCAATAAGCCCAAAATAAAAAAAGTTGGGCGGAAAAACATCATGTTTTCCGTCCAACTTTTTTTGCGCATTTGCTTTAGCCTGAAAGTAGCGAGGCGGACGCCTGCTACTTTCAGTAGA
>Ga0206102_1000090_pt1 | contig 40660 bp, 37 predicted proteins | sample 1B1Ametagenome_FD_148645 | JGI IMG/M metagenome (GOLD analysis project Ga0206102, IMG submission 148645) | Enriched microbial communities from leaf-cutter ant dump, University of Wisconsin, Madison, United States - 1B1A | ecosystem: Environmental > Terrestrial > Nest > Insects nest > Nest dump... | reverse complement strand
TCTACTGAAAGTAGCAGGCGTCCGCCTCGCTACTTTCAGGCTAAAGCAAATGCGCAAAAAAAGTTGGACGGAAAACATGATGTTTTTCCGCCCAACTTTTTTTATTTTGGGCTTATTGGACAGCCCCTTGTTGTCGAATGGCCCGGAGAGGCCGGGCGAAGGGGAATTAGAGCAGGAAAGAGCGGGTGATGATCACCAGAAGAATGAACAGAACCAGGATGGCACCTGCGGACGAATAACCAACTGCGTGGGACATGAGATTACCTCCCTTATGCAAAATAATTGGGGGCCGGCGGTGAAGAAGGCGGCTGGGACGCGGGTGTGCGAAGCGGCGGCGCGGATTTTGCTTGCGGTGCTTCTTGACCGTCGGTATATCATACCATATGTACCTCAAGGTATTTGCGTATGGACATTTACCCCGGATCGGCATATTTTGGGCGGATCGCGGGCAGGCTACCAACGTACAGAAGGAACTGTAGAGGAGGCGAGTCTGTCATGGCCGCAATTCAGCTTAGACCGGATTTAAAAACCGCAGGCGGCGAGGTCTGCGACATTGTGTACGAAGGAGAGTTTGCCGGCACGCTCACGCTCGTGTACCGGGAGTCGGATCGGTTGTCAGGCTCTGTCCAATTGGAGCGGCAGTCCTTATCGGCGTCGGACAAGGAACGGGTATTGGCATTTGTGCAGGAGCATGTGCAGGGGATGGTCCGTGCGCTGCAGGCGCAAGCCTGCGAGGTGTTTGTCACCTGCAGCGATTATGAGCTGATCATTGCCACTGAGCATGCGCTGCAGCAGACGGCGCCGGAAAGCGCGCTTGCGGCGCAGCGGCCGGCCGCCGCTTTTCATGAGGACGAAGCAGATTATGAATGGGTGCAGGATGGATCGCGTTTTGACGATGTCGACCCGGACGACGGCGACGAATTCCATATGGCGGATGGCGGTCGCGGCGGTGCGGCATCTGCGGAATCGGGCTACGAGTTGGTCATTGTCGGGGAAAAACGCAACCGCGTCGAATACCATGTTTACGATGAGGAGTCGGAGTTGGTCGCGGAGTGTGCCGTGGTTTTGTACGGCGCCGATGTGGTCGGCGAGGTGAACTGGTGTTTCGATCCATTCGAAGAGGAAATGAACCAGATTACGGAGTTGCTTGTCGCTGATTTTGACGAAACGCTGATCGATACGTATGTGCTGCACATGAATTATAACGGCGAGACGATCGACACGATCGAGTTGACGCATCGGGATTTGCTGGACGAGGATGCGTTCAGCCGCGCTCCGGCTGCGGTGGACCAGCTCAGCAGCGAGGATTATACGGTGGTGTTGGCCCGCGACGACGGGGACACGCTGACTTACGAGATTTATCAGCAATCCTACGGCGGTTTGCCGATCGGCACGGCGACGGTCGACATCAGCGAACGCCAGCTGACGGGGTTTATCGATTTCCGCGAACCGGGCAATGCCGATGACCGGGAGCTGATTGCGATGCTGCTGCTTGACGAACTGGACAAGGAAAAAGACTATGAAACGGTCAATTTTTCCATGTTGTACCGCAATAAGCTGATCGATGAAATTTTGTTCGAATCGGAGCAGGTGCATTAGGGAAGTTGCTGGAGGCTGCCGGAAGCCGCTGCGCCGGACCAGGTGCCTTGCGGCGAATCAAGCAAGCGCAGCGGGCGGGGGCGCAAGTCCCGGCTGCGGCGGGTTCGGCGTGAAACGCCAAAAGGCATGAAGCCCTCGGGAGGCTCATGCCTTTTTACATATGAAATGTCATCAAGATGAGTGAACTCAAGCATTGCGTCGGACTGGCCTGAAAAAAATTTCCGCTGCAATGCGGTCGCTGCTTTGCGAAAGATTTTCGACTGGCGTTGTTCTTATTGCGCTTTAAAGGATTCCTTGACCACGATTTGGTCGAGCGGCAATCTGCTGCTGCCGCGGGCCGGCGTTGCAGCCACGCCTACGCTGATCAGCATCACTGGCAGGTAACGTTCAGGCACGTTGAATTCCTGCACGAAACGCACCGGATCGTAGCCGCCCATCGGGCAAGTGTCGTAGCCGAGCGCTTTGGCCGCCAGCATCAGCTGCATCGCCGCAAGCGAGGCGTTGCGGAGCGCCTCGTCGCGAGCGACTTGCGGATTTTGATAAGCGCCATTCACTTGCGCGCCGAGTCCATCTTTGACTTCCTGTTTGAGAAAGCCGGCTGTCACGAGCGGGCCGAAGACCGATTCGAAGTTCAGGTTTGCTTGCAGGTCGCCGAGCACGGCGATCACTGCGGAGCTTTCGATGATTTGCTTTTGGCCGAAAGCGATTGGCAGCAGCTTTTCTTTGTGCGCCTGGTCTTCAATCACAAGGAATTTCCAATGCTGCAGGTTCCAGGCGGACGGCGCTTGGGAAGCAGCGGTGAGCAACTGCTCCAAATGTTCTTTCGGCAAACGGTGGCCGGCTTGGTATTGCTTGACGGAATGGCGCTCGGCAATAACTTTCAACACTTCGGATTGCACTTGCTGGGTCATTATGGAATCCCTCCAATAGTTATCTTTATTAACGCGGTTGCGGTGGTATAGCGATCCGCCGGGCCACGCCTTGATTTGCTTCTCGGATGTCTGCATCTTGAGTCCACGCCGCAGGTCCGGCGGGGAACGGTTGACGAATGCCCTGGCGCAACCTGGCAACCAACCGATCAACTTGTTACTGTAATCATAAATGTTATAGTTTAAGTTGTCAAGCGCGACCTTCCTTCTTTTCCCGCGATCGGGGATAATAGAAGAAAGGAAGGGGATGTCTTCCATGAACATGACGCAGGAAGAGCTGAGTCATCTCATTTTTCTGACGGAAGTCGTCATTGCCGGCAAAAAGAAAAGCCTGATGCACGAGACGTTGCAAGTGCTGCTGTATATTGTCAAATCGGTGGATCAAATTGAGCTGCCCGATTCGGTCATCGATCAAATCGAGCGGCTGATTGCGCTGATTGAACACGATTTGCGCCAGGAAAACGAGCGGATGCAGGAAATTTACAGTCACTTGGACTGGCCTCAAAGCGGCCAGCGCAAGCCTTTGGGATAATGGTTTTTGAGCTGGCCGCCGCTTTCTTTGCCCCAGCCGAGCGGGAAGCCGTCGACGCGCAGCAGCGCCCAGCCGCTGGTTTCGCGGCCGGTGGGCAGCGCCTCGCCGCGCAAGTAGGCGAGCGCGAGCGGCGAATCGGCCGCGATGTCGAAAGCGAGCGCGGCTTCGCGAGCGGCTTTGCTTAAGGCGAGCGCCAGCGCATGCGACGGTTCGAACCGTCGCTTTTTCAGCTCGCCCAGATGCAGCCCGGGGCGCAGCACCCGGAGGCCGGCGAGCCCGCGGCCGTCCAGGCCGAGCGCCGCGGCAACAGGGGGGAGCAGGTAGAGCTGCTCCCCGAACAACAGCGGCGCGCCGGCCGGGTGGTACGCGGGCAGCGCTTCGCGGCGGAACGCCTCGAACAAGGCGAGGCCTTCGGCCGCCGCCTTGTCGGGCGGCTCCGCGCCGCCGCGTTTGCCGCGCCCGCGCGCGCCAGGCTCGCCGGCCCGGGCCGGCGAGCCGCCAGCGCCCCGCGCGGCGCTCGCTGCGGCCGCGAGCGTGCGGTCGCCGGGCTCGGCGCTGCCGCGTGCCGCGCCGGCTGCGCCCGCCACAGCGCCCGTACCCGTGCGCTCCGCCCCGGCCGCGCCGCGCTTCCGCAGCAGCGCGACGAAGTGGCCTTCGCCGCGCTGGCGGTGCGGCCAGATGCGCTCGGTGCGCACCAGCTCCAGCTCGCCGTCGCCGCCGGCCAAAAGCTGCTCGATCACGCCTTCGTTCTCCTCGCGGTTGAACGTGCAGGTCGAATAGGCGAGCAGCCCGCCGGGCTTGAGCATCGCTGCAGCGTCCGGTAAAATATCGAGTTGCCGCTTCGCGCACATCGCGACATGCGCCGGCGACCATTCGGCGATGGCATCAGGGTCTTTGCGAAACATGCCTTCGCCCGAGCACGGGGCGTCGAGCATGATTTTATCAAACAACAGCGGAAAGCGCTGCGCCAGCCGATCCGGCGCGCTGCTGACGACGATGGCGTTGGCGATGCCAAGCCGTTCGATATTTTCGGATAAGATTTTTGCCCGGGCCGGATGGATTTCGTTGGCGACGAGCAGCCCTTCGCCTTGCAGCTTGCCGGCGATATGGGTTGATTTGCCGCCGGGCGCCGCCGCCAGATCGAGCACGAGGTCGCCCGGCTCGGGAGCGAGCAGCTCCACCGCCGACATCGCCGACGGCTCCTGCATGTAATACAGCCCGGCCGCGTGGTAAGGATGTTTGCCCGGCCGTACCGGGTCTTCGTAATAAAAGCCCGCCGGGCACCAGGGCACGGGCTCCAGCGCAAATTCGCGCGCGAGTTTGTCCCCTGCCGGACTGTCCGGCGTCAGCTTCAACGGATTGAACCGCAGTCCTTGCGTGCGCGGCCGGGTGTAGCTGTCGGCAAACAACGCCGCTTCTTCCGCGCCGAGCAGCGCGTGCATTTGTGCGATAAATTCAGACGGCAACTGCCGATTCATGTGCCAAGCTCCTTTTTTCCATTTTGGATCACGATCATTATACTCTTTTGCGGGCATTGTGAGAAGTTGGCTCCACGTGCTATAATACTACGTGGTTTTTGATCGGAAGCGGCGGTGAACGCTCCAACGGGCCACGCGGCCCAGGCGGGCGAAAGATGGAGGACACAGCATGATGCAAAAAGATATCCGAATTCCGATGGTGGAAATATTCGAGACGGTGGAAGGCGAAGGAACCCGGGCCGGGTTTCCGACGGTATTCGTCCGGCTTTTTGGCTGCAATTTGCGCTGCACGTGGTGCGATACGAAATACAGTTATCCGCCGGCGGAGGCGGAGCGCGTGATGACGATTGAGGAAATTGTCGCCGCGGTTGGCCGCTACCGCTCGCGGCATATTTGCTTGACCGGCGGTGAGCCGCTGCTTTATGGCGACCGCTCGCTGGCGCTGATCGAAGCGCTGATGGCGCTGGAGCACATCGACGACTTGCACGTCGAGACGAACGGGGCGATCGATCTGGCGCCGTTCCTGCAAGGAATCGATTCGCCGAAGGTGCGGTATGTGATGGATTACAAGCTGCCGGATTCCGGGGAGTCCGAGCGGATGCTGCTCGGCAATCTGCCCTTGCTGCGGCCGCAAGACGAATTGAAGTTCGTGATCGGCAGTCTGGCGGATTTTGCTGCGGCCGTCGCGCTGCTGCGCGAGCACCCGACCGCGGCTCAACCGTTGTTTAGTCCGGTGTGGGAAACGATGCCGCCGCGCCGGCTGGCCGAATTGATGCTGGCCGAAGGCTTAAGCCGCGTCAAGCTGAACATGCAGCTGCACAAAATGATTTGGGACCCGGCGCAGCGCGGGGTCTAGTTCTCCCTGAGTCGAGGTGGGGATGACTGCCGGCGTTCGGGTTTGACAGCCGCCGTATGGCCGGCACCGCGCTCCGGGAGTTGCGTGCGGTGCAGACGGCTTGCGAGCATGGCGCGATTGAGATGGGGTGCGGGCTGCGGCGCGGGCGCCTCGGGCGAGGTACAGGAAAGGGCGGTAGCGGCCGATGGCGAAAGTTTTGGTAGTGGACGATGACGCCGGCATTCGCGAGCTGATTCGTTTGTATTTGAGCGGGGAAGGGCTTGACGTGATGGAGGCGGGCGACGGGCGGGAAGCGCTGATCTTGCTGGAAAGCGTGCAGGTCGATCTGGTCGTGCTCGACGTGATGATGCCGCATATGGACGGCTGGGAGCTGTGCCGCGAACTGCGGCGCTTGCAGCCTGATTTGCCGCTGTTGATGGTGACGGCCAAAGGTGAAACGGCGCACAAGGTCAAAGGCTTCCAGCTCGGCACGGACGATTACCTCGTCAAGCCGTTTGACCCGCTGGAGCTGGTGATGCGCGTCAAGGCGCTGCTCAAGCGCTACCGGATCGCGGCTGCGGCCGCCGTGCCTATCGGCGAAGCGGTGATCGACCGCTCGACGTTTGAGGTGCGCCTGCACGAGCAGCGGATCGTGCTGCCGCTGAAGGAGTTCGAGCTATTGTACAAGCTGGCGAGTTATCCGGGGCAAATTTTTACGCGGGCGCAGTTGATCGAGCATATTTGGGGGATGGACTACGAAGGCGACGAGCGGACGGTCGACGTGCATGTCAAAAGGTTGCGTGAACGCTTCGAGCCGCTGGGCGCGGCGTTTGCGATTACGACGGTGCGCGGGCTTGGCTACCGGCTGGAGGTGCGCGCATGATCAAAACGCTGTATTTGCGCGTCGTGTTGACCTATTCGTCGATTGTGTTCATCAGCCTGCTGGTGGCGTTCCCGACGGCGATGACGTTGTTTACGAACCGCTTTATCGGCGAAATTCAAAAAGAAATGCTCTCGATTGTAGCGCGCATCGCCCAGCTGCAAGAGCAGTTCCAGCCGCAGGATGTCGATGCGTTCCTGAACGGCTTTTCCGACGTGCGTTCGTATTATTATTTCATGTTGTACGACACCAAGGGCGGCCGGCGGATGTATGGGGCCCCGCTTAAGGAGCAGGCCGATGAGCCTGACGCGGCTGATGTGCGGCTTGTGCTTGGCGGTCAGGTGTACACCACGCTCGATTTTCACGCCGAACGCGATGCGAACCGGCTGGTGGCCGGCGTGCCGATGCAAGTGAACGGCCAGACGTACGCTTTGTTTATTTTGCCAAAGTTTTTCGACCGCTTTCAGGAGGCGCGCTGGCTGATTCTCGCCGGGCTGCTGATCGTGCTGATCATCGGCAGCCTGCTGATCCTGATCGCTTCGCGGTATGTGGTCAATCCGCTGAAAAAGCTGACGCTCGCCACGAAACGGCTGGCCCGCGGCGATTTCAACGTCACCGTGCGCGTCAAGCAAAAGGACGAGCTTGGCGAGCTGGCCGCCAGCTTTAATCATATGGCCGGCGAGTTGAAGCAGCTTGAGCAGATGCGCCAGGATTTCGTCTCCAACGTCTCGCATGAAATCCAGTCGCCGCTGACATCGATTCGCGGCTTCTCGCAGGCTTTGCGTCGCCCGGACCTCGGGACCGAAGACCGCGACCGCTATCTGGAAATCATCGAGCGGGAAAGCGAGCGGCTGTCGCGGTTGAGCGAAAATTTGCTCAAGCTGGCTTCGCTGGAATCGGAGCACCACCCGTTCCATCCGGCGCCGATCGATCTGGACGAGCAGCTGCGCAAGGTCGTGTTGGCGTTTGAGCCGTTATGGTCGGCCAAGCGGCTGCAACTGGAGCTTGTTTTGCCGAAAACAAAGCTTGTCGGCGACGAGGACCAGCTGCGCCAGGTGTGGACGAATTTGTTCCACAACAGCGTCAAGTTCACGCCGGAGGGTGGGACGATCCGCATCGAGCTGCGGCCGTTGACGCAAAGCGTCAAGGTGCGGATTGCCGATACGGGGATCGGCATTCGCCCCGAGGAGCGGGAGCGGGTGTTCCAGCGTTTTTTCAAAGCCGACGCTTCGCGCCAGGCGACGTCTGGCGGCAGCGGGTTGGGACTGGCGATTGTGAAGAAAATCGTCGATATCCACCAGGGGACGATTACGCTGGACAGCGAGCCGGGCCGCGGCACTGAAATGACAGTGGAGCTGCCGGCGACGCACGAGGCGCGGCCGCAGCGCTAGTTCGGCGGGAGGTCCGGTTGGGGCAGGCGCGCTGAGCGGCTTTGTGGGAAGATATTGAGCTTGGAGCGTCACGTATCATTATTGTGGTTGAGCGAAACCACAGCCACCCAAGGAGGCCCGACACGGGCCTGATCTTCATTCAACCTGCAGACCGCAGGTTTTTTCTTTTTTTTCGGCCATTTTCACCCCTCTCTGGTTGTCCCTTCCCCTGCTTGCGACGCCATCTTCCCTGCTTGACTGGCAGATTTGCGGCCTGGCGGGCCCGCTGCTGTCACAAAATTGTCTTTTTTTTCCCGCGGCTTGCAGGAAGATCGTTCATATTGAGTTCATATTGGACATGTACATTGGGTAGTATTACGAGAATTCGAGAGTGGAGGGACCCGCATGATCCGTTTTACCAATTTCGCCATGAAACATGTGGCGGCGATCATGATTCTTATCGTGCTGCTTTTGGGCAGCGGGGTGTATGCGACGTCACAGTTGAAGCTGGAAAGCTTCCCGGACATTTCGTTTCCGGTCGTGCTGGTGACGACGACTTATCAGGCGCCTCCGAAAGACATCGTGGAAGATATTACGAAGCCGGTGGAGAAAGCGCTGGCCAACGTAGCCGGACTCGACAGCATGTCGTCGACGTCCAGCGACAATGTCTCCTCGGTCATCCTGCAGTTCGTGCAGGGGACGAATGTCGAGGACAAAAAGAAAGATATTGAAAGCCTGATCGCCAATATCAAGCTCCCGGTCGGCGCGGAGCGCCCGAAGGCGCAGACGTTCGGGTTTGCGTCGTTCCCGTCGTATTTTATGGCGATTTCGTCCGAGGGGATGAACCAGACGGCGCTTGACCAACTGTTCAAGGACGTGCTGGAGCCGGGCTTTACGTCGATTGCCGGCACCGACCACGTTGATTCGATCGGCAGCCGCGAAGCGAAGCTGGATATCAAGCTGGACGCCAATGCGCTGCAGGCCTACAACCTGACGAGCGCTCAGGTGATCGCCGCGATTCGCGCTGCGCTGACCGAAGGGCCGGCCGGGACGGTGAAGACGAACGGCAATACCGAGCTGATCCGCATCAGCGGCGATATGAACAGCATTTTCAGCATGGACAATCTGGAGATTATGGCGCCGACGGGCGATACGCTGCTGCTTAAGCAAATCGCCAAGGTCGAGGCGGTGGCCGACTCGGAATACATCGCCCGCGTCGACGGCTTGCCGGCGATCGGCGTCAACCTGTACAAAACAAAGGACGCCAACGCGGTGCAGTTTTCCGACGATATCCAGAAGCTGATCAAGACCTGGCAGCAGCAGTATCCGGGGCTGAAATTCCAGAAGACGTTCGACATGGCCGACAGCGTGCGCGAATCGGTCAACGGGCTGCTGCGCGAGGGGATTTTGGGCGCGGTGCTGGCGTCGCTGATGATCCTGGTGTTCCTGCGCAACTTCCGCATGACGCTGATCGTGCTTGTTTCGATTCCGCTGTCGATTCTGATTACGCTGCTGATGATGTGGTATTTTGACATTTCGCTTAATATCATGACGCTTGGCGGCATGGCGATTGCCGTGGGCCGGGTCGTCGACGACAGCATCGTCGTGATCGAGAACATTTTCAGCCAGCTGCAAAAAGCGCAGGAGCGCGAAGAATCGGTCATTCGGCTGGCTACCAAGCAGGTAGCCTCGGCGATTACGTCATCGACGCTGACGACTGTTGGCGTGTTCGGCCCGATCGGGCTGGTCGGCGGCATCGCCGGGCAAATTTTCCGCCCGTTTGCCGTCACCATCGGCTGTGCGCTGCTGGCGTCGCTGCTTGTGGCGCTCACCGTCATCCCGCTGTTGACCAAGCTGCTTGTGCTGCGCAGCTCGCGCATCAAGTATCATGAGGAACCGCAGGGCGGCCGCCTGACGAATTTTTACCAAAGAAGCCTGACCTGGTCGCTAAACCACCGCAAATCGACGCTGCTTGTGGCGTTTCTGCTGTTTGTGATCTCCCTGGTGGCGATCGTGCCGAATCTGGCGATTACGTTCATCCCGTCGGGCGATGAGGAGAAGGCGTTTTATTACGAAATCAAGCTGCCGAAGGAAACGTCGCTGGAGACGACCGACGCCAAGCTCAAGGAGCTGGAGAAGGTGCTGCAGGAGGCGAAAGACGCCGACGGCAATCCGGTGTTCGTCTACACCGAAGCGTTGGCCGGCTATACGATGCAAGGCGATAAGCTGAGCTACATGGGCATGTTGATGACCGAGGTGGCCAGCGACAAGCACGTGGCCGAAGTGAAAAAAGAGTATCAGGACAAGCTGAGCTACAATATTCCCAAAGGCGGCAAAGTAACGCCGCAGTCGCTGGGCGGAGGCGGGCCGGGCGAATCGGATTCCGACTTTACGTATTCCTTGAAGGGCGACGATTTCTTGCTGTTGGAGCAGGCGGCCGAGCTGGTGCAGACGAAGCTTGCCGTGTATCCCGAGCTGAGCAACGTCAAGAACAGCCTGAGCGACGCCAAAATGCAAATCAACATCAAGGTCGATCAAAGCAAGGCGCGGCTGTATGGGCTGAGCGCAGCGCAAATTCGCGACAGCGTGCGCAGCTGGGTGTCCGAAGAACAGCTCGGCGAGCTGAAATTCGACAACGTCAGCTATACGACGGTCGTCAGCATCGACGAATCGTTCCGCAATTCGCTGGAGAGCATCGGCGGCATTCAGCTGAAAACGGCGTCCGGCAGCACGATCGAGCTGCGCGACGTCGCCGACGTGGTGCGCGAGGAAGCGCCAACGACGATTCACCGCGACAAGCAGGAGCAGGTCGTCAGCGTGACGGCCAAAATCAATTCCAACAATAAAGCCGGCATCAGCGCCAAGGTTTCCAAGGATTTGAGCCAGCTGGAGCTGCCAAGCGGCGTGACCCGTCAGGTGGGCGGGATTAGCGAGGATATTTTCAAAAGCTTTTCGCAATTATTCATCGCCATGGCTGTCTCGATTTTTATCGTGTATTTCGTGATGGTGCTCGCTTTTGGCAACGCTTCGGCGCCGTTTGCGATTTTGTTCTCGCTGCCGCTGGCGGCGATCGGGGGCTTGTTCGGACTGCTGGTCAGCCGCCAGCCGCTTGACGTGACCGCGCTGATCGGTTTTATGATGCTGATCGGGATCGTCGTGACGAATGCGATCGTGCTGATCGACCGCGTGCAGCAGCTGCGCGAGGAGGGGTATACGACGCGGCATTCGCTTGTGGAAGCGGGCCTGACGCGGCTGCGTCCGATCATCATGACGGCGGTGGCGACGATTGTCGCGCTTGTGCCGCTCGCGCTTGGCTTGTCGAAGGGCACGATCATCTCGCAGGGCCTGGCCGTCGTCGTGATCGGCGGTTTGACGACCTCGACGGTGCTGACGCTCGTCGTCGTTCCGGTCGTGTACGAAATCATCGACACGCGCAAAACGAAGCGGGCCGAACGCAAGGCGCGCAAGCGCCGTGGGCCTGCGGCCGGAGCCGGTGCTGCCGGCGTGACCGTCACTGTGGAATAACGCGAATAAGAAGGGGAGATAAAGCCATGATCTATCAAAATCGTTTCAAACGCGGCGTACAGCTGGCCGCTTTGCTCGGGCTCGCGGCTATGCTGGCGGCGGGTTGCGCCAAGCCGGCAGCGGCTCCGCAGGCGTCGGAGCAGCCGGCAAATGCGCTAAAGCAGGTGAAGGTGGAGGCCGTAAGCAAGCAAAAGATCGGTGAGCCGGTCGAAATGGTCGCCGACGTTGTGGCCGGATCGGCGCTCGACATTCCCGTCAAAGCGGACGGCGAAGTGCGGGAGGTGTTGAAAAAGCGCGGAGATCGCGTGGAAAAAGGCGAGGTGCTGCTGCGCATCGACGCAACCGACGCGCTGTCGCAGAAGGAGAAAAGCGAGCTGAACCGCGAAAGCTTGCAGCAGCAGATGGATAAATCCGAACAGGATACCGAAAACGGCAAAAAGGATTTGCAAAATACGGTGAACAAGCTCCAGACGCAGGTCGGCGATCTGGAGAAGGTGTATAATCGCGTGCGCAACAGCTATGATGGGGGCGACGCGACGGAAGACCAGGTCGAGCAGGCGGAAACGGCGCTGCGCAACGCGCGGATGGATCTGGAATCGGCGCAAAGCAAGCTCGACACGCTGGAGTCGACCAATGCGCTGGCCACGCTGGAGACGCAGCTCAAGTCGGCGGACCTGTCGTTGTCCGACGCTGAGCGCGCGCTCGACAATTACGAGGTCAAGGCGCCAGTGAGCGGCGTGCTGACCGATTTCACCGTCGAGCCGGGAATGACGGTCTCGCGCGGCATGAAGGCCGGGCAAGTGCAGCAGGTGGACAATTTGAAAATCAAAGCCGATCTGACCGCTTCCGCAGCCAAGCTGGTGCGCGGCAAAACGCAACTGAACTTCCATCTGTCCGGCAGCACGGAGCTGATGAAAGCCGACATTGCTTATTTGGCCGACATCATGAGCGCGCAAAGCAAAACGTATCCGCTGGAGCTTGCGGTCGGCAATGCTTCCGGCGCGCTTACGCCGGGCATGCGCGTGCAGGTGCAGCTTACCGAGGAATCCGAGCAAAACGTGATTGCCGTGCCAACGCTCAGCATTGTGCGTGAAGGCAGCGACAACTTCGTGTTCGTGCTCGCCGGCGACCATGTGGAGAAACGCAAGGTGACGCCGGGCCGTCTGAACGGCTCGGTGCAGGAACTGCTGGATGGCGTAAAAGAAGGCGAACAGCTCGTTGTCAGCGGCCAGCATCAGGTGCAGGATCAGGAAAAAGTGGAGGTCGTCAAGCCGTAAGCTTGGCGCCAATAAGGAGGAAAACAACGTGAAACAACCGTGGAAAACAACCTTAACCGCCGTCGCTCTTTCTTGTACGCTGCTGACCGGCGCTTATCCGGCGTTCGCCGATGGCGGCGGCGCCGCAACTGCCGCTCCCGGGGGCGTCTCCTATGCGCTGACCGGCAGCCTGCAGGTGACGGTGAAAAGCGTGCTGAACGAATATGACAGCACCGGCACCGAGCTTGGCGTCGTCGTCCGCGTGACGAACACCTCGGCGCGCGTGACCCGCGTGCCGGATTACGAGGTGCGCCTGCGCACGGCCGACGGCATCGAATATACGCTGGCGCCGAGCACCGCCAACGCTCGCTCCGTGCAGCCGAAGGGCAGCGTCGAGCTGAGCTATATCGCCGCCGTGGACAGCGACGGCGCCTTGAGCGTCACCGATCTCGTCTGGACCGACGTCAACCTGGACGTCTATCCGAAGACCGAGACCGTCAAGCTCGACGTGCCGCTTGGCGGCAGCGTCTGGCAGGGCGACCTGACGGAGCAAAGCGATCCGTCGGCCGTCAAAGCCTGGGGCGACAGCTTCACGCTGCCGGCCCTCAATTCGCCGCTCCGTTACACGACGGCCGGCTTTACCAAAGACACCGCCACAGGCAAGCCGGTGTATGTCGTGCAGCTGCTCGTCACGAATCCGAGCGCTTGGGCGCAGACGCTGCCGGAGTTCAGCTTAAGCGGCGTCAGCGGCAGCAAGTCGTTCGCCGGTTCCCGCGTCGAGCAAGGACCGATCAAGCTCGAGCCAGGCGAATCGAGCTATGTGCATTTCGCGATCCCGGCGGATGAGGACGCAGCGCTGAGCCGGCTGAACGTCGTATCGCCGGAGACGTTCCGCACGGCGGCTGCGGCTGTCACCTACAACGTTGGCCGGCTGCAGCTCGGCTTGCCGAAGGGCGACGATTTGAAGGCAATCGCTGCGGCCAGCGACGAGGCGTTTGGTCAGCCGATCGCCTTCGATCCGCACAGCCAGCTGATCCCAAGCGGCGTCAGCGTGTCGCTGATGAGCCTGCAGCGCTTCGAGAACGCCGGCGAAAGCTTCAGCACGGCCGTTGCCAAGCTGAAAATCGTCAATCAGGGCGATACGGCGATCGGCGTGCCGGCGCTGGGCGCCGATCTCGTCGGCGAAACCGGCTACGCGTATCCGGGCACGAAGAGCGGTGCGGCCGCCGGGGCCGGCGCGGCTGCGGGAACGCAGCAGGTGTTGCCGGGCACGGGCACGGTTGTCAGCTACACGTTCATGCTGCCGAAATCCGACGAAAGCGAGCGTTTCGCTTTGAAGCTCAGCGATGTCAAAGCCGCCGCGCCGTACAAGTCCGAAATCGCCAAGTTGTATGTGCCGCTGCAACAGGACGATACCAGCGACGTGAAGCTGAGCTTGTATCCGTACGAGGTTACGTTGCATGACTGGAGCTTGTCGGCGGTCACTTCGCAGGGACTTGGCGGCATCACCTATTCGTATCAGCTCAAAACGAATCTCGACGTCAAGCAGCTTGAGCCGCTGATCGTCGACCCATCGCTGACCCGCCTGACCGTGGAAGTCGAAGACGGCACCGGCAACGTCGCCGGCAGCGCAACCGTCACGTTGACCGGCGCCGACCGCATCATCAGCGGCGATCAGAAGCTGGTGTTAAGCTCCGGCACCGGCCAACTGGATTATCCGCTGACGTTGAAATTCTATGAAACGGTCAGCACGCCAAGCGGCGATGTGAAACGTTTGTTGTACAGCTATAAGTATTAAGCGATAGATCGTTCGCCTGCCAGCGCTCCCTGCCGGAGCTTGGCGGGCGTTTTTCTTTGGCAGCATACGATTTACACTGCCGGCTTGTGTTTTTATGCCAATCGGACATGCTTCAACTCGCTTACGTTATGCCAAACTTCACCTTGCCGATGGCAAAAAAAAGCCCGCACCTCATCGGTACGGACTTTCAGCTACGCTTCGCCAAGCGGTTTCTATGTGGAAGAACGCTCTTGTTCATTGTGTCGCTTCATAAATTCACGCATCTCTTGGTGAGCTTGATCACGTTCTTCCTGCGCGATCGGGACTGCCAGAATGCCATCGTCCAAAGGCCGAATGACGGGGCGCTTCCCATAGACGGAAACTTGACCGGCAACTACTGATTTGAATTTACGCATGATCATCAACTCCTCTTTATTAAGTATAATCTAATAAGGCGTTGGGCTTCAAGTGGGGGAATAGCTAAAAGCCGTTTTTTTAAATGAATGATCTCCATGCCGTAGCGTTTCATGTAATGCTCGATTAAATTGGTTTTGGCTCGCAGAAGAACATAGCCGTTGCCTTTATGTTCAAAGCTGATCAGGCAGGCCTTGGCGAACAATACCTCTCCGACGTTCATAAACTCATTGATCGGTATGCGGTTGGACGGTGCTTTCTCAATAAGATCGAGCTCGGCGAAACCGTCTCGGACAGCGACCGCCAGCAGCCCCTGAATCTGCGGATTTCCAACAAGATGCAGTTTATAAGCAATAAATTCGCTGACTGGCGATAGGTATTTGGCCCAATTAAAACCTCTGGACCAGCCTTCATTTTTCTTGATCCGCGGCAGGTCCGCCGGGGATAACAAACTGAATTCAGCTTGATAGATTTCGCCTGAGCTATGCAGAAGTTTCCAATTCATCTGTGCCTCCTTTGAAATTGATTACCCTATATTTTACCATAAAAATACAAAAATAGATAATTTAAATTAAAACACTGCATTCACTGCAATGTCTTTCCGCCGTCCGATTTCCTTACACCCAAGCATTGCGGAAAAATCTGGCGTAGCCGCAATTCGTTCTGGACGGGGAATTTTGGCCAAAGGAGCATCGCCGTATGCGCGTTTATGCCCATTCCCGTCGGACGCGCGGCAAGAGCATGCGTTCAAGAATGCGATGCTGCATATGGATTACGTTGAAAATGAGGACATGCAGCTGCTGCACCAGCTTGACCTTTCATCGGGCACGATGAATTGACGCTGCCAACGGTGCCGGAATATCGCATGGTTTTCGACGATATGATCTGTCGCTGTGGCGCTGTCAAAAGCAGAGAGCGAAGCCGGGAAGGAGGAACCCGGTTTTTTTGCGTTTTTCGCAAAAAAATCCGCGATTTTTGCACGCGGAGCCGCCGCTCTGTGATAAAATAAGGAAATGAGCCTGAAAGCGCTTATTTATCGATAGGCGCATTGTTGGTGTGCGCTGGGTACGACGAGGGGAGGGAGGGCTGCTCATGGACGGGGAACGTCTTTGGATTCGCGCCGTGGTGGGCGCGTTGCTGGGGGCAGTGCTGTTGGGTACTGCCTGGTTTGTGCTGGTGTGGCAGCCGTCTGCGCCAAGCCGGCCGCTGCAGACGCCCAAGCCGTCTGCGGCCAGCCCCTCTCCGACGCCGGACAAGGCCGGGGAACTGACTCGCCGTCTGGCGGAGATCGCCGCCTGGAAGCCGGCCGACCGGCGGTTTGTCACCGATAGCGCGACACCGCTTGTGCTGCTGCGCAAAGAGAGTCAGGTTGTGTACGTGCAGAACAATCAAATCCGCTACGACTGGCTGGACGGAACGGACTATCAGAACATCCCGCTCAGCTTCCCGAGCGCCCGCAGCGGCTACGTCTGGCGCAGCGGGGCGACGGCTTACGTCGGGTTGCCCGTCAAAAACGGGGAGTCGGAAACGGATGGAGACTGGTATGTGATTCAGGTGGCCCAGGGAGTCGGCAATCCATTGAAGCGGCTGGGGCGGCTGCCGATTGCTCCCGATCGGGTTAAGGCGGTATCGTTTGCCGACGGCCCGGAAGGGGCGTTGTTTTTGGTCGAAAATGAAGGGACTTACCGCGAATATTGGGTCAGCGCCGAGGGCAAGGGGCCGTTGTACGTATCGGATTCGTCCTACGACGCGTCGCGGGTCGCGGCGCTGACGGCGGAACGGGAGAAGCAGGACAAGCTGGCGTTTGACAGCGTCCGGCGGCTGGAATCGGGCGGCGAGCCGCTGTATGCGCTGCAGGATGCGCGTGGTCTTGTCATCTACGAGGAGCTGTCGACAGGGCCGGCGGTGTATCGGCTGTCCGGTTATGCGCTGGCTGCGGTGAAGTCAGTCTCGTCCAACACGGCGCTTGGCGGAATGTCCGGCGGGATGTCTTATTTGCTGAACGTGTTGTCGGTGTCTGGAGGCGAAAGCCGTACGGTGCTGCTCAGAAGCGGCGGGCCGGTGTGGCTCGAAGACGAAGCGCGGCTGCAGGAGCCGGGATGGGAGCTGTTTGACGACTGGAATTTTGTCCGCTTGTCGGGTTCTCGCGTGGAGACGATTGCCGTCGAGCCCAATCGCGAGGCCGGGCAGAGCGGAGGGCCCACGCTGCTGCATCCGCGTTACGAAGCGCTGGAGTTGGCCGGCGCCTCCGATGTTGTGCGCTCGCAAAGCCTGTTGACGGCGATGTTCGCAGGCGAGCGTCGCTACTTGTCGCTGTACGATTTGATGAATCGGCCGAGCCGGGACAAGGATGCGCTATGGATGCGGGAACTGCCGGCAGGACGTTCCGTTCCCGCCGAAAGCGGAGCGGCGCCGACACACGAGTTGAACGTTCAGTTTCCGAAGCCGGCGGAGGTTGCCTCCGGCGTGCCTGAGGCGCTGCAGCGCACGCTCGACGCCGAGGATCGCGTCGGCAGCGGAGAAACGACGGCGCATACGATCCGCCGCATTGAGGGGCGCTGGTATGTGCTGACCGGCAGCCGGCTGGACCTGTGGGCTGACGAAGCCGGGCTGACGCCGGCGGCGCAACTGCCGGTTTCGGTGCGCTGCACGTCCGGCAGCTACCGGGCGTGTGCGAGCGCGCTTGATTTTACGCGAGCGGACGGATATTGGTATGTGGCCGATACGTTTGCCGACCGCATCGTCAAAACCGATGCCGAAGGGCGGTTGAAGGCGGAAGCGGAGGTGCAGCTGCCGGCGGCGCTGAGCTGGAACACCGGCGGCGAGCTGTTGGCCGAAGGGCTGAGCGGACGTGTTCGGCTTTCGCGCGAATTGGCCGAGCTGGCATTGACAGCTCCGACCGCCGCCCTCGATGCGAGCGCGTTGGCGCTGGAGGAACTCCCCGTGTACCCGGATAGTTATTACGAGGACGGGCATGGACGGCATTGGGCGTTCCGCACCGACCGGCTGTTCGTGTGGGACGACAAGCAGCGGACGTTGCGTTCGATCTACACCGGCCAACCGGCCAACGCGGCTGTACGCCCCAAGCTGGTGCCTTACGGGCAGCGGATGCTGCTGGTGTATGACGACCGCATTTTGTTTTTTGACGGCAGCGGGAAGTGGCTCAAGCAGCTGGCGCTGCCGCGGGTGACCGGCGACGATGCGCAAGGCTTGGGCAGCGGCGGATCGTATGCGCTGGATGCCGGCGGCGGCGTGCTGTATGTGCTGCAAGGCTCACGCGTGCTGCGGGTCGATTTGGAGCAAGGCGACGCTTCCGTGCTGTTTGCGCAAATACGCGCGTCTTACGGCAAGCTGTTGTTTGGTGCAGGCAATCTGTATGTGACGCTGCAGGCAGCCGGCGGCTACGCTTCGCTGGACTCGTTAACGGAGCTGCTGCGCATCGACAGCGCAACCGGGGAAGTTCAGCGATATCGCGTTCCGTCCGGCTATCAGACGGAAGCGTTGACCGCCGAAGCCGAGCTGGCGTTGTGGGCGCCGTACCTGCCGGCCAACGGCAGCGGACAAGGGACTCGGCTTATCGTGCCGCTCAAGGATATCAAGTAAATAAAACCTCCAGCGCCGCCAAGTTAAGCGGGTTGGAGGTTTTGCGTTTGATGGGTGCAGAGCAGCGGACATAGATGCCGCCGGCCTGTTGGGGTTGATCTGGCAGATGCGGGTTTTGAAAACCATATAGCCAAATGGCGTGCCCGCAGACTGCTCCGTTCCGCAGCGGTTTTTGTTCAGGGAGGGGCTCGGCATCGTCAAATTACGGCGCGTTGCCCGGCTCCGCCGCTGGCTGGGTTGCCGCATCGCTGCTGTCAGCCGGTCCGTCCGCTGCGGGTTCCCCAGCTTCCGCCTGCTCATCCGGCGTTTCCTCGGCTTCCGCCACTGCCGGCGAATGCCGCCAGAACATGACGGTCAACATGCGCTCAATCCATTCCTTGTCCAGTTCGCTGAGCGTGATTCCATCGAACAGCAGCTCGTTTTCCCGCAAAAACCGGCGCAAATTCACCGGATTGCGGCCTTCCTCCGGCTGTTCCGTCTGCGACGCTTCCAGATAACCCGCCATCACCATCAGTTCGGAATAAGAAATATTCAATCCCTCGGACAGCTTGGCCAACACGTCCGGGGACGGGATGCCGCGGTTGCCGTTCTCCAGCTGCGAAATGTAAGCGGCCGATACGCCGGAGCGGTCGGACAGCTCGCGGATCGTAAAGCCTTTGAGCTTGCGCAAATCTCGCAATTTATCGTAGAAATACATCGTGGTCCCCCCGAACTGAGAGTTTGGTAAACGAAAGTTAACATTTTTATAATAACAGTTTACATTAGTGAAATCAATCACAAACTCAGCCGTGTTTTGGCGTCGGTTTCTCTTCCTGCCCCGGCTGTTCCCCGGGACGCCGCTCTTTCCAGAACAACACGGTCAACATGCGTTCGATCCATTCCTTGTCCTCATTCGTCAGCAGGATGCCGTCGAAAAGCAGCTCGTTTTCGCGCAAAAACCGCCGCAGGTTGACCGGATGCACCGTCGTTTCCGTTCCTTTGGCCGGCGCTTCCAAATATCCGGCGATTTCCATCAGCTCCGCATAGCTGACGTTCAGCCCTTCGGAGAGCTTCATCAGCACTTCGGGCGAAGGCACGCCGCGGTTGCCGTTCTCCAGTTGGGAAATGTAAGCCGCGGACACGCCGGAGCGCGCCGCCAGGTCGCGGATCGTAAACCCGCGCAGCTTGCGCAAATCTTTTAATTTATCGTAAAAATACATCGCATCCACCCCAGTAACAAACAAAAGTAAACATAAGTTAACGTTTATATAATAACAGTTTACTATAGTGATAGCAATATCGGGGATGGCGGGCGCAAGTCACAGGGACCGCAGGCCGCTGACGGCAGCGAAGGGCAAATAAAAAACCGGAGGCATGGTCTCCGGTTTTGGTCGTGGTCAGGCATAAGTTTGAAAAATAAGCACGGCGTTATGGCCGCCGAAGCCAAATGAATTGGACAAGCCAATCCGCAGCTTCGCTTGGCGCGCCGTGTTCGGCACGTAGTCCAGATCGCACGCCGGATCGGGATGCTCAAGATTGATCGTCGGCGGGATCAGCCCCTGCTGCAGCGTGCGGATCAGCGCGATTGCCTCCACGCCGCCGGCTGCGCCGAGCATATGGCCGAGCATCGATTTGTTGGCGCTGATCGGCACGTCGCAGGCGCGGCGTCCGAGCAGCTTTTTGATGGCAAGCGTCTCCGACAAATCGCCGACCTCGGTGCTTGTGGCGTGCGCGTTGATCGTGTCGATGTCCTCCGGCGCGAGGCACGCATCGGCGAGCGCATCGCGCATCGCCCGGTACGCCCCCGCGCCTTCGGGATCGGTAGCCACCATATGGTAGGCGTCCGACGTCGAGCCATAGCCGACAATTTCGGCATGGATGCGCGCCCCGCGCCGCTCGGCATGCTCGAGCGACTCGAGAACGAGCACGCCAGCGCCTTCGGCGGCGACGAACCCGTCCCGCTGCGCGTCGAACGGGCGGCTGGCCCGCTCCGGCTCATCGACCCGCGTCGACAGCGCCGTGGCGTTGCCGAAGCCGGCCAGCGCGAGGTCGGTCACGGTCGCCTCGGCTCCGCCGGCGATGACCGCATCCGCGCCGCCGCGCTGGATCAGCTTGAACGCCTCGCCGATCGCATTATTGCCGGTGGCGCAAGCGGTCACCGGCGCCAGCACGGGGCCTTTGGCCCCAAACAGAATGCTCACCTGTGCGGCGGCCATGTTCGCAATCATCATCGGCACGACCGTAGGGCTGACCCGGCCTGGTCCGCGCGCGAGCAACGTGCGGTAATTCTCCAGCATCGTCTGGATGCCGCCGATGCCCGAGCCGATGTAGACGCCGATGCGCTCGGCGCCGGATTCGTCGATGACAAGCGCCGCGTCATCGAGCGCCTGGCGGGCGGCGGCGACGGCGAACTGGCAGTAGCGGTCCATGCGCCGCGCCTCGCGCCGCCTGACCGCCGCCTCGGCGTCAAAATCGCGCACCAGGCCGGCTATATTCGTTTTATAAGCGGAGGTGTCGAAGCTGTCGATTCGCGAAATGCCGGATTTGCCGGCAACCAGGCCGTCCCATAACGTTTGCGTGTCATTGCCCAGCGGAGAAATAACGCCCATTCCTGTGATTACTACGCGCTGCATAAGCTGCTGCCTCCTTCAATGCGCCGGGTTGCCGGCGGCTTCATAACGTGGATTTGCAACTAGCATGTCACAGGTATTATCATATTACAAGTAAGCATTTATACGGGTATAAACACTGACAGGATAACAGGAACAAGAAGGGGGAAGTGCGATGAACAACGTGGAGCGTCTTGCCGCATTATCCGAATTTTTGACTACGCACCGCGCCCGGCTGCAGCCGGAAGCCGTTGGCATTCCCGCTGTGGGCCGCCGCCGCACGCCGGGCCTCAGGCGTGAAGAGGTGGCGCAAATCGCCGGTGTCAGCACGACGTGGTACACCTGGCTGGAGCAGGGGCGGCAGATCAAAATGTCCGCGCAGGTGCTTGACCGCATCGCCTTCGCTTTGCAGCTGAACGAGGACGAGCGGCAATATTTGTTCATGCTGGCGCTGGAGCAGCCCGCGCCTACCCCGGTCGTCGAACGCGCTTCGATCATGACGCCGGCGCTCGGCAGGATCATGGAGGAGCTGCGCGAATGCCCGGCGATTTTATTCGACCGCCGCTGCAACATCGTCGGCTGGAATCGCGCGGCCGCGGCCGTTTTTATCGATTTCGAGCAGGTGCCGCCGGCCGAGCGCAACATTATCTGGCTGTTGTTCACACGCAAGGAATTCAAGGCGCTGGCGGCGAATTGGAACGATTTTGTCAGCGGATTTCTGGCGATGTTCCGCTCCTATTACGGGCAATACGTCGGCGACGATTGGTACAGCGGTTTTATTCGCTCCATCAGCGAGCACAATGCTGAATTCGCCGCGTTGTGGCACCGCAACGACGTCAGCTCCGCGCCCGAGGTTTCGATTGAATTCCGGCACGCCAAAGCCGGCAAAATGCTGTTTGATCTGACGATGCTGCAAGTGCAAGGACAGTCCGATTTGCGCTGCAGCGTGTACACGCCGTCGCCCGGCACAGGCACGGAGGACAAGCTGCGGCTGCTGCAAAAACGGTTGGAGCGGCGCTAAGCCGCTTGCGTGCGGCACGCGAATGCGCGTCCGAACAGCGCAAATTCAGGACTGCCTTTTTTCGTTGCGGCATGTTATAATGGTAACTGGAAATAAGAATGTGTGTTCGCGATTTGTTCAGTACAGACGGCAAAGATTGCTTGCCGCTTGTCGTCGCGAAACGCCGCAGCAGCCAGTCGTATAAGAACGACAATGCGCTCGCAATGGCGCACATGACTGCGGCGGACGACCCGGCAGCGACCGAACAGCGGCGATCCATGCCCCTCCTGCACCAAGCTCCTTACACCCTTAAATGCCCCCGGAAAAAGCATGATTCACAAATGTGTACTTTTGTAAACAAAATTGGTTGCAAAAGTAAAATAAAATGCTATAATGGAAATCAGTGGGAACAGAAGGAGAACAGGGGTGGGCATGGATGAGAATAGTCGCGAAGTCGCAAGCCTTCATCAAGGCCAGAATTGTCAAAGGATACACACAGAGGGATTTGGCCAAGCGGTCAGGTCTCAGCCACGCCTATATCAGCTTGCTGGAGCGGTCGGTGAAGACGGTCGGCCCGGCGACGGCCAAGAAGCTGAGCGACCTGCTCGGCAAGGAAATGGAAGAGCTGTTCCATATCGAATAGCCGCATCGCATGGCGCAGGCCCTGCGCTTTTCCCGAAAGGATCAAATCTGTATAATGAAGAGCAAATCGATCCTTTCAGGAGGAACTATGCTTTTTTTCATCCAATGGTTCCGGCGAATTTTGAAAATGAACAGCGCCGTACTGGTGACATTTTCCGCCGGGCTGATCGTGGCCGCTTCGTTTGCCGCTTACGCGCTGGAACCCGGAACGTTCAAGCATCCGTTTAACGGCTTTTGGTGGGTGATGACGACAGTGACCACGGTCGGCTACGGCGATTTTTATCCGCATACGGTTCCCGGCAAAGTTCTCGGCGTCTTGCTTTACATGTTTGGCATCAGCTTGATTTCCATCGTCATCAGCCGCGTGGTAGACGGGGTATTCATCTACAAGCGCAAAAAGGAGGAAGGCCGGTTGCGGTATCGGGGAGAAGGACATTTTGTCATTATCGATTGGAGCAAGCACGCGGAACTGGCCGTGCAGGAAATTTTGAACACCGATCCGAATGCGGATATCGTGCTGATCGATCAATACGAGAAAACCCCTTGCGAGCACGATCGCGTACACTACGTCCGCGGCAATCCCGTCCGCAAGGAAACGCTGGACAACGCCAATCTGGAGCAGGCCAGAGCCGTGTTCATCTTTGCCAACGAAATTATCGAATACAACAAGCACGTCCGCGACGATTCGTTCGTCGACGGCAAGTCGCTGCTGACGGCTACGGCGATCGAGCGCCATTTCTCGCATATCCATACCGTCGTGGAAGTGGTGGACCGCGATCATATTCAAAATTTTCAGCACGTCAAAGTCGATGAATTTATCGTCAGCACGGAGACGGTGTCCAGACTCGCTGTGCGCGCTGCGTTTAATCCCGGCGTTTCCAAAATCGTATACGAGCTGTTATCGCGCGGGCAAGGCGAGGATTTATACGAAATTCGCCCGCGAACGCATTGGGTCACGTACCGTGACGCTTATATGGAACTGCTCCAGCAAGGAGCAACGCTGATTGCCGACGGGGACAAGCTTGACATCAACCGCAGGCTCGACGAGCCGATTCCCGCGACGGCCAGATTGTTCGTCATTTGCGATTACGCGACCTACACCAAGCTGTAGCGTGCCGCGCGGGCAGCCTGCGTTAAACCAGCCGCTGCCGTAAGCGTTTGGCTCGGCTTTGGCCGGCCGGTCATGACAGCGCCCCGTCATAAAAAAATCCGCCGTTAATCCCGCAAGCGCCGGTTTCCGTCACATTGCCCGCAATGGCCCTCAGCTCAATATTGTCCGGCCGGGTGCGTCATGCAGCCAGAATCACGCCGTTTGCCGTCGTTCGTTGAATGAATGTATAGGCATGCGGCTTTTTGCTTTCTGCGATCGCCCACGGATACAGCGCTGAGGCCAGCAGCGCGCCGGCCAGCGGAAACAGCAGGCACAGCGCCAGCGGCTGCAGCCGTTGCAGCTTATTCATATTTGACCACCTTGTTTTTGCCGGTCGTTTTGGCTTTATACATCGCTTCGTCGGCTTGCTTGATCAACTGCTCGGCATCCAGACCGCTGGCATAGGTGCTGTAGCCGAGGCTGACGGTAACCATTGTTTCCGTCTCAATCCGCTTGCGCACATGCTCGGCGAATGCCGCCAGATCGATGTCGGGGTCGGTGATCATCACGACGATTTCCTCGCCGCCGTACCTGCCGGCCATCCCGCAATCTTCGCATGCTTCCCTCATGATCGACGCCACCTGCTTGAGCGCTTCATCGCCCATATGGTGGCCTTTCGTATCGTTCAGCTTTTTGAAATTGTCGATGTCGCTGAACAAAATCGATACCGGCAGCTGGCGCTGCACGTATTGCTTAACCCGCCCGTAAAAAAACTTGCGGTTGTACAGCCGGGTCAGCCCGTCCGTAATGGAAGACTGGTAAATGGCCTGCATCAGCTCGACAACGCGGTCGAACAGCAGGAAAAACAGCAAAAAGCAGTACAACACCGGCAGCGCAAATTCCAGAAAAGTCAGAAACGGCTGCTTGTCGTCGTAAATATAAGCGTTCAGCAGATGGGCGGTGTGCTCGGCGAAAAATACAGTCAGCGTCACCTGATATTTGCCCTGCTGCCCGACAAAGGGCGGGATGAGATAAGAGAACACAAAGATCAGCATAAAAATGTACAGCTCCAGGCCAATATCCTGCAGCAGTTGCACTTGCTGCGCCGGTCCGGCATACCATTGCGGAATGTAGACGTGGAGCAGCGAAATAAGCAGGCCAAGCCCGATCAAGCCGTAAAACAGCCAGTAATGCCTGCGGCGCGTACGGTTATAGAGCTGGTAAACGCCCATTTGCACAAGCACGAAGGAGACGATTTTCAAAATGACCACGGTATACGCCGTTACGCTGTTGTAAGGCTCCGTCGTTTTGACATACAGCCGCAGCGCGTAGTAGGCGGCGAGGAATACCAGGGCTACCGTAATCGACAAATATCCCTTTTTGCGGCGGCTGCCGTACAGCCGGAGCGACATGACCAGCATGAGCGCGATTATGACGAGAGCGGCGGCGCAGCCGAGCAGCGGACCGTTGCCGCCATTAAACAGGTAGGTCATCAGTGAGCTTCCTCCATCATTCGACAATCGTTCTTTCATTATATGACAAAATGGAGCGTGCGCATAGAAACGGTTTCAATTGGGCACACTGTGCCCTTTTCTATTCCAGCCGCACCAGTTACAATAGGAAAGAAGCTGAACGAATCAGAGAGGGGCTTTGCCGTGAACATCCTGCAAGCGTTGTTTTTTCCCCCGGAGCAGCCGGGAGGGGTTTCGTCGATGGTGCCCTACATCCTGGAGCGGTTTCACAAAAAGGGCTGGCAAATGGAGCTGTTTTCCCTGCCGAAGCGCATTCGCGGAAAGGGCGTCGAGGAAGTCGAATTTTCGACCTTCGACTGGCGTTCCTATGCCGGAAATCCGATCGTCGATAAATATATCCAAACATACAAGGACTACGTGTGGTGGACGAAGTTGCGTCTGACCAAGCCGTTTCATTTGATTCACGCCCATCATCCGATCGCCGGGTTGGCGATGAAGCAGGTGTTTCCCGATACGCCGGTGATCATGACCGTGCATTCCAGCTTCGAACGGGAGCTGATGCTGAACGGGCGCATTCGCGAGAACGGGCCGGAGCATCAATTTTTGACCGCGTTATACGGGGAGCTTGAAGCGAAGGTCGAGCAGATTTTGACCGTGTCCAACTCTTTCAAGCATTATTTGGCGGATTATGTGCAGGACAACGAACGGATTGGGGTCATTCCGAACGGTTTTGACGAAAAGCGCTTTCGTCCGGTGTCCCACGACAATAAGGTGCCGCAGCTGATCACCGTCTGCCGGCTGGTGCCGGCCAAAGGGCTCGACACGCTGCTGCTCGCTTGCGCGGAATTGAAGCGGCGCGGCCATTCGTTTGTGCTGCATATTATCGGCGACGGGCCAAGCCGCGAGGAGCTGGAGCAAATCGCGGTTCGCGAACAGATTTACGAGGAGACGATTTTTTACGGCTATATGCTGCATCCCGAGGAATTTATGCCGTTTTTCGATATTTTTGTGCTGCCGTCGCGGGCGGAGGCGTTTGGTTCGGTGTTTGCCGAGGCGGCGCTTTGTTGGTTGGCGTTGATCGGGACGAATGTTGGCGGCATTGCCGAGCAAATCGAACACGGCCATAACGGGCTGCTGGTGCCGGTTGGCGATGCCCGTGCGTTGTGTCAGGCGCTGGAGAAGGTCATCATCGATCCGGCGTACCGCTACAATCTGGCGCGGGCGGCCTGGGACAAGGCGAAAAAGACGTATTCCCTGAACCGCGTGCTCAATCAGCTCAAAGGCGTGTATGAAGCGTATCAATAAGCTTGCGGCGATCCAAGGAGGGTGAAAGTCAGCGATGTTACCCGTACGTTTTTTGCATGCGGCCGACCTGCATCTGGACAGTCCGTTTAAAGGCATGGCCGCGTTGCCTGAGCCGATCCGCGAGCGGGTGCGCGAAGCGACCTTTGAGTCGCTGCGCGCGCTTGTGGCGCTGGCGGAGCGCGAGCGCGTCGATTTCGTCGTCGTCAGCGGCGACGTTTATGATTTGGCCGACCGCTCCTTGCGCGCGCAGATCCGTTTTCAGCGGGCGCTGGAGCGGCTGGCGGCGGCAGAAATTCCCGTTTTTGTCATCCACGGCAACCACGACCCCGAGGACGGCCGCGCGGCGCAGCTGAATTGGCCGCAGGCCGTTCATTTTTTTGCTGCCGATCGGGTGGAGACGGTGGCTGTCGAGAAGCCGGGGCGCGGTGTGATCGCCCATGTACACGGCATTTCGTATAAAACGGCGGCGGTGCACGACAATTTGGCGCTTGGCTATCGCGGTATCGATCCGAACGTGTGCCAGATTGCGTTGCTGCATACGAACGTCGACGGCGATCCCGCTCACGGCAACTATGCGCCGTGCTCGCGCCGCGATTTGCTGGAGCGCGGCATCGATTATTGGGCGCTGGGGCATGTACATACCCGTCAGGTGCTGCACGACCGCCCGGCGATCGTTTATCCCGGCAATATTCAGGGGCGCAGCGTCCGCGAAACCGGCCCGCGCGGCTGCTATGTCGTCGATATCGATGAAACGGGCCGCGCCGCACTGGCATTTCATGCGCTGGATGCCGTGCGTTGGCATCACGAAACCGTATCCGTGCAAGGCGTGAGCACCGAGCAGCAGCTCAAGGATGTGCTGCTTGCCCGTCTGGAGCAGGTGCGCGAAAGCGCCGATGGACGAGCGGCGGTTGTGCGGCTTGTTCTGGAGGGCCGTTCGGCGGTTGGCCGTTTGCTGCGCAAGGGGCGGGCGCTGGAGGAATTGACCGCCGAGCTGCGCGACGGAGAAGCCGATCGCAGCCGCTTCGTCTGGCTGGAGTCGATCGACGACCGCTCGCGCGGCGAACTCGACTGGGAGGCGTTGCAGCAGGAAGAGAGCTTTCTCGGCGATTTGCTGCGCTTGTCCGTGGATTTGCAGCGCGATGAGGAGGCGTTGCATGCTTTTGCGGCCGAGGCGCTGGCGGCGCTGGACAGTTTGCCGGCCGCGGCCGGGCGGCCGTTGGCTGCCGGCGCGGAGCAACTGCGCGAGTGGCTGCGCGCCGCCGAGGAGCTTGCCGCCGATTTGTTGGCCGGTGAAGGAGGGAAGGACGCATGAATATTGTCGCTATTGAGGTGGCGGGCTTCGGCGCGCTGCGCGAGCGCCACTTGGCGCTGGGCGGCGGGCTTACGCTGCTGTATGGGCCCAATGAAGCGGGCAAAAGCACACTGATGGGCTTTATCCGCGCCGTGTTGTTCGGTTTTCCGTCACGCGCCAACAAGGCCGAGCGTTACGAACCGGCCGGCGGTGTGTACGGCGGCGCTTTGGTGCTGCTCGACGAGAGGGGCCGCCGGTTTCGCGTCGAGCGTTACGACGGAGCGGCGTCTGGGGCGGGCGGGCCGCGCCGCCCATCGGCCGGCATGGTCAAGGTGACGCTCGAAGACGGCAGCACCGGCGGCGAGGAGCTGCTGCGCGTGCTGCTCGGCGGCTTGTCGGCCGAGCTGTTCCGCAGCTTGTTCGCTTTCGGGCTTGGCGAGCTGCAGGAGTTGGGCACGCTGCAAGCGGAGGAGCTGAGCGGCTACATCTACAGCGCCGGCCTTGGCGTTAGCGGCACGACGATCCGTGAAGCCGAACGCAAGCTGGCGGCGCAGACGGACAGCTTGTACAAGCCACGCGGCCGCAATCAGGAAATCGCCGGGCTGCTGCGCGAGCTGGAGGAGACGGAGCGGCTGCTGCGCCATAGCCGCCAGCAATCCGCCGCTTACGACAGCTTGCAGGCTGAGCGGCGCGGCCTGGAGCGGCGCATCGCCGCGATCCGCGAGCAGCAGCGCACAGCGCAAAGCGAGCTGGACAAGCTTGAGCTGGCGGCGCGGGCGCGCAGCACATGGGTCCGTTTCAAGGGCGCAAGCCGCGAGCTGGACGAGTTGCCGGAGCTGCCGGGTTTTCCCGATGAAGCGCTCGTTCGCTTGATGCAACTGGAGGACGAGTTGGAGCGAGCCGAATCGGCATGTGCGGCGCTGGAGCTACGCAGGCGCGGTTTGGAGGAGAGCCTGGAGCGGTTGGGCCGCCCGGCGAGCGTTGCGCTTGAGTTTGGGGGTGTTGGCAGCGGTTCTGCGGCAGCTGGCGTGCCGTTGCCGCCGGAGTTTGCGCCGGAGGGCGGTAGGGATGACCGCGGCCAGGAGCAGCCGGGAGGCCCGCGGGAAAGTTGGCTTGAAGACGTACCGGAGAGCGAGGCCATGCGGCTGTCGGATGCGCAAGCAGACGGTCGGACGTCGGGAGCAGTGCCGTTGCGGTCGGAGAGTCAGGCTGAGGGTAAAAACCCCGCAGATCTCAAGCAAATCCGCTTCGACGGAGCAGCGCCGTTGGGGTCGGAGAGTCAGGTTGAGGGGGATGGGGAAGTTTCGGGGACAGCGATGATCCGACTGGCGTCTGGCGAGGCAGACGGCCATGCCCGTGCCGTTGGAGAGACGTGGCTGCTGTCGGGGAGTCGGACGAATGAACCCGATGAAGCGGCGGTTTCCGGTTTGGCGCAAGAGGGGTTTTTGGCCGGCGCTGCGGAGCCTGCCGGTTCCGCGGTTGGCGATCCTCGTCGCGAGCGCGAGCTGGAGCAACTGCTGGACGAAGCTTCGGTATATGCGGACAAGCGCCGGGAGCTGTTGGAGACGCAAGCCGAGCTGGCGCAAATGAAGCTGCTGACCGAACGGCTGCTGGAGCAAATTGACGCAAGCTGGACCGAGGAAACGCTGGTGGCGTTTCCGGTTTCGATTGCGCTGCGCGAGGAAATCCGCTCGTTTAAGCTTGGTTTTGCCGAGCTGCACGAAGAGGAGCAGCGGCACAACGCCGAACGCGAGCATTTGCGGCTGCAAGCGGCGCGGCTGGACGACAGCGTGCGGACGCTGGAGCTTGAGTTGGCCCGACTGACGGCGGCGGAGGCCGTGGGTGCGGGCGGTAGCGAGGCGGGAGGCATGGGCGGCTCGGTAGCTGGCGGGGGCCGTGCAGTGGATGCGGGTGGTCATGCGGCGGGAGGTGTGTATGGTGGAGCGGCGGAGGCTGCGGATGCAGAAGGTAGCAAGGCGGGAGGCATAGGCGGCTCGGTAGCTGGCGTGGGCCGTGCAGTGGATGCGGGCGGTTATGCGGCGGGGGGCGCGTATGGTGGAGCTGCGGAGGTAAGCCACGCAGCCGATGCGCTCCAGCGGGCGCTGCACAGCGCGGAAGCGGCTGGGCAGCGCGCCGATGAGGTGGCGGGGCTTGTGCGCCAGCTGACGCGTGAGCACGCGCGTTGGCGCCTGCTGAGCAAGGACGCCGAGCACGCTCGCGAGCGTGCGGCCGAGCGTCAGCGCCAGCAGGCGCAATGGGCCGAGGCCGAAGCGCTCGGCCGGCGCACCGCCGCGAGCCGCCGCCTGCGGCTTGCGCTGCTGACTGCGCTGGCCGGGCTGCTGCTGGCCGCGTGGCTGCTCTGGCAGGGCGCGGCACCAGCCGCTGCCATCGCCGGCGCCATGATGATCGGCATCGCGATCATCCTCGGCGCCCCGGGCGCGGGCGAAGCCCGGCGCGCCCGCAGATCGGGCGTGCGCTCCGCGGGCACGCCTGAGCCGCCGCCCGCCCCCGGCACGCGGGCGGCCAAAGCTGCGGCGCGCGCATCCGGCGCGCCGTGGGCGGCGGCGCCTGCGGGAGCGCCGCCGGGCGCTTCGCCCCTTGCCGGGGGCGAAGCGGATTGGGCCGCGCGCGAAGCGGACGCGGCCAGCCGTCTGGAGGCGCAGCTCGCGGAGCTGGAGCGGAGCCTCCAGATCAAGCTGGAGCGCCTGCTGGGCGGGCGCGCCGAAGTGGCCGCTGCGCTGGGCGGCGCCAGCGCAGGGCACCGCGAGCCAATCGCGGGCTCATCCGCCGGCGTGGCCCAGCGCGATCCGTTCGTGGCCTCATCCGCCAGTGCGACACACCGTGATCCGTCTGTGGGTTCACCTGCCAGCGCGTTGCACTGCGAGTCGTCCGCGGCCTCACCCGCCAGCGCGACGCACCGTGATCCGTCTGTGGGTTCACCTGCCAGCGCGTTGCATCGCGAGTCGTCCGCGGGCTCATCCGCCAGCGAGGAACATCGCGATCCATCCGCCGGCCTTCCCGCTGCGCTGCTCGCCGAGCTTGACAGCCTGCTGGAGCGGTTGCAACTCGAGGTGGAGCACGGGCGCGAGCGGCGCGCCGAGCTGCGGGCGAAGCGCGACAAGCTGCGCGAAGCGCTGGCCGCTCGTGAGGCGCACCGCGCGCAGGAGGCGCAGCTTGTCGCCGCCGCGTGCCTGCGGCAGCAGGCGGCTGCCGAGCAACTGGCCGGCTGGCAGGCGTGGCTGGGCGAGCGGCTGCTTAGCCCGAGCCTGTCGCCGGATGCAGCGCTGGAGACGGCGCAGGCGGTCGAGCGCGCGCAGGAGCAATTACGGCAGCAGCGTCGTCTGGAAGCCCGACGCGCGCGGCTGAGCGGCGACATTCAGCGCTATGAGGCTGCCGCTGCTGCTTGGCTCGGGGAAGCGGCTCTCCGCGAGCCAGTCGCTGCGCTGCGGCGCTGGAAGGAGCGCTGGCAGGAGGAGGAGCGCCGTGAGGAAGAACGGCGGGGGTTGCAGCAGCGGCTCGTCGAGCTGGAGCAAGAGCGGGAGCTTGCCGCCGCTTTTGCCGCGCGTGTGCGAAAGCGGCTCGACAGCTTGCTGCGGGAGGCGTCGGCCGAAAGCGGCGAGCAGTTGCGTCATTTGCACCGCCAGCAGGAGCAGCGCAGCAAGCTGATGGAGGAGCGCAAACTGCTGGCCGAGGCGCTGGAATCGCTTGTTGGCGCAACGGCGTTGTCAGGGCTTGCAGAGCTTTTGGAGAACAGCGGTGAAGATGAGCTGGAAGGGCGCAGACGTCAACTGGAGCAACAGTTGCAGCAGGCGGCCGAGGAAGAGGGTGCACTGCGCGAACAGGCTGGCCGGCTGCTCGGTGAGGTCGAGAAGCTGGAGCAGGGACGCGAGCTCGCCGACCGGCTGCTCCAGGCCGAGACTCAGCGCGCGGCGTTGTCCGGGTTGGTCGGTAAGTATGCGGTCGCCGCTTTTGCCGCTGCGTTAATCCGCAAGGCGCAAGGCGTATACGAGCGCGAGCGTCAGCCGGGCGTGTTGCAGCGGGCTTCGGGTTATTTTAGCGCGATGACGGAAGGACGGTTTGTCCAGGTGAAAGCCCCGTTTGCCCAGCAGCGGCTGGTGGCGGTGCGCGCCGGAGCGGAAGCGGTTGAGACCGAGAAGCTGAGCCGGGGCACGGCCGAGCAATTGTATCTGGCGATGCGCCTGGCGCTGGCCGAGGAGTATGCGGGCAAAGCGGTGCTGCCGCTTGTGCTGGACGACATTCTCGTCAACTTCGACGACCGGCGGATGGAAAGCTGCCTGCGTGTACTGAGCGATTTCAGCGCGCGGCATCAGGTGCTGCTGTTTACATGCCATGCCCATGTCCGCGATGCGGTGCGCAGGTTGTGCCCTGGCCAAAGTATCATTGAACTGTAAACGGGCAAAAGACTTGGAGCCCAAGCCGCCACAAACATTTGACTTTCCGGCGCACAATGCTTGCCGCCAAGATACGCCGAAACAAAAAAACGGGTCGAACGGATGGGCTGTTCGCACCGTGTGCCGCCCGCGCCGCAGGCATACGACCGACGTTTGGGGTCGCAGTTGGCACATAACGAGGAAACGACGGAGGAGATGCATCATGGAACCGGGAGCGGACAAGAAAAAAGAGCAGCGGGAAATCACGTACCGGGTCGGCTGGAGAAAAGAGCGAATCGAGCCGCACAAAGCGAGCGGCGCGGGCGCGCACGGGGCGTTTGCGGAGGAGCATGGCGGGCAGCGGCGGCTGCGCCTGTTATGGCAAGCAACGCCCGCGCTGCCGGAAGCGTCGCTGCTGCCATTGCTTGCGGCTTTGCCGGTGCTGTTGTTTTTGCTCACGTTGCTGCTGGTCTACGGCTTGCGCAGCGTGTGAAGCGCGCGTAACGGCGCCACAAGCTTGCATGCGGCAGTCGGCTGCGCCTGTTATGGCAAGCAACGCCCGCGCTGCCGGAAGCGGCACTGCTGCCGTTGCTTGCGGCTTTGCCGGTGCTGTTGTTTTTGCTCACGCTGCTGCTGGTCTACGGCTTGCGCAGCGAGTGAGGCGTGCGTGACGGAACGCCGCAAGCTTGCGTGCGGCAGGAAAAAGGAGGAGTTTCAATGTATGTAGCATTAGCGGTATTTGGCGGTGTGCTGGGGCTTGGCATTACGGGCGCCGCCGTGTATTCGGCTTGGATGATTCGCCAGTTGTGGCAGCAGCAAGCGGCGTCGCCGCACGCGGTCAGCCAGCAGGAGATTGCGGCGGAATATTTGTCCCGGTGGACGCTGCTGGACTATGGCACGGTCGGTTTGTTTGTCATCGGCCTGTTGCTGTTGCTCGCCGATTTGCTCGCCGTGCTGCGGGACAAGGCGGCTTTTCCCGATTATCATTTTGCGTATTTGCTGTGCGGCATCGTGATTTCGGTGATGGGCATGCTGCTGCTGACGATCCGGCTTTTTGTCGTCATCGGGCTGGCGAAAAGCGGCGTTCTAAAGCGCCCTGTTGCGCCAGACCATCAGAACAAGCCAGGCCATGCTGACTAGGCCGAAAACGGGATACAGCGCGGACAGAAGCGCTTTAAAGCCGATTTGGCTGACCAGGTAGCTCAGCGCGAGAATGATCAGCACGATCGCCTTCATCGGCAGTTTGGTTCGCTGCTCCAACTGGAGGGCCAGCCCATAAGCGTCGGCGATATAGGTCGTAAAAATTTCTCCATAAATCACCAGCAAATAGGCGAGCTGCGGCACGGAACCAAGCCGGTTCATAATATGGCCCATCGGAATTTCGAATTGGGCGATGCCGGGCATTTGCGCAGACAAGGCGTAATGCGCCGACAGCAGCAGCACGCCGATGCCGGCGCCGCCGAGCAAGCCGCCCCAGAACAGCACCGTTTTGCTTTCGATCGCAGCGCCCATCGGCACAAGCACGGCTTGGGCCATGGCGAGGTTGAAGGCGGTGTACAGCAGCGGGGCGAACCAGATTTTGCCCGGCGACAGATCGGTTGTCAGGCGCAGCCAATTGCCGGAACCCGGCGAATGCCACGTATATACGACGATCACGATGCTGAACAACAGCATGATCGGTACGACGATGGAATTGACGGTCATGATCGCCTGAATGCCGCGCGAGATGACCAGATAGGCCAAAAACAATGTGACCAGAAGCCCCGTCTGATAGCTCAGATGCAGCTGCTCGCGGAAAACGGTGCCGCCCCCGGCGAGCATAACGGTCGTAATGCCGAACAACACGACCATCGTGAACAGGCTGATCCATTTGCCGGCCCGCTCGCCGAACAGCGCTTTGTTCAAATCCTCGTAAGAGCCTGCCTGAAGCTCGCGGGCCATCAGCATCAGCTTGATGCCCAGCCACACGAACAGCACGCTGGAGAGCGCGATCGTCAAGGTAGCCATCCAGCCGTACCGGGTAAAAAACTGCAAAATCTCCTGGCCGGAAGCGAACCCGGCTCCGACGATCGTGCCGATATACGTGAAGGCGACCCGGACGATTTGTGCCCCTTTGTTCATCTGTTGCCCCACTCCCCTGCTTTTGATATAGTACAAGGTATGCGAGGAAGTCAGGATTATTCAAGTGCAGGAGTGTGTCCGCGTGCAGCAAGCGTTTTTTGAATTTATCGAGCAGTTCGGATATATCGCTTTATATGTGCTGCTTTCCGCCGGCATCGTCGGCGTTCCCGTTCCCGATGAGACGCTGATGGCGGTTGTTGGTTCGTGGACAGCGCCGGGCGGGCCGTTTACGTTTACCAAGGCGTTGCTTGTCATTTACGCCGGAACGATGACTGGCATGATCGTCAGTTATGTGTTGGGCCATCGTGTCGGCAAGCCGTTTTTGCACCGCTTTGGCAAATGGATCAAGCTGACGCCAAGCCGGCTCGACCGCGCTGAACGCTGGTTCCAGCGCTACGGGCTGTGGACGGTGTTTTTTGGCTATTTTGTACCGGGGTTGCGTCATTTTACATGTTATTTATCCGGGGTCAGCGGCGTGAAGTTTTACAAATACATGTTGATTGCCGGCAGCGGCGCGCTGCTGTGGTGTACGTGCTTTTTGACGCTGGGCCATTTCATCGGTCGCAATCTGGAGAGCATGCTTCACGTGCTGCATCGTTATGTTGGTATGAGCGTGGTGATTGTGGCGGTCGTTGCGGGGTTGGCCGTATGGCTGCTGCTGCGTTTTCGCAAGCGTGCGGCCTGACTGTTGGATTGGTCCTTGTGCGGCAAATATCTCGCGCGGGCAGCCGCGTGCGTGTGGTGCGGAAAAAATGCAATCGAGGGAGTTTGCCGGCGGGCTGGAAGCCCGCTTTTTGTATGCCAACGGCTGGGGCAACAGCGAAATTGGGCATAAAAATAGACCGCGGACAGCTTCCGGCGGGGAAGCGGCGCGGTCTTTCATGTTAACGGTCGGCGAACAGCTTGATGGACTGGATCGTGTCCGTTTTCGGATCGATGTCGAGCTTGAGCACTGTGCTCTGGGCTTTGTAGGACAACACGTAATCGGTGCGGGCGTCGGGCTTGCCGAGCACGGCGATGGCGTCGTCGGTCGTTTGCCCCAGCCGCAGGCCGCCTAGGCCCGGATCGATGTCGGCCGAGCTGACGTCGACGAATTCGAGCGCTCCCTCGCTGCGGAAGCCGATGGAAAAATCGGCGTATTCGTACACGGTGATCGCGTTGTCGCTGTCGTCTTCGTCCATGACGAATTGAGTTTTGGCTTTGCCGAACCGCTTGAGCACCGCATCTTGGGACGTTCCCAGCGTCAGGCCCATCAAGGTCGGTTTTTCCTGCTTATACGCGTCCTCGGCGTCCACCTTCGGCTTCGCCGTTTGCTTATTGGCCGCTGGCGTGCCGTTTTTCGGCTCATTGCCGGCAGGCTCGTTGGACGATACTTGGGCTTCGTGATCCGTATCTTCCGGCGAGGCGGTTGGCTCGGCCGTTGGCGTCGATGACGCCTGAGCTGTCGCTTGCGGTGTCGGACTTGGCAACGCGGGCGTTCCCGGCGTTGGCGAAGCAGGCAAAGCGGTCCGAATCGATGACTTCTCACAGCCTGTTAAAAGCGCGGCCGTCAGCACGATGGACATGGAGCCGAACAGGACATATCGGGAGAACTTCCTCATGGTCATCGATCCTCTCTGATCCGAATAAACGTTGGTAAAAAGCAACATTACTAATCATAAGGCTTTCGTGTCTTCTACTCAACGGTGAAAAGAAGCCGAAAGCAGGCAAATTTCGTGAAAATAGGTCGTTTTCATTTTCAAAACGCTGTTTTCATGGCAAAGGTAAACCTTTCATGTTCTTTCATCATTATAGACAGCTTCGATTAAGGAAAAGTTTCGACTTTTGACGCTATCTATGAAAATTGGGACTTGAAACCTACTTTGTCAATGTGGTAATTTTACTCATAATACATAGAGTGGAGGGAACGCTATGGAACTGTTAAAGCAGCGGATCATGGAGGTTGGCGTCGTCGTATCGGATCAGGTGCTGAAACTGGACGCCATCTTGAATCATCAGGTCGATCCGACGCTGATTATGGAGATGGGCAAGGAGTTTGCCCGCCTGTTCCGCGAGAGCAAACCCGATAAGGTGCTGACGGTGGAATCGTCGGGTATCCCGATCGCGTTTGCAACCGCGCTGCAGTTGGGTGTGCCGATGGTGTTCGCCCGCCGCAAAAAAACGGTGACGATGGATCAGGATACGTACAGTGAGCGCGTTCCGTCATTTACGAAAGGCATTGTCACCGATATTATGGTATCGGCGCATTTATTGAGCAAAGGGGAGCGGATTTTGCTGATCGACGATTTCATCGCCAACGGCGATGCGGCGCGCGGCTTGATTCGCATTATCGAAAAAGCGGAAGCGGAGCTGGTCGGCGTTGGCATCGCCGTGGAGAAGCTGTTCCAGGCCGGAGGCCGTTCGCTGCGCGAGCGCGATATTCGCGTGGAATCGCTGGCTCGGATCGCTTCGCTGTCCGGCGGACAGATCCGTTTCGAGTGATGTCCTGATTTTTCATTCGCAGGATGCCTTCCCTGAAAGCGATTTATCCATTATAATGGGGGTATGGGAAGAGAGGAGGCTGACATCTATGGGCATTGAGAATATATCGCCAGATTATTTCGCAACCAAGTTGGCTGAAGCCAAGAATCATTTTGAACGGGCTCTCGATTGTAAACATACGGAATTTGACGATCTGTATCCCTATATGATTGAACACCCGCAATTTTTCTGGTACAAACGGTACGTCGCCTGGTCGGAGTTGCTGACGGTCGTAAAGCTTTGCACGGAGCTTTCGGTTGCTTGGGAAGAGCAATTTTCCCAGCAGCAGGTGGAGTATATCAAAAAACGTGTCATGTCGAGCAAGGTGCTGGATTTCTGGTTTGAGACGAACGATTCCAAAGTCAGCTAACGAATCCGCCGCCTGCGGGTTGCGTCATTGCTTGAAAGACCCGGGAGCTTAGCTTTCGGGTCTTTTTGCTGCGGGCAGGTTGTTGAGGATCAGAGCAGATTGCGTGAAAAAGCTGACATTTGCGCCGTTGCCCTGACGCGTTTGTTGGCGTGCGTGGTCGTGATGGGAAAAGCGATCTGGCGCCCGGCACTTGGGGCACAGCGGCGCTGTGGAACCGGTGGAGCGGGAAGCGGGCTTGGCGCTTGTGTTGGTGGGTGAATTAGGGAAGTGGAGCACGTTTAGCGCTTGTGCTAGTGGGCGAATCAGAGGAGCACGTTCAGCGATTCGATAAGTTGGCGCGTTTTGGTGTTGCCGAGCGGGTGGATCAGGTTGTGTGCTGGCGTTGGTCGGCAAGTCCGTGCAGGACATGGAGCGCTTCGATAATCCGGCGCGTTAAGCGTTGTCGAACCGCTGGGGCATCAAGCAGGCTTAGCGTTTGTGCTGGTGATTGAATCAGTGGAGCATGTTTAGCGACTCGATAAGTTGGCGCGTTTCCGGGCTGCCGAGCCGGTGGATCAGGTTGTACACTTGACGCATGTTCGATGGGTTGGGTTCACGGAAATCGCTCTTCGCGGTGTTTCCTGGTGCAGCGGCCGAAGGGGTGGGCGAACCCGAGGTGATGGATAAGCTTGGCGCGGAGTCGGCGGCTTGCTCAAACAAAGCTTGCAATTGGTTGATGTCGGCTTGCGTAGCTTCGATTTCAAATTCGTAGCCGTTGTCGTCGGCACGTTCGCCGGGTTCGCCGGCGCCGACGGTGATGTAATAGGTTTTTTTGTCCATGGTGGCAGTCCTCCTTGTTTGCGCCGGTCGGGCGCTGCTTACGTTTAACATAACCGCCGGAGCTGGTTTTTACCACAGCAGAAAAATGAAGTTTAGTACAACGTCAGCGAACTGAACAATTTCCGATCGGCATGATCCATTTCCGCACAACGCGGCCGTTCGTCTTGGAGGAACTTCGACAGGAATTTTTCTTAGGTGCGTTTGTTAGCGAATGGGGTTTTCGTGTATGCTAGAAAAAAAGAGAGCGGAAAAGGAGAGGCGTTATGATCAGCGATGAGCAGTTGGATGTGTTTCGCGTGGACGGGACGTTCTTGCGCGTTGTGCGCGATGTGAACCCGGAGAACGATGTTCGTGGTTATGTGGTCGCCTGGGACGACGAAAGCGTCCTGATTCGCAAGCGCAGCCGCAAGGTGGTTAAGCTGCGCCGCAGCTATGTGTACCAGCCGTATACGGAGCCGCGGCCTGCGGAGCTTACGCTGCCTGCGACGGGCGGGGAGCTGGAGCGGGTGGAGGACGAGTGAAGCTGCTTTTTCGGCCCTAGGATGCTGGGGGTGGCTGCGGTGAGGGCCGCTGCTCGGCAGGTGCTTTCTAGCGTGAGCCGCGTTATAGTGCGGAACAGGCGCGCCGGAGATGGCAGGTGCTTGCCGGACGCGTGGTGGCGGTCAACCTGTGAGCCGCGGTTAAGCCGTTTGCTTCGGCGTTATGCGGCAAGTGATGTGGGCTATGGGCGTGCGTCTACAGGTCGATCAAAGCGAAAGCAGCTTGGAACGAACATCAAGGAGGGGAACCCGGATGGAGCCGACGGCAGCTTGCGTATCCGGCGTTGTTTGGAGCCGCGTGGAGTCGCAGCGCGGCGCGTATATGCTGTGGCGCAGTACGGAACCGCTGCGCACGTTGAACACATCTCCGTGGGGCGGCGGCTTCGGCTACCACACCTGCCTGGTTAACCGGCAGGTGGACAAGTCGTATGCAGCCTTAGACCCGCTGGCGGAGATGGAGCTGTTCCTGCGGCGCGAGGACTTGCCGCCGCACGATACCGCCGGGCTGCTGACTGCAGCCCGGGTGCGCGACGCGGGCCGGCTGGCGCTGGCGGCCCGCGCGGATGACGGCGGCGGTCTGGAGATCGCCGCCGCCGAGTTCGCTGCGCCGCTTGCTGCGGGCGCGTCCGGTGTGGCCGCAGCCGCTGACGGGGCCGGCGGCTTGACGGTCGAGGCCTGGGCGACGGCCGGCCTCGGCAACAAAGCGCGGGCGGGCCTGACGCTGCCCGCAGCCGCGCTGTACCCCGGCACGATCAATATTATCGTGCTGACGAATGCGCAGCTGACCGACGCGGCCATGGCGAATGCGGTGATTACCGCCACGGAGGCCAAGGCAGCAGCGCTGCAAGAGCTGGCCGTGCGCGTGCCGGCGCCCGGCGGAGAACGGACGGCGGCCGGAGCATCGGATGCCGCCGCGCTGCCGCTGGCGACCGGAACGACGACGGACGCCGTGCTGATCGCCGCCACGGAGCGCGGGCGGCTGTGCCGTTACGCCGGGACTGCGACGCAGCTCGGCTATATGATCGGACGGACCGTGTACGAGTCCGTCCTGGCTGCGGCGCGGCGCTGGACGCCGCCGGACGACGCGGGCTGAGCTAGCCAGCCCGAACGAGTTGCCCGCGCGAGACTTTTGGCGCGTTGCGTCTGCCGCACGGTGGCTGGACCAGATCCTCGGCCGTGTCTGCAAGCGTCAAACAGGCGGTTTGCGCTGTTCAGTAGGCGGCTCCCGGTTCTTGTGGCAATTCGCGTCGCTTCCGTCGCTTCGGCCGTTTGGAGGTCTGACAGACCTGGGCTGTGCCCTTGCAAGCGTCAAACAGGCGATTTGCGCTGTCCAGTAGGCGACTCCTGGTTCTTGTGTCAACTCGCATCGCTTCGGCCGTTTGGAGGTCTGACAGACCCGGGTTGCTCTCTTACAAGCGTCAAACAGGCCGTTTGCCCTCCCACAGCCAGCCACCCCCACGCGGCGACGGCCGGCAGCGGCAACTGCATTCGTGTGCGAAGGGTTGCACGAGACAAACAAACCGCTCCGGCGCGTTCAGCGGCAGCTGATTGGGCCGGAGCGGTTGTTTATGTGCAGACAACAGGGCGGGCAAGCAGCGCTGCAGCCCGGTTCTAGGTTCTGCGGAAAATGCCGTAAGCTGCGGCAGCCGTAACGCCGTCTGCCACAACTTCATCGTCGGCGCCGCCCGCGCTTTCGGCGTTCGCCGGATCGTGGACGATCCCTTCGGCTTCGCCTTCGGTCAAATCGCGGGTGTTGCCGGTATATTTCGGCTCCAGCGCGTCAATTTCTTTTTGCTTCATGGGGAATAACCTCCTTTTTCCCTAAGGTGTGCCGCTTCACAGACGTTTATACGAAAAAACAAAAAATCATTGACGCGAACATTCACGCGTGATATATTAAACCTTGTCGCTGCTAAGCTTTGTACTTGGCTGACGGCATCATTTGCGGTCGTGGCGGAATTGGCAGACGCGCACGGTTCAGGTCCGTGTGGGCTAACCCCCCGTGGAGGTTCGAGTCCTCTCGACCGCATCCTATCTGCAAACAAACCCTTCTTCGGAAGGGTTTTTATTTTGTGTTTTACCGTACAATGTACCTCTGTCAATAGAATGGACACATAAAACCGAGAAAATCATGTTGCATAACGGTACATACGTTCGTATTGATTGGGCGTGTGATACCCTATGGATGAGTGGATCCTTTTTCCATTATAGAAACATGTAATATATTCGAAAATGCGCTTTCGAGCCTGCTCTCGCGTTTTGAGCTTCTCCAGATAGATCAGTTCCTTCTTGATTACACTGTGAAAAGACTCGA
>Ga0206102_1000089_pt1 | contig 40736 bp, 35 predicted proteins | sample 1B1Ametagenome_FD_148645 | JGI IMG/M metagenome (GOLD analysis project Ga0206102, IMG submission 148645) | Enriched microbial communities from leaf-cutter ant dump, University of Wisconsin, Madison, United States - 1B1A | ecosystem: Environmental > Terrestrial > Nest > Insects nest > Nest dump... | reverse complement strand
GATCGTCATTGCCGTTTCCTGCATCGCCTGCTGACGCGCCATGCCCTGCTGTTCACCGAAATGGTCAATAGCGGCGCCATCGTGCATGGCGATGCCGAACGGCACCTGCGCTTCGACGCGGTCGAACAGCCCCTGGCGTTGCAATTGGGAGGTTCCGATCCCGACGAACTGGCAGCGGCCACGCGCCTTGCCGATGCGTTCGGCTATGCCGAGATCAACCTCAATGTCGGTTGCCCGTCCGACCGGGTGCAATCGGGCCGTTTCGGCGCCTGCCTCATGGCCGAACCCGAATTGGTGGCCGATTGCATCCGCGCCATGAAGGCGGTGACCGATCGCCCGGTGACGGTCAAATGCCGTATCGGCATCGACGACCAGGACACGGAAGCCAGCCTCGACCGCTTCGCCGACACCATGGTCGCCGCCGGCACCGACACGCTCTATGTCCATGCGCGCAAGGCTTGGTTGCAGGGCCTCAGTCCCAAGGAGAACCGCACCATTCCGCCGCTCGATTATCCGCGCGTCTATCGTTTGCGGGCGCGGTTGGCGCCGTTTCCCGTCATGCTCAATGGCGGCATCGAAACGCTCGATGCGGCCGAGGCGCACCTGGCGCATATGGATGGGGTCATGCTGGGGCGCGCCGCCTATCACGCCCCGATGCTGCTGGCCGACGTGGACCGGCGCATTTTCGACGACAATGCGCCCGTGCCCGATTTGCCGGCCATCGTCGCGGCCATGAGCGCCTATGCCGAAACCCAGCTTGCCCAGGGTGTGCGGCTCAACGCCATTGCCCGCCACATGCTGGGCCTTGCCAACGGCCTTCCCGGCGCGCGGCAGTTCCGGCAGATTCTCAGCGTCGATGCCTGCCGCAAGGGCGCCGGTACCGAGGTCTTCGCCGCCGCTCTCGAGGCGCTCGAGAGCCATGCGCTGGCCAGGGCCGTCTAGTCGCGTAATTCCAGCGAATTGCGCGTCACGCTGTACTGGCTCAGCGTTTCGAGGAACGTCATGCCCAGCAGGCTCGTCTCCATGGCCCCCGCTTCGGTGACGAAGGCGACGATGCCGCGCCGCGCGATGCCGCCGACGGAAATGCTGTCCAGCCGCGCCCGCGCCGCCATGCCCCGGCCATTGGCGGTCGAGACGGGTACGGTATAGCGCAGGCCGCGCGTGTCGATCCCGGCGGCTTCCGCATCCGCCAGCGTCAGCACCACGGCGCTGGCGCCGGTGTCGAAAATCATCGGTGTCGTGTGCCCGTTGATCGTCGCCTGGATTTCAAAATGCCCGTTGATGCCGCGGCGGAACAAGGCGGTGCCGGCCTCTTCGTCGACGACGGCCACGCCGGGCTGCAATTCCCCGGCCACCCGCGCCGCGACGCTGAGCAATTCGTCACGATAGGCATAGGTGAGCATGGCCACGGCGAACAGGCCCGCCCATATGGCCACGCCGCCGAGCAGTTCCGAAGCGCGGCGGCGGCGCGAAAACAGGCCGCCGGCAAAGACGATCAGCAGGATCACCATCGGCACCAATTGCGCCGTTTGCACCTGCGACAGGCCCAGCAGACTCCCCGCATCGGCGCTAATCATCAGGGCCAGTCCCACGGCGGCCAGCAGCGCAATGCCGATGAAGATCATGCTGCCCCTTTCCTGTGGCTCTATATGGATAATGGGTAAGAGCGCGGCGAATTCAAGGCTTTAGGCGAAGATCAGCAATATGGTGAGCGCGGCGATTTCGCCCAGCCCCGCCGCCGCGCCGATGAGGTCGCCGGTCTGCCCGCCCACCAGGCGCCGGCACAGGGCGGCCCAACCCCACACAATCAAAGCCACGGCGAAAAGCGCCAGGACGACGCCGAGAAGGCTGGAAAACGGGGCTCCGGCGATGAAGGCCAGCAGCGCCGCCAGCGCCGCGCCCACGACAAATCGGGAGGCCGGCAGCGGGCCGGCACTCGCCGAGGCGCCATCCTTGCGGGCCGGGGGCAGGGCGACGGCAACCCACATCGCGCCTGATCGCCCGGCAATATTGGCGGATAGCCAAAGCCCCATTGCTGCTAACGGATTGTTAACCGTGAGCGTCCCCAGGGCCGTGATCCGCAAGACCAGGAACAGGCACAGCGCCGCCACCCCATAGGTGCCGTGCCGGCTGTCCTTCAAAATCTCCAGCCGCCGCGCCGGGGTCGTGCCGCCGAACAGGCCGTCGGCGGCGTCGGCCAGCGAATCCTCCATCATGCCGCCCCCGACCGCGACCATGGCGGCGACCGCCAGGGCTGCGGCGAAATAGCCCGGCAGGCCGGCAGCGCCCCCCCCGACGAGCAGCAGGGCCGGCAGCGCGCCCATGACCAGCGCCGCCAGCGGCAGGGCCATGGCGATGCGGCCCAGATCGGGCCGGGCATGGGGCGAATCCCCGGTGGGCAGCCGCGAAAAGAAGCGCAGCGCCATGATGAGGTCGTCGCGCAGGCCCAGCCGGCTACCGCCCTCGGGCGGGCGTTCGGCCGCGCGCGGCACCGGGTCGATGCCGGCCGTTTCTGGCTCGGGCGTCAATTGCAATTGGCTCCGTTATGAGCAACAAGACCGCACCTTCCTACCATATCGCGCCGGACCTGCCATGCCCGCTCTCAGCCCCGCTTTCTCCGATATCGTCGAATTGCTGACCGCCATGCCCGATGGCGATGAGTCGGCGGTGGCGGCGGTGCGGGCGCGCGATGCACACCTGACCAAGCCGCCGGGCTCGCTCGGCCGCCTCGAGCAATTGGTGGAATTCCTGGCGCGCTGGCAGCATCGCGCCACGCCCCGGCTCGACAATCCCATGGTCACCATCTTCGCGGGCAATCACGGCGTCACCGACCAGGGCGTTTCGGCCTTTCCGCGCGAGGTAACGGCGCAGATGGTGGCCAATTTCACTAATGGCGGCGCCGCCATTTCCCAGATCTGCGCCCTGCACGAAATCAACCTGCGGGTCTTCGAGCTGGCGCTGGACCTGCCCACCGGCGACATCACCCTGGAGCCGGCCCTGGACGACCAGATGTGCGCCGCCACCATCGCCTATGGCATGGAAGCGGTGGCGGGAAAGCCCGATCTCATCTGCCTGGGCGAAATGGGCATCGGCAATACCACCATCGCCGCCGCGCTGTATGCGGCCCTGTTCGGCGGCAGCGGCGCCGATTGGGTCGGCCGGGGCACCGGGGTGGACGATGCGGGGCTGGCCCGCAAGGCCGATGCCGTCGACCGGGCCCTGGCCCGCCACCAGGGCGAACTCGACCATCCGCTGGCCATTCTCGCCCGGCTCGGCGGCCGGGAAATCGCCGCCATGCTCGGCGCCCTGGTCGCCGCCCGGCACCAGAAGGTGCCGGTCATCGTCGATGGCTATGTCGCCACGGCGGCGGCCGCCATTGCCTATGCGGTCAATCCCGAGGCCATCGACCATTGCCTGTTCGCCCATGTCTCGGCCGAAGGCGCCCATGCAAAGGTGCTGGAGGCCATGGGCCAGAAGGGCCTGCTCGACCTGGGCATGCGGCTGGGCGAAGGCAGCGGCGCGGCCCTGGCCGCAATCATGGCCAAGACGGCCTTGCACCTGCATACCAATATGGCCACGTTTGAAAGCGCCGCCGTCAGCGGCAAGGAGGCCTAGACTTTTTCGCCGGCGGGGAGGGGGCGCTGCCTGCCGCGCTGCTTTCGTTCTGGTGGAACGGGGGCGAGGCCATGTCCGGTTGGGCAGGTGGATCGGTTATGCCGGTCAACCCGCCGCCGAATAGATTTCCAACCGGTTGCGCTTTTCGACCACCGGCGCCAGCGCATCCATGACGCGGGCGCGCGGGAAGGTGGCGATCACCTCGGTGCCGAAGCGCAGTTTCGAGAAGAGATCGAACCGGCCCTGGTGCAGGTCCATGATCTTCTGCACGATGGGCAGGCCGAGGCCGGCGCCCTGTTCGGCCGTCTTCTGGGCCAGCGAGCCCTGGCCGAAGGACGAGAGCACGGTTTCGATCTCGCTTTCGGGAATGCCCGGCCCATTGTCCTTGACCGAAATGAGCTGCCCGCCATCGCCGCTGCGCTGCACCACCAGCGTGACCTTGCCATGCTGCGGGGTGAACTTGATGGCATTGGACATGAGGTTGAGCACGACCTGGCGGATGGCCCGCTCGTCGCCCCAGATTTTCGGCAGGTTGTCGCCATAGCTGAACACCAGCTCGATGCCCTTCGCCTTGGCGCGCAATTCCATCATGCGGCGGCAATCGGCGGCGATGTCGACCAGCGCCACCGCTTCCTCGTTCAGCTCGTACTTGCCCGCTTCGATGCGGCTCAAATCCAGAAGCTCGTTGATGAGCGTCAGGAGGTGCTGGCCGCTGGCATGGATGTCGCCGGCATATTCCTTGTATTGCGGCACCTGGTGGGGACCGAGCAATTCCGCCTTCAGCACCTCGGAAAAGCCAATGATGGCGTTGAGCGGTGTGCGCAATTCGTGGCTCATCGTGGCCAGGAACTGGCTCTTGGCGATATTGGCCTGCTCGGCATGGCGGCGCGCTTCGTCCGACATGTGGCGCGCCTCTTCAAGCTCGGCGATCAGTGTGTCCTTCTCGGCCTGGTGCGACACGGTTTCCAGCTCCGAGCCATGCAATTGCCGGGCGAGATAGAGGAAGAACGCTTCTCCGCAAAGCGCCACCGCCGCCAGCGTGTAATTCAGCGTCCCGCCCAGTGCCACCAGCGTCACCGACACGGTGATGGTCATGGGCAGGGTGCTCATCAGGGTCGCGGGGGGAAGGGTATGGGTGGCGATGGCATTGGCCGCCACGCTCACCAGCACCATGGCGAACATGACCGGCGTCAGGTCCTGCGGGTCCGACACCAGCGTGAACAGCGCCAGCAGCGAGAGCGCCAGCCCGTAAACGGTTTCCCCCGCCACGAACGTGGTGGCCCAGCGCGCCGCATTGAACTTGCCCGGATCGGCATGCTTGAAGCGCTGTGCCAGCAGCACCACGACCAGAAGCCCGGCAAAGACGAAGCCGGCCCAGAGCGCCGAAAACACCACCGGCACCCAGAAGCTGGAAATCAGCGCCAGGATGACGACGATGGCCGCCATGGGCAAGGCCGCGGCCCGGCGGGCATCGGCATAATCGTTCATCAGCTCGAAATCGAAATCGGCGCGGGTGCCGGAACTGGACGTCAGGCGCTGGCGCGCATCCAGCACCGCCTTCTGCGCGGTGCGCTTTCCGTCGCGTCCCGAACGGTCGCGGACCTCGGCGTCGTTGGCCGGCAGCGGCATGGAACTCTTACTCGTTACTCAATACTGCGATAAAAAACGCCATCGCTTCGCGTATGGCCGGACTTTAGGTGGCCCGTGGTTAACAGCGGGTGAAACCGGGCCCCCGGCTTTCCCGGCGCCCTCGGGGCGAAAGGCCGCCAGGCCGGCATGGTTAAGCAAGGCTTGCCATGGCCGCCCGGTTTGATTTGAGCAATTTTATTGCGTCTTTCCCGCCAATGTGGCAGTCAGATGCCGCGCCGAGCGATAAAATCCCGGTGTTGAGAAAATCTGATTTCGTGAGGGCGAAATGGCTCTGGACAAGATCGACCGCAAGATTCTGACGCTTCTGCAAAAGGATGCGACCATGCCGGTGGCCGAAATCGGCCGCAAGGTGGGGCTTTCGACCACGCCGTGCTGGCGCCGCATCCAGAAGATGGAGGAAGACGGGGTCATCCAGCGCCGCGTGGCCGTGCTCGACCCCAACAAGGTCAATGTCGGGGTCACCGTCTTCGTTTCGGTCAAGACCAACGAGCACAATGATGCCTGGATGCGCAAATTCTCCGGCGTCATCGACGAATTCCCCGAAGTGGTGGAATTTTACCGCATGAGTGGGGACGTCGATTACCTGATGCGCGTGGTGGTGCCCGATATCGGCGCCTACGACACGTTCTACAAACGCCTCATCGGCAAGATCAATCTCACCGATGTCAGCTCCGCCTTCGCCATGGGGCAGATCAAATATACCACCGCCTTGCCACTTGATTTCGCCATCGTGGTCGATGACGATAAGTGACCATGCTGCGCGGCCTTGAACATGTCGGAATGACCTCGGGCGATCTCGATCGCAGCATCGTGTTCTATTGCGACCTGCTCGGCCTCTCCCTGGCGCTGCGCAAGGCCACCGAATATGGCGAAATGGCCTTTCTCGACACCGGCGCCGGCATGCTCGAAATCTTCGCACCTCGCGCGCCCGAAATCGGCCGTTTCCGCGACATTCCCCCGCACGAGGCCGGCATGCGCCACCTCACCTTCGCTTTCGACGATATCGGGGACGTGTTCGAGCGCCTGGTCTCGGCGGGCGTCGACGTAGTGGAAAAACCGCGCGAAGCGGTCAATCGCGGCATGCTCAAACGCATCGCCTTCGTACGCGACTGGGACGGAATCCTCGTCGAACTGGTCGAGCGCGCCGAAGGGCGGTGAATTCCCGCCAGCCGATGCGGCGTCTTTCCCCAAACGGCACTGCTGTTTCCCTGAAGCGGGTGAGGCTGGTGTCGGAGAGCCTCTCGTCCTACCCTCTCGCGCAGAGGGAGGGGGCTGGCCGAGGCTTTGGGGAGGTTTGAGCCGCGGCGATAGCGGCGGGATGGATTGCCGGGACAAGCCCGGCAATGACGGCGGTGGAGGGAGTTTTCACCGCGCGGAGCGCCGGGTGAGGTCGATGCGACGTGCCGGGTGAGAGGGCCTTAACACCGGCACCCGCCAGGACCACCCCTCTGTCATTCCCACGAATTGGGACCTCCGTTTCAGGCCACAAGCGCAACCCCTACCACCCCGTCACCACCGGGCTTGTCCCGGTGGTCCAGGCGATGCCGAGGTACCACATGGATTGCCGGGACAAGCCCGGCAATGACGGAGGTGGAGGATAGGGAGTTTTCACGTCGCCCTCCGGGGGAGAGGTCGGTGCGGAGCGCCGGGTGAGGGGCCTGAACACCGCCGCCCGCCAAGACTCCCCCTCTGTCATTCCCGCAAAAAGCGGGAACCTCCGTTTCAGGCCACAAGCGCAACCCCCTCCACCCCGTCACCACCGGGCTCGTCCCGGTGGTCCAGGCGATGCCGAGGCACCCCATGGATTGCCGGGACAAGCCCGGCAATGACGGCGGTGGGGGGTGGGGTGCCTCTGCCTTGAGAAGAGGTCGGTGCGTGCCGGGTGAGGGGCCTTGGCGCCGGCACCCGCCAGGACTACCCCTCTGCCATTCCCGCAAAAAGCGGGAACCTCCGTTTTAGGCCACAAGCGCAACCCCCTCCACCCCGTCACCACCGGGCTTCGTCCCGGTGGTCCATGCGATTTTGAGGCACCCCATGGATTGCCGGGACAAGCCCGGCAATGACGGGCGCAGGGAATGGGGAGTTTTCACCTCGCTATCTGGGGAGAGGTCGGCGCGTGCCGGGTGAAGGGGGCTTGGCGTGTGGGTTGTCGGCGGTTCGCAGCGAGCGGTCAGCCGCCGGTGACGCTCATGTGGCGGGTGAGGGCGGGGGCGGCGTGGTTGCGGTCCAGCACGAAATCGTGGCCCTTGGGCTTGATCGCCATGGCATGGTCGAGCGCGGCATCCAGCGCCGCCGGGCCGCCCTGGCGCAGGGCGTCGCGCAGGTTCACCTGGTCGTCCTGTCCCAGGCAGAGATAGAGCTGGCCGGTGGCGGTCAGCCGCACGCGATTGCAGCTTTCGCAGAAATTGTGGCTCATCGGGGTGATGAAGCCCAGGATGCCGCCGGTTTCGGCGACGCGCACATAGCGCGCCGGGCCGCCCGTGCTCCTGTCCAGCGGGGTGAGCGTGTAGAGCCGCGCCAGTTTTTCGTGCAATTCGCGCAGCGGCAGGTAGCGCTCGACCCGGTCGATGCCGACTTCGCCCAGCGGCATGCCCTCGATCAGCGTCAGGCCCATGCCGCGCCCATGCGCCCAGGCCATCATGGCCTCGATCTCGTCGTCATTGACCCCGCGCATGGCGACCATGTTGACCTTGACCGCCAGCCCTGCCGCCTGGGCCGCGTCGATGCCGGCCAGCACCGCATCGAGCCGTCCGCGCCGGGTGATTTCGGCGAAGCGGGCCGCATCCAGCGTGTCGAGCGACACGTTGATGCGCCGCATGCCGGCGGCATGAAGGCCCTCGGCGTGGCGCACCAATTGGCTGCCATTGGTGGTGAGGGTCAGCTCGTCCAGCCCGTGGCCGATCCGGCCGCCCAGGCTGCGCACCAGATCCATGATGTCGCGCCGCACCAGCGGCTCCCCGCCGGTGAGGCGAATCTTGGTCGTGCCCCGGGCGATGAAGGCCCCGGCAATGGCTTCGACTTCCTCGAAGCTCAGGACCTCCTTCTTGGGCAGGAAGGTCATGTCCTCGCCCATGCAATAGACGCAACGGAAATCGCAGCGGTCGGTCACCGAAATGCGCAGATAGGAAACATGCCGGCCGAACCGGTCGATCAGCGGTCTTTGCAGGGGCGAAAACGCGGTCATGGCACAAATCTATCCCCGCCGCGCCGGCCTGCAAAGCCATCAAAAGCAAAAGGCCGCCCGGAGGCGGCCCTGGACGAGGCGAATGCCCGTGTGGCTAGTGATTGACCACGATGGTCGCGCCGACCTTGACCCGGTCATAGAGGTCGATGACGTCTTCATTGGTCAGGCGGATACAGCCCGAGGAGACGGCCTGGCCGATGGACCAGGGCTCGGACGTGCCATGCACGCGATAGAGCGTCGAACCGATATAGAGCGCGCGGGCGCCCAGCGGATTGTCCGGGCCGCCTTCCATATAGGCGGGCAGGTCCGGCACGCGCCGGCGCATGGCCGGGGGCGGGGTCCAGCCGGGCCATTCGGCCTTGCGGGTGATGCGGTGCGTGCCCGACCAGGTAAAGCCGTCCCGGCCGACGCCGACGCCGTATTTCAGCGCCTTGCCGTCTTCGAGGACGAGGTAGAGCCGGCGCTCGTCGGTTTCGATGACGATGGTGCCCGGCCTGTAATTGGTGGCGTAATCAACGACCTGCTTCTTGACCGGGCTGACGCCATGGCTGCGCGCCGCAACCACCGAGGCTTCCTCCCAGGTATTGGTGTCGGCGTTATAGATGCGCGCCGCGGAACTGGGCAGCGCCAGGGCCGCCGAGACAAGAAGTGACAACCCGGCCAAAGCCGCGATCTTCGAGATGTTCATGCCGCACAAAGTCCCCAGAAGTAACCGGTCGCCCGATTCGTTTGCCTCATCGATAGTCGTTATCTATTCGCAATGAAGATAAGCGAAAAGTGAATCCCGCCTCGCTTTTGCCACACAACCTTCACCATGACGCCCTTGTGTTGCGGGCGGGTTACACTGACGTTCACCAATGCGTGAGCGCGGCTCTCCGGCGCGGCTTGACATGAGGGGCGCGGCGCTGCCACACCCGCCCCAGAGGGCAAGGAGCGGCAGGACATGAGTGAGGCGCAAAAGCGCGAGGCGGCGGCCAGGGCGCTCGAAGAGGTGAAGCCGGGTATGCGGCTGGGCCTGGGGACGGGCTCGACGGCACGGCATTTTGTCGACCTGCTCGGCGCGCGCGTCGCCGAGGGACTCGAAGTGATCTGCGTGCCCACGTCCGAAGCGACCGCCCAACAGGCCCGCTCGCTCGCCATTCCGCTCTCCGACCTCGACGCGCTCGATTATCTCGACCTGACCGTGGACGGGGCCGACGAAATCGACCCCGCGCTCAATCTCATCAAGGGCGCCGGAGGCGCGTTGCTGCGCGAGAAGATCGTGGCGGCGGCGTCGCGCGCCATGATCGTCATCGCCGACCAATCCAAGCTGGTCGCGGCGCTGGGGCAGGTTTTCCCGCTGCCCATCGAGGTCAATCGCTTCGGCCTGGGCGCCACGCGGCGGGCTTTGGCGGCGGTGCTCGCCGCCCATGGGGCCGAAGGCGGGCTGACGCTGCGGGGGCAAGCGGCCGGCCAGCCCTTCGTGACCGATGGCGGCCATTTCATCCTCGATGCTTTTTTTGGCCGCATTTCGCAGCCAGAAGCCCTTTCGAGGGACTTGCTGGATGTGCCGGGCGTCGTCCAGCACGGTCTTTTTCTCGGCATGTGCAGCAAGGCTTATGTGGCGACGCCAAATGGCGTAGAACGTCTGCTCAGGAACAACTGACCAATCGTGGATCGGGACAATATGGCATTTTGGACAAACGCGAACCTGGTGCGTGGCGCAAGGACGATGCTCGCCGCTTTTGTGACAATGGGCTTTATCGGGCTTGCCGTGCCCGCCTCGGCCCAGGAAGTCGCTCCCGAGGCCCTGACGCTGGCGCGCAAATATGTGGACCTGACGGACCGCGCCGCCATCTATGAAACGACGATCGTGCAGACCGGCATCGAAACGATGCAGCAGATCGTCACCCAGAATCCCGAAATCATGGACCAGACCAACGATGCCATCAGCAAGGTCATCGAAGGCTACAAGGGCCATAAGGGCGACCTGCTCGACCAGTTCGCGCGTGTCTATGCCACGCGCTTTACCCTCGAAGAATTGCAGCAGATCGTCGATTTCTATTCCTCGCCCACCGGCGAGAAGCTGGCCCAAGCCAATTCCGAACTCAATACCGACCTGCAGCGCGTCATGCAGGTCTTCACCAACAACCTCAAGCGCGAATTTTTCGCCAAGGTGCGCGCCGAATTGCGGGCCCAGGGCGTTGAAATCTGACCGGGCCTGTGGCTCGATGACCAGACCCCGCCTGGCGCGGGGTCTTTTTTTGTCGTCCGGATGCTCCATATTCATCGCTGACCTGCGATGAATTGAGCGCGCGGAAGCTGGGGGCTGCCATGAATTTCGACTACGACCTTCTCGTCATCGGCGCCGGCTCGGGCGGCGTGCGTGCCGCGCGCATGGCCGCCACCTATGGCGCCCGGGTCGCCATCGTCGAGGAATTCCGCGTCGGCGGCACCTGCGTCATCCGCGGCTGCGTGCCCAAGAAGCTTTATGTCTATGCCAGCCGCTTCAGCGACCAGTTCGACGTGGCGTCCAGCTTCGGCTGGCAGGTGGATGCCCGTTTCGACTGGCCCACGCTGGTGGCCAACAAGGAAAAGGAAATCTCCCGGCTCGAAATGGCCTATACGGCCAATCTCGAAAAGCCCGGCGTGGAGATCATCAGGGATCGCGCCGTGGTCACCGGCCCCAATGAGGTGCGCCTGGTCGCCAGCGGGCGCGAATTGAGCGCGAAATACCTGCTGGTCGCCACCGGCGCGCATCCCTTCATTCCCGATATTCCGGGCGCCGAATTCGCCATTACCTCCAACGAGGCGTTCGACCTGCCGCAATTGCCCCATTCGATCCTCATCGAGGGCGGTGGCTATGTGGCGGTGGAATTCGCCACCATCTTTGCCGGGCTGGGCGTCGATACCACCATCGTCTATCGCGGCGATTGCGTCCTGCGCGGCTTCGACGAGGACATGCGCCGCGGGCTGGATGCGGGCCTTGTCGCGCGCGGCATCCGGCTCATCTATCAAACCAATGTCGTCTCGCTCGCCAAGCCCGCCGACGACGTAATGGTCGAATTCAGCGACGGCGTCAGCGCGCCTTTCGGGGCGGTCATGTTCGCCACCGGCCGCCGCCCCAATATCGCCGGCCTCGGGCTCGAAACGGCGGGAGTGGAGATCGGGGAGGACGGTGCCATCGTGGTGGACAAATTCTCCCGCAGCTCGGTGCCCTCCATCTATGCTGTGGGCGATGTCACCGGCCGGGCGCAACTGACCCCCGTGGCCATCCGCGAAGGCTGGTATTTCGCCGAGACGGTGTTCAACGACAATCCCCTGGCCGTGGACCATTCGCTCATTCCCACGGCGGTTTTCGCCGAACCCGAAATCGGCACTGTCGGCCTCACCGAAACCGAGGCGGCGACCCATGGCGACATCGACGTCTATGTCGCCCGTTTCCGGCCGATGCAGAACACGTTGTCGGACCGCAGCGAGCGCACGATCCTCAAGCTCATCACCGAAAAGGACGAGGGCCGGGTGCTGGGCGTGCATATCCTGGGGCCAGGCGCCGCCGAGATGATCCAGCTCGTCGCCGTGGCGGTCGGCATGGGCGCCACCAAGCGCGACTTCGACCGCACCATGGCGCTGCATCCCAGCGCGGCGGAGGAATTGGTGACCTTCAAGGCGCCCAGCTATTCCTACCGGGACTGCAAGCGCGTCTGAGCCTTTCCGCTTGGCAGGGGCGGCTGGCCTTGCTAGATCGCCCGCAGGCGTAAGGTACGCCGCGTGAGCGAGACGATCATGACCACCTGGACCCCGAGTTCCTGGCGCGACAAGCCTATCCTGCAGGTTCCGGCCTATCCCGACCCGCAGGCGCTTGCCGATGCCGAACGGCAATTGGCCAGTTTCCCGCCGCTGGTCTTTGCCGGCGAAGCGCGCGAACTCAAGGCGCGCCTGGCGGCCGTGGCGCGGGGCGAGGCCTTCCTGCTCCAGGGCGGCGACTGCGCCGAGAGCTTTGCCGAGCACGGGGCCGACCATATCCGCGACTTCTTCCGCGTCTTCCTGCAAATGGCCGTGGTGCTGACCCATGGCGCGTCCAAGCCGGTGGTCAAGGTCGGGCGCGTCGCCGGCCAGTTCGCCAAGCCACGCTCCGCCGATACCGAAATCATCGACGGGGTCGAGCTGCCCTCCTATCGTGGCGACATCATCAATTCCATCGAGTTCACCGAAACCGCCCGCGTTCCCGATCCGCACCGGCTGTTGCAGGCCTATCGCCAATCGGCCGCCACGCTCAACCTGCTGCGCGCCTTCGCCATGGGCGGCTATGCCGAATTGACCCGCATCCACGAATGGACCATGGGGTTCATGAAGGGCTCGAACTGGAATGCCCGCTACGAGGAAGTGGCGCGCAAGATCGACGAGGCCATCACCTTCATGGCGGCCCTGGGCCTGACGCCCGACAACACCGCCGCTCTCAAGCAGACCAGCTTCTACACCAGCCACGAGGCGTTGCTGCTGGGCTACGAGGAAGCGCTGACCCGACGCGATTCCATTTCCAACGACTGGTACGCCACGTCCGGCCACATGCTCTGGATCGGTGACCGCACCCGCCAGCCCGATGGCGCCCATGTCGAATATTTCGCCGGCATCAACAATCCCATCGGCATCAAATGCGGCCCGAGCCTCGACAATGACGACCTGCTGCGCCTGCTCGACCGGCTCAACCCCACCGACGAGGCCGGGCGCATCACGCTGATCTCCCGCTTCGGCGCCGACAGGGTGCAGGATCACCTGCCGCGCCTCATCGAGACCGTGCAGCGGGCCGGGCGCACCGTGGTCTGGTGCTGCGACCCCATGCACGGCAACACGATCAAGGCCTCGACCGGTTTCAAGACCCGCCCCTTCGAGCGGGTGCTGAGCGAGGTGAAGGCCTTCTTCGCCGTTCACCGCGACATGGGCACCTATGCCGGCGGCGTGCATATCGAAATGACCGGCGACGACGTGACCGAGTGCGTGGGCGGCGTTTCGGCGGTGACCGAGGCTTCGCTGTCGGATCGCTACCACACCTATTGCGACCCCCGCCTCAATGCCAGCCAGGCGCTGGAACTGGCATTCCTGGTGGCCGAGGAAGTGCATGCGCAGCCGCCCGCGCAGGACCGGATGGCCGCCGGCGCCTAGATTGCTTCGTCACCGGGCGGAACCGGCGGTTTGGTTGGCGCCCAAATCGCTCACCGGTTTTTGAACCCCTCGCATGGGCTGCGCGTTGTCATTTCGGCGCGCGGCCCGCTGTCGCCTGCCCAAGCGTCAGAACGAGGTGTGTATGCCCCGATCCCTTTTCCCCCATGCCACGCCGGAAACCCGGGCGCGGCTCGAACAGGATCCGACCCTCAAACTCTTCAATACCTATGACTGGAGCGCCAATCCGCTTGGCCTCATTCCCGATTGGCCCGATAGCCTCAAGGGCGCGGTGCGCATGATGATGGTGGCCAGCACACCCATGGCCATGCTGGTGGGCGAGCGCGGCATCCTGCTCTATAACAACGGTTATGCCGAATTCGCCGGCACCCGGCACCCGGGCATTTTCGGCCTGCCGGCCGAGGAAGCCTGGCCCGAAATCGCCGATTTCCACCGCGAAAGCATCGAGCGAGGCATGCGGGGCGAGGGCATCAGCCTCATGCGCCAGGAACTGCACCTCAATCGCAATGGCCGCCCCGAACCGGTCTGGCTCGACCTGCATTACAGTCCCATGCTCGACGAGGCCGGCCACCCCATGGGCAATGTCTGTGTCCTCATCGACGTCACCGAGCAGCGCCAGGCGGCGCTGGAGCGGGAATTGGTGGCGCAGGAACTGAGCCATCGCATCAAGAACATCTTCGCCGTGCTGACCGGCATTGTCAGCCTTTCGGCGCGGTCGCGGCCCGAGGTGAAGCCCTTCGCCGACCAATTGCGCCAGCGCATCCATGCCCTGGGCGAGGCGCACGACCTGGTGCGCCCGCACGGCCTCGATGCCGCCGAAGGAAACGGGGGCGGGCAATTGTCGACGCTCATCGCCCGTCTCATGCGCCCCTATAACGAGGACGCCGACCGGCAGCGCGTGCGGTTCGCCGGCGACGACACGATCATCGACGACGCCGCCGCCACGCCCCTGGGCCTGCTGTTCCACGAATTGGCGACCAATGCCGCCAAATATGGCGCGCTTTCCGCCGATACCGGAAAGGTCGAGGTGACGGGCCACGACCTGGGCGAGACTTACCGCATGATCTGGCGCGAAACCGGCGGACCCGCCGCCCGGCGTCCCGAAGCGCTGGATGGGTTCGGCTCGCGCCTGGTGGACCTGTCGGTGAAAGGCCAGCTTCGCGGCCAGCTCGACCGGTTCTGGCACGAGAATGGGCTGGAAGTGGCGATCGAAGTGCCCAAGGAGGCCCTGACGCGCTCCGCCCGGCTCCAGGCCGCGCCGATTGCCTGAGACATGCCGGGATGCGTTGAAGGGGGATTTATCCCGAAAGACCCGCGGCATCGGCCTCGGCAAACAGTTTCAGTCCGCGCGGCGGGGCTGCGTCCACATGGTTGCGGCTGGCCACGGCGAAATGCACCGCTTCGCGGATGTCCCGCTCGGAAGCCGGCTTGGGCAGGACACCCATAGCGCCGGGAACGCCGGTGCCGAGCTGCGCGGGATTGGCGGTCATGAAGATCACCGAGACGCCATAAGCCTCCGCCAGGGTCCGGCCGATATGGATGCCGGTCGGCCCGTCGCGCAGGTTGAGGTCGACCAATGCCACATCGGCCGTTTCCGCCAGCGCCATGGCGCTGGAGCGGTCCGCGGCGATGCCGGCCGGTTCATACCCCATTTCGGTGACGATGCCCTCGACTTCGACAGCGACGAAGATTTCGTCTTCAACGACCAGAATACGAGTGTTCATGTACGCAAACTCTGCAAACCCTGTTTGTTCCCCGCAGGTTGCAAACCCGCGACCTCTCCCAGGGTTGCGGAAAAATTCGCAATTGAACGATTTTTTGATCGGTGGGGCGGGCCGCCGCGCCCCGCTTGCTCTCGTCGGGGCGAGCGGCTAAGTCTGGCCCGCGCCGGCTCCGCGCCCGCGCGCCCTGTTTTCAGCATCAGGCCAGCCTCATCGTGACCGACCAGCTTCGCATCGCGCTCGCCCAGCTCAATCCCAAGGTCGGCGACCTGCCCGGCAATCTGGAACTGGCTCGCAAGGCCCTGGCCGATGCCCGGGCCGCCGGCGCCGACATCCTGCTGCTCTCCGAACTGTTCCTCACCGGCTATTTCCCGGACGACCTGCTGTTCAAGCCGCAATTCGTCGCCGATGCCATGGCGGCGGCCAAGACCCTGGCGGGGGAAACGGCGGGCGGCGACGTGGCGCTGGTGCTGCCCAGCATCTGGCAGGACCAGGCGGGCCTGCACAATGCCGTGCTGGTGGCCGAAAAGGGCGAAATCACCGCCATCCGCTACAAGCGTGAATTGCCCAATACCGACGTCTTCTACGAGCGGCGCTATTTCAATCCCGGCCCCCTGCCGCTGCCGGTGACGATCAAGGGTGTGTCGGTCGGCATTCCGATTTGCGAGGATATCTGGCATGCCGCCGTCTGCGAGCACCTGGCCATGCGCGGCGCCGAAATCATGCTCTGCCCCAACGGCTCGCCCTATTGGACCGACAAGCAGCACGTGCGCAAGGAACTGGTGCGCGCCCGCGTCGCCGAAGACCGCGTGCCCATGCTCTATCTCAACCAGGTCGGCGGCCAGGACGAACTGGTCTTCGACGGCGCTTCCTTCGCCATCGAACCGGGCGACCGGCTGGTCCTGCAGGGCAAGTCCTTCGTCCCCGATTTCATCCTGTCCGATTGGGTGCGCGGCGAAAACGGCTGGACCTGCACCGATGGCCGGATCGAGCCGCTGACCTCGGTGGAGGAGGCGCCCTGGCGCGCCGCCGTGCTGGGCCTGCGCGACTATGTGCTCAAGAACGGTTTCAGCCATGTCGTGCTCGGCCTTTCGGGCGGCATAGACAGCGCCGTGGTGGCGGCCATCGCCGTCGACGCCTTCGGGCCCGAAAAGGTCCATTGCATCATGCTGCCCTATCGCTACACGTCCCAGACCAGCCTGGACGATGCGCGCGATTGCGCCGAGCGGCTGGGCGTGCGCTATGACGTCGTGGCCATTGGCGGCCCGGTCGATGAAGCGCTGCACGAGCTGGCGCCCATTTTCGCCGGCCGCCCCTTCGATATTGCCGAGGAAAACATCCAGTCGCGCATGCGCGGCACCGTTCTCATGGCGGTCAGCAACAAGCTGGGCTCCATGCTGCTCACCACCGGCAACAAGAGCGAAATGGGCGTGGGCTACGCCACTATCTATGGCGACATGAATGGCGGCTACAATCCGCTCAAGGACATGTTCAAGATGCAGGTCTATGCCCTGGCCGCCTGGCGCAATGCGCACAGGCCCGGCGATTGCCTGGGCCCTGAAGGCGAAATCATCCCACCCGCCATCATCGCCAAGGCCCCCAGCGCCGAATTGCGCCCCGACCAGACCGACCAGGACAGCCTGCCGCCCTATCCGGTGCTCGACGACATTCTCACCTGCCTCGTCGAAGAGGAAATGAGCCTGGGCGAGATCGCCGCGCGCGGCCACGACGCCGCCTTAGTCAAGCGCATCGAGCGCCTCGTCAACATCGCCGAATACAAGCGCCGCCAGGCCGCGCCGGGCCCCAAGCTCAGCCCGCGCGCCTTCGGCCTGGGGCGCAAATATCCCATTACCAATGGCTATAAGGATGGGAGCCTGGGATGAGTGTGGTCGTACGCTGGGCGCCGTCTCCTACCGGCCGGATTCACCTGGGCAATGCCCGCCCGGCCCTGCTCAACTGGTTCTTCGCCCGCCGCCAGGGCGGCCGCTATGTGCTGCGCATGGACGATACCGACCTTGCGCGCTCCACCCGCGAATTCGCCGACGGCATCGAAACGGACCTGGCCTGGCTGGGCGTCACGCCCGACCTGCTGGTGCGCCAGTCCGAGCGCACGGCGCTCTACGATGCCGCGCGCGACCGGCTGAAAGCGGCCGGCCGGCTCTATCCCTGCTACGAAACCGAGGACGAGCTGGACCGCAAGCGCAGCCGCGCCCGGCTTCTGGGCAAGCCGCCCATCTACGACCGTGCGGCGCTGGCGCTGACCCCCGAGGACCGGGCCCGGCTCGAAGCGGAAGGCCGCAAGCCCCATTGGCGCTTTCGGCTCGACGGCCGCCCGGTGCATTTCGACGATCTCATCAAGGGGCCGCAGACGGTCAACACCGCCTCCATGTCCGACCCGGTCTTGATCCGCGCCGACGGCTCCTATCTCTACACCTTGCCCTCGGTAGTGGACGATATCGATCTCGGGATCACCCATGTCATCCGGGGCGAGGACCACGTCTCCAATACCGGCACGCAGATCGAGATCATCGAGGCGCTGGGCGGGGCCGTGCCGCGCTTTGCCCACCACAACCTGTTGACCGACGCCCAGGGCCAGGGCTTTTCCAAGCGCGCCGGCTCCCAGTCCATCGCCGATTTCCGCGATGCGGGCTACGAGGCCCTGGCCATCGCCATCGCCGCCACGCTGACCGGCACCAGCCTTGCGCTGGAGCCCTACGAAAATCTCGATGCCATCGCCGAACGGCTCGATTTTTCGATGATCTCGCACGGCGCCGCGCGGTTCGACCCGGCCGAACTCGATACGCTCAATGCCCGCATCCTGCACGCCATGTCCTATGCCGATGCCGCGCCGCGCCTGTCGGCCATGGGCCTCGAAGGCGAAGCCATGTGGCTGCTCCTGCGCGACAATCTTGCGAAATTCGGTGACATCGCCGAATGGTCGGGCGTGCTGACCGGCCCGATCGTTCCGGTCATTGCCGAGGAAGACCGCGATTTTCTCCGCCTCGCCAAGGCGCTGCTGCCGCCCGAGCCCTGGGACGAAAAGACCTGGAGCGATTGGACCGGCGCGCTCAAGGAGGCGACAGGCCGCAAGGGACGGGCGCTGTTCCTGCCCCTGCGCATGGCGCTGACGGGCCGCCATGACGGCCCCGAACTCAAGTCCCTGCTTGTCCTGCTTGGGCGTAAGGCGTGTCTGGACCGACTACCCTGACGGTGCGGTCGCCGAAATGCACGATGCGCATCTGCGCCTCGGCATCGCCCGGTTCCGCGGGCCGTGCGGCCACCTCACCGGCGCCGTTCGGCCGCCGCCGGGGCAGGGGCACGTCCACCATGGCCACCGTGCTGACCGGCGCCGCTTCGGGCACCGCCTGAACCGGCACCACGCCGCGCGGGTCGCGCAGGGGCAGGGGGAAGCGCTCGCCGTTGATCTCGGCCATGGCCCGGCTGCCGCCGGCGCCATTGCCGGCGCGGGTCACGGTGCCGTCGGCGGTCCTTTCCACCCGGCACGAAGCGTTCTCGTCGAATTTGGTGCGATAGGCGAAGGCGCTGGGCAGCGCGGTATAGGGCGTGCCGGCCAGGTTGCGCATCTGCTCGGGCTCTTCGCCCGGATTGCTGTAATAATAGAGTTCGACCGCGCTGTTAGGGCAGCTTTGCTGGCACATGGCCGCGTCATTGCCGACGAAATCGGGCAGGGTGGAATAGCTGATCGGCCAGAAATAGCCGTCGCTCAGCCGCACGCAGACGGTGCGCACCGTATTATAGCCCTGATAGCCCCAATAATCGCCGCCATCGATCATCTGGCCATTGGTGAAATCGCCCTGGGTCGTGGTGCCGAAAATCCGGTCGAACACCGATTGCCGATCCGGCGAGAACGTCGCGCTGGAGCCGGCATTGCAGCCGAAACGCGCCATTTCCTGCAAAATCGCCTCGCGCTGGCCCGCTACCGCATTGGCCGTTTCCACGGCCTGGGAAACGGCGGCATAATCGCGGCGCAGGCGCAGCACGTCGCGGCCGATCTGCTGGCATTGCGGCGTCAGCACGCGCCCCGCCTTGGCGTCGTCGTTGCAGCCCCGCCGGATATACTGGCTTTCCGCGTTCTGCACCTGCCGGGCCAGGTCCCGCGCCTGGCGCGAATTGCTGTCGGCCCGCTGGAAATCGGCATTGCCGTCGAACTGGCGCAGGGCCCGTTCCAGGTTCACGCATTGGCTGGATTGGGCATGGACCGCCTCGGCGTCGAGTGCGAAGATCGCCACACTCGAAAGCACAAGCACCAGGGCGCGAAGGCCATTGCCGCTGAAAGTCACCATTCCCGTCCCGTTCGCCGGCCGCAACACCTGTCGGCCTGCCGCCCTTAAGACATCGCTAGGGCGCCTTGCAACACTATAGCGCTTCGCATTTGCGCTCCAGCGCCGTTGGGCAACACAAGACCGAGAGAACATAGGCCGATGAAACTCGCTACCCTGCGCTCCGGGCGCCCCGATGGGCAACTCGTCGTCGTTTCGGCCGATGGCGCGCGTTGCGTCGCGGCCGGCCGTATCGCGCCCAACCTGCAAGCCGCGCTCGACGATTGGGACCGCGCCCTGCCGGCGCTCGAGGATCTTGCCGCCCAGCTCGACGCCAATGCCATTGCCGGGCAGGTCTTCGACCCCGCCGCCGCCCATGCCCCGCTGCCGCGCGCCTATCAATGGATCGACGGCTCGGGCTATATGAGCCATCTCGAACGGGTACGCTCGCTCAAGGGCAGCAAGGATGCCGAACTGCAATCGGTGCGGCCACTGCTCTACCAGGGCGCTTCCGATTCGTTTTCCGCGCCCATGGACCCCATGGTCGTGCCCGCCGACGACCTGGCGCTCGATTTCGAGGCCGAGGTGGTCGTCGTCACCGGCCCGGTGCCGATGGGCGCCACGCGCGAAGAGGCCGGCGCCGCCATTCGCCTGGTGACGATCTGCAACGATGTGTCGCTGCGCAGGCTGGTGGTTGACGATCTGCAGAACGGGTTCGGCTTTTTCCACGCCAAGCCATCCACCACATTCGCGCCTATCGTGGCGATGCCGCAAAGTCTGGGCGCGGCCTGGAGCGAGAATCGCCTGCACCTGCCGGTGCGGGTCGAGGTCAATGGCACGCTTTATGGCCAGCCCAATGCCGGCACCGGCATGCATTTCGATTTCGCCGACCTCATCGTCGAGGCGGCCCGCACGCGCAACCTGGCCGCCGGCACCATTGTAGGGGGCGGCACCGTGTCCAATCCGCACGACGAAACCCTGCCCCTGAAGCGCGACGGCATCGGCTTTGCCTGCATCGCCGAGGCGCGCACCGCCGAAAAGGCCAAATATGGCCGTGCCCGCACCCCCTTCCTCAAACCCGGCGACCGGGTGAAGATCGGTGCCCTCGATGAAGCCGGACAGGCCGTTTTCGGCGCTATCGACCAGGTGGTCGCCCTGCGCGCAACCGATTGATAACATTCGCGTGTGGCGATTGGGGCGGTCACCGGGCCATGCCACTCTGCCGCCTCGCTCCAACTGGGGTCATGCGTTGCTTGAGGGTCGTTTCATGTTTCATCGCCAGCTTCCGGCCGCGTTTCTGGCAGCCTTGCTCGCGCTCGCTCCGTCCCTGAGCCTCGCCCAGGACGATTTTACCGCGCCGTCCAATCCGGAAGAGGCCCTGGCCCTGCGCAAGGCGCTGATGCGCGAGGATGGCTCGATCCTGCGCAGCGCCGCGCGCCTCACCGGCGCGGAAGCCGTCGCGGCGGCCCGGACCATTGCCGACAATTACAGCCATATCCCCGCGCTCTTCCCCGAAGGCTCCATCGTGGGGGATTCCAAGGCGCTCCCCGCCATCTGGGAAAACTGGGAAACCTTCACCGGCATCGCCGAAACCGGCCAGCAGGCCGCCGAAGCGGCGTTCGCCGCCGCCCAGGCCGGCGACGATGCCGGCTATCAGGCCGCGCTCAAGACCGTCATGGGGACCTGCGGACAATGCCATCAGCAGTTCCGGAGCTGACGGGCCCTGCCACGCGCGCCAGTCGCGCTTAGGACAAATCGTTACGAACATCGCCTCCAAAGCGATTGGGCGGCCCGCGGGCCGCCCTTTTTTGTTTTCGCTTGATTTCTGTGCGCCGCGCGGCCAATGTCCGGCCCCATGAAGACCCAGAGCATTCTGATTATCGCCTGCATTATTACCTGCTAACCCAAGCGTTGGCGGAGCGGTCTTCTTCATCCTGATAATTCGTAATGGATAGAGGCTTCCCCGCCGGCGCCTTCGCAAAGACGCATCATTGTCTGGCCACGGGACGCCTTTGATGACCACGGCAAAGCCGCAACTCACCCTCTACAACACGCTGACCCGCACCAAGGAGCCGTTTGCGCCCATGGATGCGGAAAATGTGCGGCTTTATGCCTGCGGCCCCACGGTTTACGATTTCGCCCATATCGGCAATGGCCGCGCCGCCATCGTCTTCGACCTGCTGTTCCGTCTGCTGCGCCAGGTCTATGGCGAAGACCACGTCACCTATGTGCGCAACATCACCGACGTGGACGACAAGATCAACGCCCGCGCCCTGCGCGACTTTCCCGATCTGCCGCTCAACGAGGCGATCCGCAAGGTCACCGAAAACACCGCCGCGCAATACCGCAAGGACGTGGCGGCTTTGGGCTGCCTCGATCCCACAATCCAGCCCCGCGCCACCGAAAACATCGCGCAAATGCAACGCCTCATCGCCACGCTGATCGAGCGCGGCCACGCCTATGAAGCGGGCGGGGAAGTGCTGTTCGCCGTCGATTCCATGCCCGATTACGGCCAGCTCTCGGGCCGCAATCTCGCCGACAACCTGGCCGGGGCCCGCATCGCCGTGGACGCGCATAAGCGCAATCCCGCCGATTTCGTGCTCTGGAAACTCTCCGCCATCGACGAACCCGGCTGGGACTCTCCCTGGGGGCGCGGCCGTCCCGGCTGGCACATCGAATGTTCGGCCATGTCCGAGCGCTATCTGGGGCAAACCTTCGATATCCATGGCGGCGGGCTCGACCTCATCTTCCCCCATCATGAAAACGAAATCGCCCAGTCCCGCTGCGCCCATGGCACCCATGCCATGGCCAATGTCTGGATGCATAACGGGTTCCTCCAGGTCGAAGGACAGAAAATGTCCAAGTCCCTGGGCAATTTCTTCACCATCCACCAATTGCTCGAAACGACGGATTTCGGCGGGCGGAAATGGCCCGGCGACGTGCTGCGCCTCGCCATGCTGATGACCCATTACCGCGAACCGATCGACTTCTCCCAGCGCCGGCTGGAAGAGGCGCTCAACCTGCTCGAAAAATGGGAACGGGCCGCCGGCGAGGCCGAACCTGCCGCCATGCTGTCGCCCGACCTTGTAGAGCGCCTGGCCGACGACCTCGACACGCCCGGCGCCATCGCCCGCCTTCACGCCCTGCTCATGGACGAGGGCAGGGCGGCCGATGGGCTGGCCCTGGCCGAGCTGATGGGCCTGCGCATCAAGCGCGATCTGCGGGTCGACGACAGTGTCGCCGCCCAGGTCGCGGCCCGCCTCGCCGCCCTCAAGGCCAGGGATTTCGGCGAGGCCGACAATATCCGCAACGCCCTGGCCGAACAGGGCATCGCGCTGATGGACTACAAGGACGAAAACGGCGAACGGCAGACCAAATGGGAGGTGAAGCGATGACGCCCGCGCTCGAAGCGGTCTGGGCCGCGTTGCGGGGTGGGGAGGCCGCATGAAAGCGGTGCTGCTGACATTGGTTGTCACGCCGGGGCGGGTATCTGAACACTCCTCAAACCGGAGTTGGAACCATGCTTGACCATGTTGGAATTCTCGTCGCGGACTGGAACAAGGCCAAGGCCTTTTACGATGCCGCTTTCGCGCCGCTGGGCATTACGCTTTTGAACCAGATACCCGAGCAGTTCACCGGTGGCGTCAAGGTCGGCGGCTATGGCGAGCAGACGCCGGATTTCTGGCTGACCGAAAGCGCCGAAACCGGCCCCGGCCGGCACTTCGCCTTCCGGGCCGCTTCGCACGCGGACGTCGATGCCTTCCATGCCGCCGCCATCGCGGCCGGCGGTACGGATAACGGCGCGCCGGGCCCGCGCCCGCATTATCACGCCAATTATTATGCCGCCTTCGTCATCGATCCCGATGGCAACAATATAGAAGCCGTGTGTCATGCCCCGGCCTGACGCATTTTCTGGTGCTATCGGCCACGTCCAGGCGGCGTGGCCGGAATGGGAGGAAACCTGATGGAACGCTATGCCATGGAGGTCAGCGGCGGTTGCCAATGCGGTGCCGTGCGCTACCACGCCACCGAGATGATGGACAATTCCCATATCTGTCATTGCCGCATGTGCCAGAAGGCGGTGGGCAACATCTTTGCCGCCCTGGTCGCGGCCCCGCGCGAGGCGATCACCTGGACGCGGGGCGCGCCGGCGCGGTTCCGCAGTTCCGACCATGTGGACAGGGGCTTTTGCGCCCAATGCGGCACGCCGCTCTTTTACGACGATATCGAGGCCAATCGCGTCAATTTCACCATCGGCTCGCTCGACCATCCCGAGCTTTTCCCGCCTCTCGCCCATGCCGGCCGCGAAAGCAGGGTGGCCTGGTTCGATACGCTGTTCAGCATCGAGGATGGCGGGATCACCGAACAGCCGGAGCGGCAGGCCTGGTGGAGCGCCATCAAGGCGACCAGCCGCCAGCACCCCGATCACGACACCGCCGTCTGGCCGGACGCGCAGCCGCAAGACAAGTAAACCAGGTTAGGCCCATCATGCCCCGCTCACGCCTTTATCTCTTCGATACCACCCTGCGCGACGGCGCGCAGACCGCCGGCATCGAGTTCTCGCTCGAGGACAAGATCGCCATTGCCGGCATGCTCGAGGAGATCGGCGTGGACTATGTCGAAGGCGGCTATCCCGGCGCCAATCCGGTCGATACCGAGTTTTTCGAGCGCAAGCGCACGCGGCGGGCGACCTTCACCGCCTTCGGCATGACCAAGCGGGCAGGGCGCTCCGCCGCCAACGATCCGGGCGTGCAGGCGCTGGTCAATTCGGCGGCGGAAGCCACCTGTTTCGTCGCCAAGGCCTCCGATTACCAGGTCGAACTGGCGCTGGGCTCGACCACGCGGGAGCATCTCGAAGGCATTGACGACACGGTGCGCAATGCCGTGGCCGCCGGCAAGGAAGCCCTGGTCGATCTCGAACATTTCTTCGACGGCTACAAGGCCAACCGCGCCTATGCGCTCGCCTGCGTGACGGCCGCGCTCGATGCCGGGGCGCGCTGGGTGGTGCTGTGCGACACCAATGGGGGCACAATGCCCTCGGAAATCCGCGAAATCGTCGCCGACGTGCTGACCGTCGCTCCCGGCGAGCGCCTGGGCATCCATCCCCATGACGATACCGGGCAGGCGGTGGCCAATGCCCTGGCCGCCATCGAGGCCGGCGTCCGCCAGGTCCAGGGCACGCTCAACGGCCTGGGCGAGCGCTGCGGCAATGCCAATCTCGTCACGCTCATCCCCACCCTGGTGCTGAAGCCCTTTTATGCCGAGCGCTTCGAGACGGGGGTGACCCCGGCCAATCTCGAACGGCTCACCCATATTTCGCGGGCGTTCGACGACCGGCTCAACCGGGCACCGGCCCGGCAGGCGCCCTATGTCGGCGCCTCGGCCTTCGCCACCAAGGCGGGTATCCACGCTTCGGCCCTGCTCAAGGATTTTTCCACCTACGAGCACGTGCCGCCCGAAAGCGTGGGCAATGAACGCGCCATCATGGTCAGTCAGCAGGCGGGAAAATCCAACCTGCTGACGGCCCTGGCGCGCCATGACATCACCCTCGAAAAGGACGATCCGCGGCTCGAAAAGCTCCTCGCCAGCGTCAAGGAGCGCGAGGCGCGCGGCTATTCCTATGACGGGGCCGATGCATCCTTCGCCGTGCTCGCGCGCCGCACGCTGGGCACCCTGCCCAGTTTCTTCGATGTCGAGCATTACCGCGCCACGGTCGAGCGCCGCCACAATGCGCTGGGCGAGGAGGTGACCGTCACCGAGGCGGTGGTCAAGATCCGGGTCGATGGCGAATTGCTGATGTCGGTGGCCGAAGGCAACGGCCCGGTCAATGCCCTCGACCAGGCGCTGCGCAAGGACCTGGGCAGCTATTCGCGCCAGATCGAGGATTTGCGGCTGGTGGATTTCAAGGTGCGTATCCTGGACGGCGGCACGGGCGCGGTCACCCGTGTGCTGGTCGAAAGCGGCGACAACACGGGCGAGCGCTGGGTCACCATCGGCGTTTCGCCCAATATCATTGATGCTTCCTTTGAAGCTCTGTATGAATCCATCACATATAAGCTGTTGAAGACTGAGGCGGCGCAGGATTCGACAATCGAAACGCCCGCGCAGGCCGCAGGCTGACCCAAACTTCCTGGAGGGCAAACTGGCCGATCCCGCTCCGAAACGTCCTCTTGCTCTGACCATCGGAGCAGCGGCTGTCACCCTTCTCGTCATTCTGGGCGTGTTGACCGGCCCGTCGGTCGTGTCCTGTTTCAACAGCGCCGATGGCATGGGCGCCTGCCTGCGCGGCAAGATGGCCGATGCCGGCCTTGTACCCGCCGCGCCCGCGCCCGCATTGGCGGAGACGGAAACGCCGGCCGGCGACGATGCCGGAGAAGTTGCGGCCCTGGCCCAGACGGCGCCGGCGCCCGAAACGGCCGATGTCGCCGAAACGCCGGACGTGGCCGAACCGGCGCTCGACGTGGCCCCGCCCGCCGCCATGCCGGACGTGCCTGACGATCTCGTCGCCGCCACGTTCGGCCTGCTGCGCGCCGAGCCCGACGGTTCGGTGGTGATTGCCGGCAGCGGCACGCCGGGCAGCGAAGTGGAAATTTTCTCCAATGGCGACCTCCTGGGCTCGGCCCAGGTCGAAGCCAGCGGCGACTGGGTCTTCGTGCCCGACCGGAAACTGCCCCCGGGCGGCGCCGAAATCACCCTGGGCGAAGCCGGCAAATCCGGCCAGGCCGCCGAATCCTTCGTCGTGGTGATCGACAAGGACAAGACCAGCCAGCCGCTGGTCGTGGCCAGCACGCCCGGCCAGGCCAGCGAAGTGCTCCAGGGCCTGGCCGTGCCGGCCGCTGCCGATACCCAGGTCGCCACGGCCGAGCCCGCAATGACCCAATCCAAACCGGCCGAGCCCGTTCCGGCCGCGCCGGCTGCCGCCAGCCCCGCCGAAGAACCGGTCCGTATTGTGCCTGAAGCACCCGCTGCGGCGCCGGTCGAAACCGAAACCGCCGCAATCGAGCCTGTGGCTTCGCCGGGTGAAGCCGCCGCCTCCGCGCCCGAAGCGCCGGCGGAAGCCCCGGCAGCTTTGGCCGCGCCCGCGCCGGACGCGCCCGAACCTGCTGCCGATGAATCCGCTTCCGCTCCCGCGCCTCAAGCACCGGCGGAACCTGCCGAACCGGCTGTTGCCGCGCGTGTGGAGGAACCCGCCGCCACGCCCGCGCCGGAAGCTGCGCCCGCGCCTCAAGCTGAGCCGGCGGCGTCCGCCGAACCCGCGCCGTCCACGGCGGAGCCGGAGCCTGAAGCCGTGCCGCCTCCCGCCAAGGTGCCGCCGACCATCGACGCCATCGAGATCGAGGGCGACAGCACCTATTTCGCCGGTGCCGGCCCCGACAAGGGCGTGGTCCGCCTCTACGTGGACGACAGTTTCATCGCCGATGCCGTGGTCGATGGCGGTCGCTGGCTGATCGAGGCGGGCAAGGTGCTGACCAAGCCGACCCAGCGCATCCGCGTCGACCTGCTCGATCCCGATTCGGCCAAGGTCACCGCCCGCGCCGAGGTGGATTTCGTGGTCGACCTGCCCCTCGCCGATGCGCCTTTGGCCATTGCCGACGCCGAAAAGGCGCTCGACAAGGACAAGGCCGATACTGCATTGCCCCCCGCGAGCCCGGCACAGGATGAGCCGGTCGCGCCGGCCGCTACCGAGACACCGGCCGCGTCCGAGCCGGCCTCCGAACCCGCCGAAGCGCCCGCGCCGATCCCTGCGGTGGAACCGGCGGCTCCGGCAGTCGAACCCGCCGCCCCGACGGCCGAGCCCGCAGCCCCGGCGGCCGAGCCCGATGTGCCCACCATGGTCGCCGTGTCATTGGGCGATCCCGATGCCGAGCGCTTCGCCGCCGGCAAGGCCATTATCCGGCGCGGCGACAATCTGTGGACCATTGCCCGCCGCGTCTATGGCGAGGGGATCAAGTTCACCACCATCTACCAGGCCAATAGCGGCCAGATCCGTGACCCCGACTGGATTTATCCCGGCCAGGTCTTCGATCTGCCTGAAACCGCTCCCTGAACCTTTGAAAACGGCGCCGCGAGGCGCCGTTTTTCCGCGAGCGCGCCGGGGGGGATTGACCTTGCGGCCAATCGTCCCCATTTTCTATCGTAATTCACCGATATTACCCCGGCCCCCGATGCGCGACGACGACATAGCTACGATCATGAGAGCCCTGGGCCATCCCGTGCGCCTGGAAATCCTGCGCATCCTGGCCAACCAGCAGGGGCAATGCTGCTGCGCCGATGTCACCGAATGCCTGCCCCTGGCGCAGTCCACCGTCTCCCAGCATATCAAGGTCCTGCTCGATGCCGGGCTGATCGAGCGCAAGCCACATGGCACGCGCAATCGCTACATCCTCCAGCATGAACGGCTGGCCGATCTCGGAACGGCCTTTGGCGGCCTGTTGCAGGGCCTGGTTCCCGCCGCCGCCCACCAGGAAACGGAAACGGCCTGATGGCTCAAGACAGCGTTGAGAAAAAGCCGTCCGTCAGCGCGGACGAAGGATCGGTATTTGCCACGGTCCGGAATCTCTGGCCCTATATGTGGCCCGACAAGCGCACCGACCTGAAGTTCCGCGTGCTGCTCGCCATCGGCGCGCTGCTGCTGAGCAAGGTGGCCACCACCCTCATTCCCTTTGCCTATAAGGGCATCATCGACAGCCTCGACGGGGTGTTGCCGGACGGCCCGGTCCTTCTCGGCCTGGCGCTGCCGCTGGTCCTGGTCATTGCCTATGTGCTGGGCAACATCATGGATGCCGGCTTCCAGCAATTGCGCGACGTGCTTTTCGCCAGCGTCGGCCAGCATGCCGTGCGCAAGCTGGCCTTGCAGACCTTCCACCACATGCACCGGCTCTCGCTGCGCTTTCATCTGGCGCGCCGCACCGGCGGGCTCAGCCGCGTCATCGAACGCGGCACCAAGGGCATCGAGACGGTCGTGCGCTTCGCCGTGCTCAACATCGCCCCTACCATCGTCGAATTCGCGGTAGTTGCCGTCATCTTCGTGTGGATGTTCGGCGCGACTTATCTCGGCGTGCTCGTCGCCATGATCTGGGCCTATCTCTATTTCACCATCAAGGCGTCCAATTGGCGCATCGCCATCCGCCGCGACATGAACGCTTCGGATACCGACGCCAACGGCAAGGCCGTGGACAGCCTGCTCAATTACGAGACGGTGAAATATTTCGCCAATGAGGAGATGGAGGCCAGCCGCTTCGATACGGCCATGGCCGGCTATGAGCGTTCCGCCATCCGCATCTGGACCTCGCTGGGCCTGCTCAATTTCGGCCAGGCCGTCATCTTCTATGGCGGCTTCCTCATCATCTCGGTCATGGCCATCCTTGGGGTGATGAACAAGACGCTGACCCTGGGCGATTTCGTCCTGCTCAACACCTTCCTCATGCAGGTCTATCGCCCGCTCAACTTCATCGGCTTCGTCTATCGTGAACTGCGCCAGGGCCTGACCGATATCGAGGAAATGTTCCGCCTGCTCGACCAGGATCCCGAAATCCTGGACAAGCCCGGTGCCGAGCCGCTGGCCATTGCCGGCCCGGTCATCCGTTTCGAGGATGTCAGCTTCCACTACGATCCCGAACGGCCCATTCTCAAGAGCGTCAGCTTCGAGGTTCCCGCTGGCCAGACCATCGCCATCGTCGGCCCCACCGGCGCGGGCAAATCCACCATTTCCCGGCTGCTGTTCCGCTTTTACGACGTCACCGGCGGCCGCATCACCATCGATGGGCAGGATTTGCGCGACGTCACCCAGGAAAGCCTGCGCTCGGCCATCGGCATGGTGCCGCAGGACACCGTGCTGTTCAACGACACCATCGGCTACAATATCGAATATGGCCGGCCCGGCGCCGGCGCGGACGATATTCGCGCCGCTGCCCGCATGGCCCAGGTCGGCCCCTTCATCGAAAGCCTGCCCCATGGCTACGATACCCAGGTGGGCGAGCGGGGCCTCAAGCTCTCGGGCGGCGAGAAGCAGCGCGTCGCCATCGCCCGCACCATCCTCAAGGCCCCGGCCATTCTCATTCTCGACGAGGCGACCTCGGCCCTCGACACCAAGACCGAACGCGATATCCAGTCCGCGCTCGACGATGTCTCGCGCGACCGCACCAGCGTCGTCATCGCCCACCGCCTCTCCACCGTGGTCAATGCCGACCAGATCCTGGTGCTGCGCGATGGCGAAGTGGCCGAGCGCGGCAGCCATGCCGAACTGCTCGCCCGCGACGGCCTTTATGCCCAGATGTGGAACCGCCAGCGCGAAGCCACGGAAGCCGAGGAAGCCCTGGCCCGCACCCGCAACGACCCCGACGGTTTCGTCAAGCGCGGCACCGCCGCGGCGGAATAGGGCGACGCGACATTCATTTTGAGGGAGACGACTGGTCGCTTTATGCGTTTGAGGGGTAAAAACTATTCATCAAATGGCCCGGTATGCGCATGCAGCCAAGCCTCCAGCACGTCCTTGCGGAATGTCCCGGCTTCAAGATTCGAGTAGATGAATCTTTCGATTTCTTCATTCTCCGCGAGCACATCGACGCCGTTGGTTTGCAGGAAAAGTTCGAGGCAGGCATAGGCGACGCGCTTGTTGCCATCGATAAAGCCATGGTTCATCGCCAGGCTTTCCCACAGGGCTGCGGCCTCTTCAATCAGGTCGGCATAGTATCCGGTTTGAGGGCGCAACAGCGCTGCCTCGATCAGCCCAAGGTCGCGAACGCCTCTGGCACCTCCAAATTCCACAATGAGGATTTCATGAATCCGCAGAGCTTCATCGAGCGAGATATAGGAGATTGCCATTGGCTACTTCGCCAATGCCTCGTAGAGCGATTTCCGCCGTTTAACGCTGCGCGCCATTAATTCTTCAATGGCGGGTCGAACCTTGGGTGGCGCTCCTGCTGCCTGCATCGCGTCATATTGCTGGGGCGACAACACCACCGCTACGTCGCGCCCGTTTTTCTGGACCCGCACCGGTTCAGCCTGCGCCATTTCCAGTACCTGACCAAACTTGTTCTTCGCATCGGTTGCAGAAATGGTGGCCATGTGAGGGCTCCTTTAGCTGAATTAGCTAATTGCCGATATAGCTATTTTAGCCAGAAAAGCAAGAGGCCGGCATCGCTGCCGGCCTCTCATATTCATCAGACTACGGCGCCTTACTCCGCCGCGTCCCTGCGGCTGACGATGGTGACGCCATTGGCTTCCTTCTCGTCCAGCCCGGCCTCCTTGGAGACGATATAGCGCTTGGCGCCATCGGCATCCTCGGGGATTTCCACGGCCATGCCGTCGAACCCGGCCATCGCTGTCTTGCGGCGGAAGGGCCGCGTGGCCCAGCCGAAGAGGCTGGCGAACAACCCGCCCAGCCACTTGATCTGGCCCCACATCACGCTCGGCGCCGTAATCATCACCGGCACCATCACCAGCGTCAGGGCCGTGGAGAAGAACAGACCCGAAACCAGCGCCGCCGACAGATGGGTGAACCACGAGCCGGCAATGCCGCCCACCACGATTTCGCGGCGGATGAAGTCGAACTCGACATTGGCCCACATCGGGATGACGCCCAGCGCGGTCAGGAACGCGGTCAGCAGCACCGGCCGCACGCGCTGGCTGACGGTGAGCAGCATGGCCTTCACCGCTTCCACGCCCTGGTGCCGGTGGTAATCGTTATAGGTGTCGATCAGCACGATGCCGTTCTTCACCACGATACCCGCCAGCGCCACGATCCCCAGCCCCGTCATGATGGCCGAGAAGGTCATGCCCGTCACCAGCATGCCCAGCAGCACGCCCGCCACCGACATCACCACCGTGGTGAGCGTCACCATCACCTGGTAGAAGCTGTTATATTCGAGCAGCAGCACGAAGAAGATGATGGCCATGGCCATGGCCAGCGCCTGCATGATGAAGGCATTGGCATCGCCCATCTGCTCCTCGGCGCCGCCGAAGGCCACGTTGACCGTCTCGGGGAAATCCTGCTCGGCGATCCAGCTTTGCAGCTCCTGCACCTTGTCGGCGGCATAGACGCCCTCGGGCAGATCGGTGAGGCCCGCGGCCACGTTCATCGTATAGACCTGGTTGCGCCGCTGGATATTGGCGACCTTGGGCACGGCCTTGCGTTCGATGAAATTGGAGACGGGGATCAGGCCCTGGCTGGTAGCGATGCGCATGGAATCGAGCGCGTCGAACGTCCGCTCGTTCTTGGGCAGGCGCACCTTGATGTCGAGTTCGTCGCCGCTCTCGGCATCGCGGTAGGTGCCCAGGTTGACGCCCGAGGTGATGAGCTGCACGTAAGGCGCCAGCTCCCGCACGCCGATGCCGTACTTGCCGGCCTCGACACGGTCGATGGTGATTTCCCAGTCGATGCCCGGCGAAGGCCGTCCGTCTTCCAGGTCCACCACTTCAGGCCAGCTTGCCAGCTTGTCGTGAATGGCGCTCACCACCGGCACCAGGTCGTCGTAATTGGTGCTTTCGACGCGCAGGTTGATGTCCTTGCCCGCCGGCGGACCGTTCTCGGCTGCCAGCACCTGGATATCGAGCCCGGAAATATCGGCCACGCGCTGGCGGATATCGGCGAAGATCCGTTCGGCCGGCACGCGGTTGTTCCAGTCGGTCAATTGCAACTGGAAATTGCCGATCGTGTCGGGCGGCATGGTGCTGAACGAGCCGGTTGTGCCGAACTGCATGATGACATCCTTGATGCCCTGGACCTGCAGGATGCGATCCTGCACCTCCACCAGCATGTCGCGGATTTCCTCGGGCGAATAATTGCCCCGGCCCACCACGGCCACGGTTGCATATTCGGGCTCCGAGGCGGGGAAGGCTTCCGAGCCGGTCGGGTTCATCGCATAGCTCACGAAGATCGTGACGATGATGCCGAAACCCACCGCCAGCGTCGGCAGCGGCCAGCGCAGCAGGTGCCCCATCATGCGCACATAGATGCCGGTCAGCCCGCCCACCTTTTTGGCGTCGAACTTGTCGGGATACATCACGATGTCGGCTTTTTCCTTCGCCTTGGGGTCCACATGCGTGGAGGCGATCACCGAGCCGATCACCGGCATGAAGATCAGCGCCGAAATGAAGGACGCGATCATCACGATGATGACGATGGTGGGCAGGTAGCTCATGAACTTGCCGATAATGCCCGGCCAGAACAGCAGCGGAATGAAGGCGCCCAGCGTCGTGGCCGTCGCGCCCACCACCGGCACGAACATCTTGCGCATCGCCATGATGAAGGCTTCGCGCTTGGGCACGCCTTCCTGCAATTTGCGCTCGGCATATTCGACCACCACCACGGGGTCGTCCACCAGCACGCCCACGGCGATGACGAGGCCGAACATCACCATCATGTTGATGGTCATGCCCAGCATTTCGGCCACCAGGAACGCCGTCATGAACGAAAGCGGAATGGACAGCCCGATCATCAGCGCGGGCCGTACCCCCAGCGTGGCGACGCAGGTGACGAGCACCAGCGCCACGGCCGTCAGCACCGCCGCTTCGAGCGAGCGGAACAGGTGCGTGGTGCTGTCCGCCTGGTCGAGGAAGAACGAATAATTGACGCCCGAGGGCCAGGACTTGGCCTCGGCTTCGGTTACCGCCCGCACCTTTTCGGACACGTCGATGATATTGGTGCCCAGCTTCTTGGACACGCCCAGGATCAGGGCAGGGGAGCCGTTGACCTGGGTATATTCGGTCGCATCGGCCAGGCTCCGGGTCACGGTCGCCACGTCCCCGAACGTCACCACCGTATTGCCGTCGGTCTTGAGCGGCAGGCTGTAGACGTCTTCGGGCGTGGTGATGAGGCCGGGCACTTCGATGTTGAACGAGCCCTGTCCGGTATTGATGGTCCCGCCGGGCACCACCATGTTGTTCTTAGCCAGCGCGTCGAAAAGCTGGCTGGCGGTCAGCCCATAGGCTTCGAGCCGCAGCAGGTCGATCCGCACTTCGAGCTGTTCGTCGCGGGCGCCCGAAAGCTCGGCCTCGCGCACTTCGGCAATGCCTTCGAGCGCGTCCTGCAGGGACTCGGCGCGGCGCACCAGTTCCTTTTCGGGGGCCGAGCCGTAAACGGCCACGGAAATGATCGGCATGCCCACCAGGTCGATCTCGGCTACCACGGGATCGTCCGCGTCCTCGGGCAGCTTGGCCTTGACCGCGTCGATCCGCGCGCGGGTATCGGCCAGCGCCTGGTCCTTGTCGGTATTGATGTCGAATTCGAGGAAGATCGAGGCATGGCCGGTGGTCGAGGTCGAGCTGATATTGTTCAGCCCCGGCAGGGTCGCCAATTCCTCCTCGGCCGGCTTGGCCAGCAGGTTTTCCGCGTCGCGCGGCGACACCCCCGTCTGGCTGATCGAAACATAGAGATAGGGCACGTCGATGGCCGGGAAACTTTCCTTGGGCATCGAGGTATAGGCTGCCGCGCCCGCCGCGATCAGGATGACCATGACGGTCAGGACAACCCGCGGCATCCTGAGGATTTTTTCGATGAAATCGAGCATGTGATCTATCCTCAGCTTGCGGCGGTTTCGGCGCTGGCGTCACCTTCGCTGGCCTCGACGGCCTGTCCGGCGGTGACGTTTTCCTGGCCTACGGTGATGACCTTGGCGACGGCGGGCAGGCCGGTGACCCACACGCCCTCGCGCGTGTCGCTGACGATGGTGACGGGGTAGAACACCACCTTGCCGTCCTCCACCGCGCGCACGCCCAATATGCCTTCATCGTCCAGCGTCAGGACAGATTGTGGCAGGAGCTGTCCCGGCGCGGTGCCGACATTGACGATCGCCTCGGCGGTCACCCCGTCGCGGATGGCGAAATCGGGATTGGGGATTTCGATTTCCACCGGGAAGGAGCGGGTCGCATTGTCGGCCACCGAGGCGATATAGGTCACTTCGCCCTCGACGCTCTGGCCGGTCACGGTGCTGACCTTGGCCTTGAGGCCCAGCTTGGCCAGACCGATATGGGCCTCGGGCACCTTGCCCGAAAACACCAGCGGGTCGAGTTGCACGATGGTCGCGCAGGGGGCGCCGGCCGCCAGCATCGAACCGACCGAGGCCAGCGGATCCTGCACCACGCCATCCACCGTCGCGGTGATTTCCGTGCGGTCCAGTTCCGCCTTGGCATTGTCGAGCCCGGCCTGGGCCTGGGCCACGCCGGCCCTGGCCTGCGCCAGGGCGACCTGCACCGCATTGGCCGTATTGGCTGCTGCCAGGCCCTTGGCCCGGAGGTCGGCATTGGTATCGAAATTGAGCTGCGCCTGCGCCAGGCCCGCTTCGGCCTGTTCCACGCTCGCCTCGGCCTGCGCCACGGCGGCGGCCCGCGTGCCCTGGTCCAGCGTGCAGAGCTTGTCGCCGATGGCCACGCGCTGGCCCTTGGTCACATGCACCTTGTCGATGGTGCCGGCGGTTTCGGCCACGGCGGAAACCGTCGATTTGGCCTGGGTGCGGCCACGCAGCGGCACTTCGATCGGCATGGGCTGGGCGGTGAAGGTCTTCACCCGCACGCTGGGCAGCGGGGCCTTGGCGCCGGTGGTTTCCTCGTTGCGCTGGGCAATGGTCAGCGCCGGGTCGAATTCGGGCTCGGCATGCTCGGCCAATACGCCGGCATCGGCCAGCGCCGTGGCGATCGGGCCGTGATCTTCGCCCTCGATCACCGAAACGATGGATTTTTCACCATTGCCGGGCCCTTGGCCACCGATAACCAGGGTGCCCGTGGCGAGCCATCCGGCGGCGAGCGCCAGGATGCCGAAAGCCAGGCCGTAGGAAAACAATGCTCGCATGGAAGTTACTCGCCCCTTTGATTATTCCGCCGCGTCTTTGCGTGGCTCGGCTCGCGCCAAATTGATTAGGTCGTGCATATGGGAACGCAAATGCTGCTCCGCAACCTCGAAAACGGCTCTTCCGTAATCGAGCACCCACCGGTCGCCCGTGCTGCACCCTTCGCTGCTGGCGATGTCTTCGAGCTTTTTCCGGCTTTCGACCGTTCGTTGCAAAAACTCGTTGGCCCGCTGCGCCACCAGTTCGCGCGGCAGGATATGCGCGAAGCGCGCGAAGAGCAGGAAGGGGCTGCGGAACACGTCCTCGCCCAGCGGTTCGCTCAATTCCTCGGCAAAGATGCGCCGTCCCGCCTCGGTGATGGAATAGACCTTGCGGGCCGGCTTGCCGTCCTGCGGCTCGGTGCGGCTGACCACCAGCCCCTCGTCCTCGAGCTTGGCCAGCGCGGGATAGATCGAGCCATAGCTCGCTTCCACGAAATAGGAGCATTCGCCGTCCGCGCAGAGCCGCCGGATTTCATAGCCGGTGGCGTCGCCCTCATAGAGCACGGAAAGACACAGCGTTCTGACGTTCATGACGCGCTCCCCTCACGCATATCTCGGCCCGATATATGCTGGGGCTATATATGCCGCGGGAAAAACGCGCAACCCACCACGAGGCCTGCATGACGCAGAGCGGTTAAGCGCTTATTGCATGGCGCCGCCTAATCGAGCAGGGCCTGCATTTCCCGGGCCGCCTGTTGCGCCAATGCCATGCTGGCGGCGGCCACGAAATAGGGATTGAGAAAACCCGCCTCGTGCTTGCAATAGCGCATCGGCATGCCGTCGAGCGTCACCACCGCGCCGCCCGCCGCTTCAAGCACGGCCTGGCCCGCGGCGGTATCCCATTCGCAGGTCGGGGTAAAGCGCGGGTAAAGCTGCGCGTCGCCCCGCGCCAGCAGGCAGAACTTGAGCGAGGAGCCCACCGAGACGTCGCTTTCCACGTCCAGCGTGCGGCACAGGCTTTCCAGCGCCGCGTGGCCATGGCTGCGGCTGGCCACGATGCGCGGCCGCGCCAGCCAGCCCACCCGGATCGGCCGGCGATCGCCGACCGCGCCGTTTTCCACCCGGCCCGCCCAGGCGCCTTCGGCGTCGCCCACGAAAATTTCGCCCGTCGCCGGCGCCAGGACCACGCCCAGGACGGGCTTGCCATGGTCCACCAGCGCGATATTGACCGTGAATTCGCCATTGCGCTTGATGAATTCCTTGGTCCCGTCCAGCGGATCGACCACGAAGAACCGCTCGCCCAGTTCCGGCACGATGCCGGCCGCCACGCTTTCCTCGCCCAGCACCGGCAGGCCGGTCGCCTGGAGATGGGCGATGATGACCTTTTCGGCCGCCGCGTCGGCTTCCGTCACCGGCGAGCCGTCCGCCTTGGCCACGGCGTGGATGGGCCGGGCATAGACATCCATGATGACGTCGGCCGCCGCGATTGCCGCCGCGACGACGATATGGCACAGGCTGTCCTGGACGGGGGCAAGGGCCGCGCTCATCGGGCCCTGCCTATGGTCACGTCCAGCCCCAGGTCGAGCGGCGGTGCCGCCATGGTGATCTGGCTGGTCGAAATGAAATCGACGCCCGTTTGCGCGATGGCCCGCACCCGTTCCAGCTTCACCCCGCCGGAGGCTTCCAGCCTGGCCCGGCCGGCATTGAGCGCCACCGCCCGCCGCAGCGTTTCGTCGTCCATATTGTCGAGCAGCACGATCCTGGCGCCCGCCTCCAGCGCTTCTTCCAGTTCGGCCAGGCTCGCCACCTCGATTTCGATGGCCACCAGGTGTCCGGCGAAATCCGCCGCCGCGCGATAGGCGGCGCTGACGCTGCCGGCCACGGCGATATGGTTGTCCTTGATGAGGATGGCATCGTCGAGCCCATAGCGGTGATTGGCGCCGCCCCCGCAGCGCACCGCATATTTCTCGAAGGTCCGCAGCCCCGGAATGGTCTTGCGCGTGTCGCAGATCCGCGCGCCCGTTCCCGCCGTTTCGGCGACATAGAGCCGGGTCAGGGTGGCGATGCCCGAAAGATGGTTGAGGAAATTGAGCGCCACCCGCTCGGCTCCCATCACCAGCCGCGCCGGCCCGCTCACTTCGGCCACCATGGTGCCGGCCGCCACGTCGTCCCCATCGCGCAGATGCGGCAGGAAGTTCACCCCGTCCCCGATCAGCCGGAACGCGGCGGCGGCCAGGTCGAGCCCGGCGATCACGCCCGGCTCGCGCGCCGCCAGCCTGGCCTCGGCCCAGGCATCTGGCGCCAGGCTCGCCTGGCTGGTCAGGTCCCCCGCCAGCCCGAGATCTTCTTCGAGCGCGGCCGACACCGCCTTGTCGATAAGCGGGCGCGACAATTGCGCGGGCAGGGCTTTCATGGGCACACACTTGCGAAAGGTCCGGATGCCGGTGCTTTACGCCGCCGCCCGGCCCCTGACAACCGCCTGCGCGAGCACGCTTTTGTCCTCTTTCCCCCTAGCGCAGCAAACTCTGCCCGCCATCGATCCAGACCGGCGAGCCGGTTATGTGCCGTGCCGCGTCCGAAACCAGGAACAGCACGAGGTCCGCCACCTCTTCGGCCTTGCCTTTCCGGCCCCCGGTCAGCGGAATATCGCCCTCGGGAAACTCTACCGGAATGGCCGCTTCGGCGCTGTCCCGCCGCGTCGTGTTCTCGTCGATCCGGCTCTCGATGGCCCCGGGGCAAATGGCATTGATGCGGATGTGGTGCGGCCCCAGTTCCAGCGCCAATTGCTTGACCATGGCCAATTGCCCCGCCTTGGTCGCCGAATAGGCGCTGGCGCCCGGCGAGGTGAAGGTGCGCGTGCCATTGATCGAGGAGATCACCACGATGGCGCCGCCGCCACCGCGCTTCAGCGCCGGCACGGCATGATGCAGCGTCAGGTAGGTGCCCCGCAGGTTGACCGCGATGGTCTTGTCCCATTCCGCCGGCGCCAGTTCCTCGATGGGCGCCCATACGCCGTTGATCCCGGCATTGGCCACCACGATATCGAGCTTGCCGAAGGCATCGAGCACGCGCGCCACCAGCCGCTCCATGGCCGCGTCGTCGGTGGTGTCGGCCGTTATGGCCAAGGCCGTGCCGCCGGCCGCCTCGATCTCGCGGGCCGTCGCCTCCACTTCCTCATGCGTGCGGCTCATCACGATGGTAGCCGCGCCCGCGCGTCCCAGGGCCAGGGCCGTTGCCTTGCCGATCCCCGATCCCGCGCCGGTCACCAGCGCCACCCTGTCCCGTAAATCCGTCATCGCCGCACTCCTTCCCGGAGGCAACGCAAGCAAAGGGCAAAAGGTTGTCCCGGCGCTTCCCGAAAATGGCGGTTCCTAGAGCGCTTCCAGAATAAGTGGGCACCACTTATTCGGTTCGGAAGTGCGACAAATCAAAGATTTAGAGCCCTTGTTTTGGTTCTATCAAAACAAGGGCTCTAACGGCGCGGCTGGTGGTCGGCCTCGATGATGCCATGCGTCAGGCTGCCCGTCGCCGGATAGAGCGGAATGAGGCAGGCCTGCAGGGCATGGTAGATATCGGGCTTGCCCACGAAGAGGCGTGACGTGGGCGTCAGGTCTTCCTTGAGTTCGCTCATCCAGCCGCCGCGCGCATGGTCGATCACGTGGTTTTCCGCATGGTCCCACAGGCGCCGATACCAGGTCTGGAAGAAATCGTCGTGGTCATAGGCGGAAATGAACGAGGCCGCCCCGATGGCCTCGGCCACCGGCCACCACAACTTTTCGCGCAGCAGCGGCCGGTCGTTCCAGTCCAGCGTGTAGAAAAAGCCGCCATGCACCTTGTCCCAGCCCAGCTCGATCGCCCGGTGGAACAGGTTGCGCGCCGCCTCGGTCATCCAGCCATGCTGCTTCTGGCCCAGCACGAAAAGCTGGTAGAGCAGCCGCGACCATTCCAGCCAATGGCCTGGCGTCGTTCCCGAGGGGCGGAACATTTCCGAGCCGAGATAATCCTTGTCGAGGCTCCAGTCCTCGTGAAAATGCTCGGCCACGCGATGGCCCAGCGGCACGGCGTTCTTTTCGATGATGAGATGGGCGATCCGTTCCGCCTTGCGCAGATAGCCTTTTTCGCCCGTCGCCTCGAAGGCCGCCATCAGCGCTTCGGTCAGGTGCATGTTCGAGTTCTGCCCGCGATATTGGGCGATCTCGCTCCAGTCATTGGCGAATTCCTCGCGCACCGCGCCGGCCTTCTCGTCCCAGAAGCGCTGCTCGATGATTTCGGTGGCATCGGCGATTACCCTGTCGGCCAGGGGATGGCCGGCCAGCTTGGCGCTCGATCCGGCCAACAGCACGAAGGCGTGGCCATAGGCCTGCTTGCTGGCATCCTGGGGGCCGTTGTCGTCCAGCGACCACACATAGCCGCCATGCCGCGCGTCGCGGTGCTTCTCCCACAGATAGCGCATGCCGTGGTCGATGATTTCATCGGACCCTGGCCGCCCGATCAGGCTGCCGATCACCGCGCAGTGGATCATGCGCGTGGTCACATGGATTTGCCGGGTCGCATTGTCCTCGTTGAGCGGCAGGCCCTCGTCGTCCAGTTCGTGGAAGCCGCCCTTGGGATTGATCGAGGCGGCCTCGAAGAAGTCGAACAGATTGTTCGCCTGCCGCATCAGGTATTGCCGGTGAAACGGCCGGCTCTGCCAGGGGCTGGCATTGGTCCGGGGCAGGTGAAGAACTTCGCTCATGACAGACTCCCAAAGCCGGCAACCGGCACGCATGCCCGCCTTCTAGCGAAGCCAAAGCAACGTTGCAATTTCCTTCGGCCCCCGCGCTCGTCATTGCCGGGCTTGGCCCGGCAAACTCCAGCCCCAAGGCCCTCACCCGGCACGCGCCGACCTCTCCCCCAAGGCAGAAGTGAAAACGCCCCACCCCCCACCGCCGTCATTGCCGGGCTTGTCCCGGCAATCCATGGGGTACCTCGGCATCGCCTGGACCACCGGGACAAGCCCGGTGGTGACGGGGGAGGGATTGTGCCTTGTGGCTTGAAACGGAGGTTCCCACTGTCGTGGGAATGACATGGGGGTAGTCCTGGCGGGTGCCGGTGTTAAGGCCCTCTCACCCGGCGCGCGCCGACCTCTCCCCCGGAGGGCGACGTGAAAACGCCCCACCCCCCACCGCCGTCATTGCCGGGCTTGTCCCGGCAATCCATGGGGTGCCTCGGCATCGCCTGGACCACCGGGACGAGCAACCGTGGATCATGTTTGGAATGCCGGGTCGGTTTTTGCGATGGCATTGAGGATTGTGATGAGTTTTCGGACGGTTGCGATCATGGCGATCTTGAAGGGTTTGCCGCGTGAGCGCAGGCGTTGG
>Ga0206102_1000080_pt1 | contig 44568 bp, 50 predicted proteins | sample 1B1Ametagenome_FD_148645 | JGI IMG/M metagenome (GOLD analysis project Ga0206102, IMG submission 148645) | Enriched microbial communities from leaf-cutter ant dump, University of Wisconsin, Madison, United States - 1B1A | ecosystem: Environmental > Terrestrial > Nest > Insects nest > Nest dump... | reverse complement strand
TCACCAACCAGCTAATGCGCCGCAGGCCCATCCTCAAGCCACAGATTGCTCCGTGTTTCATGATTCTCTCAGGCGAGAAAACCAGTTATCCGGTCTTAGCTATCGTTTCCCATAGTTATCCCGATCTCCAGGGCAGGTTGCCTACGTGTTACTCACCCGTCCGCCGCTAACCATCTCCCGAAAGAAATGATCCGCTCGACTTGCATGTATTAGGCACGCCGCCAGCGTTCGTCCTGAGCCAGGATCAAACTCTCCAATAATGTCCTCATTGCAGATTTGATCGACGATCAAACTCTCCAACAAGGTCAAACCTATTGTTAAGCTGAATAGCTCATTGTCAAAGCTAGCGAGATTTTGCAATCTCTTGTTGTGGTCACTTGCGTGACCATGCTTCTTCACTCATTGTTCAGTTTTCAAAGAGCAATCGATGTTTCGTTTGCGTGTCACCATTTAGCGGCGACTTTTATAATATATCACATTCGAACCATTCGATGCAAGCCTTTTTTTATTTCCTTTTTTCGGGCTTGTCCATCTCGCCGGATTCGTTGGCGGCCCTGTTTGAGCGGCGAAAATTAATTTATCACAGAATCCTAAAGAAAGTCAAGCACGAAAAAAAAGAACCGGTGCAACCACCGATTCTCCCTCTATGTGCAAACATTATGCCGTCGTGTATTTGAGCTCGACTTCGTTCAATTCCTCGTCCATAGGAATCGCGACTTCGCGGATCAGCGATTTTCTGGCGAGTTTGTTCAACAATAGCGGCAGCTCGACGCGAATCTCCGCCAGTTGGGGATGATTTTGCAAATCATCTGCGCCCCAAGGCTGCTCGCTTTGCTGGAGAATGCTGAACAGTGCTTTGCAGCAGCGCTCCATTTTGGACATCACGGAAAATTCGCAGGCCAGCAGCACTAGCTGTACCCGCTGCTTCAACGTTTCCTTGCTTGTGGTCAACTCTTCGTACAGTTTATAGACGCCCGGATTGATCACCCGCACCTGCTTCCAGACAGTAATCTCGGGATGAAACCCGGCTTCGATAATGACAATGCGGGCCCAGTGATGCAAGGCTTCAAGGATGTTGTTGTACGCGTCCAAAAGATGCTCATCCAGCAAATATTCCTTGCTTTGCAAGTACTTGCGAAGAAAAAAGGAAAATTCGAACAGCAGCTTCTGCTCGCGCAAATCCACAGGAAATTCAAGCATTTTGTGGCGCAGGCCCTCCAAATAAACATTGTGATCCAGAAGAATCTCCCCTTTTAAGAGCCAGTGAATGATGTTTCTGTTGTCGCCGTTGCGAATCCACTGTTCCAATGATGACGGGTCCACCCATCTTTCTTGTATACGAAGTTCGTCTTTTATATAATTAATTATGTGATTGTTCAGGCTAAGGTCGTTGGTAATGATAAGCAGCAGGATGTCAAAGCCGTCGGTCAAAGCCGGCAGCTGCTTCGGGTTCTCTACCGCCGTGACGCTGATTACACGCGGGTCTTCCCGGAACTTAAGCATGAGCTGATCTTTGGAATTGTCCATTGCGAATCGAAAGCTCCTGTCTTCATTTTGTTAATTTATTCTTTCTACACGATCATTTAAGTTTCCTGCTGATACCTGCGACAATTCAAACAATTCGTTGAAAGCAACGGGAGGAGCAAAGCTGTGCGTTTTCGATCAAGCAAGGTGAATGAGTTTCGTTTGTGGGGGCTGCTGCTGACGATGGGCGGCATGCTGCTGATGATTGTCGGGCTGGCCGGGATTGTGTTTGACTGGGGGACGGCTGGTAAAATTATCGCCGTGATTTTTATGGTCATCGGCATGATCGGGATGTTGCTTAGCATGGGGGTTTATTTCTGGGCGGGCATGCTGTCCACGTCGGCTACTGTGATTGATTGTCCCGAATGCGGCCGGCGCACCAAAATGCTGGGAAAAACGGACCGCTGCATGTTCTGCAAAACGATTTTGACGCTCGATCCGCATCATGAGGCTGTCCAAGAGCAGGACGAGTTGGAGGCAACGCCGCTGCCACAGTTGGAGCCCAACCGCGACCATGAGCATAAGCCGCATTGACGACAACGACGAAAAACCGATTCCTTCGCATATGGAGGGAATCGGTTTTTGCGTTATTTATGAGAAACTGCCGCTGCAACGCAAGGCTCAGCCTCGCAGGGCTTCGATCGGGAAGTTTGGCTTATGGCGCGGCGTTCAGCGCGTTTTGCATCACGTTCCACATGGCGGGCTGCTCGAAGCCGCGGCGCCAGGTGGCGATGCCGGCGAGATTGTATTTGTTTACTAAAGCGATCCTTGCTTTCATGGAGGTGTCGTCTTCGAGCCATATGCGCATCAGTTTGCCGTTTTCCTGGTATTCGACGTAATTTTGCCCGGCTTCGGGCGCGAAGACAGGGGTAAGTTTTTTCTCCTTGATGATGGCTTGTGCGCCTTCCATTGACAGTGTTTTGGAGCTGGCCGTCGTTTTGCCGTTTTTGGTTTCTTCGGTCCACTGCCGCGTATAGAACGGGATGCCCAGGACAAGCTTAGAGGAAGGCACTTTGTCCGCATCCAGCAGTCGCTTAACGGAGTTTTCCATCCAGGGCAGCGAGGAAACGGAGCCGGATTTGGGGCTGGTTGCCCAATATTCGTCATAGGTCATGACCATCATGTAATCCACGATTTGCGATAAGGCCGGGCGGTCGTAAAAAAGCGACCACATTTCGTTGGTCGACTTGGGGGTGACGTCGATGGAGACGACAAGCCCCTGCTCATGCATAAACGGCGTCATTTCACGCACGAACTGCACGAGGTCGTCCTTGTTTTTCAAATAGACGTTTTCGAAGTCGATGTTGATGCCTTGGAGATTGTATACTTTTGCAAAACTAAGCAGTTGTTTGATGATTTTCATCCGGGTGTCGTAGGTCGCGAGCGCTCCGGCGGTGCGGTCCGGCTCAAAGCCGTTGCTGAACAGCGCCCATACTTGGTAATTGCGGTTGTGCGCCCATTTGGCGTAGCCGGCGTCGGCGAGGTTTTTGATATTGCCCTGCTCGTCGGCGAGCGAAAACCAGGTCGGGCTGACGACGTTAAGCCCCGGCATGGCGGGGATTTTGGACACATCGGGATTTTTGGACACGACATGCTCCCAGGTCACGTTAAGCTTGCCGCTTTGCGGCTTCCACGGCACGAAATCCGGCGTCGGCGCAGCTTCCGGCACGGTTTCCGATTCGGGCTCCAGCACCAGGCGTTTTTTGGGCACGTACCCGATATAGCCGGTAGTCTGCTGGACTTTGTACCAATCGCCCTCTTCGTCCCAGACGATGACGCGCTCTTGCGCGGCCAATGTGGACACGATCGGCGCTTGAATGGTTGCGCCTGTGCGCACGTTGGCTCCATCTTCGTCAATCTGACGGGCCCATTGCAGCTTCTCGCCTTGCTTGACGAGCAGCACCGCGCCACCCGCCTCCGACTCGCGCAGGTCGATCGGGTACAGCTGACGCAGCGGTTCGATCGGCACGTAGACGGTGCCGTCTTTTTTTTCGACGGGAAAGTTGAGCGTAAACGGTTTTTCGTTCATGTAAGCTGAAAGCTGGCTTGTCTGAAAACGAAGCACCTTGTCTTTGGTGGTGATGATCACGGAGTCGCTGGACTGCTCGTAAATGACGGATGGATCAATCCACTTCTGCACAAGCTCAAGCGGCAGCTTCAGGCTGTCCTTCTCGCCAATCGCTCCGGTTGGAAAATACTCGCCTTGGTAAAATACCGGCTTGACTATCCCCGCAAATTCGGCTGGCACGTGCTGGCGGTTCGGCAACAGTTGGTCTTGGAACAAGACGCCTACTCCGGCAGCTATTAACAAAACGACGATGAACAATAATAAAACGAGGCGTTTCCACGAACGCAAGCCATCACTTCCTTTGGTGTGCAAAAAGAAAACGCGCTCTTGTCTTCCTCAGAAGCTTCGAACACGTTTCATGGGTCATGTGTATAAATTAGACGAGCGAACGCTCAAAAAGGTTGCCTGATCGGTCAATGCGATGTAATCGCCGCACAGTCGGTACAAACACCGTATACTTCAAGACGGTGCCCGCGGACCCGAAACCCGGTTTGCGCAGCAGCCGTTCGTTCGACGTCGGTTAACGGCGGATATTCGAAATCGGAAATTTTGCCGCACACCTCGCAAAGCGCGTGGTAATGATCGGTCATATCGGCATCAAAGCGGCTGGAACTGTCGCCGTACGTCAACTCGCGCACGAGTCCCGCTTCAATAAATACCTTCAAGTTGTTATAAACGGTAGCCACGCTCATGTTCGGGAATTTCGATTCCAACGAACGGTAAATATCGTCAGCGGTCGGATGAGTCATCGAATCCAGCAAGTAGGATAGAATGGCATGCCGCTGCGGGGTCATGCGAACGCCTGTTGTTTTCAATTTGGCCAAAGCCTGTTCTAAATGTACTGCCATGATGCTCACCACCTGACTTGATCTGCAATGCCTCACTTTTTATTGTACGTGGGCAACTTTGCATTTGTCAACGATGGTCGGCCAAATGGTCACTTTTTCCGCGATTCGAGCATAAACAGGACGAGTCCCGCGACGATCAGCACGACGGACCCGACGTAGGAGCCAAGCAATGAAAATAAGCCCTCGAACCAGCGTGGCTTGGCGCTGAACAGAAAAAACAAGCCGCCGGCGACGATGAACAAAACGCCCAGGTTGCTGCCGCGCAAAAGCCGCTGGATCGGATCGCGCACGGCGCTCGCGGCATCGTCGGCGAATACGCCAAGTTCATGGCGGCGATTCACGGCATCGGTCGACTGCAAGGCGTCGAAGATGTTGTAAAAGTAGATGACCGGGATCATCAGCGCAAACAACGTGACCATGGGGATGTTGACGTCGCTGTTGCCGCTGATCAAGGTGACAATGGTAAAGATGTCGACGATAATCAGGCCCATGATAAACAAGCCGCGCGGCATCAGGCCCAAATAGAAATGGCCGGTGCCCGGAATCAGAAACGAAAACAACCCGGACAGCCATTTGCGCTTGCGCGGGGGCTGGTAATAGGGGGGTTGATAAGCCAGATGGCTGTAAGGATCGGCGGGATTGGCCGTAAACCGTTCTCCGTGCGCTTCTTCATGCAACGGATGCCGGGAATCGTGAAACGAACTCATGGCAGCTGCCTCCTGTCTGCTGACGAATTATGAGATGAGCCGGGAAATTTTTGCGATGTAAAGGGATAACTCAGCGATTTGCGTATCGAACGCGACGATTTTGCCGACGACCCCCGTGCTGATAAAGACGAAAGTGGCGGCGATGGCCACGGAACCGTTAACCAGTTCACCCACCCAACGCGGTTTGCGCTTGCGTGCGGCGAGGGGAGCAAGGCGATCGTTCACCTGCCGCATGACCCGGCCGGTAAAGCCGGCGGACGGCTCCAGCAGCGGCATTTGCTCCAGCAGTTTATTCAGATACGGTGGCAGCTTGTCGTCCGGGCGATTGCTCGGTTTCATGCGAATTCACCTCCAGCCATTTGTCTTTCAACAGCGCTTTGCCCCGATAGAGCCGGGTTTCGACGGTTTTGACCGGCAGCCCGGCAGCCGCGGAAATTTCCTGATAAGACAGCTGTCTGTAATGGTACAAATACAGGATCAGCCGATATTTGTCAGGCAATGCGGCCAAGGCCGCCTGCATGCGCTGTTGGTCGTCTTTAAGCAGCGCTGCGGCTTCGGGCTGCTCGCGCGGTTCGGCGAACCAACCCTTGACTTTATCCAGCAGCACCTCGTACGGCTTGCGCTTCTGGGACCGCCGGTAATCGGTGACGAGATTGACGGTCATTCGGTACAGCCAGGTCGTAAACTTGGCGTCGCCGCGAAAATAGGCCAGCGAGCGGAACAGTTTGACAAACACGTCCTGAGTCAAGTCTTCGGCGGTTTCCCGATGCTCGACCATCCGGTAGACAACGGTATAAATATACGATTTATGCCGCTCTACCAGCGTGCGATAAGCGTCGGATTGTCCTTGACGGACCCGTTCGACCAGTTGTTCGTCCGTCAGCTCCTCCATGCTTCGCTATGCCCTCCCTTGTTTGTGCTCATACTTTTTAGACGAAAACAGACCAGGCGAGCCCTTCATTTTTATTTTTTTTCCATGCTTACGCTCAAAATGCCCGCCAGTCTGCTGGTTTCTTCCATGACGGTCAGCAGCAGCCCCGGCTTGACGGCGGTGACAAAAAACATCATTTCAATCGCCGGCGCGCCGGCGCTGAATGTCTCTTCCATGGCAATTTTGCGGATGTCGATTTTTTGCGCAGCAAACAGCGGGGTGATGAGCGCCAGTATGCCCGGCTGGTCGACGGCGATTATTTTCAGCGTATGGATCCGTTTGCCGTTAAAATATTTATGCTCGACTTTATTAAGAATCCACAAGCTCAGCAGCACGACAAAACAAGCCAGCCCGGCGGGATAATAGAATCCGGCGCCTACGGCCAGCCCGATGCCGGCCACAACCCACAGCGACGCGGCCGTCGTCAGGCCAGTAATCGACCTGCCGTTGAACATGATCGTGCCCGCGCCGAGAAAGCCGATGCCGCTGATCACCTGCGCCGCCAGCCGGGACGGGTCAATGCGGACGTTCGTCTCATTGATAAATTCGCTAAAGCCGTAGATGGACAGCAGCATAACAAGCGCCGAGCCTACACAGACGAGAATGTGCGTGCGCAAACCCGCGGGATGGCTGCTCATCTCGCGTTCCAAACCGATCAAACCGCCAAGCAGCAAAGCAAGCAGGAGCCTGATGGTAACATGAAGTTGATCGATAACCCAAGGATTGCTCATGGTGATTCGCTCCCTTTTCTCTCATGACGATACCATATTGTATCACGCTTTATGCGGGAACGACCCGATTTTCTGGAAAAAACAAATGTTGACAGGCGCAGCTGAGCAGCCATCCACGCCGGCAGGAGCCGCCGCTAGAGGACAAGCTCCAGCGTGGTCATAACCACGCAGGGAACGATGGTTCGCGAACAACGCGGCATAAAGCCGAAGCTTTCGTACAGCGCTATAGCCGGACGATTCGCTGCAGCCGTCGTCACCACAAACCGCAACGCCCCCAGACGGCGCTGCTCGGCCAGCAGTTGGGCAAGCAGCGTGCGCGCGATGCCGCGGCGAAAATAGTCCGGGTGCACCATCATCCGGCACACGGTGACCACGCTGCCGGCCCGCGCCCACGAGACGGCGCCAACAAGCTTGGCAGGCAATTCGCCTTCGCTCAGAAAGCCGTAGAACTGCTCGCCCGACTGGCGCAATGAGGCGATGCCGTCCGGCAGCGGGGCTGCATCAGGCAACCCTACCCGCTTGGCTTCCACCCGGTACGACGCTGTTTGCAAGGCCAGGAGTTCCAAGGCTTCGGCGTTTGTGTGCAAATCGAGCTTTGTGATGCCCATCGGCAGCCCTCCTCCGGGAAATGGAAAAGCAAAGCAACGTCCCGCATAGGCGCAGAACGGCTGCTTTGCCGCGATAATGCCTTATTTGCCGTTCAAGCATTCGACGATCAGCTTGTTCACCAGACCCGGGTTGGCTTTGCCCTTGGTCTCTTTCATCACTTGTCCAACGAGGAAACCTACGGCTTTCTCCTTGCCGGCTTTGTAGTCCGCCACCGATTGCGGGTTGTTGTCGACCACCTGCTCAACCACCTGCTTGATGGCGCCTTCGTCGCTGATTTGCACAAGTCCTTGCTCCTCGACGACGGTTTGCGGCGCTTTGCCGGTTTCGATCATCGCTTTGAACACGGTCTTGGCGATTTTCGAGGAGATGACGCCTTTTTCGATCAGGCCGATCATTTCGCCGAGGCCTTGGCCGGTGATTTTCACATCCGACAGCTCTTGATTGTTGGCATTCAAATAGCCGAGCAAATCGCCCATAATCCAGTTGGCGACTGCCTTGGCGTCCTGCGTGAAACGCAAGCTTTCCTCGAAGAAGTCGGCCAACTGCTTGGAAGCCGTAATGACCTCGGCGTCGTAGCCCGGCAAGCCGTATTCCGCTGTGTACCGCGCTTTGCGCGCATCGGGCAGCTCGGGAATCGTCGCCTGAACCCGCGCTTTCCACGCATCGTCGATATATAAGCTAACGAGGTCCGGGTCCGGGAAATAACGATAGTCGTGCGCCTGCTCTTTGCTGCGCATCGTCAGCGTTTTGCCTTGCGCTTCGTCCCAACGGCGCGTTTCCTGCACGACTTTGCCGCCGCTATTCAGCACATCCGCTTGACGGAATTCCTCGTACTCCAGCCCTTTTTGCACGCCGCGGAATGTGTTCATGTTTTTCAGTTCGGCCTTGGTGCCAAATTCCGCTTGTCCCACGGGACGCAAGCTGATGTTGGCGTCGCAGCGCAGCGAACCCTCTTCCATTTTGACGTCGGATACGTCGCAGTAGAGCATGATCGCTTTCATCTTTTCCAGATACGCACGCGCTTCCTCGGGAGAACGCAGGTCCGGCTCGGAGACAATTTCGATCAGCGGGGTGCCGACACGGTTAAAATCAACCAGCGACGCGTAACCGCCGTCGACATGCGTCAGCTTGCCGGCATCCTCTTCCAGATGAACGCGAGTAATGCCGATGCGCTTGGTCTGGCCGCCGACTTCGATGTCGATCCAGCCATGCTCGCCGACCGGCTGGTCGTATTGGGAAATTTGATACGCCTTGGGCGAATCGGGGTAAAAATAGTTTTTGCGGTCAAACTTGCTGTGCGTGGCGATTTGGCAGTTCAGCGCCATCGCCGCTTTCATCGCGTATTCCACGGCCTGACGGTTCAGCACCGGCAGCACGCCGGGGTGGCCCAGGCAAACGGGGCAGGTGTTCGTATTCGGCGGGGCGCCGAAGGAAGTCGCACAGCTGCAAAATATTTTCGATGCGGTATGGAGCTCGACGTGAACCTCAAGCCCGATTACCGTTTCATATGAAGTTTGTGTTGCCGTCAAAATGAATGCCTCCTTCGTCCTTGGTCTCGCGTAAGCTTACAGCGCAGGGCGCTGCAGGCGATGGTCCGTATTGCTCTCAAACGCGTGAGCGACACGCAGCACGGTCGCTTCGTCCAGCGCTTTGCCGATCACCTGCAGCCCTACCGGCAGGCCGCCCACAAAGCCGCAAGGCACACTGATGGCCGGAACGCCGGCCAGGTTGACCGGAATGGTCAAAATATCGTTTAAATACATCGTCAGCGGGTCGGCCGTCTGCTCGCCGATGCGGAACGCCGGTGTCGGTGTGGTAGGTCCGATAATGACGTCGTATTGCGCGAAGACGCGGTCGAAATCCTGCTTGATCAGCGTGCGGACTTTTTGCGCCTTCAAATAATAGGCGTCGTAGTAGCCGGAACTGAGCGCATACGTGCCGAGCATGATGCGGCGTTTGACCTCGGGGCCGAAGCCTTCGCTGCGCGACATGTGGTAGACATCAAGCAGATTGCGCGCATTGTCGGAGCGCACGCCGTAACGCACGCCGTCAAAGCGGGCCAGGTTCGAAGACGCCTCGGAGGAAGCCAGCAGGTAATACGTCGCCACCGCATATTCGGAATGCGGCATCGACACTTCCTCCCACACCGCGCCTTCTTTTTCCAATACGTTCAGCGCTTCCAGCACTTTGTCGCGCACGGCCGGGTCGACGCCCTTGCCCATATATTCCTTGGGCACGCCGATGCGCAACCCTTTGACGCTGCCGTTCAAGGCGCCGATGTAATCAGGAATGTCGACGTTCGCCGATGTGGAGTCCTTCGGATCGTAGCCGCTGATCGCTTGCAGCAAATAGGCGGCGTCTTCGACGTTTTTGGTCAACGGACCGATTTGGTCGAGCGACGAAGCAAACGCCACAAGGCCGTAGCGGGAAACGAGGCCATAGGTCGGCTTCATGCCAACGATGCCGCAATAGGCCGCAGGTTGACGAATCGAACCGCCGGTGTCGGAACCCAGCGAGAAATACACCTCGCCTGCGGCTACGGACGCCGCCGAACCGCCGCTGGACCCGCCCGGTACAAACTCGGTATTCCACGGGTTGGAGGTCGAGTGGTAAGCGGAGTTTTCGTTGGAGCCGCCCATGGCGAACTCGTCCATGTTTAATTTGCCGATCGTTACGGTTTGCGCGCTTTTCAGCTTCTGCACGACGGTCGCATCATAAATCGGGTTGTAGTTGGATAAAAACTTGCTGGCGCAAGTCGTCGTGAGACCTTCGGTAACGATATTGTCTTTAATGCCGATCGGCAGGCCGAAAAGCAAGCCGCGCTCGGCGTCCGTGCCCAACTGCTCATCCAGCGCGCGCGCGCTGCTGCGGGCATTCTCCTCATCCAGTTTGAGGAACGCTTTTACCTTGCCGTCCACCTCGCCAATTCTCGCAAACGATTGCTCGACCAGGTCGGTGACGGACAGCTCCTTGCTGCGGAGCTTATGATGAATTTCTTGTAATTGCAGATCAAACAAAGACAACGACAGGCACTCCTTCCATTAATGGTGTAGCGTCTATTCCAGTACAGCCGGAACTTTGAACTGCTGGTCTTCCTCATCGGGCGCGTTCAGCAGCACCTTCTCGATCGGCAAGGATGGCCGCGAGACGTCGTCGCGCATCACGTTCACCAGCGGCATCGCATGGCTCGTTGGCGTCACGCCCTCCGTGTCCAGCGCGTTGAGCTGCTCCGCGTATTTCAAAATCGCATTTAATTGTCCGGTAAACTGCTCTTTCTCGACATCGGTCAAATCGAGCCGGGCCAGCTTGGCGACATGCTCGACATCTTGGATCGTAATGCTCACATTCGTACACCCTTTCTCAACGTCTAGTCATTCTTTTCATTATATCCTAAGAAGTGGGGGGAACTCAATAAATCGGGCGAGGGTATCTGTCTTGCCCTGTGATGTGCATCCGGTTCATCGAAACAGCCAACAAAAAAACCGGCGCTTAGGCCGGCCCCGTAAAGGCAATCGTCTCAGATCCAGGCGCGCAGGCCGATCTGCTTGATGAACTCTTCGGTGGACTGCACTTCCTTGTTTTTCTCGGGCAGCGCTTCGACCTCTTCGCCGTTCATGATTTTGCGAAACAGTTCCTCGTTCCTGGTGGCCAGCGCATAATCGATCAGCGTCTCGCGCTCGATGCGTTCGGCTTCCTCGCGCAGCAGTGTCTCCTCTTCCTCGATGTCATCGGCGGGCACATAATAAATCCTGTTGTCCTTCGGCACGCGAATGGCGTAATCAAACACGTTATCGGCGTTGCGGTCATAAGCGATGATGTAGCCGTATTCGCCGATCGGCAAATTTTGCTCAAACATGTCGTTGACGATATAAACCTTTTGACCAAGACGCAGCAAGGCGGCTCCCCCTCACTTGATAAAGCTGGAATGTATCGCACAGCAAATCATCAATCCTCTGAACATAGTAATATAGTACTAAAAAAATAGGTAGTTTACAAATGAGTTTTAGCAAAATTTCCTCTGGACAAATAAAGCGCCCGCTTCGCCAAATCCGGCGACGGACGCTTGATTGCCTGATCCGCCAGCTGGGCGCAGCAAACGGCAGGAAGCCGCCGCCTTGCGAGCAACAGAAAGCGGAAAGGTTAGGGATGTATGGCGCGCCGGGCGGCCTACAGTGAAGCGGCGCAGCGTTCGGGCAGCAGAAACGATACATCGTTATTTTCGATGAACGTCAGGCGGTCCACGCCGAGTCCGCGGTAGGTGATCCGCGAGTGGCTTTTTTGGGTGATGACATGAATGGAGGCCGGATTCCAGCTGCGGCAGATTTGCACGTAACGGCAGCAGAGCGTAAAGCTGAGCTCAAACAAATACACTTCACGGATCGGAACTTCGGGCGGATTCCACGTTGTGGAGTCCCCGGTGTTGACCTGGATGATGGTATCGACGCCCATTGCTTCCAGACGGCGCTTGCCGTAGTTGCTGTTCGTCATGGCGTAAAAATCCAGACCGCGCTCCCGCAGCAGGGAAAGAAACGCCTTCCCCGCCCGATTGGGCGCAGACACCAGAATGCAGCCGTCGGAAGCCGGGCCATTGTGCTGCTTGTGATCGGTCATGCCTCCTCCTCCTTATAGGGAACCCCCTGCGCTAGTCGCGCGAAGCGATGAATCCCGGCCGGGGCGATTGGCCCGAGTAAGGGGCTTGCAGCTTGTTGTCCACGCTGTTGTAGACGATAAACACGTTGCTGCGCGGGTCTGGCGTGATGTTGCTGTTCGAGCCGTGCATCAGGTTGCAGTCGAACAACAGCACCGAGCCGGCTTTCCCGACAGGGGCCGTGATGCCGCCGCGCTCAGCCAGCCATTTCAGGCTTTCCTGGTCGGGCACGCCGTACTCCTGGCGGCGCAGCGAATCCTTGTAATGATTGTCGGGCGTTTCACCAACACAGGACACAAAGGTGCGGTGCGAGCCGGGAATCACCATCAGCGGCCCGTTGTTGGCATGATTATCCTCCAGCGCAATCGAGCAGCTTAACGCGCGCATGCGCGGCATCCCGTCCTCGACATGCCAGGTCTCGAAATCGGAATGCCAGTAAAACTCCTTGCCGGTAAAACCCTGCTTGAAGTTGATTCGCGACTGGTGCACATACACGGCGCTGCCGAGAATCCGCTCGACGATCGCCGCAATCGCCGGATGGCCAGCCACCTGCGCAAAAATCTCATTGTCCCGGTGCACGGCAAAAATCGAACGGATGTCGTCGCCGCCAGGCTCGCGAATCACCTCCGGCCGGGCGTCCTGCTTGCTCACTTCCCACAGCCGCGCCAGCTCGCGCTTCCACAGCTTGACTTCCTCCGCTTCAAAAAATCCCTCCAAAAACAAATAGCCGTTCGCTTCATAAAAAGCGAGCTGCTCCTGGCTGAGCGGCGAAGCCGCCGCATCGCCTGCTGCGTGTACGACCGGGTCCTGCCGCGCGAGCAGCTTGGCGGCGCTGCCTGCTCTGGACGGATACGGGTCCTGTAGTGTCGAATCGTGAATCACAACTTGCCCTTTGGATGTCATCATCGCTTACCCCTTTTCATTAGTCTAAAGGATACACGCCGTCGGCGTCGTGAACCTCTTGCCCCGTCGTCGGCGGGTTGAACACACAAATCATCCGCATTTCGCTTTTTCCGCGCAACAGATGCTTTTCGTGCCCGTTCAGCACATACAGTGTGCCGGGCGTAATCGCATACACACGGCCGCTCTCCAACACTTCGATCTCGCCTTCGCCTTCGATGCAATACACAGCCTCGATGTGATGCTTATACCAAATTTCCGTTTCCGTATTGGCCTTGATGCGCGTATCGTGCAGCGAGAACCCGACGCCGTCCTGCTTGACCAGCAGCCTGACGCTGCTCCAGGTTGGCGTATCAACATCAAAAGACGTTCCGGCCCGCTCACTGGCCTGTCTGACAATCATGCTTGATTCCCTCCTTGCACGTGCAAAGCCGCGCTTTCACCCGTCACGGCGTCCGCCACTTCCTTCATGCTGGCCCGCAGAAGCTCCAGCCCACTGCGCAGCTCGCTATCGGCAATCGTCAGCGGCGGCATCACCTTGGCCACTTCGCTGTCTGTGCCGGACGTCTCCATGATCAGCCCGCGGGCAAACGCCCGCTCGCAGATCCGCTGCGCCGTGTCGCCCTCGACAAAGGCGATGCCTTGCATCAGCCCGCGGCCTCGCACTTGCCCGCCGAGCTGCGGGAACTGGCGGACCAGCTCTTCCAACCCGCTGCGCAGCAGCTTGCCCTTGCGGACGATTTCCTGCGAAAATTGTTCGTTCTCCCAATAGCGCAAGGCCTCGGTCGCCGTAATGAACGCCAGGTTGTTCCCGCGGAATGTGCCGTTATGCTCGCCCGGCTCCCAGACGTCCAGCTCGGGCCGGATCAGCGTCAGCGCCATCGGCAGCCCGTAGCCGCCGATCGATTTGGACAAGCAGACAAGATCCGGTTGAATGCCCGCTTGCTCAAAACTGAAAAACGTGCCCGTTCGTCCGCAGCCCATCTGCACATCGTCGACAATCAGCAAAATGCCGTGCATCTTGCACAGATGCTCCAGACGGCGCAGCCAACGCACGCTCGCTTCGTTAATGCCGCCTTCGCCTTGAATCGTCTCCACGATAATCGCCGCAGGCAGGGAAACGCCGCTGCCGCTGTCGCGGATATACGTTTCCAGGTAGTCGATCGTATCGACGCTTGAGCCCATATAACCGTCATAAGGCATCGAAACGGTATGATGCAGCGGAATGCCCGCTCCCTTGCGCTTGAACTTGTTGCCCGTCACCGAAAGCGCCCCCAGCGTCATGCCGTGAAAAGCGTTCGTAAACCCGATTACAGTTGTCCGCCCCGTAACCTTGCGCGCCAGCTTCAGCGCGCTTTCCACCGAATTGGCTCCCGTCGGTCCGGGAAACTGAATTTTGTAATGCAGCCCGCGCGGCTCCAGAATGGTCTGGCGAAAGCTTTGCAAAAACCGCTCCTTCGCTTCCGTTGCCATATCAAGACTGTGCGCGATTCCGTCGTTGTGCAGGTAGTCGATCAGCTTATGCTTGAGCGCTTCCGGGTTATGGCCGTAATTCAGCGCGCCGGCTCCAGCAAAAAAATCGATGTATTCGGTGCCGTTTTTGTCCCACAGCTTACTGCCCTTGGCTTTGGCAAACACCGTCGGGAAGGAGCGGCAATAGCTGCGAACCTCCGACTCCAGCGCTTCAAAGACGTGCATTGAACATCCGGCTGCATCTAAAACCTTCATTTAAGACTCCCCCTTGTTTGTGTTGGCTCGCTCGCAGCCAATCGGTCCGATCCGCACCAGTTGCTCCGCTTCATGTTTGCCTCCCGGAAACAGATCCGGGGTAAAGCCGGGAGCGACCGTGCGGCGGGCGCCGAGTCGGTCGGCGAAACCTGCAAACAGCCGGTGCGATGCGGCATTGTCCGGCGAAATCGTCGCTTCCACGTAACGCACTTCGCGGCAGTACTCCAGCGCCACGAGGCTGCTTAGCAGCGATTCGGCAATGCCGCGCTTGCGAAACTCGCGGGACACGGCAATTTGCCATACGAACAGCACCTCCCGGTCGGACGGCTGGATAAAGGCCGATACGAAGCCGACCAGTTGACCGTCCAGTTCGGCCACCAGACAAGTATCCCTGAAATAAGCGGCCAACATAATGTAGCAATAAGCCGAATTCACATCCAGCTGGCCGCTGTCGGCAACCATCTGCCAAATGTGCCGCCCGTCCTCCGGGCGGGCCTGACGGATCGTCACCGCCGTTTCCCGTGCCAACGCTTTTGTCATGGTCCTTCCCCTTCCTGCTGCCCGGTCTCGATCGCTGCGGCCGCGTGCAGATCCGCTCCGACCGCAAAAGTTTGCCGAAAGCGGCTTAAAAATGCTTTCAGTCTGGGACTTTGCGGATCTTCGAAAATTTGCTGCGGCGTCCCTTGCTCGACAATCGCGCCCCCGTCGGTAAACAAAATCCGGTCGGCCACCTCGCGGGCAAAATCCATTTCATGGGTAATCAGCATCATCGCCATCTCCCCGGCAGCGGCCAGTTCCCGGATCACCGCCAGCACTTCGCCAACCAGCTCGGGGTCGAGCGCCGAGGTCGCCTCGTCAAACAACATCACCTGCGGCCGCATGACGACGGCTCTGGCGATAGCGACTCGCTGCTTTTGTCCGCCGGACAGGCGGGCCGGATATTCGTGCAGCTTATCGCCGAGTCCGACCTGCTCCAGCATCGATACGGCCAGCTTGCGGGCCAGCGCGCGCTCCATGCCGAGCACATGCGTCGGCCCTTCCGCGACGTTGTCCACAATCGTCATATGCGGAAACAGATGAAACTGCTGGAACACCATGCCGATATGGCGGCGGACCCGATGCAGATGTTTCTCGCCGGCCGGAACGAGCCGGTCGTTGACCCGGCGGTGCCAGAGCAGCTCGCCTGCTACTTCAATCGTGCCGGCCGTCGGCCGCTCCAGCGTCATCAGCAGCCGGGCCAACGTGGTTTTGCCCGAGCCGCTTGGTCCGATGACCGCAACTTTTTCCCCCGGATACATATCAAGATCGATGTCCCGAAGCACCGCATGATCACCGTATGATTTGCTGATGTTGCGGTATTGCACGATGGGCTTTCGCTCAATGTGATGCATCGCGAACGCTCCCTTACTTCATTTTTTTCAGAAAATGTTGCTCGACGCCGCGCACAAGCAGCGAAGATCCATAGCTCAGCACGAAAAAGAGACAGCCGACCAGCGTAAAAGCCTCCACATATCGAAAGGAACTTGAACCAAGCCCCTTGGCCGTCTGCAGCAGCTCGACAACCGTAATCGCCGACAGCATCGGCGTCTCCTTGAACATCGTGATCAAATAATTGCCGAGCACCGGCACCATCGGCGGCACGGCCTGCGGCAAAATAATTGCCATCCACGTGCGTCTTGGTCCGATATTAAGCGCGCGGGCCGCCTCCCACTGGCCCTTGGGCACAGCTTCGATGCCTCCGCGAAACACCTCGGATATGTATGTGCTGTAATGAAGGCCGAGCCCGATTACCCCCGTGGCAAACGGGGAAACGGCAATACCGTAAAGCGGAAGCACATAAAATAATACAAACAGCTGCACAAGCAGCGGTGTGCTGCGGATCAACTCGACCCAGCAGACAACCGCGCGGGAACCGATGCGGCCCCCGGCATAGCGGATGACGGCCAGCGGCAGACCAAGCAAACAAGCGAGCATAAAGCCGAGCACCGTCGCGCCGATAGTCACCGGCAGCGCCTTGAGCAATTCAGGCAAAATCTGCAGCGCATACGTCCCATCCCACATCGGCTAACTGCGCCTCCATGCGACTCTTCGTCCGACTGTGCGCAGCAGCAGCGTCAACAAAGCGGACAAGATCAAATACATGACGAGCAGGCAACCGAAAATCGCCGCGGTTTGCGAGCTGTCGTAAGTGCGCAGCAGCATCCCCTGGTAGGTGAGATCCGTTAATGTAATGAAATAAACGAGCGAGGTGCCTTTCAGCAGCTCAATCTGCAGGTTGCCAAACGATGGCAGCATCAGCGGCAGCGCCTGCGGCAAAATAATTCGCCGCATGGTCATCCAGGGCGTCATGTTGAGCGCGGTCGCCGCTTCCCGTTGTCCGCGCGGTACGGCAACAATCGAGCTGCGCACGACCTCGGAGCCGTAAGCGCCGTAGTTAAGCCCCAGCGCCAATACGGCCGCCGTCATCGCCGGAATGTGCACATCGAGCAGCATCGGGAGGGCAAAATACAGCCAGAACAGCTGCACCAGCAGCGATGTCCCGCGCACGACCTCCACATAAGCGGCAACAACGGCGCGCACCGGCCGCCAGGGCGACAGACGAAGCAAGCCGGCGGCAAATGCCGCAGCCAGCGCAACGATCAGGGCAAGCGCGGTAATTTCCAGCGTTACGACCGCTCCCCGGCCGAGCGCGGACACGATTTCCCCCAAAGCCGCCATCCGGTTATTCCTCCGCCAGCTGCTCGGCCGTCATATCGCCGGGCAATTCCTGTTCCGTAAAGCCAAACGGCCGCAAAATTTCCAGCAACTCGCCGGACGCCTTGAGCTTCGCCAGCTCCGCGTTGAACGCATCGCGGAACGCCGTATCGTCCTTGCGGAACGCCGCCGCCCCGTAGCCCCGGACACTTTTGCCGTCCACCTCGGGCTGGGTGAAATCCATCACCCGCTCCAGCTCGGCATCTTTGGCCGAATCGAGATTCGCCTGCAAGGATGGCCCCGTCATCGTCACGGCATGCACGCGTCCGGCCTGCAACGCGGAAATCGCCGAAGGCTGATCGGGAACGGTGACAATCTGTTCCTTGCCGATACCCGATTTGATCAAATATTCGTTTTCGATCGCGCCGCTCATCACCGCAACCTTCATTTCCTTGTTGGCGGCCAAATCCTTGTAGCTGTGCAGTTGCTGCGGATTGCCCTTCTTCACCGCCAGCGCTTCGCCGATGCTGTATTCGGGATTCGCAAACGCCACTTCCTTGCTTCGCTGCGGATTGATAAACATGCCGGCTGTAATCATATCAAAGCGTTTGGCCTTCAACCCCGGGATCAGGGAACCGAATTCGGTCAGCACGCCATTCATTTCGGGAATACCCATGCGCTTGAGCACCACTCGGGCCACTTCGACCGCTTCTCCGGTCAGCTTGCCGTCCGGCGTTGCGTACGCATAAGGGTTTTCATTGGCAAATCCGACAGCAATAAAGCCTTGCTGCTTCGCCTTCTCCAGTGTGTTGCCGGCCGGCTCGCCGCTTGTGTTCTGCGTGGCGCAGCCTGCCACAGTCAACGCCAGCAATACGCATGACGCAAACGAAAACAACCTGTTCATGCCAAAACTCCTTTTCCTTTTTTTGGGGCCCTCTATTAGCGTAACATGAAGCCACCACGGGCTCACCCCCGGTCAGATCGGCTCAGCGCCCTTCCGCCACGCTCTCCCCCGCTGAGTGGAGATAAGCGGACACATTCAACAAAAACCTCCCTAATCCTAGCAAATGCTTGCATATGCGCCATTTCCACAAATAGAAACAGCCAGATATTCGCTAAAAATCGGACTAAACGAACGATAAATGTTTATATTCTCATGAAATTGGTTGTTTTTATGCCAAATCGACTAAAATCGATGAAAATTGACAATCGGAGCGGGAAAAGAAAACGGGCTGGCCGTCCTTATTGACAAAAATGTTTTCACGTAATAATATATTTTTACGTAATATAATTCAGTAACGTCAGGAGCTGGGCTTGTATGCACGAAGAGATTCAGATCAGCTACTACGTCGAGCTGCCGGAGCAGGCGCTGGCGCTGTTGAACCCGCTGCGCGGTGAAATCCTGGCTCAGCTAAGCGCTCCCGCCTCGGCCGCCGAAATCGCCAGACAGCTTGGCGAAACGGCGCAACGCATCAACTACCATCTGAAAGCGCTGGAAAAGGTCGGGCTCGTACGCCGGGTCGGCTCGCGGCAGGTGCGCAACCTGGTGGAGATTCTGTATCAGGCGATCGCTAAAAAATTCGTGCTGGCCGAATCGCTTGGCAGCCAGCCGGGCACCGCGCAAAAGCTCAAGGACCAAAGCGCGCTCGCCCATCTGGTCGCCGCCTCCGAGCGAATCAAACGCGATGCGTTGCTGCTGCTGGAGCACAGCGAGCAGGATGAGCAGGTTCCAAGCGCCGCCCTCCACTTGCAGGTCGAGCTGCCCGACGCCGAAGCGCGAAGCGCGTTTGTCGAGGAATATGCCGCGATGGTGCAGCAGCTTGTCGAACGCTACCGGCAGCCGGATGCGGTGGGTTCGGCATATCAAGTGTTTTTGGCCGTATATCCAAAGCCCCTTGAAGGAGGACAAAGCGATGAGCAAGCAAACAGACCACAGCGAAAATAAGGAAAGCCGGCTTGCACCGGATCAGGCCGTCGTCGTCTGGGAAAGCTCGGGCCGCGAGCGCAAGACCGCGCCGGAGCCGAAGCTGAAACCGGAGTCGGAGTCGACGCAACCAGGCGGCGTGACGGAGCTTGACGATTACCGCCAGAGCAAAGCCGACGCAGCGCCGGGCGAAGAAGCGTTCGTGACGACCTGGAGCATCGGCACAGCCACAACGCAACGCGAACCGCTCAAGCTGATCATGATATCGTCGGGCTTTGGCAAACGTATGCCGGCAGGACCGCAAGCTGGAAACGTTAGTCCGCAAGCCGTGTTATGCCGAGCGGCGTAACGCGGACAACGATGCGGGTAAGCTGCGCATGACGGCGGCTCCGATTCGCGGCGCTGCGGACAGCCACATTCACGGAAAAGGGTCAGGCGCTGACCGTTGGATGACAAAGGTCGAATAGCGGGCTGCCACACCGCAGCGGGTCGTAGCCGGAAATGTGCGTAATCCACTGGATGCCAAAATGCGAGGAGGAAACAAGATGAGCTTTATTCCGATGGTGATTGAACAATCGGGGCGCGGGGAACGTTCCTACGATATTTATTCGCGGTTGTTGAAAGACCGGATTGTGTTTGTCGGCTCGGCCATCGACGATCATGTCGCCAATGCGGTGATTGCCCAGCTGTTATTTCTGTCGGCCGACGATCCCGAAAAGGATATTTCCATGTACATCAATTCGCCGGGCGGTTCGACAACGGCAGGTTTGGCGATCGTCGATACGATGCGTTTCATCAAACCGGATGTATCGACAATTTGCGTCGGCTTCGCTGCGTCGATGGGCGCGATCCTGCTGACCGCGGGCGCTCCCGGCAAGCGTTATGCGCTGCCGAACTCGGAAGTGATGATTCACCAGCCGTGGGGCGGCGCGCAAGGTCAAGCGTCCGACATTCAGATTCGCGCTGAACATATGATGAAAACTCGCAAGGTGCTGTATGGCATTCTTAGCGAAACGAGCGGACAACCGCTGGACAAAATCGAACGCGATTCGGACCGCGATTACTTCATGAGCGCTGCCGAAGCCAAGGACTACGGCTTGATTGATAACGTGATCGAACGCATCGGCTAAGCCGGCAGCCGTGGGACCACAAAAAAACGGGTATTCCCAAAGCCATACAATGGCGGGAACACCCGTTTTTTTGTGTTAAATTTTTTTAACATAAAGTTAATATATTGTCAACGCTCTTTTAAATTTTCAAACAGTGCTTTTATATTACGAGAACTTATGTTAATATTTAGACAAAGAAATAATACCATTATAATCCAGTTAAAGCGCAATTTTGGTGTTTTCGTCGGTGCTCTCCTATTCTATTGTTTGAAAGTCAAAAATGATAAAAAAATATAAACTGTTGAGGAACTTGCATATGGAAATAAAAGATACGTTGCCGCTGCCCGACGCCCCGTTCGAAGAAACGTTGGAAACCGCCGTTTTTATCAATTATCATACGACTCCTCCGCTGCCGACGACGCAGCAGATCAAATCTTCCTGGGAGCAGCTGCAACAGCGACTCCAGCAGCAAAAAGAGGCTGGCCTACGATTAGGCTAGTCTCTTTTTTATTAGCCGAGTTATGCGCGGCCATAAGGCAGCGCGACTGCGGCACACGGTGCCGCTCGCCGGCGGCTGTCCAGCGTTTGGTCAATCGCCGCCGGTGAGCTGCTCCTTGGCGGATAAATAACCCAGCACCTTTTTCTGATGGCGCTCGGACACCGGGACAAACTTGCCGTCCGCAAAATAGACGGACTGGCGCTCGTGATCGTATCCGTCCAAGCGGCCCAAGTTGACGATATACGAACGGTCTACGCGCGCGAAATCCAAATCGGCGTAAGCCTGGAGGAGTTGCTCGAATGTGGTGGGCAGCACAAATTCCTGATGAGCGGTATGCACCGATATTTCACTTTTGTGAATGGAGAAAAATAAAATTTCGGAATGGTCAAGCTCATGAACCGAGCCATCTTTAGCCAAAACGCGCATCAATACCCATCGCCCCCATGTACTCGTAAATTGTGATTGCTGTGCGCTGCTATATTCTCCTCCATACGCTTACTTCCTATTTTAAACACCTCTGTGCATCATGCACAACTGGAACTTTACAGTGTAATTATTCCTTCGCGGGTCACACTCAGCTTTTCGAAACCGTCCTCCGTAATCAAATAGCTGTTTTCGATGCCAACGACGCCGCGACCCGGAAACGTAAATTTGGGCTCGACGGCAATCACCATCCCGGGGGCCAGCGGGTATTTAAAGCCTGCGGCAAGCACTGGCAAATCGTCGATTTCCAGTCCGATCCCGTGTCCGAGAAAACGCACCTGATCGTCGCCCCAGCCCATAAAAAATTCGCTCAGCCCCGCTTCGTCCACCTGCCGCAAGGCATCGTAATACAGCTCCTCGCTGATCGTGCCGGGCTTCAGCTTCGCTTCTGCCGCGCGCAGCACCTGCTCCGCCGTCGCATAGGCGCGCTGCAGCTCGGGCTCAAGTTCGCCGATGACCATGGTGCGCGTCTGATCGATCAAATAACCATCGATGCAGCAGCCGAGATCGATAAGCAGCGGATCGCCGCGCCGGATCATGGCGCGGCTTGAGCCTTGCGGGCTGGACGGGTGGAGTCCTTGTCCCCCGGCCGGCCCGTCGAAATACGTGGGCACCGCCGCCGATGCGCCTGCCGCCACCATTCCGGTAATCAGCTCGGAATTGTAGGCGCGCATGCGCATCAGGCCCAGGTGCCCACGCAGCCGGAGCTGATGCTCGATGAGCGCAATCAGCTCAAACTCGGCCATCCCCTCGCGAATTGCGGGGATGACCGCTTCGAAGGCCGCGTCGACGACGGCCGCGGCCTGGCGAATCGCCGCGATTTCGTCCGGCGATTTGATCATGCGCTGCTCGCGGACCAGCAGCGAGCCGTCTTCCCAGACCGCGCCGGGGAACGCGCTCTCCAGCCGACGCAGCTGCTGCACGGGCAGCACGTCAAATTCGGCAGCCAGCCGCAGCGGCGCGGCTGCCGGGGTCTGGCCCGGAGCGCTGCCCCGCAGCTCCGGGAAACGCGCGGCAAGACGCTCCCGGAGCGTCTTGAGCGAGCCAAGCGGCTCGACGGCCGCCGCCGCTTCGCTGCTAGCGCGCGCCACGCTGCGGCGCACGAGATACACCGCTTCGCCCGCAACGGGAATAAACACATACCCGCTTTGCATCGAGCCGGTGTAATAATAAATATCGACGTTTTGGGTCATGAAAAAACCGTCGATCCCCCGTTTGCTCATTTCCTGTTGCAGCGCTTGCTGCCGTTGCTTGAATATCGTCATGCCCTTCTCCCTTCATCGTCCGTCCATGCCGGAATGTTGCGGCCTCATTGCCTTAGCTTCTATTATACCTGTATTTGCACAAACTGCATAAGCGCGAAAAGGCCCACGCCCGGCAGCCGGATCACGTGGCCCGCCGAACAGCGCGCCGCCAGCGCTTTTCTCTGCGGCAAATGATGAAGCGGATGCTGCCTTGCCCCACAACCGGACCGATTCCCTAAGGAAATGAAAATCCCCCCTTCTGCCGGTGTATATGTTTTCGCTGTATAAGCTACTTTCTTCCGTCACACAGCAGACGCCAATTCAGCCAGCAGCCCTATCATGCTGCTCCCTGCCCTTTGTCGAATGATCAGGTTGTCCATCCAACACCAGCTTTCCCCCTGCTATGTAAAGGAATAAACAATCCAGTCATCGACCGGCGCTGTAGTAGCGTTTGTTTCCCCATTCCGCTTTTTCCAATGATTCTACGGCGATTTTCGCCGTCTTTTCTCCGTCTCCGCCCCCCTTCCGACAATTTCCCGGGAAATGTACGCCAATATGCCAATTTGTATCGGGGATCGCATATTCAACGCTGCCAAATTACGCATCGTGCCGGTATCCTCCAAGCACACAAGCAGCCGGTACGGCCCCAGCCTTCTTGGTCATGCCATTTCCACGCTGACGCCCTTGCGCAGCTATAAGAAAAACACTGATCAAGCAAGGTGCTTTGAGAGGGAACGGGGCGCAATTTAGCCGAAGTTTTCCATGCCAATCGGAAATGCCTTAGCCCGCTTGCGCTCGACTAAACTTAATCTTTCGAATGCGGTAAGAAAACGCCAATCGTAGTCCTCCGAAGGAGAACAGCCGCGGTTTAGCGGCAATTCGTCATGCCAATCGAAAATTTTTACAGTTCGCTAACGTTTTGCTGGAGGTACATGTTGATGGGATGAAAAAAAACGCAACCCCGGGCCAAGCCCGTAGATTGCGTTCTTCGCAATTCCAATTTGCTATAACTAAAGCATATCACATTTTTTGCCAATTATCAATACTAATTTACATTATAATCCAATCAAACACCCACCGGATGGTTGCCCCTTCCGATACGGATCGCGCTGATCCCGCCCGCGGCGCCGCCCGGCGCGCCAAGGCTCAGAAGCCCTCATCCCGCAACGGGACGAAGGGCTTCTCGCGTCTCGACGACTAACATCTCATGTAGCTGCGCGTAATGATCACCAGCAGGATAAACAACACGAGAATGCTGCCGGCGTTGGACCGTTTGACCACTGGCATAACGACGGCCGGCTTCGGATACACGATGGATGTCTGCTGGTAGGATGCGTGGAGGTGAATATCGTTGTGTACGGGTTTGTGTACGACTGGCGGCGGTTGTACGACTGTGGCGTGAATCGTCGGCTGCGGCATCGGCATGGGCATTGGGGCCGGCATCGGCATCGGAGCCGGGTGAACAGGATACATTTTTTCCATCAGGAAAACCTCCTTTATATTTGGGGGAACTGCAGCGGGTAATTTCGCGGATGGGTAATTCACTTACAACACCAGTCTATGGGGCACCACCCATTGCGAACACGGTGAATACCCAGGTCCTGTAAAAATGGACGCTTAACACACAGACAGGCCCGAACGGGCTCCGCTTGTCTGGGTCGTCCCTCGCCGTGCTCCACCGCCGCCGCAAAGCGGAGGTTTCGCTTCCCGCCCCTTTTCGCTGCTGAGGCCATAAGGTCCCCCGCGTACATGCAGCCGCGCCCCATCCGCTTGTGAAGCGGAGTCTTCCCCCCTCGACGCCGATCCTCTTACTTGCCGTGGCTCCCCAAACCATGCCTGTTACGATGAAAAAAAACAACCCGACCGCAATTGCTTGCAGCCGAGCCGTCCTGACTCTTACACGTATGGATTGTTTTCGCGCTCATAGCCGATATTGGTCCGCACGCCGTGCCCCGGGTAGACGACCACGTCGTCGCCCAGCGGAAACAGCTTGTCGTGAATCGACGTCATCAGATCGTGTTGATTGCCGCCCAGATCGGTGCGGCCGACCGACAGCCGGAACAACACGTCGCCGCTGAACAGATGCTTGTCATACAAAAAGCTGACGCTGCCCGGCGAATGCCCCGGCGTATGAAACACCTTGAGCTTGATGCCCAGCAGCTCCAGCACCTGACCCTCGTCCAGCGCATATTCCGCCGGCGAAGCCGTGACCGGACCGCCAAGCTGCGGCCAGTAGGCCGAGCCGTTTTTGCGCGGGTTCTTCAGCCAGTCTGCTTCCAGATCGTGCAGGTAAACCGGGCAGCCCTTGAGCTTGCGCACTTCCTCGACGCCGCCGATGTGGTCGAAATGCGCATGCGTCAGCAAAATCGCCTCAATCTCCAAATCGGCGATCCGCTTGAGCAACGGCTTCGGGTTGACGCCGGGATCGATAATAATGCCTTTTTTCTGCTCGGGATCGGACAACAGGTAGCAATTCGTGCCCAGATCGCCAAGCGGGATCGTATCAATTTTGATCATTTGCCTCTAGTCTCCGTCCGTTCCCCGCTTAAAATGTCGAAAGCAGCTCGCGCAGCTCCTTGACGATGACGGTCTGATAACCTGTGCCTTCGCCATATTGACGGCCCATTTCGGCGCGGGCCACTTGAATTTTTTCGTTGTAGTCCGGCGCTTCGCGGTCGGGATTGTCCTTCTTGAACTGCGTCATCACCGCTTGCACATGCTGCGGACGCGGCCCCCATTGGCCCAGCACAAAACCGCCGGTATCGGCGAAAATCACGATCGGAATCGCGCGCCCGCCCATCGTCAGGAACTGGTCCATCGTTTCCAGATGCTGCTCTATCACCAGCACTTCTACCGGAATGCCGCTGTTCTCCAGCGCTTTAAACACGACCGGCATGTTGCGCACAACGTCGCCGCACCATTCGGCGGCCAGAATCAGGCAGCGCAGGTCGTCCCGGTTGTTCATCGATGCGAAAAACTCGCGGTCGTCTTCATTTTCCCACTCAAAACGGTTGGACCAATCAAGAAACGCTTCCTTGTTTTTGTCCATGCTGTCGATAAATTGCTGCGGCTTTACACCTGTGCGCAGCTTATGGGCGAGATTCATACTCATAATTCCAGCAGCCTCCTAATACATATTCTTATGCTATTGTAGCAAATAAGGAAGAAACGTCCAACCTGCCGGAGCATGCGCAGGCGGATCTATTTTACGCTGTTGTCCTTGATCAGCTTTTCGATCTGGGCGATTTGCCCGGAAGTCAGCTTTTTTTTCGGCTTGTGGCTTTTGATCGTGTGCAGCAGCCTGTCCAGTTTGACGGTGGCAAAGGCCGGGCTTTTGCCGCTCAGCTTGCTGTGCGGGTGCGTAAAGCAAAGAACGCCCACGACATCGGCTTGCAGGTTGTGGCTTTTCAGCAGCTCTTTCATGACGAATTCATGCCGGTACATTTGCGAGGTTGGGTCCTCCTGGTGGCCGCCGTTGCTGCGCTCTACACCGCTTGACGTGAAGGCGATATCGCCGGACCAGTGCTTGGAATCGATATGGAACACGCCGTTTGGGCCGACCACGATATGGTCAAACTCCTGCTGCCCGCCTCCGCCCCGCACTTTGCGGCTGTTCAGCACGCGGTATTCCTTGCCGAGATAGCGCAGTTGATGCGCGGTGTTGCGTTCGCCGGCGTCGCCGTACTTGGCCCCGGTTTTGCGTTTGCGGTAAATCTGGTAGACAACGTACAGCAAGGTGAGCACAACAGCGCCGATAATGACCGGCACGAGGTATGGACGCGCATATTCATCGATTTGCTCCCAATTGTCTTTAAGCACAATGCCAAGATACACGTAAAGCAGCGAATACGGGACCAGCGCCAGCGCTGTATACAGCGTAAAGCGGCCAAGCGACATGCGGGCCATCCCGCCGGGTATGGAAATCGCGTGGCGAACGATCGGTACAAAACGCGCGGTAAAAATCATCCCCGTGCCGTAACGGTTGAACCACGACTCGGCCACGTCGATATGATGCTTGTTAATCAGCAAGTATTTGCCGTATTTTTCCAAAAATGGTCTTCCGCCGTACCGGCCAATCGCATACAACACCACTTGCGCCAGCGTGCCGCCGACAACTGCGCAAACAATGGCCCCAAGAAACGTAATTTCCCCCTTGGACACCAAATAGCCGGCGTAAGCAAGCAGCAGCTCGTTGGGAATCACCTCCACCATCAGGCCGATAAAAATCCCCCAATAGCCAAGCCCCTCGAGGTACAACAAAATCTGGTGAATCAATCCACTCATTCCTTCAACCACTCTCCCCGCAAAATAACCGGACCGGCTGGCTGTCCGCATGATCATAATCTAATCTATTCTACCACACACCCTCGCATGTCAACCACTTCCTGCCATAGCAGCGCCAAGCGGCCGGAGACGGCGACTGCGGCATCCGCTCCCAGTGGAGCGATTCAAAAGTCCGATTCGTTGATGGAAAAAACCCCGTTGTAAGCTTATTGCAAAGTTACGAAGCAGCACGAATTTTATGAAACGATCCGCTTAGCCGACAAAATCCATTCATGCGCTGACAAGCCGAGGCATAGGATGTACAAACTCAACTGTATGGGAGGTTCCAACTGCGATGTCCAAAGTGTTGATCATTCACCGGCGGCATATCCTGCTGTCGGTCTGTCTGCTTGTACTCGTGCTCGCTGCCATGCTGTACGGCGACAAGGAAAACGTGCTGCCGGCCTTCTCCGCGGACAAAGCCGACACCGCGCGGACGATCCAACTGGTGACGGGCGAATTCAGCTCGAAGACAAGCGATGGAGAAGAAATCGAGGCGTACCGCTGGGACCCGGGAACGGTGTTGGTCAGCAAGGGCGAAACGGTGAATTTGCACATTTACGGCGTGAGCGGCGAAAGCCACCCGTTTGTGATTGAAGGGCTGAATATCAAAGGCGAGGTGAAAAAAGGCCAGGAAACCGTCGTGACGTTCACCGCGGACAAAGCTGGCACCTACCGCATCATCTGCCTGACACATGCCGACATGGCGCACAATGGGCCGATGGTCGGTTATATTGTCGTGCAGTAACGGCAACTTGGGCGCTGCCGCGTCCGTCCGGCAAGTCGCTCTCCGTCCCTGACGCGCATACACTGGCAGGGAGAGGAGTGACGGCGCGCGATGCACAAAACGAACGAAAAACACAAGCCGCAATTCCCGACTGCGCGGGGAATCCGCCGATCCTGCGGCAAGGAGCTGTACCGGACGGCCAAGCGGTTGAAGGTATGGATCGCTCCCGAACACATGCAGCAGGCCGAGGAGCTGTACGTCCGCAAGGTGATGCTGAACCTGCCTTATATCGTGGAACATGGCAGCAACCGCAAGCTGCTGGCGGATTGGTGGGCGGAGCACGTCAGCGCGGACATCGCCGAGCTGTGGAAGGTCGGAACGGACGAGTTGAACCGGGCGTTCCGCGACGCCTTCGGCGGGTAAGCGCGGGCGCTGCCCGCAACCAGGATAAGCCGATTCGGGCAGCGCTGCCTGAGTCGGCTTTTATGGTGGGCCTATTTTACGGTATGCATTATGAATGCCGTGAATTTTTTTGTTGGGGCGTGGGGTGGTTGTGGCTCGGGGAGAGACGATTGCTGGATGGGGTGGTGCGGCATGGGGCGTGGCGGTTGCGGCACAACGCGGGACGGCAGCGCTTAAGCTTTCGCCCCACGCGCCGCCTCGGCCAGTCGCTGGATGCGGTCGGACTCGTAGATGTGCGTACCCAGCGGTCCGGCCTGGGCGGCGTAAACCATCGCGCGGGCCACATCGGCGGCGGCGATTCCGCGATATTTGCGCAGCGGCCCGACCAGCAGCCCGTGCAACGCGCCCATCACGGCGGTGGCGAAACGTTCGCCCGACCGGTATTCCTCGCGCCGCCCAAGCAGCAGCGACGGACGGAAGATGTACAAGCCCGGCCATTCCTGCTGACGCAGCCCCTGCTCCGTCTCCCCTTTTACCCGCGTATAAAAAAACCGCGAAGCGCTGCTCGCGCCCATCGAACTGACAATCAGAAACCGCGCGGCGCCGTTACTCCGCGCCAACCGAGCCAGCGCCAGCGGATACTCGCTGTCGACCCGACGAAATGCCGCTTGCGTCTTGGCCGTTTTGATCGTCGTGCCCAGCGCGCAAAATACGTCGGTCTCCGCATCCCAAGACAGCGGCGCTTCCTCCAGCCGCTCATAATCGACTGGCAGTTCGACCAGTGTGCGCTGCGGCGCGAACGCTCCCGGTTTGCGGACAAGCGCCACGACGCGGGCATAGCTGCTGTTTTGCACAAGCCGCTCAACGAGCGCCCGTCCGACCAGCCCGGTCGCTCCGGCAACAATCGCCGTTTTCTTTTGCTCCATACGTTGCCCTCCCTTATTATTGTAAGCCGCGGTCCCCGCGGCCTGAACCAAGCGGCTTCCGGCTGCTATACTTCCCAATCCTCGCGCAGTTGCTTATACAATGCCAGCAAATAGGCAACCGGATCGGCTTGAAGCTGCGGATCGTGTCCCAGCTTGGCGATAAAATGAGCGGCAATCGGTCTGCTCCAGCCTGCAAGAGCAGGTCTGTGCATGACCGGAACGCGCTCGGCCCACGCCTGCAATAGCTGCCAGTCCTCGGGAACAACCGTCTCACCCAACAACCCCACGCCTTCGTTCAGCGACGGCAGCCGCGGCCCCCACCGAGCCAACTCTTTGCCAATCAGACGCTGCCGCTTGCGCCGCTCATCTTGCCGCTCCAGCACCACGATCGTGCCTGCGACCATATCGCCGAGCCGCTTGTCGCGGGCGCTCGCCAACACCGTCACCGAGCCGATGAAATAGCAGTAAGGCAACATATCGATCAGCCGGAACAGATTGCGAATGACAATCGAAAGCACAGTCGCCGATTGGCCGTTGTTTTGCAGCACGCGCAAGCCCATCAGCCGTTTGCCCGGCGTTTGCCCGCCCATCAGCGTTTCGGTGCCGATCAGATAACCGACATTCAGCAGCACGGCTGCCGCAATCAGCACGGCAAACGCATAATCGAAGCTCCACAACTGCTCGCCCGTCAGGTTGGACAGCAAGGACCAGCCCAGAAACAGCAGCAGGTTCACCACAGTCAAAATCACACCGTCAATCAAATGCGCAGCTGCCCGGCTGCCGAGACCCGCCATCGTAAATTCAAGCTGCACCTGCTCCGGGGTAACAATATTCAGCGTATGGTCGATATTGTCGTTCATAGCATCTCCTCGTTATGCGGGAATTATGGTAAGATTAGGGGCATACAAAAGGGGGCCCTGTATGGAACCGTCGCGTTTTATCAAACAAAACAAACCGCTGTGGACAGAGCTTGAAGAGCTGCTGCGCGCGATCGGCAAACGGCGCAAAACCGCCTTGCGGGCCGACAAAATCGACCGCTTCACCGAGCTGTATAAAGCAGTCTCCGCCCATCTGGCCGCCATGCAAACGTATCGTCCGCAAGACGAAACGACGTTGTACTTGAACCAGCTCGTCGCCAGAGCCCACAATGTGCTGTATAACGCCAACAACAGCAGTCTGGCGCAGCTGCGGGATTTTTTTGCCGCGTATTTCCCCAAGCTGCTGCAGGCCCGCCTGCCGTTCGTCGGCTTTGCCGCGCTGTTGTTCGTCTTGGGCGGCTTGCTTGGCTTCTTCTCCGTGTGGCGTGATCCGCTGAACCTTCACCTGGTCGTGCCGGAGTCGATCGCTGGCCATATCGATCCGACGATGACGGATCAGCCGCGCGACAACCTGCAAAGCCCGCTGATGTCGACCACGATCATGCTCAACAATATCCGCGTGGCGATTATGGCCTTTCTCTCCGGCATCACGCTGGGCGTCGGGACGATCTATTTGCTGATCTATAACGGACTTTTGATCGGCGCACTCGCCGCCGTCTTCATGCACGCGGACAGAAGTTATGTGTTCTGGGCCTATATTTTGCCGCACGGCATCATTGAGCTGACGGCGATTTTCATTGCCGGAGGAGCGGGGTTGTATATGGGCTATCGATTTTTCGTGCCCGGGCCTTACAGCCGCAAGCGAATGTTCCTTGAATCGGCGCGCGAATCGGTGCAGTTGCTGATCGGCACGGTGCCGCTGTTTATCGTCGCCGGTTTGATCGAAGGCTACATTACGCCGGCTACGCTGCCGCTGGCCGCCAAATACGCCGTTGCCGGGATCACGCTGCTGCTGCTGGCCGCCTATTACGCCTTTGGCACAATTCGCAAAAAACGGCGCGACACGCAAAGTCCGGCAGCGCGTTGACAGCGGATCGGACAGCCGCCGTGCGGTAGGGCACCACGCTCCCGGCAGCGTTCCGCAGATGGAGGCCGTGCACGACGCTTGGCTGCATGACGGCGTTCGGTCGACCACAGGCGCTGCCCGTTGGCAGCACGAATGCGCGCTACCGCTGGCTTGTCCCAGTTTTCCTCTTACCGCTTACAGCGCATCTTTGGCTTTCAAATCAAGATAAACGCGGATGGCGTCAAGCGCCAGCCGCTCGGCCGGGACGTCCAGCACGGGGATGCCTCGGCCGTTCATTTGCCGCACATAAGCGGCGCGGTCGAGCGTGAATTTGTGCGCGACGCTTTGCGCAAAGGCGCTGCGGCTGTCCGCGACCTGCATGTGCGTCCAGGCGTGCAGCAGCGGATCGTTCAGCGACAGCAGCAGCAGGCGATGGCCGGCGCGCAGCTTTTGCGCGTAAGGCAGCAGATCGCGGTCGTACAGATAACTTTCCATGTCGGAGAAAATAACGATCAGCGAACGCTTTTTCAAATACAGCAGCACATGCTCAAGCGCCAGGTGATAACCCGATTCGACGAAATCGGCCCGCAGGTCGAACACCGCGCGGGTCAGCTCCTGCAAATGGGCCAGCCCGCGGCCCGGCGGCACGAATACTTTGACCCGGTTGGAAAAGGCAACCAGCGCCACCTGATCACCCTTTTTCAAAGCGACGGCCGCCAGCGTCAGCGCCGCTTCCAGCGTGCGGTCGAGCTTGACCTGACCGTCCAGTTCGACGCCCATCAACCGGCCGCAGTCGAGCAGGAGCGTGACGATTTTGCCTTTTTCCGGCTGGAACTGGTTGCTCATCAGGCGGGCCGAGCGGGCCGTCGCCTTCCAGTTGATCTGGCGCGGGTCGTCGCCCTCGGCGTAGTCGCGAATGTAATGAAAATCGCTGCCCTGCAGCTGCCGCTTGAACAGCCGGTTGCCATCAAGGATCAGCGTGTCCTGCACCGAAGCAAGCACGCCGCGCACCCGCGACAGATCGGGATAAATATCGATGCGGCCGCTGGCGTAGAGGCGCGTTTGCTTTTTCCAAAGCCCCAATCCCCCCCAATACCGCACATCAACCCATTGCAGCTCGTAAGCACCCCGCTCCAGCGCCATTGCCGTATAATAAAACGTGCCCGAACCGCCCTCCACCGCTCCGCTCAGTTGGTTGCGCACAAGGCGAAACGTTTGCGGCGCATCGTCTTCCAGCTCAACTTGCACAAGGTGCGCCGCAGACAAACGCAGCGTAATGCCGATCTCGAACCCCTCCCGCACATCGGCCTGCCCGGGCAGCCGGCGGACAGCCGACCAGCCGGAGCGGCGCGGCAGCAGCGCCAGATCGACCAAACTGAGCACAGCGAGCAGCAGCAAATAGCTCCAGAACGCCGGCAGCCCGACGCCAAATTCCTCGGCCGCCAGCACCGCCGCCGCTCCGCCGAGCACAAGCGCAATCAGCCGCCCGGTCGGCACGGCGAAGTTTGCGGCCCACCTAGCGAGGAACCGAAATCGTGCCGAGGATGTCCTGGATGAGTTGATCACTCGTGCCGCCCTCCAATTCCGCCTGCGGCGTCAGCAGCACCCGGTGCCGCAGCGCCGGCAGCGCCACCAGCTTGATGTCGTCCGGCGTCACGTACGTTCGGCCCTCCAGCAAGGCCCAAGCGCGGGCCGCCATCAGCACGGCGATGCCGGCGCGCGGACTTGCGCCCAGACGAACGCGCTTTGATTCGCGCGTCTGGCGGATCAGCGTCGCGATGTACGCATACAACGTGTCCTCGACGACGACTGCGGACAGTTGCTTTTGCAGCACGCGGATGCGCTCCGGCGTAATCGCCGCCGCCAGCGGCTGCTCGCGCTCCTCCTGAAACGGCACATGCCGCCGCAAAATCATGACCTCCGCTTCCTCGTTCGGATAGTCCAGCACGATTTTGAACAAAAAGCGGTCGAGCTGCGCCTCCGGCAACGGATACGTCCCCTCGTATTCCACCGGGTTTTGCGTGGCGATGACGAGGAACGGCTCAGGCAGCCGATACGTCGTGCCCTGAATCGTCACCTGCCGCTCCTCCATCGCTTCGAGCAAGGCGGCTTGCGTTTTTGGTCCCGAGCGGTTGATCTCGTCGGCCAGCACGACGTTGGCGAACACCGGCCCCTTGATCGTCGTAAATTCGCTGTTGTGCATATGAAAAACGGCTGTGCCGGTAATATCGCCCGGCATCAGATCGGGGGTGAACTGGATGCGGCGGTAGTCGCCGCCGGTCAGCTCCGCGAGGGTGCGGGCCATGCGCGTTTTGCCGAGTCCCGGCACGCCTTCCAGCAGCACGTGACCCCCGGCCAGCAGCGCAGCGACGAGCAGGCGCGTATTCATTTGCTGCCCGTACAGGCGGCGTTCCATTGCTTCAAATAATCGATCCATCGGGGATCACTCCTTTTCGAGATATGCGATGATCTCGCTCAGCGCGCGCGTCCGCTCCACGAACGCGCGCGCCGCGATCCGGCGGCCCGGCCTTGGCGCGGCCGCCGGCAGGGAGCCGCCCGCCTCGGGCAGCGGCTCTTGCATCAGGCGCACCAGGCGCTCCACCCGCGGCTCAGGCCAGCGGGTGCGCGCCGCGTGCGCCGCCTGCTCGGGGCTCGCCGTCAGGCTGAGCCCCCAGCGTTCCGCCAGCAGCCGGCGCAGCTGCTGCTGCTGGTGCCCGAGCGCCTCCTCGCGCGAGCCGAGGCGCTCGTACCAGCGGGCGACGGCGAGCAGCGTCTCGTCGCCCCGGCGCACCGTCCACGCCCGCGGCGTGTGGACGGGGCCAAAGCGCTTGCCGCGCTGCCACAGCCAGAGCAGCAGCGCAAGCGCCAGCAGGGCGCTTGGCAGCACAAGCCAAGCGGGGTAGACGGCGAGCAGTCCCGGACGGGAGCTCGCCGCAAAGCCGTGATGGCGCTCATCGATCCAGACGGTCGCCCAGGTTTTCGCGAACAGCGGCCAAATGAGCTCGAAATGCGAGTGCTCAGTCAGTTGGCTGTTCATCAGCCAATCCGGCAGCAGCACCACCGTGACGCTGCCGTCGCCAAGCGGGATGCGGCTAGCCAGCGTTCCGGCGGCATCCCGCAGCAGCACCTCCGCGCCGTCGACCGGCAGCAGCCGGGCCAACGTCGAGACGAAGCCGGTGTAACCGGAGCCGGCATCCGCAGCCCCGGCGTAAATCGGCACGACGCGCTGCTCGGACGATGCCGACGCCGACTCGGGCGCAGCAACCGGAGCCGTCCGCAGCCAGTTCCCGTTCCAATTCACGGGCTCATCCTCGAACAGCAGCAAGTCGTTGCCCATCTTGACCCAACGCTCCACGGCCGCTTGGTCCTCGTCAGACACATCCTCCGGCTCAATCACGACCAAAGCCGCTCCGCTGCCGGCCGGCAGCTCGTCCCAATCCAGCCGCCATTCCTTGACATGCGCCTGCTTGCGAGCCAACAGCTCGCGCCACGCCTTCGTGCCGTCAAGATCGGCCGAGAAGGACAAGTACGCAGGCTGATCGGGAGCTGCCGGCTTGGTCACCCCAAAACCCGCCGCCAAAAACAACGCCATGCAAACCAGCAAGCCGATCGCGTGCTTGTTTACGCTTTTCACGGCTTCCCTCCCCCCTTGCCCAGCAAGCCGCCAACTTGCCCCTGGAGCGCCAGAAACCGCTCCTCCGTCGCTTCCTCGTGACCGTACCAAACCCGGTCAAAGAGCAGCGAACTTTCCCGGAATAACGGAACCTCAGGCGCATTGGCCAGCTCGGCGGCGTATTCCCAGTTCGTTTTCCACATTTCGACTCGCAGCCGACCTTGAGCCTCCAAATAAAACAGCAGCGCCAAGTATACCTGCCGCAAGCCCTCGCGCCATGCTCCGGCCGTCGCCAGCTCCGCCGCCTGCCGCCAGTAATCCTCATACGATCGGCTGGGCTCCTCCGGCCGCCACAACGCCGTCTTGCGGTAACGCCGATGGCCGACCCACTGTCGGCTGAACCAGTAGATCCCGTAGCCGGCCAACGCGAGCACAACCAGCAGCACGATATACGAGCCGATTTGGCCCGAGCCGTCGGCGAAATGAAGGTCGGGAAACCACGACGCGATTTTTTCCAACAGCTTGCCGAGCCAGCCCCACGAGGAGCTTCCGTGTTCATGGTGATACACCGTATATTCATCCTGCTGCAAAATATCGAGCAGTTGCTGTTTATCATCGCTTGTTGCGCCCGGACTACTCATCGCGATCACGTTTCCTCAAGTCGAGAAACGGCGGCGGACCGCCTTCTCCATGCGCTTCCGCCGCTCCCGCTGCGGCTTCGTTCACAGCCTGGACGCCCACCGTCATTCCACCCGCGCCGACAACCGTTGCAGTCTCCACCCGAATGCCCGCCGCCTGCATCAGCTCCTGCAGACCCAATCCCTCATTGCGCACCTTCATGTCAAAATAGCTGACCGCATACGCCAAAACCCACATCGGGGCCATCACAATCGTCGCCACCGTATTCAGCAGCTGCACGACAATCGACGACCCGGTCCAGTTGCCCAACAGCGGCAGCAGCAAAATCAGCACCAGCGTAAGCGGATACACAACGGCCATCTGCACGATATACATCACCAGCAGCCGCCAAAAGCTGCGGCGGGTCAACCGCCAGCTCTGCCCAAAACCCACCCCGACCTCGCCAAGCGCCACACCCGGCAAAAAGTACATCAAACGGATGACAAAATACAAAATCGCAACGGCTACGCCGACACCAATCACCACCAGCAGCACCGCCAGGAACACGCCCGCTGCGCTTCCCGAGCCCGTAAAGCCCAAAAACAACAGCGAACCGGCGCTGACGGCGACAATCCCGCCGACGATCAGCAAAACGATAAACAAAACAAAATAAACGGTCACACCCAACACTTGAGCGAGCAGCATATTGCCCAACATCGGCCAAAATCGCCGCAGACCGGCCTTCAACATGTGCCCCAAACTCAACTCGCCCTCTTGCAGCAAGTCCGCTTTCACCAAGTTCAGCATCCCCGCCGCAAACAACGGCACGCACACGTTGACAAACAGCGGGCATAGCACCAGCAGCAGCACGACCACCTTCCAAACGGCCGCATCTTCATTCATCGTGGCCATCCCGCCAAGGCTCAGCGCGTCTTCCGCCGCTTTCGTGTCCCCCAGCCAATCGGACCAAGGCGCTATTCCCGTCATTCCGAATCCGTCAAACAGCAGGTTCACCAATAAATAAAACGGCCCGTACAACACCAGCGCGAGCAAAATCAGCTTGACAAAATGCTTGCGATACAAGCGAAAACTGCGGTCCAGCAGCCGGCCGGCCGACAGCGGCCTTAGCTGTCCATTCACCATGTCCATCCCCCTAGAATTTGGAATCAGCTTCATTCTCAGCCTATTATACACCATGCGCTGCAAGTGCCGACATCTCTTTTTGTAAAATTTAGTCGAGAGGCCGGCTGCGATACATGTTGCTTGCAAAGACGCCCCCTGATTATGAATGCCTTTTACTTACTATCATCGTATAAAAAAATCCCCAGTTGGGAAGGAGAATTAGATTTTATCCTAACTCTATCGTCTGGAGATTATCTATATATAGATGCTGTTACAATCTCAATTTATTTTACTTATTTGCCTCATGAAACTCCTTAAAAAATTCATTTACCAGTTTAAAAAATAAGTTAAACGAATCGTCGTTATTGGGGGTCGATAAAGTAATGTACTCGTACCATCCCCGCTCTTCATCAAATTCTATATTTAAATTATTCCCTAACCACTCCCTTACCCAACCATGAAAATTATCATTGAAATAACGATCAATAGATTCAGTAGTCCCGGAGACAGAAGCATGGCAATAAAATCCGGCAATAAAATACCTAATATAATCTAATCTTCGATCCTGAACAAACATACCAGGTCTTTTATTGATAGAGTGGAGTAATGTTTCAATATTCATTCATACTGGCTCCTTAATTTAAAAATCATAGCTTTTAGACAGGTCAAAATATTGTTTGAAAAACGGATCGTCTAAAGCCAAGTCATCTGCCCATTCCTTATAAGGGATTCCGTTGGGATTTAAATTATCATAAACGATATCTCCAACCCTTATTGCAACGTGTTCTCCGTTGTCTGTTACACTTTTTCCAAGTTTCTCCGAATAAATTTGACCAGTGCTGCTTTGTATGAATATTTTACGTCCATTGATCCCGTCCGCCTTTAATCCCTCTTCTAAAGCACCTGCAAACTCTTTGCATTTACCCCATTTTTTATATGAATCGGGAATGTCGCCGATGATGTTCTTTATCTTGCCTAAAATTTTAACAATGCTATCCCACGAACAATCCCCTATATTATGCACCCAAATACCAAGGTCACTTACAAAATAGGTATGGAAATCGGCAACAGTAAAGTTGTACACCTTAACCTTCTCATCATGATGCACAATTTCAATGTTGTCAATTCGGGGATGATTCCCATCGCTTTGTACTAACTCATCGCCCACCTTCAAATCAATAGCGAGCACCCAGCCCTTGCCGTCCACCCAAAATGGATGATTGTCCGTTGTTTCAATAATGTGATTGCCCAACGACAATTTATAAGTAGTATCTTTCTGATTGCGATGAAGGGCAACTACTTCCTTGTAAGCTTGCTCACCCGTCTCTTCATACTTGGAAAGCACCTTATCTCCGACCTCAATGTCTTCGATATTCTTCTCCCCTTCGTCTGTTAAAACTTTAGTGCCTGCAACAAAACAATTGCACGAATACAAGTAATTCAAATCTTTCGAGGCTTCCGTCGCTTCATCCGTCAGCGCAACCCCGCGCAGCGTGTATTTTCCCGCCGGATTTTTAAAGACAATTAACAGTTTGCCAGCATCGATTATCTTATTGATCGGAACGAAACCTAGTGAAGCAAGGAATTTATCGTAGGTGCTGGCTTCAGGATTCAGCAAAGTAGCAAAGTCATTCATCATCAGAATACTTTCTGTCGCTTCAACGCCCAAATCGACCAATTCGTTCAAATCGTCAATCATCTGGTAGTACACGAAAAAGGGGTCTTCTTCTGGAGGCGTTTCAACCGGCATCAGGTAAACATCCGCACTTGTGTAAAGATCATACGGATTCGCTACACGATCAGGAAGTCCGCACAGCGTTCCGCCTATGAAAGCCAAGGAAGTATTGGGCGGATAGGCGCCGTATTGCCAGCACACGTTGGCCATGACATGCGTTGCGTCATCGAGCACGACCTCGACCTGTCTAGGCAAGGAAGCAAAGCCGTTTACATCATTCAGATGCTGTACGCCCATTATGTTTTTGTAAACGATGAACTCCGTCGCTTTTACAGTCAGGTTTTTGGTATTCTGCACCCCGTCGGGAAGTCCGCACGGCACTCCGACCTTGTAAGCTACGTCCGTGAACATGCCGCCGTACCAGCAGACATTGACGATAACCTTGCTTCCGTCATTAAGCACGGCTTCAGCTTTGTCAGGCGCGCTCCGCCTTCTGGAAAGTTAAAAGCAGGAAGCGATTCGATCGACAGTGGAGACACGGCCGTATTCGTCGTATACTTTCCGATATAGGCCTGATTCCCGTCCGCAATGTCAAGTTGCAGTACGACCTCCCTTGAATTGCTGACGCCCTCCGGCAGCTGCAAATGCCCGGTTATTTTGTCGTACATAAAATAAAAAGAACCGCCGCTGTACCAAGCATCCTTTTTCCAGACCACATCTGACGCTACCGTCGTTCCGTTGTCCAGCATCACTTCCACTTGGCTTGGAAGCTGGAATCCGTTCACTAAATGGACGGGCTGCACAGGCACATCGTAAACTTCTTTGACGCTGAGCGCGGAGAAGACTTCAACCGTTCCTTGCGGCATAAGCGACTGCGGGTTTTTGATCCAGGCTGGCAGATTGATGAACTGTCCGCGCACCTGGATCGTTTGGTACGTATCCTTTAATGGATCATACGTATTCCAGCCGCCCCACAACGAGGTATCCCATTGCACCTGAAGCTCGGCCTTGCGATTGTCGGACAACGTTACTTCGACAGTTGCGGGCAATCCGAGATACGATTCGTTTTTGAGCGTCCCGTGCGGTACTTGCACGTTGAACATCGTTGCTTCATGGATATCCCGGATGCCGTCTTTCACAACGACAGAAGCCCATGCCGATAAGCTGTTGCTGACGAAAACGCCGTCGGGAAGATGAATCAGCGTTCCCCTGATCGAAAGATTTTGCCGGCCCGCTTTATAGTCTGGATCGTAAGCCTGACCGTTATAGTTTGTATCCGTATTCCACGATACATCGGCATAAATCCGGGTGCCATCCGATAAGGTGACCTCGACTTGCGCCGGCAGACTGAAACCTTCGGTCGTTTTCGGCACTCCGTTTTCGACAGTAATTTGCGAAAGCGGCGAAATGCTTTCCACATATTTGTTGTTTTCGTTAGCCTGAACCGTGACATAGGCTTGCGGACCGTAACCGTAGGTGACAACGCCTTTGGGAAGATTGACGAATGTGCCGCTCACGTAAAAAGATTGCTCCAGCCTTGACGCAGGCTGATAGCCTGAGAAAGCAACGTTCCATGTCACGTTGACCGGGATCACGCTATAATCCTGAAGCGTAACGTCAACTTGCTGCGGCAGCTGCAACCCTTCTACCGTTTTTGGAACTCCGTTCGGCAGAAGAATCCAAGGCGTGGAAATGCTAATGACCGATTGCACCTGTGTAGTAACGTTGGCCCATACCGTATAGTTCGCACTGTTGTAGACGCCTTGCGGCAGGTTAACCAACCGGCCAAGAATCCACATACTTAGCGGAACTGTCGAGTTTGGATCATAGTTGATGGATTCTACATCCCAACTTACATCGACATCTATCTTCGTATTATTCGATAAGCTGACCTCGACCTGCGCCGGCAGACCAAAGCCTTCCGCCGTTTTGTCCGAGCCCACCGGAGCTTTCATGTATTGCGTATCGGGGAAGCTTACGACCTGCAATGCATTCGGATCGGCAAGCACTGTTACATATACGTAGGCGGAAACGTTTTTACCATTGGATACGCCTGCCGGCAAATTCACAAATGTACCGAATACAGGGAAGTTCTGCGAGGTTGGAACGGCAGGATTATAAGCAAGGTTGCTCAGGTCCCACGACACGGGTACGCTGGTCTCGCTGCCGTCATACAGAGTAACCTCAATTTGCGCCGGCAAGCCGAGAGCTTCGACTGTTTTTGCTGCTCCGTTCGCCACCTGCAGCTCCAGAAAGTTTACTTGCTTAATGTCTTTTTTATTATAGGTAACGATATCCATGCGAATCGTAATGCCCGGATCGATCACGCCGGCAGGAACATTCGTAAATGTGCCATACGCGGTATAATAGGACACATTGTTCGGTCCCCCATTGTGCGGCTTCACTACCCAGTTGACGTCAATTGCCACTTGGGAGTTGTCCCCTAACGTTGCGTTGAGCCGGGCTGGCAAGCCGATTTCTGCCGGTGTCATATCGCTGGCTGAGTCAACTTCGTAATACATGCGTTCCAAATAAACGCTTTTGATCCATGCACCGGAAGCCTCCGCAGAAGCCGCTGTCACTGTTGCTGATACGCGCAGGTTGTCGGTGCTCATCATTCCCTGATTCAGCATGACGTAACCGTAAATCGTAAAGGTTTGCTCCGTTGTTTGGGTCGGGTCATAGGAGGTGTCATAAATCTGCCAATTGATATTTACATCCTGCTGGCTGTTATCCGACAACGTCGCCTTTAACACAGCGGGAAGGACAAGCCGCAAATCGTATGCACTCGTTCCATTGGCTACCGTAACTGGAGCTACAGGCTCCATATCCACAATAGTAACAGGAGCCGCCTGAACTTGGACAGCCACCCCCACAGTTACTCCCGAGGTATTCGTTACTCCTGCCGGGAGGTTCTTGAGCTCGCCTCTCACGATAAAATTTTGCTCCTGTCTGGCTGCCGGATCATAAGACAAGTTGGTTAAATCCCAAAGCACCTCCACTTGAACGGAAGAACCATCCCGCAAAGTTACGTCCACCCGTTGCGGCAGCTTCCAGGCCTGAACCGTTTTTTCCGTACCGTTTGGAAGTTGGATCGGCTTGTCTGCTTCCGCAACCGTAACGATATTCCGGTCGGTGCTAACAGACATATATAGAAGCCTGATCGATCCAGTATGTACCCTGAGCATTTTTCTCCACTGGCGCGATCAGCAGTACGGCTCTGTACGCCCCGGCAGGCGCCGCTGCCGTTACTTGCAGCTTCGTCCAGTCATTCGTGCCCGCCAGTCTGCTGCTGGTTTCGTTATTTTCCCAAATGAACGCTCCCGACGCATCGATCCAGTAGGAGCGCAATTGAACGCCTTGGCCAACAATATCCTTCGTTTTCACATAAGCCATGAAGGTGTAGCTTTTGCCATCCATCTTTTGCCCGGTATTCGCTGTGGAAATGTGCTGGAATTGATCTCCGCCGGAAGCAACGCCAATCTGCAACGCTTGGTTGCCTGCCAGCTTCTCCGCAAGGACAACCTCCGAGCTGCCGCCGTCTCCGTCGGCCAGGCTCCAGCCGAACCTTCCATTCTCGAAATCTCCGTTGACCAGCAAGTTGCCACCCAAAGTGATAGCTGCGATATTGCTCGCCCCCGACACATTGCCCGCAGCATCTCTGGCCCTTACGTTAAAAGAATGCAATACGTACGCTTCTGCCTGCTCCACGGTATACTGCAGATCGGTTACGGTGGCAATAAGCTCGTTGCCGTTATAAATCTCATAAGCTGTAACCCCGACATTGTCCGTCGCTGCCGTCCAGGCCAGTTGTACGCTTGTTGCCTACGCTTGTTGCCGTCACTTCTGCTGCATACAGATTCGACGGTGCCGTCGGCGCTGCCGTATCGTTCGCGTATTCCAAGCGCATATCGTCCACATCGAACGAGCCTGAGCCCTCTCCCCCGACGCCGCGCAGGATCGCATGCACCTTCGCTTTCGCTGCCGTCGCCGGTGTTACCCGGCTGAATTTCAGCTCCCGATAGCCGTCTGTCGGCTCGGTCAGCTCTGCAGCTTCCACACCGACGAACTGTCCTGCTTCATCGTAGAAGTCTACGTACAGCTGCACCTTGCTGTTCTCCAGACTGTGCACGTTGAATTGGCCGCTGACCTCGTATTGCCGGCCTCCATTAACTGCCACAGATTGCAGGATCATGGCTACATCCTGGTCGCCCAGACCGCTGCCTGCTACATGCTGCGCCCGGCTGCCGCTCACCGTCCCCGTCTCGATCACCGAGATGCCGGACTCAGCTCCTGCCGATACATACGACATCCAGCCGTCGGCTGCCGCTTCGCCATACTCATGATGCTCAAAGCCCGCGTTGCTCAGCAGGTTGGAGAAAGGTTCACCATCCTCCCTAATCTCTCCGCCCGTGTCGCCACTGGAGTTATTGGGTATCTCCGGCTCGTTGAAACCAACGTCCTCGGACGGTCCAGTCTCCGAATAAACCTGGCTCGTTACGGATTCGTCTGCTCCCAATACCGAGTCCTGTCGCTCTGCCCCCATAACTTGCTGGACAGGGATGCCCAGATCAATAAATACATGGAGAAACATACAGAACAGCAACAGTCTGGTTATCATACTTCTCATTTGCAATGAACACTCTCCTTTTTGCATTTGCAGCCTTTTGCCCGCTGCATGTATGTTTCAACTTACGAGAAACAAAAAAAAATATAGCAAGCAAACCAACTATGTAAATCGGTATACAATACCTTACGGTTTTGTATTGTATATTCACTTTATAATGGGCTCGAATTACCCTTTCCGAAATCATACATTCCCTCAAAAGACTGGTCATATTTCATCGAACCTCTTCCGTGCTCTGCCTCCTGTTATTGAAATCTTTGTAGTTCCAATATATGATCAACCGCTTCAACTATTTTGGAGCTACCAGTATTACAGTAACACAAGATTTGTAAAGGCACACCACAAAATACCGCGCATTTTGTGCAGAAAAAAATCCCAGAATACAAGAAAATCTTGCGTTGACACCTCAACAAGAATATGCCTTCGGCCCTTTAAGCCTTATCTCCATTCCAAATTGGTATGTTCAGGATCAAATATGACAAACCTACATTTCCGTTCTATTTATCGCTAAAATACAGACAACAATTCAAATAAACTGTGATAGCTTTCACTATCTTTCATTTTCGCATTCTTTTCAAACGAAGCAGCTTCCCAGAAAACTATCTCCACAAAGCGGCAACTTTTTACTCTGCGAAAAAACAAAAACGCCCGCACCGACACACTTCGTTGTCGATACGGACGCCTGCGTCTCGATAGGTCCTCCACGCCCTTGCCTACTCCCCGGCAAACGGCACGGTCACTCCGCGGTGGCTGCTTTCCAGCGCCGCTTCGATGATGCGGATCGTCTGCAGTGCCTGTTCGGGCCGCACGATCAGCTCCGCCCCGTGCACGATCGCCTCGTACACGTTCTGGTAGTAGCTCGGGTACGCGCCGGGGATCGTTTCGATCCGACCTTGCACATGCAGTTCCCCGAGCTGCGTATTCAGCGCGCCCCACAGCTCGCGGGGCTCCACGCCCCACCCTTCGCCGCCCGGGCGAAGGCCGGCCTTGAGATCGGCCTCCTGTGGATCGAGGCCGTATTTCACGAACGAGCCGGCCGTACCGTGCAGCGTAAAATGCGGCCCGGGCTCGCGCACAAGCATCCCGGCCTTGAGCACCGCCCGCAGCGAGCCGTAGTCGAGCGTCAGCTCAAAGAAATCGTCGGCGCCGGCGCCCTCGCGCTGGGTGCGGATGTCGCCTCGCACCGCGGCAGGCAAGCCAAACAGCTCGACGGCTTGATCGATCAGGTGCGCTCCCAGATCGTAGAGAATGCCCGCGCCCGGCTGCGCCTTCTCGCGCCACGCTCCCGGCTTCAGCGCATTGCGGAAGCGGTCAAAATGCGCCTCGTATTCCACGAGGCGGCCGAGCAGCCCGTCCTTCACCACCTGGCGAACGGTGAGAAAATCGCCGTCCCAGCGCCGGTTCTGGAACGTGCTCAGCACGCGGCCCCGCTCCCGGGCCAGCGCGATCAACTCGCGGGCTTCGTCCGAGGTGATCGTCATCGGCTTGTCGACGACCACATGTTTGCCGCGCTCCAGCGCTTGCTTCGCCAGCGCAAAATGCGAGTCGTTGGGCGTTGCCACCACGACCAGCTCAATATCCGCATCGGCCAGCAGCTCGCCCGCATCGCGGACGATCTCGACCTGCGGATACCGCGCCTTCGCCCGGTCGCTGCTGCGCTCCACCACCGCCTGCAATTCGATACCGGGCACAGCGGTCAACAGCGGCGCGTGAAACACTTGCCCCGCCATGCCATAGCCGATCAGCCCAGCGCGCAATTTTGTCGTCATCTTCATTCAGCCCCCATCTTCCTGAAATCGTTTACGCCATCAACGCGAGAGGCGAAAGGGTTCTTGGTTCTTGGTTCTTGGTTCTTGGTTCTTGGTTCTTGGTTCTTGGTTCTTGGTTCTTGGTTCTTGGTTCTTGGTTCTTGGTTCTTGGTTCTTGGCTCTTGGCTCTTGGCTCTTGGCTCTTGGCTCTTGGCTCTTGGCTCTTGGCTCTTGGCTCTTGGCTCTTGGCTGTTGG